>Ga0209579_10000530_pt1 | contig 37944 bp, 38 predicted proteins | sample Coa_R1_2_FD_187152 | JGI IMG/M metagenome (GOLD analysis project Ga0209579, IMG submission 187152) | Surface soil microbial communities from Centralia Pennsylvania, which are recovering from an underground coalmine fire - Coalmine... | ecosystem: Environmental > Terrestrial > Soil >...
AGCCCGTCGACGAGCGCGACGGCGTCATCCGGGATAGGCTCGATGACACGGCTCAGGGCCCCCAGCGCCTGTGGGTCTCGGGTCGGCCAGGAGCCGGGCACAGGGTGCTCATGCACCGACCAGCCCAGCGATCTGAGGCCGCGGGCGACCCGGCGGTCATAGACGTTGCCCCCGGTCGGCCGCGCCGGATCGTCGACGCTGTCGGGCACGACGAAGTGCAGCGTCCTCACAGCACCCGCTCGTAGCTCGCCCAGGCGACGTGCGACTCACGCAGGGTCACGATCAATCCGTCGAGCTCCCGGGCGGCCTCTCCCAAGGCGCCGGAGTACACCCTTTCGGCGAGTCGATCCGCGACGAGATGGGCGAGCGCCTCGGTGGTGGTGTTCAGTCCCGCGAGTGCCGGTTCCTCGTCGAGGTTGCGGTAGGTCAACTCCGCCACGACCTCGTGCAGCTGCTCGGCTGCCCGACCGATGTCGACCACGACGTTGTCGGCGTCTAGGCTGGCGCGCCGGAAGCTCGCGTCGACGATGTACGTCGCCCCGTGCACTCGCTGCGCGGGTCCGAACGCCTCGCCGCGCAGACTGTGGGCGATCATCATGTGGTCACGAACGGTGACGCTGAACATCGCTACGCCCCGTCGTAGGTGACCGTGTGACAGAGCGCCGGCATGGTTCCCGAGGCCAGCCGGGCCATCACGTCAGGCAGCTCGGAGAACGGCGATTCGCCAGTGATAAGCGCGTCGAACGCCGGATCTCGGAGCATCTCGAGGGCTAGCCTGCGCCGCTCGCCCGCCGTGCGTCGCGCGGCACGGGCCGGGGACACGGTGCCGACCTGGCTGGCGCGGATCCCGAGGCGAGCCGAATGAAACGCGCCTCCCAGCGATATCCGCACGTCGCGGTCGCCGTACCAGCTGAGGTCGATGACCGTGCCTTCGGGCGCCAGCAAGTCAAGTGAGCGCTGGAGCCCAGCGGAGGTCGCGCTGGCGTGCACGACGAGGTCACGGCCGCCCGCGGCGTCGTCCAGCAGCGCGAAATCCAATCCCAGCGCCGCCGCGACGTCGGCCCGGCGAGGATCGACGTCGACCAGCGTTACCTCGACGGCCGGGAACCGGCTCAGCACCTGTGCGACGCAGCAGCCGACCATCCCGGCACCCACGACCGCGACCCGATCACCGAGCAGTGGTGGGGCGTCCCACATCGCATTCACGGCAGTCTCCACGGTGCCGGCAAGCACCGCGCGAGCAGGCGGTACGCCCTCAGGAACCAGGCTCACCGCGTCGGCCGGCACCACGTATGCGGTCTGGTGGGGGTAAAGGCAGAAGACCATGCGGCCGCGTAGCGTCGCCGGTCCCTGCTCCACGACGCCCACGTTCAGGTAGCCGTACTTGACCGGCGCGGGAAAGTCTCCCTCCTGAAACGGAGCGCGCATCGTGGCGTACTGGCTCGCCGGCACACCGCCGCGGAACACGAGCGTCTCGGTGCCGCGGCTGATGCCGGAACGCACGGCGCGGACCAGGACCTCGCCGGGCCCCGGCTCGGCGAGCGCGGCCGGCCGGATCTCTCCGCGGCCGGGCGCGCACAGCCAGAACGCATGAGCGTCCAGACGCATTGGGCTCACCTTGTCGGTGGCCGGAGCGAACGCACTATGGCCTCGCATGGTCGACGGCAGCCCTTTCCTTTGCTTAAGCGACGCGGCGCGGACCGGAACCTTCCCACGTCCACGGAGGTGTTGGCGGACCGCCGGTCGAGGCGCTTGCGAAGGACGCGCCGGACCGGGAAGCTTTCGAGCTGAGCGACGTCCTCACTCCCGATGACATTCAGAACCGAGAGCCGAAGAACCATCGCGGGCAGCGTCTCTGAGGTCTGGGCGTACCTATGTGAAGTCGGACGCTGGCCGGAGTGGGCGCCGACGGTTCTCGAGTGCTGGGTTCGCGGAGGCGCTCCGCTCGAGCCCGGGGCTTGGGTGGAGCAGAGGGCGAAGGGGATCCTCGGATCCAGCCGTCGCCGGAGCCAGCAGGTGACGGCGGTCGAGGCCCCGCGCAGCATCGCGTTCGCTGGGCCGCTGGGTACTTCCGCAGCCCGTTGGGGGATGGAGCTCGAGCCGATGGAGACGGGTCAGACCGACGCCACGATGTGGATTGAGGTCGACCTCGCGGGCATCATGCGCGCCCTCCCCGTGGGCCTTCTCAGGGGCAGGATCCAGCGCGTGAGCGATCACGAGATGGCTGAGATCAAGGCTGCGGTCGAGGCCGCGGCGCTGGTAGGGGCGGCGTCCTAGGGTGGCTGGCATGCGCTACCACGGCGACGCCGCCGGAATCGAGCATCAGACCCTGCGTGAGATCGACCCCGCCCGAGAGCGCCTGATCGAGACCTACCGCAAGAAGGCGAAGCACTACGACATCACCTCCAGGCTCTACCCGGCGCCGGGCTACCCGCAGCGCGCACAACGCCTTCGCGCTGTGCAGGCCCTCGGGCTGCGCCCGGGTGACCGCGTGATCGACATGGCCTGCGGCACGGGTCTGAATTTCAGGCTCATCGAGGAGCTGATCGGTCCCGGCGGCCGGATCGTGGGTGTCGACTTGACGGACGCGATGCTGGCCGAGGCGGAGAACCGGATCCAGGCCAATCGCTGGCGCAACATCCGCCTAGTGCAGGCCGACGCGGCCAACTTCGATTTCCCGACCGACGTCGACGCGATCCTCTCCACCTACGGCCTGTCGCAGGTTCCTGAGTCCGCGGAGGTGATCGCCCGCGGCGCCGCGGCGCTCTCCGAGGGTGGACGGTTCGTCGTGTTGGATCTGAAGATCCCCGATAACACGCCGCGGTGGCTCTCGCAGCTGGGAACCGCCATCGTCCGCCGTTTCGCGTCCATCGATGAGTGGATCATGCGCCGCCCGTGGGAGACGATTCGCTCCGCCATGCAGCAAGAACTGACTGATCCCTCCTGGACCGAGCTGTTCTTCGGGACCGCGTTCATCGCCGCCGGGTCCCGTGGTCCCAGTGTCTTAGCCGAAGACGCCTTAGCCGCCTGACCTGCCGGCCTCACCCGGCCGAGAGCGGAATGTCGAGCGAGTGGTCGCCTCTCTGCGCCTTCGTGGCCAGGTAACGCGCGTTGGCGGATGACAGGTGCACCGCGGTCGGTACCCGGGCGCTCACCGCCACGCCGAAGCGGCGGAGCTGTCGGGCCTTGTCCGGGTTGTTCGTGAGCAGAGCAACCCGCTGCACGCCGAGGGCGCGGAGCATCTGCGCCGCGACGAGGTAGCTGCGCTCGTCCTCGCGGTGGCCCAGCGCCAGGTTGGCTTCATAGGTGTCGAGCCCGGCGTCCTGTAGCCCGTATGCCTCGAGCTTGGGGTAAAGACCGATGCCACGTCCCTCCTGGCGCAGGTACAGCAGAAAGCCCCCGCGGTCGGCGATCCGCTCCACAGCTTCACGCAGCTGCGGCCCGCAGTCGCACCGCTGGCTTCCGAACACATCGCCGGTGAGACACTCGCTGTGCAGCCGGACGAGTGGTAGGGGGTCGCGTTCGGCGGATGTGACTGCGGCGGCGCGACCGCCCAGACCGAAGGCCAGATGCTCCTGGCCGTCGACCAGGTCCTTGAAGCTGAAGACTCGCGCCTGGGTCGAGTATCCGTCCGCGAAGCGCAGGGGTAGCGGTACCTGGGTACGGATGCCCGCGATCGGTGGCGGCAACGCTCTCCGGCTCCTCGTCAGCCGGTCTGAAATCGGGGAGACAGCGCGTAGCGCAGCAAGACGACGTCGCCGATCTGACGGACCTCGGCGAGCGTCGCGCGCCGCCCCGGGTTCCAGGGAAAGCGCCCGTCGCTCACGAAGCGCGGGGCGCGAGAGTCGCCGACGAACAGGGGAGCCACGACCAGCTGGAGCTCGTCCGCCAGATTCCGGGTCAGGAACTGGGTGTGCACCTGACCGCCCCCCTCGACCATCAACCGCTCTACCCCCCGTGCGCAGAGGTCCTCGCTCACTCTGCGCATCTCGACCGGTTGTCCGCCATCGACAACGGTGGCCACCTTTCCCAGGCGTGAGCGGGCGTCCCGGACGCGCGGGCTGGCGCAGTAGACGAGCTTCTCGCCTTCGCCGGTGGTGAAGAAGTCCGCCCCCGGGTCCAGCTCCACGCGCCCGGTGACCGTGACCTTGATCGGCGAGGGGGGGAGCCCGCGATCGGTCCGCTCGTTACGACGGCTCTGCGACCGCACCAGCAGCCGCGGGTTGTCGTTACGCACGGTCGCCGCGCCGACGAGGATCGCATCGCACGAGGCGCGCACCGCATCGACCCGGTCGAAGTCGGCATCGTTGGACAGCTCGAGGCGCCGCGGCGCGGCGCAGTCGAGATAGCCGTCGATCGACATGCCACAGCTCAACACGGTGTAAGGGCGCTCAAGCACGTGCCGCTCCCTCCCGAAGCGCCGGCTCGGCCGGCTGCGGGGATGGGTTGCGATGGAACCATGCCACCACGAGGACGGCGGCGCCGGGCAGGGTGGCCACGAGGATCATGACGCCGTAGACGACGGCCGCGGCCAGCCCTCGCTGAGCACCCAGACCCGCCGCCGCGAACACCCATGCCGCCACGCCCTCACGCGGGCCCCAGCCGCCGATGCTGGGCAGCGTCATGGCCGCGATCACGAGCAGCGCGATCGGCAGCATCCGTGAGGGCGGCGCGGTGGCGCCGACCGTCCGTGCGGCGAGGAGAAAGGTGGCCGCGTGGCCGCCGAGTCCCAGAGCCGAGGCCAGCGCGATGCCGGGCCACGCCCGGCGGGCGAGGAGACCGGTGCGAATGTCATCGGCTACCGCGCGGCGGAGGCGTGACCAGCGAGACCGAGCACTTGGGAGCTGTCGTCGGCCCAGAAGCAGGGCAACAACCGCCGCCGAGCCGAGCGCAACGGCGAGCCACGGCATAAAGCTGTGCACGGGCGAGGGGAGGACGAGCAGCACGATGACGGTCAGGAGCAGCTGCACGACCTGTCCCGCGAAGCGCTCCCACGCGACGGCGCGCAGGGCCAGCCCGACATCTCGCACGTCGCGGCCGTGGCTCACGCCGCGGTGCACGTCACCCACGATCCCGCCGGGCAGCGTGGCGTTGAGAAACAGCGCCCGGTAGTACGCCGCGATTGCGGCGGATAGCGGCAGATCGACCCCGAGACCACTGGCCACGAGCTTCCACCGCCAGGCGTAACCCACCGTCGTCAAGACCGCCAGGCCCGCCGCGCCCGCGAGCGCCTCGCCGTTCACCGAGCGCAGCCCGGCGAGGAACGGACCCGTGCCCAGGCGCAGGACGAGCACCCCCAACACCACCGCCGCGCCGACGAGCTGTCCCCAGGTCAGGAGCTTGCGTCTCATCCGGGTGCCGATCCGTACGCGGTGAGGAACCGGTCGCGAAACGCGCTCATCCGCCAGACCGGAGCCTGTGGGCTCGGAAGCAGGCCCGGCTGCCAGCGCCAGCCGCTGATGCGCTTCAAAACCGACGGCTCGTGGGCGATGATCGAGATCGGGACGTCGTGGCTGGCGCCCTGGCCGCTGACGATCGGCAGCGGCTGCTCATCACCCACGATGACAAGCACGAGATTCTTCCTGCCGTAGTGCCGGACGAAGGAGATCAGGGTGTTGAGCGAGTACTCGAGCGACCGCGCATAGGCGGCCTTCACCGCCCGCGGGTGCCACCAGAACGAGCTCGGCTCGGTGAACGTCGGCGTGCGGTTGAAGATCGAGCCATTCCCGACCTCGCTCCAGGGGACCATCTGCGGGATTCGGTCCCACGGCATGTGACTTGAGACCGTGTCCACCTCGGCGAACAGCGGACGGCGGTGGGTCTTGGAAAGCTCGAGGCGCTCGAGCGCCGCGAACATGTACTGATCGGGCAGCGGCGCATAGTTGTAATTCGGGCCCCGGTAACCGAGCTGACGCCGGTCGTAGAGCTTGTCGTAGTGGTAGAACGACGTCCCGTCCGTCCAGGCGCGATCATCGGCGGGAGCGAAGTTGATGGTCCGCCATCTGGCGCGCCTGAAGCCGTCGCTCAGGGTGAACCGGTTGCTTCCGACGAGCTGGTCGTAACGGCGCTGGCTGTTGGCCCAGACGCCCGACTGGAGGGTGGAGTGCGCCAGCCAGCTGATGCCCCCGAAGCCCGGCGAGGTGACGAAGGCGCTCCGAGCCGAGAAGCCGGCCGCCTTCAGCCGCTTGGTTCCTCGCCTCAGGAGCTGGTCGATGGCCGGCGAAAAGGAGGCGCCCTGGACCGAGACGCGGCCGTAGGACTCGACGAACACGAGCAGGACGTCCTGTCCACGCAGCCCGGTCAGGAGCTGGTTGCCCGGTGTGAGACGGAAGGGGTCGTGTCTGATCTGGTTGGCGAAGATGCCCTCGTCGCGAATGTCGGCCTGGACCGTTCGCACTTCACGGACGATCAGGCCGGCGGCGCTCGTCGAAGCGACCGGGACATGGGAGAGAAGCTCGGCTCCGGAGGCCGAACAGATGCCCCAGACAACGATCAGCGCGCCGAGGATGCCGAGCGACTGCCGCCGCCGGCTCGCCGCCACGCGCGTGAGCCGAAGCACGGCCAGCGTTGTGAACACGAGCAGGGCGACGACGAGGACCACCGCGCCGACGACAATCAGGTTCGCGGCGGTCTGACCAATCGCGGCGCGCAGCGTCTCAACTCCGATCCCGGCATTCCCGAGATCGCCAACGGGGTCAAAGGGCCGCTCGAAGGTCGTGTAGAACCCGATGTCGAGGACTTTCACGATCACCACCAGCGCCAGCAGCGGGCCGGCGATCGCGGCCACGACCCGGCGAGCGGTGGTGGGAAGGACGACCGCCAAGAACACGAGGACGAGGCCCTCGAGCGGGACTCTCACGAACCCGGCCGGTGTGAGCGCCGATGGCTGGTCAGGAGCCACGAGCGCCGCCCACACGATCAGTCCGGAGACCGTCGTGAGAACGGCGGCGATAACGGTTCGTGCGCGGCTGCGCCTGGCGTGCTCAGAAGTTGGGACGGCAAGATCGGAGGATGGCTGGGCGCCCGCCGCCACTGGGGCGTCCACGGCCGCCCGGTGAGTCCACAGCCACCACGTGTCTCGCCCGAACGACTCGCCCAGCAGCACGAGGGCCGCCACGAGGACGGCCCGGTTGAGCCCGGGCGCCAGGGCGTCTGCCGCCGCCACGGTAAGCACGATCCCCTGTATCGCTGCTACGACCTTGCGCCAGTGGCGCGCCGGGAGCCGGGCGCGCATCCAGGGCAGCGGCCACGCCGCGGCGAGAAACGCGTAACGCGCCGCGCCGATCAGCAGCACCCAGGTGCCGGCGAAGCCGGAGACGTAGACACTGAGGACAAGGATCAGGAACGCGTCGACCTCACCGTCGAATTGGGCACCGAAGGGGGCCGCGGTGTCAGTTCGGCGCGCGAGCCATCCGTCGACCGCGTCGAGCGTGAGCGAAGCGGCAGCGAGCGACACCAGCACCGCGACCGCCGCCGGGCGGCCGAGCGAATCCGCGACGAGCGCGGCGACGCCGACCGCCAGCGACGCCCGCGTGAGGGTGACCCAGTCGGCTAGGCCCAGTCGCTCGAGTCCGCAGCGCGCGAGCCCGTACGTCAACGCGGCATTGAGGACCGCGCCGCAACCAAGTCCAACTGCCCACGCCACGGCGCTCAGGCCGACGGTTGCGGCGAGCGCCGCGAGTAACAGCAGCAGAGCGATGGCGCCCGCCACCGGTCCGGCGCGCGACGGCAAGGTGCGCCTCGCCCTCAGCGCCCCCAGTGCCTGTGCGCTTGCCTCCATTACGCCTCCATGACGCTGGCGCCCCGCCAACTCTTCCCGAGCCGGCCTGTCATCGTGGGCCGCGTGAACCACCCGCTGCGCATCGGGATCGACCACCCGTGAAGCAGGACGAGCGCGCGCCGTTCGTCTGGGCGCTGCAACGAGCTCGCGAGTCGGCCTACGCGGCCGGCGAGTTCGTCGAGCAGGAGAGCTTCATGAGCGCCACGGAGATTCGCGCCCTGGCCGCGGCGGCGGGGATCGCGCCCGGAGTCTCGGTGCTCGATTTGTGTTGCGGAATCGCCGGCCCGGGCCGCTTCATCACGCGGGAGCTCGGGTGTACCTATCTCGGTGTGGATCTCAGCGCCAGCGCCATCGAGATCGCGCGCGAGCGCGCTGGCGGCCTGCCTTGTCGCTTTGAGGTATCGCGGATCCCGCCCATCCCGCGTGGCCCTTTCGACGTCGTGCTCCTGCTCGAGACGATGCTCGCCTTCCGTGACAAGCCGCCGCTGCTTGCGGCGATATCCGAGGAATTGACGCCACGAGGGCTGTTCGCCTTCACGGTGGAGGAGGGGATGCCCCTTACAGACGTCGAGCGAGCGATGATGCCTGATGCCGACACAGTCTGGCTGACCCCCCTGACGCAGATGCACACCTACCTCGCGGACGCGGGGTTCGAAATCTGCTGGCAGAGCGACGACACTCGGTCACACCAGGCTGTCGCGGAGTCGCTGGGCCATGCCTTCGCGGAGGATGCGCCGCACATTGCCGCCGAGATCGGACGGCAGGCGCTGGACGAGCTGCTGAGCTCCCACCGGCTCTGGAGCGACTGGCTGCGGGAGGGCCGCGTGCGGAAGTTCGCCATCGTCGTGGAGAAACTGGCCTAGGCCTGGCTGCCTCCGAGGCCGAGACGGCGGCGGCCTGAAGTTATCTCCTCGCGCGTGTCTCAACTACCACCCAACCCACTGCGGCCGCGCCGAGGCGGGCCACCACCAAAGGAGGTAGCTAGATGAGACGCACCACGATCATCCTGTCTGTTGCTCTGATGCTGCTCGCGCTACCGCGACGAACGGCGGCGCGTCCGATAACGCCGGCACGGTGCAGGCGTTCAACAACGGCTTGCTAACGATCGTGCTGAACGATGGCTCCACGGTCAGCGGCGCGGTCAACCGGGTCGGGCCCCGACGGTGGCTCCGGAGCGACGACGGCAACCTCGCCCGAGGGGAGCTCAGGAGGCGGGAGCGCCACGAGCGGGGGCACTGACGGCGGCTTGGCGTCGATCGCCTCTGGGTCAGATGGAGGCACGAGCGACGGCGGGCCGGCTCCGAGCAGCGGCACTCAAGTGACGACGACGCAGACAACGTCCGATGGCGGCTCAGGTTTGGACGGCGGATCGAGCGACCTGAGTGGCTCGTCTGGATCCGGCGACCCGACCGCAACCATGACCAGTTCGCCTTAGGTCAGCAGCGATTGGGGTGGAGCGGTCCGGTCAGCCGAAAGACCTGGATCGCCCGGCTGGGGGAAAGCACAAGCCGCGCGGCGGAGTCGGTCCGGGTCCAGTCGACCTCCGGTGACCGCACGAGTTGCCTGGTGAAGAAGACCGCGGTCGCGGTGGTGACTACGTACTGGTAATGGCCTCGGTTCAGCGCCGTGCGCCAGACCCGACAGCTGATGATCGGTCGGAACGAGCCATGTGGGCCGCGCTGTCCGATGTAAGCGACACGGTTGGAATCGTCCACGCCCCAGAGGGGATAGCCGAAGAACCAACCGAACGTGCCTGCGAGCGCGAGCCGCGCGTGGTGCAGGCCCCGTGCCCAGCGCCACATCTTGTAGACGGCGAACGGGCCGTACTTCGCCGTATATCGCTGCCTAAGATAATCCCGGGTCCCCATGTAGCCAACCGCAACCCCGGCCAGCCCGAGCGAAAGCGCCAGCGTTGCGGAGGTGACGCGGACCAGCGGACGCCGGCTCGGGAGCAGGGACCACGGTCTCAGGGCCGCGATCGCCGCTACCACGAGGACCAGCATCACGGCGCGGTGGGCTCCGGCCAGGTCGTAGTCGTGTGCCCACATCCGGCGCAGGGCCACAGTGGCTACGAACAAAGTCGTTAGTCCGGCCGCCGCTGCCCAGCGACCAAGGCGGCTCCGGAACAACAGGGCCAGCGGCGTGATGGCCAGCGCCACGCTCAGGGCAGGCGCTCCGTAGCGCATCGTGAACATGAGGCAGTAGGGATGTCCCCAGGGCCCGCAGGCCGTGAGCGGAGTCAACGGGTAGGCGGCCAGCGAGGCCAAGGCGATCAGCGCCGCGGCCCAGATCACTCGGTCGTCCTTGGAGAAGAGACAGACGAGCGGACCGACGACGGCAACGGCGACCAACGCCGGCCACCAGGGCCCGAGGTTCAGGTTCAAGGCCGGGATCAGCCAGTGGCGGACGATTCGCGGGTAGGTTGCGTAGCCAGCCAGGGAATAGTTGTTGCCGTGCTGCTGCGGCGGCGGCTGCGGCGTCGGCAGCACTCCGAAGCTGACCCACGGAAGCGGGTTCCCGGCCGCGATGAGATTCCGCACATACCAATAGCCCCCGCCCACGGCAAGCCCTCCCATCCACCACCCCGTCGCGCGACGTCGCCCGCCCCGCCGGGTAAACGCGATCGCGAGGAGCGTGAGTGCGGCCACCGGAGCCAGCAGGTTCAGTTTCACCGACAGCGCCAGCCCGGCCACCACGGCGGCGAAGACGCTGCCGGCGCGGTACGCCCGCGTATCGGCCGTGGACACGTCGGCGGTACGCATCCACAAAGCCAACGCAGCCATGACAAAGAACACACCCAGAAGGTCGTTGTCGGCGGTGCCGCCGTTGCTGCCGACCATCATGGGTGTAGCCATTACGACACCCGCGGCCAGCATCGAAGTCGAGCCGAACCCCCGGAGCGAACCGATGCACCAGGCCGCAAGCATCGTGAGCGCAAGCCAGATCAGGTTGATCCCCGGCGAGAGCACATCGTGGCCCATCAGGACGATGCCGAAGGCATGAAACAGCTCCGAGGTCGCCGGATAGAACCCGTTCAGGTAGGCGAAGTCGGTGTAGCGGATCCCCGTGATCTGACCGGTCTGGGCGTAGGACGCGGCGTGCGGCAAGTGGTAGGCGAGCGAATCAGGGCCGGTGATCCCGTGCTCGTACGACTGGAGACTCCGTCCCGCCCATAGCAGCAGCACGACGACGAGCACGACGACGGAGCTGAGAATGAGGATCGCGGCGGCAGTGCCGGGGCGGGCGACTCGGCGGCGCGCGGCCTGCTCCCTGGAGTGGGACGTGAGTGCGACTCGCAGCGCCGAACCCACGACGACCGAGCCAACGACGATCGGGACGATCCTGAACAGTCCCACGCTCCCAAGCAGCTCCAGCATCCCGACCAGGAGGGCGCAGGCGATGACGATTTCGGCCAGCCGGGCAACGGCGCCACGCCAGTCGGGGAGGAGACAGCGCCGGAGGGCGGCCGCCCCGACTCCCAGCGAGCCGAGCACGCAGGCCAGCGCAGCGACGCCGATCAGATAGCGCCCAAGGTTCATCTCGGGACTCGGATAAAGACGACCGCCGCGGGGAGCTTCTTCCCAAAGCTCGGCCGGTGTTTGGACTCAACGTGGGGACGCGCGACCATGGAGCACCACAGTCGGCTCGCGGCAGTTCGGGCGGTTTGGGAAGAACCGCGCCTCACGGGCGTCAGACGTTATCTGAGCACCCGCGCCGCGAAATGACCTCCCGGGACCAGTCCACTCAAGCCCGAATCCGGACTATGGTTGAGCTCGAGCTGGTCGACTGGCGGCGCGCGATGTCTGAGCTCTATGCCCGGGTACGGGCTGAGTCGTCGCCTCGTGCCGCTCATGCCGTCTGGCGATCGGGGCGCGACCGGCTATTTCGCGAGCATCCGCAGAGTCCACTTTCCAAGCGGGATGGCCTGCCCGACACCGGCCTTCCGTACTGGCCTTACGACGAAAGCCTTCGCTTCGAGCTCGCGCTTACCCCGACCGGCTCACCGAAGCGCCTACCGTTGGCCACTGGGGCGGATGGCGTGACGACGTTGCGGAGCCTCGGATGCGTTCAGCTTCCGTCTCCGCTGAACGCGCGTATCGAGGCGTGGTGGCTTGAGCAGTACGGGGGAGGGCTGTTCTTGCCCTTGCGCGACGGAACTTCAGGCGAGACGAGCTATGGCGGCGGCCGATATCTGCTCGACACCGCCAAGGGGGCCGATCTTGGATCGAGCGGCTCGAAGCTCATCATCGACCTGAACTTCTTGTATCACCCTTCCTGTCGCTATAGCGATCACTGGCAATGCCCGCTCGCGCCGGCCGAGAACACTGTGACGGCGGGAATACGCGCGGGTGAGAAGCTGTGAGCGGTGGTAAGGCTCAGTCGTCGTCGAGCGCTAAGAAGGGCGTGCGCGACACATCCAAGACCACCGCGTTTGTGCTCTCGGGAGGCGCCGCCCTGGGGGTGATCCAGGTGCGGATGCTGGAAGCAGTCCCGCTCCGTGTGATCGCCACCGACGTGCTCCGAGGCGAGGAGGTGCGGCTCTCCCGCGGGCCTCTGGTCGCCGCGATCATGGCCAGCGCGGCGATCCCCTGCGTATTCCCATCGGTCGAGTGGGAGGGGCGCCGTCTGATCGATGGCGGTGTCTCCAACAACGCTCCACTCAGCCGCGCGCTCGCGATTGGTGCAGATCGGATCTATGTGCTTCCGACCGGCGCCCCCTGCGAGCTGAACGCGCCTCCCCGCGGCGCCCTGCCGATGCTCCTCTACGCGACCAGCCTGCTGATCGGCCACCGCCTCCAGCCAGAGCTGGCCCACCTCAGCTCCGACGCGAAGGTGGTCGTACTCCCCCCGTCGTTCCCCTTGGCGGTGCAGCCGACCGATTTCAGCCATGCCGGCGAGCTGATCAACCGCGCCCGGCGTGACGCCGAACGCCATCTGCAGGCGCATGATGCCCCTTCGAGGCGGCTCCGAGGACCACACACGGTCCGAGCGCGTTCTGCCGCATCACGCCGGCCGGCTGGCCACGAACGACGGCCGAAGGCTTGACAGCCATGACCTCACGCAGTCGGCGGCTATCTGATCTCGAGACCGCTCGCCCGCGGTTCTGGCTCGTCAGCGGCCTCGTGCAGGGCGGGCATCTTGGTCCGCCTTCTCGTGGTCGCTGGTTTGCCGTTGCCGTTCCCGTTGGTGGATTTCCTGGCACTACCGCCGTTGGCGTGAGGGTCCCGGTCCGGGTGTCCGTTGGCCGCGGCCAGGAGGTCGTCGTGACCCCGGTTCGACGTCGAGTCTGCGGACAGACGGTCGGCGACCGTGACACGGTCTCGACCGTCTTGCTTTGACCGGTACAGCGCCTCGTCGGCGATCTGGAATAGCTGCTCCATCGAAACCGCAACGGTGCTGTCGGTGACTCCGAAGCTGACGGTGAAGCGTGGGTGCGCGCCGGAATGTGCTGACTTGAGCGAGTCGCGGATTCGGTCGAGCACCGGCACGGCCTGATGGCGGTCGATCCCGAGGAGCACGATCGTGAACTCCTCACCGCCCCAGCGCGCAAACAGGTCACCCTCGCGTAGCCCCGCGGACGCGACCTGCGAGAAGAACCTCAGGACCCGGTCTCCGGTCTCGTGACCGTAGGTGTCGTTGATCGGTTTGAACCTGTCGAGGTCGGCGACGGCCAGCGCAAAGGGCGTTCCCGACCGGAGAAGCTCGCGGATCTCGACCTCCAGCCGGCGCCGGTTGGTCAGACCGGTGAGTCCGTCGGTGGAGGCCTGAAGCTGCGTCTTCTCGAACGCGCGGACGGTGCCGATCCTCGCCCCGGCCTGCGTGGCCAGCGTCGCCATCTGCGCCATCTGATCTGCGCTCGGCGGCGAGTCCACCGGACCGGTCGCATGCAGCACCCCGAGCGCCCTACCCATGAAACCGACTGGGACGCACACCGCGGAGCACGGGCCGGACTCCCGGCCTCGCAGCTTCGGGCATGCGTTCAGCGCCTCGCTGGAGTCGAACGCGACCGGCTGACCTCGTCTGACCGCCACGCATGCAAACGGCGACTCCACGGGGCAGCCTGGTGCGCCGGCCAGGGGGCTCGAGGCAACCCGTCGAAGATGGGCTCGGCTGGAGTCGGCCAGCAGCAGCTCGGCCGGAGTGCTCTCAGAGATCTCCGCGATGGCTCGCTCGACGACCTCGTAGGCCGCTTCCTCCTCGTCGACCATCTCGAGCGCCTCGCTCAACTGCGTTCCGAACACGTCGCGCTGACTCTGGGCTTGGAGTTCGGCGGCGGCGGCCTCGAGCGCATCGCGCGCCTCGCGTTCGCGCTGGGCGGCGGCGTGCAACTCCCGCTCACGCTGGTCGGTCAGCGCGCGCGAGTGCCTCAGCGCGAGCCCGAACCGCAGTCCCGAGACGATCAGCGCGAGCAGCGCGGCGCCCATCGCGACCCGGCTGACGTCAGACACGATGCCGACGTAGAGGATCGCCAATGCCAGGAGCGACGCGATCGTGGGCACGAGAAATCCCGAGGAGTGGTTTTCCCGCGCCGCCCGACCTGATCCCGGAGCCAGCCACAACGCGGCCGCTATAACCAGCAGTGACGTCGGCCAGGCCGCGGCGTTCAGCGCGTTGCCGAGGATCCCGTCCGTCAGGGTCGGAAAAACCGCGACGCAATCACCCACGAGGTTGGCCAGCGCTGCTCCCGCGAACAGGCACCACCGCGCTCGCGTCCCCGGCGCCAGGAGGGCAACCCCGATCAGCACCAGACCGAGCACCGGCACGTCCAAGGCCGGATAGACGAGATTCGTCGCGACGGTAGCGGTGTCCCCTCCGGCGGCCTGGTGGATCACCGGGAACAGCAACATGATCAACGCCGCCGAGCAGGCGAGCACCAGCAGGCCATCGAGATAGTTCGCGGCGGTGACTTTGATCACGTCGCGATTCATCAAGGTCATGACGCCCGCGAACGCGAACAGGAAGAAGCCGGCCCAGAAGTAGTTGAACAACGCCGGGCTCGGTGGGGTCTCGCCATGCACACCCATATACGTGTTCACGAAATCTCCGAGCGCCCACGAGACTCCTCCCAAGCCAAGGAGAAACGCGAATCCCCGCGCCGGCTGATCAATCAGCCCGCGAGCGAAGATCAGCACGCTGGCGAGCAGCTCGAAGCCCGCGACGCCCCAACCATCGAGCCAAACCTGGGAACCGCTCACCGGCCGTGCGAACAGCGAGATGATGTAGCCGACCAGGATCGCGAACAGCACCCCGAACAGCGCTCGGACCTCGATCGAGGCAGCACCTGGCCGTTCGGAAAGATCGCCGCCGTCGTCGGTGAAGGCCGACGCCGGGCGCACAACCGCCGTTAGCAACCTGTTGTTACGAGTCTCTCCCACCGCTCTCACTCCTGGCTCCGATCCGGGGCCACAACGAACGCCAGCGGATACGAGCATGCGCAGGCGACGTCGACGACCCGTCAGAGCCCCGTCGTCCGTCAATAGCCCTTTATCGGCCAAACAGCGGATAGCGATAACTAAAAGACCTGCAGACTCGCCGGCTATTCGAGTGCGGCAATCACGCAACCGTTGACATCGAGTCGAGCCGCGCGGCTGTTCACGCGAGGGGGCCGGTGGTACGTTTCGTCGCGTTGGCTGCTCGCTAGGGGGTTCCCCATGGGTGCTCGGTCGGTGTCGGGGCGTTGTGCTGGTCGGCGGATGCGCTCGCGTGCGGCTAACAGGGGGGTCCTGGTGGCGTGCAGGCGGTCGGTGCTGGTGGTGGGGGTCCTAGCGGTCATGCCTACGTCTGCGACTGCGGCCGCGTGGGGGATCCAACCGACCCCGAACCCACCCGCCGCTACGAGCAGCCAGCTGCTCGGCGTGTCGTGCCCGTCCGCGAGTGCATGCACGGCCGTTGGCGCCTACGCGACCTCCTCAATTCTCGGCGCGTCGCTGGCGGAGCGGTGGAACGGGTCGACGTGGGAGATCCAGCCCACCCCGAACCCCGCACCGGGCGACGGATCCAATGACAGTTTGGACGCGGTGTCGTGCGCCTCGACGAGCGCCTGCATGGCCGTCGGGTTCTCTGACGTCGCCGGGGCGAGCACTCTGGCGGAAAGCTGGAATGGCTCGACGTGGGCGATTGAGCCAACCCCAAGCCTCCCGGCGGGGTCGTTCGGTGGGAGGCTCAATGGGGTGTCGTGCCCGTCGGCGACCGACTGCGTCGCCGTCGGGTATTACGAGAACTCCTCAAGCATCGACGTGCCGCTGGCCGAGCGCTGGAACGGGTCGACGTGGATGATCCAGGCAACCCCGACCCCGAACGGCTCGACCGGGAGCGATCTGAACGGCGTGTCGTGCGCGTCGCTGAATGCCTGCACCGCTGTCGGGTCTATCGCCTCGGGCAACGTGTTCTTGCCCATCTCGAAGACCCTGGCGGAGAGGTGGGATGGGTCGACCTGGGTAATCCAGCCGACCCCGAACCCAACCATAAACGGATCCCTTCCCTCGGACGCGCTCAACGGGGTCTCCTGCTCGTCGGGGTTGCTCAGCAGCGGCTGCACCGCGGTCGGCGACTACAACAGCGACGGCAATCCTCTGACGTTGGCTGAGAACTGGAACGGCAAGACCTGGTCGGTCCAACCGACGCCAAACCCGAGCCCGCCTTCGAACGCATTGAGTGTTCTGAGGGCAGTGTCATGCACGTACGGGTTGATCGCGCCCCGGTGCGCCGCGGTCGGCGGCCAAGGCGTTTTCGCATCATCCCAATTCGCCTTTCGCCGGCAGGGCCTGACCTGGACGGTTCAGCCAATGCCGCTGCCGCCCGGCGTGGTCAGCAGCGTCCTGTCGGGTATGTCCTGCACATCCGCGACCGCCTGCACCGCGGTCGGCTACTACCTGCCCCCGACCGGGACCTCCGGCGCCACGTTCGCCGAGCGTTACTCGTGATCCGAACTGCCCAACACTAGGGCTTCGAAGGTGGAGCTAGCCGAACCCGAACCGGCGACCTCCTGGGTGCGATCCAGGCGCTCTCCCAACTGAGCTATAGCCCCGGGCGGCGGTGGTGACCGCACGGTGGCGCTGTCTCGGCTGCGCGGTGCGTGTCCACCCTGCGAAGTTTGAGCCGTTCTGGACGTCTTATCGGTGTTCGCCACCCCGGTCGTTGGTGTGAAAGGCACGGTGGCCGCGGCGGTGCGGGTGGCCGTCTCTCTTTATGACGGCCGCGGGTGGTCTGGACTCGCGCCCGGACCGTTAGCCTGCTGGCACGATGACGAGCGCGGTTCGATCAGTCCGTGTTGGTCGGTCGGCCCAGATCAGAGGCCCCAGCCCCGAAGCGCGCTGGGTATGGCTCGCGGTCGTCCTTTTCATCGCAATGTCTGCCTGGTGGCTGACCCAAGACACTCGGATGCCTGATTGGGATAGCGGGATCCACGAACTCTTCGCCGCAGTAGTCCATAGCGAGCTGATCACACGCGGTCAGTTCTGGCGGCCGTTCACCGACTTCAATGTCGCGTACCCGCCGCTGGTGCACTTCGTTGGCGGGATGTCGATCTTCCTCACCGGCGTTCATCCGATGGCCTTGGTTCTGTCATCGAACGTTGTCTTCGTGCCGTTGCTCGCATTTGGATGCTTCGGCACCGGCAGATTCGCGTACGGCACCCGGGCCGGCTTACTGGCAGCGATCCTGGCGCTCGGCAGCCCAATGTTCGTCTCGATGATGCACGAATACGACCTGGACCCACCTGAAGCGGCGATGGTCGCGGTTAGCGTTTGGGCACTGTTGGAATCGCAGCGTTTTCGGCGTCTCGGAATAGCTCTGCTCGCCGGTGTGCTGAGTGGTCTCGCCCTAATGGTGAAGGAGACCGCGGTCATTTTCCTCGCGGGGTTTGTCGTAGTAACCATGCTCCGCGCCGGTCCTCGCCGTTGGCGAGGCATGATCGTCTACCTCGCAGCGGGAGCGGTCGTGGCGGGACCTTGGTATGTCTATCACTGGCACGACATCATCGGTTCGTTTAACACCATTGGGGGCCTGGCCCCGAATGCGGTCCAGGCGCCTCCGAGGTTCTCACTGCGCAACCTTAGCTGGTACTGGTGGAACCTCATCAACGAACAGGTGTTGACCCCGTTCGGCATCTCGTTCTTAATCGGTGTTGCGATCGCACTTCGGCGTCTTCTCCGAAAACGGGTGACTGCGGAGAACGTGGAACCCGAGCTCCTGGCTGGAGTCGTCGTCTCCTACCTGAGCATGACCTACCTGACCCATAAGGACCCCCGCTACACCCTGCCTATGCTCGTATACGTAGCCGTGTTGGCCACCGGGTGGATCGCGAGGCTTCCACGTCGGAAAATTCGCATCGGTCTGTCGGCCGGAGTTGTCGCCCTAGCAGCGGTCTACTTCGTGGGACTATCGGCTGGGATTGGTGGAGCCGTACGGATCCCACTCCCGGGAGCCCAGGACACCATTATCTATTCACGCCAGCTCACCCTCTATGAGACCTCTGGCTGGGTGCGAGGTGGGCCCGTCCGCGACGCCGAGGTGCAGCGATTGCTCGCTGGCCTCCCCGGACTCGGTATCAAGGGAATTATCGCCGAAACTGGACCGGATCCCGTTAACTTCAACACGTACGGCCTCCAGGTCTTAGCACTAGATACTGGGGTTGTCTACGGGCCATACCTGCCGCCGAACGAGGAGGCGTATCTGATCCTTCGGCCCCCGGGCTCCGGTGGCCCCGCTCCCTGCCAAACGATGAACGACGGATCTGGCATCTACGTCGTTCGCCTCCCAGCACCAGGAATAGACGTCTATGCACTCAGGAGTCCAGCCAACCCACACCAGACCTATACCGTCGTGTGCCCCGGTCGTCGACCCGTGGTTTACCCCTAACCGCATCGCGTTATTTGAGCCATGGGACGCGATCCGACAGGCCCAGCGTGCGACCACCGCCTGCAAGAGCTACACGCAATCGCCTGCCCGAGCCGGGCGCTGACTTCCGCTTTCGCTACCGGCGACGAGCGCTCGCGACTTGCGCTTCGGCGCCGAGAGGGCTCGCCGGCTGTGGAGCCTCTCCGACGTCGGCGCCGGCTTGCATTGTCGCGCTCGGCGAGCTGTCCCCGCGCTAAGGCTCGCACCGCATGTACCCGTTTTGTACCTGCCGCGGGAGGCGAGGACGGAGGCCGATGGACGGAACAAGACAAAGAGGCCCGGCTTTGCAGGCCCACGTCGAAGGTGGAGCTAGCCGGACTCGAACCGGCGACCTCCTGGGTGCGATCCAGGCGATCCTAGGCGGTCACGTCCTCGAAAAGAGCGGGCGCTGGGTGCGCCGCCTGGCTGTTAGTTGCCGCAGTCTTCGCAGGCGCCGTGGAGGACGATTTCGTGGTCGGCGACGCGCATCGGGACGCGGCGGCTGAGGTTCTTGATTGCCGTTTCGAGCGCGTTGTCCGTGAAGGGGGTGACGGTGCCGCAGTTGTCGCAGACGAGGTGGTGGTGGTGCCCGGCGCCGGTGCGGATCGGCTCGTAGCGGGCCATCTGTCCGATTTGGAGTTTTTGGACGAGTTGGAGACGTTCGAGTTCGTCGAGGATGCGGTAGATGCTGGCGCGGCCGACGGGCCGTTCGCTGGCCCGTAGGGCGTCTTCGATCTCGATCGCGGAGAGGGCACAGGTTTGGGTGTCGAGCAGTTCGACGATGGCTTGGCGGGCGGCGCCGGTGTGATGCTTGTGCTGGGCGAGGACGCGTTGCGCGTTCTCAGCCCACCGATCGTGGTCTTTGCCGACCATTGGTTTCAGTCTAGTTCTCGGTCTTGTCGGTGATGGGCGAGCTGGAGCCTGGGTCGCAGCTCGCGGAGGTTGGTGGTGGAGATGAACGCGACTAGGTAGATCGCGCTCGCGACGGCGATGATGGCCGAGCTTGGGGGGAGCTTGGGGACGAGGTAGCCGATCGTGAGCCCGGCCCAGGTCGCGAGAACGGCCAGTCCGGCGGCGAGGGCGAGCCCAAGGTATGGGTTCGGGGTGAGCCGGTGCGCCGCACCTGCGGGCGCGGCGAGCAGCCCGAGCAGCAGCAGCGCGCCGACCGCCTGGGTCGCTTCGGCGGCCGTGGCGCCGAGGAGCGCGAGGAAGATCAGCCCGACCGCGCGGACGGGGACGCCGCGCGCGGCGGCGGTCGCGGCGTCGACGCTGGCGAACAGAAGTGGTCGTGCGATCGCCGCAAGCAGCAGGATGATCGCGGCGGCGATGACGGCGGCGAGTCTGGCGTCGGCGGCGCCGAGTCCGAAGATCGACCCGAACAGGGTGCGTGCGCCGAGCAGGCCGTTGCCGCCGCCGGCGCCCGAGCTGAACACGGCGAGGAAGTACACGCCGAGGCCGAGGATCCACGCGAACGTGATCCCGATCGTGACGTCGTCGGCGTTGGAGCGGTTACCGAGCGCGCCGATCGCCAAGGCCACCGCGATCGTCGCGGCGAACAAGCCGATGCGCGGGTCGACACCGGCGGCGGCGGCCGCGATCGCGCCGGTGAAGGCGACATGCGTGAGCGCATCGCCGGCGAATACCTGGGCGCGCAGCACGACGAAATATCCGATCAGGCCGCACGCGAGGGCGACTCCCGTGCCGGCGAGGAGCGCGTTGCGCATGAACTCTTGGGCGAACATCACACACGCGCCTCGGCGAGCCGCGGTCGGCGTCGGAGCAGTGTTGGGTGGTCGATCAGCGCTCGGGCCACACGGGCGAGGACGTAGACGGTAAACGCGACCGTGGTGATGTAGAACCCGACCGGATGGTTGTAGAAGTAGGCGAGCGCGAGCCCGACCCAGGTGATCGCGACGCCGAGGATCACGCTCAGCGCGAGGCTCGCGCCGATCCGCGGGGTGATGAGCTGCGCGGTCGCCGGCGGGGCGACCAGCAGCGCGAACACGAGCAGCACGCCGGTGATCTGCGCGGTCGCGGCTACGGCGAGGCCGAGCACCAACAAGAACGCGGCCGACAGCCGGCGGATTGGCACGCCGCTGGAGCGTGCGACGGGCTCGTCAACGGAGGCGAACAGCAGCGGCCGCCCGGCGAGCGCGAAGAACGCGAGGGTCAGCACGGCGACGATCGCGAGCAGCAGCACCTGCCCACGCGTGATCCCCAGGAACGAGCCGAACAGCAGATTCTCGTAGCCCGCCAGCACGCCCCCGTAAAGGCTGAGGAACACGAGCCCGCAAGCGAGCCCGAATGCCTGCACCGCGCCGGTGACCGCGGACTCCTCGCCGCGGCGCCGGCCGGTTTTCGCGCTCGCCAGGCCGATCACGATCGCTGCCCCGCCTGAGAACAGGAAGTAGCCGGCGGCCGCAGGCAGGCCGACCAGTAGTGCGCCGCTGGCTCCCGGGAACGCCATCACCGAGAGCGTGTGCCCGGCGAACGTCTCTCGCCTGAGCACCATGAACCACCCGGCGACGCCGGCCATGATCGCGACGATCGTGCCCGCCTCGAGCGCGTTGACCATGAACGGGAACGCGGTCAGCTGCTGGAGATCGGAGATCGGGTCGATCGAGAGCGCCGCGAACGGGAGCGGGCTAAGCATGGTGCTCGTGGCGGTCGTGGTGGTGGGCGGGTGCCTCGGGCAGCCCGGCGACGAACAAACGCCCGTCGGCCGTGTTGAGCACCTCGACCGGCACGCCGTAGAGGCGGCTTAGCGTCTCACTGTTGATCACCTCTTTTGGGATGCCGACGGCGGCATGTCCGGCTCCGAAGTACACGACCCGGTCCAGGTAAGAGAGCAGTGGGTTGACGTCGTGCGCGACCAACAGCACCGTCACTCGCTCGCTGCGGCAGATCCTGGCCAGTAGCGCCGTCACCGCGGTCTGGTTTGGCAGATCGAGGCTGTCCAGCGGCTCGTCCAGGATCAGCAGGCTCGGACGGCCGACGAGCGCCTGGGCGATCAGCAACCGCTGCTGCTCGCCGCCGGACAGCCGACCGATCGGACGCGCCGCGTACTCCTGCGCGCCGACGAGATTGATCACATCCGCGATCCGCTCGCGCCCGGTGCGGCGCAACGGCAGGCCCCAGCGCGCGCCATCGAGCCCGAGCCTGACGAGATCCACACCGCGGATCCGGACGCCCTGGTCGAAGTGACGGCGCTGCGGCAGATACCCGATCTGCCGCTTCGCATCCCCCGGCGCACGCCCGAGCACCGACACCCGCCCGGACAACAGCGGGAGCTCGCCCAGCAGGACACGGAGCAGCGTCGTCTTCCCCGACCCGTTTGGCCCGAGGATCGCGGTGAACTCCCCGCCACCGATCTCCAGGCTCACATCGCTCCACACGACCCGGCCGCCGACCCGCGCCTGCGCGGCCTCGAGCGTCACGACCGGCCCCGAGCCAGCCGCTGCGAGGTCACGGCGGGTCGGCGCCGATGGATCGAGTCGGCCGGCGGCTGTCGTGGGCGTGGCGCTCATCTGCCCGTCGCCCGGTGAAGCGCCCGCTCCAGGCTCTGTAGCTCGGCGACCTGCCATTGCTCGAAGCTAGCCGACGCCGGGGAGAGGGTCTCGGTGATCGTCGTGATCGGGATATGCGCGGCCCGCGCGAGCTGGTTTACGCGCTGCACGTCCGGAGTTGCGTTCTGGCTGTTGTAGACCCACACCCTGATCATGTGCTGCTGTGCCTGCGCGTCCACCGTCTGCTTGTCGGACGCGCTCACATCGGTGCCCTCCGCGATCGCCTTCGCGAAGCTGTAGGGCGTCAACAGCCGTAGCCCCAGCGCCTGTCCGAGCGGCTGAAAGATGCTCTCGCTGTAGCCGACCGGCACCCCGGCATACCTGGCGCGGATCTGGGCGATCAGCCGGTCGTAGCCGGCCAGTCCCCTGGACTCAAACGCGGTGCGCTGTCGCTCGAAGTAGGCGTCATCCTTCGGATCCAACCGCTTGTAGTCGGCCACGATCTGATCGATCACGCGCCGCACCGAGGTGGGCGAGTACCACTGGTGTGGGTTATCGCCCTCGCTCAACCCCAGCAGATTCCCCACGTTCAACACGACCCGGGAACTCGACGGGTCAGCTGCCAAGAGCTGCGAGGCCCACCTGTCATAGCCGATCCCGTTGACGATCGCCATCTGCGACCTCGCCAGCACGACCCCATCCGCGGCGGTCGGCTCATACGAGTGCGGATCGGTCTCCGGGTTCACAATGATGCTGCGCACCGACACCTTGCTGCCCCCGAGCTGCCCGGCGATGCTGCCCCAAAAGTTCTCCGCCGCCACCACCTGCAACCGGCCTGAGGGTCCATCTCCTCCCGAGCCCGCGGAGCTCCCGCACCCAGCCAGCGCGCCGAGCAAAGCCACCACCACCGGGACCGTCAACCACCAAGACCTCCGCACGACAATCCTTCTCACAAGTTGGGTTCAAGCCGGCGCACTCGCCGTCCACCCACCGTATCATGAGAATGGGATCTAGTCTCGTTCTCGCTTTCGCACTCGACGCGAATCCTCGCGGGCGTCAGCCCCGGCGCTCAGTGCCGGCGCCCGAGGCCACTGGGGCGGCGTCGGCGTCGGCGCGTCATGCCACCGCGGCGCAAGGCGACGATGGTCGCGGCAACGGTGACGCAAACCGCCATGAGGATCGTGAGCGAGAGGCTGGTTCCGTTCCCGCCGCGTTGGGAACTTGGTCGGGCAGCTCCAGCCGCGAGGGGGTGGACCACGGCACTCGTGATCTTTCGGACCGCACTAACCGCGGCTTCGGCTAGGGCGTTGCCAGAGGGTCCGCGTGGTCTGGGAAGTGAGGCTATGACCGACTTGGCCGCGGCGGGTAAGCCCGCAGTGCCGTATCCGCTTGGCATCACGACCAGCAGCGGAACCTTGGACCCAAAGTTGATCTCCTGATCCAGGAAGACTGCGTACTGCTTCGGCTTGCCGAAGAAGGTTGGGATCGCGCCGAGGTCGAAGGGCTGTGCGATGAGCGCCACTTTGATCGGAAAGTGTGCGCGATGCGCGGCTGTGGTCTCGGCGTTCAGCGCCGCCTGTAGAGTCCGTGAGACTGGTGGGTCATAGGGGTAGAAGACGTTCTCGCCGAGCAGCACGTCGCTGGCGGGGTCGGCGTCAGCGAGCGCGTTTGGGCACAAGAGCACGATGGCGAGGAGGGCCAGGATCGCGGCGGCGGCGATCTCAGCCGCCGAGTGCGTAGCTCTGGATATCGGCATCGAGTGTGCCCTGGGAGTCGTATTGGCCGGTGTGGACGTAGACGAGGTTTCCCGCCCGGTTGATGAAGATCGTGGTGGGCAGTCCGGCCACTCCCTGCGGGACGAGGGCGCTGATGCTCGTGGTGCTGGTCTGGTAACTGGGGTAGCTGACGGGGTGCTGGGCGAGGAACGAGCGGGCGTCGCCCGCACCGTCGCCGGTATCGGCGCCGAGGAACGCCACCCGGCGCCCGTAGCGTGCTGACGCGCTGGCGAACAGCCCGAACTCGGATCGGCAGGGAGCGCACCAGGAAGCCCATGCGTTGATCACGACCGGATATCCGCGTAGTGCCCGCACACGGGCCGTCAACTCGGGTTGACTGCCGAGCAGGCGAGCGGCTTGCCCATGCAGGGCGGCCAGCGCCGGAGGTGAGCCGGCGAGCTGTGCCTGTGCTCCGGCGAGGGTCCCAGGTCCCCGGGCGGCGCGGGCGAGAGCCTCCCGCACCCGCTCGATGAGGTGGGAGGTGCTGGGCCAGCCGAGTGCGCTGACCGAGTAGTACCAAGCGATCCGGCCGGTCGCTGAGACGACCATCAGCCAGGGCAGGCCCTCGACCTCGTAGCCGTCGCCGACCCGGCCGCTGCGATCGACGGCGATCGGGAAAGGCAGCGGCCGGGGGAGTGACTGTAGGAACCGGCCGAGGGCGCCGGGGGGCTCTACGCTGGCCTCGTCAACCGCTTGAAGCGCGGGCAGCCCGAGGCGGCGGGCCGCCGTGCTGTAGCGGGCGAGGCCTTCAAGTCCGGCGGCCAGGCCGGTTACCTGCCGGTTCCACGTCGCGAAGAACACGTACAGCCGCGGGCGACCGGGAGCCAACCGAGCCGTGCCGCCGCCGCTCCGAGGCAGCGTGACGGCAGTCGCGGGGGTGATGCCGCTGATGTGGCTGTAGGGCAGGTGCGAGTTGACTGCGGGATGGCCGGGCAGCAGGCGTGAGGCCTCCTGGGCCACCAGCTGTGCGAGCTGGCCGACGGCGGCGTAGGACTGCTGGGTCATGTACAGCTTGCGCTCGCGGCCTTGGGGATCGATCACGAACAGCGCGGGCGTGTGGGCGATCTGACCGCCCTGGACCGCAGCCTCGACGGCGTAAGCTTTCCAAACGCGGCGGAGCGCGGGTAGGGATCCCGTCAGAAAGTCCCAGGCGCCGAGCATGCCGTGGAGCTGCGAATAGGAGAGGACGTCCTCGAGCGAGGTCGCCTTCGGGTTGGCGTCGATCCCCAGCAGCTGCACCCGCCCGGCGGCGGGGCCGAGCATTGCCTTCGCCTCGAGCATTGCCGTCGTGGTGAGCGGGCAGATGGTCGTGCACTCCGAGTCGTTGAAAGCGAGCAGCACCACCCGGCCGCGGAAGGAGCGCAGCGAGACGGGCTGGCCGAGCTCGTCGGTCAGGGTGAAGTCGGGCGCGGCCGCTGACAGCGGCGTCCCGGGGTCGAGCGTCGGATTCGTGGCCAACGCGTCGCTCTGGGCCGGGCTCGGCGACCCGGTCGTGGCGAGCGCGGCGATGCCTGCGCCGGCGGCGACGGTGACGAGCATGCTGATCCCTACGACGGTTCCCGGTCGGTGGACGCGCGGCCCTCGCGACCGTTTAGGACGCCGGAGCCGCCGACGCGCCAGCAGGGTGATCGCGCCGCTCGCCAGGAGCGCGACGACGACGATGGCCGCGATGGTGTCGGTGCTCGATCCGGCCGAGCCGCCGGGGGACGCGGCGGGCAGCGCGGGCGCTGGCACGGATCGGGCGGCGCTGCGCGGGGCCGCGTGGAGGGTGAGGTGGTCGGCCGCGGCCAGCGCGCTGACCGCGGTCTGGGCTGCGGAGGCCAGCCCGGCCCCCCCGCCGCCGATCTTGATCGAGCTGAGGGCCCGGTATGCGGCCGCGGCAGGATGGCCGGGCCAGTTGAAGCCGAACCCGTTTGGCATGATCACGAGCAGCCGTCCGGTGTAGGACAGGGAGAGCTCGATGCCGAGAAACCGCGCATAGGCGCGCGGCTTCCGCCACAGACCGGTGATGGCGCCCAGGTCGGAGGGGCTGGCGATGATCGCGACTCGGATCGGGAACCTGGAGCTGGCGGCTCCTCGAAGCAGCTGGCCCAGCCGAACCTGCTGGGAGGTCGAGACTCCGGCGTCGGCGGCCAAGAACAGTGGCTGGTACACCAGCACGTCGCTGCCCGGATCGCCGTCGGCGCGTGCTGACGGCGCGACGAAGCCGGCGCCGAGGAGCGCCACCAGGACGAGGGTTAGGAGATGCCGCCGCATGGGACCTAGCCGAGGGCGCTCCGCACGAGCAGGATGGCCAGCACGATGGCGACGGCTCCGGCGGCGAGCGCAACCATCGCGGCCGCGAGGCGCAACCGAATTGAACGGCTCATCCCAGCGTGCCTCGCCCTGTGCGGGTGAGGTTCGGTCATGCGCTTGCCTTCAAGGTGAATGGCGCCGTGAGGTAGCGCCCGCCGATGTGGGTCAGCAGGAACAGGCGCCAGGTCCCGGGTTCCGGCAAGAGCACGCCGACATGGAGCACGCCCGGGCCGCTGGAGCTGCCGGTGACCCTGGCGGCACCCAGGACCGAGGTGCAGTAGCTGGCGCCCGGGCTGCAGACGTGGGTGTGGAAGTAGTCCAGCGAGCCCTGATGGATGAAGATCGCGTGCGCGAGCGCGCCCCGCCAGCTTTCGAACACTGCCAGGCGGCCGCCCGGACCGGTGACGCGGATGGTGAGGAATGTGGCCTGGATCGCTTTTAGGCTGGGGTGTCCCTGAATCTGGAAGCGATAGCCGCCGGAGGTCACGGTCGGGGTGTAGGCCGGCACTGGCCGCGGGTGGTAGGCGCCCTTGACCGTGACCCACGTGAAGAGCTGGAAGTTGAGCGGCTGATCCGGGGTGGTGTGGGCCGGATAGGCGTCGACGACGACGCGGTAGCGGCCGGGCGTGGGAAAGACGACCGGCTGGGAGACGTGCCCGCCGCTGCCGATGTCGGAGTCGTCGTACTGGACGTGGCTGTCGTCGGCTCGCACGATGATCAGATCGACGCCGGCGTGGGGCTCGCAGCACTTTCGGTAGGCGCTCAACGGCTGCCCCGATGGCTGCTGGATCGTGAACGAGAGGACCGTGGGCCGGCCCGCGACGACGGGAGCCGCAGGCTGAAAGTTCTGCAGCCGATAGGTCCCGGCCGGCGCCACCTTGGGCACGCTGACCGCACCCGAGCCCGAGCCTCCGCAGGCGGCCAGCCCCACGAGGGCGGTCAACCCGAGGATCACGGTTGAGAGTCTTCGCATCGGTCTCATTATCCGTTTGCCTGATCGAGGATGAGCGCGCTGAACGGCGGTCCCGACCGCGGCGCGATCTGGAACGTGAGCCCCCATTCGCCCACCATCACGAGCGCCGGCGCGGCGCGGGTGTAGACACCGGGGCGGGTCTCGGCGAGCTGGTACTCCTGCTGGGGCATCTGCATCGTCGTCATGTCGAAGGTCAGCGTCACGTTGGCGCCCCGGACGGGTTGCCCGTCCCTGGTGATCCTCAGGGCGAACGAGTCCGGCGCCGCCGCGCGATTAGGTGAGACCAGCAGCTCTAGGCGGTACCCGGCTCGGTTGACCGTGCGCGCCACGGTTCCGGGACCGACCCGGGCCAGGGCCGAGTTCTGGAGCGCGAAGGCGGGGGGCGGCGGGGCTAGGCTGGAGAGCACCGCGGCGGCGAAGACAATCCCGGTCACCACGACCACCTCACCGCTCACGAGCCTTCGCAGCAGCCCGGCGGCGGGCGCCCCAAGCTCTGGGCGCTGGACGGCGGCGAGCAGCCTCGGCCGGGAGCGCAGAAGGTTTCCCGAGGCGATCAGGAGAGCCACGGCGAGCAGTCCGCTCTTGACCAGGATCGCCTGGCCGTAGCCGGTCAGCCATAGGGCATCTAGCGCCGGGAGATGGTCGACCGCCTCGCCAATCCCGCTCCCGGCCAGGACCAGCACTGAGGCAAACGCGACCGCCGAGAAGCGCGGCACAACTACCGACAAAGCCGGAACCCGCTCTCGCTGGCCGAGCGCGAGCCACAAGACGAGCAGGCCGCCGAGCCCGCCGAGCCACAGCGAACCCGCGGCCATGTGAAGCCAGTCAAACGCGAGCGTGAGCCCGCGCGGCGCCGTCTGCGCGGCGTGCCCGGCCGCACCGGGCACGACGAGAACCGCAGCGGCTGCGAGCAGCGCCCCCAGCGTCGCCCCTAGCTCGGCCACCGAGCGGCGCTCTCGCTCGGGCCGCTCGACCCAGATGGCGATCCACGCGGCCAGGCAGAAGAGCGCGAAGCACAGCTCGAGCTTGAGAATCGCCCGCCCGAACGCCGTCGCCCCGAACAAAGGCACCAGCGCGCCGACGTCGAACACCGAGCGCAGCGAATCGTTCGCGGTCGAGAAGTCGAGGTAGACCGGGGTCGCCACCAGCCCGAGCAGCGAGGCCGAGACGAACGCGATCGTGACCGCTCGCAGGCTCACGCCGGCGACGCGCCTGACCACGGGCCGCGCGATCAGGACCCGCAACACGAATAACCCGATCGCGCCCATCACGCCCACGAACATGAGCCAGCGCGTGATCAAAAGCTGCGGTGTCGTCGCCGTGGCGGAGATGCTCGGCACGCGGAACTGGGGCGCCGGCCCGGGGTTCGGCCCGACCGCGTAGGTGAACGCGCCCTGGACAGGATGCCCGTCGACCGAGATCGCGCGCCAGTAGATCAGATACCAGCCCTCGGGCAGGTGCGGGCGCAGGGGCACGAGAAGGGTGTCGGGATTGGCCGAGGAGCGATGGACCGGGCCGGTGGTCTCCTGCTGCCCTTGGGCGTTGGTCACTGAGATGATCGCGAAGCGCGGCTCGACCGCCTCGTCGTAGGTGAGCTGGATGTTGGGCGGGGATGAGTTGAGCTCCTGGCTCGCTGCCGGGACCGTCTTGACCAGATAGGCATGGGCGATGGCAGCGCTCGGCAGAACCAGGCATGCGCCGAGCGCCGCCCCACCCACGATCCACACCCGGAGGCTCACGCCAGCGAGCGCTCCCTCGATCCGCCGAGCAACGCGAACCCACCCGCTAGCAGACCGAGCACGCCCACGACGAGCGCGACGATCGTCAGCACGGACACGCCGCCGCCTCCGATCGAGTCGACCGCTTGGATCGTCGGCGCCGGCGCTTCCGATGACTCGGGGCCTGCCCAGTTGACGATCGATCCGTCCGAATAGGTCTGCTGCACCTGAAAGGTGTAGGTCTTCGCCGCGGCTGGCTGGGCGAGGAACTGAAACAGCGTGTCCTCGCCAGTGGGCGTGTGACCGCCGGTCAGCGTCACCTTTGTGATCACCGCGTTGTCCCCGGAGCCGGTCTGGGCCAGTTGCACGTGCCAGGGCGCCGCAGGGGCGACGAACGAATCGATGCCGAAGCCGCCCGGAACCGTCATCACGAGCTTGGTCGTACTCAGCCCGGACTTCTCGGTCGGGACGGCCAGGCTGTAGAGCTGGAGCTTGTTGGCCACCGACACGGCAGGGCTGACCCGCGCGTGCCCGAACGCCACCCCGGGCAACAGCAGGCCGGCGGCGATGACCAAGGCGGCGGCCGGCGCCGCCCGCGCCATCGAGCGCTTGAGATTCATTGAGTTGACCTCCTCGTTGACAGATCAGACGAGCACGATCGGTCTCGTCCCCGAACGGAAGCGTCCCGGCCGACCAGACGCCGCCGGAGAGCCCGCTCCGTCAGGACGAAGCGGCGCGCGAACCGAGCGTCAGCAAGCCCAGCCGATGTCCGGACGCCAGATCTCAGCGAGGAGGCCCGCGGCCCGACCAGCCCTCGGCCAGCGGAGAAAGCCGCGGCAAGCGCACATCGCGTGGGGCCCTCGCCAAGACCACGCCAGGCGCCGCGATCTGGTGGCCACAGCGTTCGGCGAACTCACGCAGCACCCAACGCGCGCCGTGGAACACGGCTGACAGCACAAGCCCGACCGCTAACGCGGCGGGGATAGACCACCAGCCGCCGTAGCCGAAGATGCCGATCAGCCCGCTCGGATGGCCGGTCGCGAACAGTCCCTCCAGGAACTCCTGCGTCACGTAGATCGCCACCAGACACGCCGCGCACACGAGCCACAGCGCGGTAAACGACAGCGTGTAGCGCGGGAGCGAGCGGTGCCCGCCCAGCGCGCGTCCGAGCGCGCGCAAAAACGCGCCGAGCGAGAGCGCAATCAACAGCACGATCCACGGCACCACCGAGTGCAGGTAGGAGTGGCCCTGGGCCTGTAGCTCCGCCCCGGCCCGGCTCCCGAAGGCCAGCCAGTAGCGCAGCTGATGCACCGCGAATGCGCCTGCCGGCATCAGCGCCAGCGGCCCGACCCGACCAATCAAAGCGGCGCGCTTACGGCCAACCAGCATTCCGGCTGGACGATACAGCGCCCTGGGTGGCGGACGACCTGGCCCGGCGCGTTGGAAGGCCGCCTCGTGCCCGGCCAGTCAGCTGCCAGGCGGGAACGTGTAGGAGGAGTGCGGCGGCACGTATGGGCCTACCTCCACGACGATCTCAGCGTGCCGCGACAAACGCACCCTGCCGGTCATCCCCTCCCAGCGGCGTCCGTCGACAAACACCGCGATCTGCTTGCCCGGCGTGGCCACAAACGACGCCACCCGGCGCCGGGACAGGGGTTGCCCCCAGGAGCGAAACAGGTCCGACAGGAACAGTCTTGAACCAGGGCGCACCAGGACCAGCCCGGTTGGCTCGAGCGTGACCAGCCGGCCAAAGCAGCCAGCGGATGAGATGCGACCGGCCGACAGGCGTATCGGTGGCCGCACGCCGATCCCAGACGGGACGATCACCACCCGGTCCGCGCCGAATACCTCAACGTGCACCCCGTAGCGCACACCCAGCCGCCGCCGGCAAGGACCGACTACTGGCCCAGTTGCCGGTGGGCGAAACCTCGGGCCCCGACCGATGGGACGCGCTTCGGCCAGAAGCTGCCGGGGGATCCCCGACGACGCCGAACTGTGCCCCTTACCCGAGCCGCACCCCGCTGGCACCACCGTCCCGGCCACAACCGTGGCAGCAATCAACGACCCCCGGCAGCGCAGTGATCTACTCAGGCCAGCTCCCAGGCGTCCTCGTCCTCCTCAAGCTCGCCCATCGACTGAGCGCCAGGACCTGACGCCTGTTCGTAGTCGTGCAAACGGAAGACCAGTAGCAACAACCCCGCCGCGGCACCCAGTGCGACGACACTCGCCGCGCGCGCCACAAACGCTGGGACGGCGATCAGGACGAACCCATTCAGCAACGTGGGGATCAGCTCGCCCCCTTCCCACAGAGCCACCACCGCGATCACGAGATACGAGAAGAACCCCGGACGCCCGAACACGACGCGGTACACGCCCCACCCCACGAACGCCGAGACGATCCCGAGCTCCACCAACTGGAGTACCGAAACGACCGGCCGCCCATGGAGCCCTCGGCCGAGCGCAGCGGCCGTGATCGCGCCCAGCGCGGCGAGCGCCAGCAACCGCGCCGTCCATCGGTCGAGCGCAGGCCTCCCGACCCGCCACGCCGCCAGCGCGCACAAGAACAGCACCGCGATCGGCCAGAACCAGACGACCGACGGGGCGTCGGCATGCCACAGCCCGCCGGAAATTGCCGCTGGATGACCGTCCACCAAGACCGGGATCCTCCACCTGCCCACAAACGAAGCCCCGGGGGCGCGCGCCACCGCGGCCAGCGCGTGGAGCCGCCCGTCATGCCAGCCATACTCATGACCGCTGCTGACCGGCGCCCAGCTCGGCGCCATCCTCGGGCTTAGGTTCGCCGGCGGCGTCTCGGCGAACGGCGTCATGTTCAGGTAGTACATGGCCGAGTTGTGGTTGACCTCGACCCCGACCCGCGAGAAGCGCAGATACGGCGCCCCCCGGTAGTCCAGCACGACCACCGTCTCGCCAGCGGGCACGCGCAGCCACATCCGCTGATCCCCGTCCACCACCTTCGTCTCCAAGCCCTGAGGAGCCCGGGACACTCGTGCGAGGTAGTCGAGCGCCACCGGCGCGACCGGGCCATGAGCCTCCGCCGGGGAGGCGGCCGCCCCCGCCGCCACCAAGACCGCGGCGAAAATGAGTGCCAACATCCATGGCCATGGCCGACCCCACCAGCGCACGCCGCCTGCAGCGGGCTGTCTGGGTTCTTCTGCAGACGATCGCACTGCTCGCCATGTTGGCACTCGCTTGCGCGTGGCCGATCGCGACCGCAAGAGCCGACGGCGACCCCGCCTCCGACGTGCTCGTCACCCAACACCTGTTCCTTCCGCAGGACGCCGCCAGCCCACCCCGCCAGCAGGCGCAGCTCGCCGCGCTGCTTCAGGAGGCCACCCGCAGCGGCTACCCAATCCGCGTCGCGCTGATCGCCTCCGCCGCCGACCTCGGATCGGTAACAGAACTCTGGCGCCAACCCCAAACCTACGCGCAATTCCTCGGGCAAGAGCTGGCGCTCGTGTACCGCGGCCCGCTGCTGGTCGTGATGCCCGACGGCTTCGGCACCTACCACCTCAACTCGCGTGCGGCCGCGCAGCGCTCCTCCCTCACAGCACCCAGCCCGGATCGCGGACTCGCGGCGGCAGCGATCCCTGCAATCCGCGCGCTCGCGGCAGCATCGGGGCACCCGCTGTCGCTGCCGGCCGTGAACGCGACCAACGCTTCCGCAGGCAGCAACACGATCGCGTGGATCGCATTCGCCATCGGCACCATCCTCGTCGCCCTCGCCTGGGGAGCCAGCTTCCGGGCGCGGCCAATCCGAGCGCCCCGCAGCCCAACCACCTCCGCCTGACCCGCCTGCGCCAGTGTCGAGTCTCTCTTGAGGGGAGTGTCAGAGGATCTGTGTAGGCATGATCGAAAGCGCTGGTGTGCATCGAGGAGGCCCCCGACGACACGTTCCCGGTGGGCGAGCACTACGCCGAGCTTTACTCGCTGGCGGTGGCGCCTCAGCTGAGAGGCAGAGGGATCGGGACGCGCCTGCTCGACTTAGTCGACCGGGAGCTGACCCCGACGATCAATCAAAGACCTGAAGGTCGCGGTGATGGCGGACAACGCGGGCGCCAAGCGACTGTACGAGCGTCTCGGCCTGCGACCGGCTGAGCTGGTCCTATACCGATTCGGGGGCCGGGTCAACCCCGCGGTCGATTGACCGGTACCCATCAGCGCACGCGGTCTTCGGTTTTCGAATTCCGGGGCGCCTCAAGGGAGCGCGCGACTTCCAGCACGGATCGGATCGCGGTTGTCTTTGGGGGGGCGCGGTAGGCGAGGTGGAAGGGCATCCGGACTGGGGGTGTCAGTGGTATGAACGCGGAGCCGGGTAGCTCTGCCGGGAATGCGCTTCGGGGATAGATGACGATTCCGAGGTTCTCGCGAACCGCTTGGAGGCCGAGGTCGGGGTAGGGGTCGGCGAGGGTGTGCGGAGCCATCCCCGCCGCGGCGAACGCTGATAGGACGTGATTGCTGAAGCCGTGCGAGTCATCGGTGGCCGCGACCAGAATCGTCTCGTCCTTGAGGTCCTCGAGCGTGAGCCGGGTTCGCGCCGCCAGGGGATGCTCGGTTGGAAGGTGAACGATCGTGGCTTCGTCGTCCAAGAGGACGAGCTCGACGCCGGGCGGCGGGTCGGGGGCGCAGAAGGTGATCGCGAGATCGAGCCGGCCTCGGGCGATGTCGCGCAGGAGCGCGCCGGTCGTGTTCTCGATCGTGTAGAGCATCACCGCTGGCACTTGTGTCGTGCAGGCGACGAGCAGACGCTGGGCAATCCCGTAGCGGGCCGTGGGCGACACCCCGAGGCTCAGGCGGCTGGCGCCGGCTTCGTGGCGATCGCGAACTTCATCGACGATGGCGTCCGCCTGGTCAAGGAGCTCGCGCCCGCGCTCCCGTAGAAGCTCACCGGCGGGGGTGATCTCGATCCTGCGGCCCGCACGGGCCAACAACTCGACGCCGAGCTGGGCCTCGAGCTGCCTGATCGCGGCGCTCAGCGATGGCTGGGAGATGTGCAGCCGTTCGGCCGCGCGTGTCACGTTGCCCTCCTCGGCGACGACCACGAAGTAGCGGATCAATCGCAGGTCGGGCGTCATAGGCCAAGCCTATGTGACCCCAGCCAACCGGTCTTGGACGGGTGCGACACGGGGACGGACACTGACGGCGTCCACTGACAGGAGACCCACATGCCTAGTACACGACTACTACACATAGGAGCGAGCCCGCGTGGCGCCGCGTCGGAGTCGCGCCGAATCGCCGAGACGTTCCTCGACGCTTATCGCGACGCTCGTCCGGGCAACGTGATCGAGACGTGGGATCTGTGGGACGGGTCAGTCCCGGAGTTCGGTCCGGCGGCGGCGGCGGCGAAGATGGCGGTGTTCGCTGGTGACACGCCTCAGGGCGAGGGAGCGGTCGCGTGGCAGGCGGCGAAGGAAGCGTTCGCGCGCTTCGACTCGGCCGAGCACCTGCTCTTCAGCGTTCCGATGTGGAACGCCGGGATCCCCTACATCCTCAAACAGCTGATCGACGTGATTTCCCAGCCCGGCATGGTGTTCGGCGTCGATCCCCACAGCGGCTACAGCCATCTACTGGAGGGCAAAGGCAAAAAGGCGGCGGTCATCTACACAAGCGCGGTCTGGGGCCCGGGACTCGGGTCCGCGTTTGGCAGCAACTTCCAGTCGACTTACTTCGAGGACTGGCTGCGCTGGACTGGCATCACCGACATCACCCAGATCCGCTACCACCCCACGCTCAACGGTGGGGCTGACGAGGAGCGCGGCAAAGCCCACGCCATTGCGCGCGAGCGCGCCCGCACGTTCTGATGACTCGGCTCAGCGCACGCGCACCTCGGTACCGCGAATCAGCGAGAACACCAGCAGGAACAGGCTGGGGCAGAGCGTCGCCACCCCAGGGAGGTCCCGGCTGCGGCTCCGCTCGTTGCGGGACTCCGCGAGGCGCAGGCGCGCGACGATGATCGCGACGATGTTTGTATGGACGGGACGACCAGCGACTTGATGCTGCCGCGGCTCCGGCTTGTGCAAGCGGGACCGCGTTCTTCCGGCTTGAGTTCTCCAACCGCTACGTCACCGGAATCGTGGCTGGACCAAGACTTGACAGGTTCCTCAGGCGTCGCCGCCGCTCCCCCAGCGGCCTGCCGCGCGCGGATTGACCCTGACGCCGCCCAGTGCTTGCCGGTTCCAGCGAGCTGTGCTATCGCTGCTCGAGCATTCCCACGATTGGCGTGGTCCGCCGGAAGGCGTGGAATTAGCCGATGGGCCGGTCGCGCGGTGTGTCACACCGGCGGCCGAGTCGATATCAGGCCACCGCCTTCTTGACGAGCGCGCGAATCTTGGCTTCGGTGGTGTCGTCCAGCGAGGTGAGTGTCCACGCGACGGGGTGCATGCTCGCGCCCTCCTCGTGAGCGGGATTCACGACTTCGCCAAAACCGAATGCGATGAAGTTCTTGTCCGGCTTGATGTAGCAGATGTCCTTGCCGTCCTTCACGTAGAAGGGGAGTCCCCAGCGCACGATCGGTTCCAGCGACGGCGCGCTTTCCCGGATGACGGCGTGCAGGCGTTCTCCAATCTCCCGGTACTGAGCGGGGGCCTCGCCGAGCTTGGCAAGGACTGCCGCATCGCCCTTCTTCGTGAACATGTGTTCAGGCCTCCTTCCAGTTCATCGTTCGGATGATCAAGAGTGACGGTCTCGCTCAGCTTCCACAAACCTGAATCATCGACAACGCCTGATCGAGCGTGAGCGCCCAGCCCCGCTTCAAGAACGCGACGATACTCGACACCCGGACGGCGCTGAGCCTCCTTTCCGAGAGCAGAAGTGCTCGGCGGGCCGTGGCGCTTGTGAGACTGTCCCTTATCGGCGGGAAGCAGAGGCCAATGTCAGTGAGGCGGCGGGGTTAGTCCACGATCGGGGCGGCGCCGGCCTCTTCGATCCCGGCGGCGGCCATTCTCCGGCACGCGTCTGCGACCTTCTGGCTGTCCTCGTAGGCATGGAAGTACACGACCCGGCCGCGGCGAATCCGGATGATGTGGGCGCCCTCGTTGACGTACGGGTCTCCGGCCTTCGGCGTTGCATGCCCGATCCACTCGACACCGACGGAGAGGTCCCACGGCGGGCCGGCCACGAACACCCGCTGAACGTCGAAACGAAGGTCGTACAAACGGAACACCCGCTCGAACCAGCGGCGAACCGCATCGCGGCTATGGCGCTCGCCGCCCAATGGATGATCGCCCGCGAACACGTGGTGAACGTCGTCCGCGAGCCCATCGAGCGCGACCGAGTAATCGCCGCGGGTCAAAGCATCAAAGATCTCACGAATCCGCCGACGAACCAGGGCGTGAAACACGGCCTAACGATATTGCGGCGTCGATCACAAGACGCGTCCCGCCGTCAGCATCTCTACTTCTATTCGAGCAGGGCGCGCGCGCCCGTAGCCACCGGTCTCGACCTCTTGTCGGCCGCCGCGGTCTCGCCGCTGGCGATGAGCAGGTACCCAACCGATTCGGAGTGCGACTCCTGCTTCGATGTTGGTGCGGTGCTCAGTTCTTCGTCTGAGGACGTGCCGCGTTTGGACTTCCGATGTTGCGGCACGCCCGCAACTGGACCCGTGAGCTGACGGACCGACGCAGGCTGCTCGTCCCCGGTGACGACGTCATACAGGACGTCGACCGCTTGCTGCACGAATGGTCGGGCTACTTCCGATACGGAAACTCAGCCCGGCGGTTCAACGACATCAACCTCTAGGCACTGACCGCCTATCGCAGTTCGTTGCAAAGCGCCACAAGAGCAGCTGGCGGTATGGGTGGAAGGCGGTCGCCTGCCAATCCCCAAACCGCCTCGGTTTGATCACCTGCGGGGTGGCCGGTGGGGAGTAGCCTGGTGTGATGGCGTCTGAGATGGCGTTTGCTGAGGAACCTTCGACCGAGGAGCGGGCGACGCTGAAACTCGTGAGTCAGCTCGTGGCTTCGGGGAATCTCCATCCGCTGATCGCGCGGCTCAGGGACGGGGAGATCGGACCAGAAAGCGCCCGCGACGCACTGCAGGTCCTCGCCGAGCTCGACCCCGCTCTGCTGGTGCAGATCACGCTCGACAGCTTGATCACGACATACCTCGATGACCCCGGGCTTGCGCATCAACCACGACGCGCGGTTCGCGGGGAAGGAACGGTCTCAGAGTGAACCGGACGCCTGCGCGCCAAGGAATACCCGGGGATGAGGACAGCGGCCGTGTCGCAGATGAGCCGCTGAGCGAGGTAAGTCTGTTGCGAGTGTGGCCCGACATCGCCGGGAGCCTTGCTCCCGAGGAACGCGGCGCTGCCGAGCGCGCGCTCCTGGCCCCGCTGGTCAGCGCGCGCGATCAGGACCTCGCCGCGGCACTCGAAGTTGAGCCCGGCGACGCGTTCAATTTCGTGCTGGTCTCCGGGACCGTGCTCAAAGAGACCACACTGGCGAGCAGTTCGGCGCTTGAACTCCTCGGCCCTGGCGACGTCCTCGCGCCGCCTCTAAGCGCCACCCGCCAACTTGAGTCTCGCGCCGCGAGCCGCTACTTGGCCTTCGGCGATGCGTCGATCGCGACGCTCGGGATGCGGTTTGAGCGTGTCGCAATGCGCTGGCCGCAGGTCTCCGGCTTTCTCCACCGTCAGATCGCCGAGCAGGCACACCGCGCGTCGATGCACCTTGCGATGCTGCACCTGCCGCGAGCCGAGGACCGGATACTCGCCCTGTTTGCCGACCTCGGCGAGCGCTTCGGCCGCGTCACTCCCGACGGCATTCTGATCGACCTACCGCTCAACCATGAGCTCATCGGCCGGTTGACCGCCAGCCGCCGACCGACCGCGACGATAGCGCTGCAAAACCTCTACCAGCAAGGTCTGCTTACCAGGCATGCCGACAACTCGTGGAAGCTTTGCAGGAAGTTCTCGATGGAGCTAGCCGGACTCGAACCGGCGACCTCCTGGGTGCGATCCAGGCGCTCTCCCAACTGAGCTATAGCCCCGGGCGGCGGTGGT
>Ga0209579_10000531_pt1 | contig 37881 bp, 23 predicted proteins | sample Coa_R1_2_FD_187152 | JGI IMG/M metagenome (GOLD analysis project Ga0209579, IMG submission 187152) | Surface soil microbial communities from Centralia Pennsylvania, which are recovering from an underground coalmine fire - Coalmine... | ecosystem: Environmental > Terrestrial > Soil >...
GTCCTTGACATCGAAACGCGATTCGATGGAGAACTACAGGGGCCCGATGGCGGAGAAGCTTACTGCGCAGGCGTTTCGGTGTCAAGGACGGGTAGCACGGGTTCGTGTGCCAATGTTGCCGTGCATGAACGCCCCCAGCGAAACGAAACGCGGAAGGCTGGGCCACCCGCCCGGCCATCGACCCAGGTTAGCTCGCCAACAATGCTCGCGAACCCTTCGGCTTCGCTCAGGGCAGGCTCTGGGCCACCGGTCGCGGCACGGTCGAGTTGCATGCAAGCGCCTACTGGGGCGGGGCTGGGGCTGTTTCTCCCTCTTTGATCAAGTCTGTCTTGAGCTGAAATTTCTGACGTGGCGCGAGATCGATTTCGGTGTCGAAGCTCTGATAGCCGGGCAGGCTGATGGTGACTTTTCGATGGCCGGGAGCTACCAGCAAGCTTTTTCCGACGCCTCCAAATTCCGAAACATGGCCGACAAATTGTCCGTCGACGAAGACTGCGGCCCGCTCGGGAGTAACCGACATTTTGATTTCAGAAAAGACCGCCGGCATCTTGAAGCGAGGATCTTTTTCCATCTTCACTGAGACGGTCTGCTTCTCTCCGGGCCGAAGCGTGACCTTTTGGGTGAAATCCTGATAACCATCCTGCTTCACGCTGATCTCATGATCGCCCGGAAGCAGCAGGATTTTTTTGGAGCCGTGGAGTTCTTTCAGATAGCCCAGGTACTGACCATCCACCCAAACGCCGGAATCCTGTTCGACTTTGCTGGCGCCGGTGAGTTCAATTTCACCCAACACCTGATTGCTGCTCTGTGCGTGCGCCAAACCGAACGAGAACAGGAAGAGCGTCAGAAAAGCTAGCACCTTGCCTACGAAGTGTCGCGTCATGAATTTAATCCTCCATTTAATCGATGAATCACCGGCTCGAGCCGATTCGCCACGAGAAGAACGAAAAAGCAATGTAAGTTCAGGCAGCCACGGCGAAACGCGCCTCCGCATTCGCCAACATCATTGTCAGTTCGCGAAGGGTCACAATTTCGAATGCTGGAATTGGACTCGCCCGCTCCAGCTTCTCCTGAACCCACCATCGAGGGTTGAATAGTTTGAGACACACCCGATGTTGATGAGCCCACTGCTGCAAGAGGAGAAAGACGCTCAGGCCAGTGCCCTCGATGAGGGTAAGCTCGGAAAGGTCAAGAACAATGACGGGAGTTTCTATCGAGGCTAGAACGTCACGCAGTTGGCAAGCCGTTTTGTTCTGGGTAATTGTGCCCGCGCACTCCACCACTGCCACATCGCCGATTTTATCGACGCTTAGGGCTATCACTGATCTCTCCGGGCTTCCGCAGGGTAAATTGCACGAATATTGCCACGTTAAGTGCATCTATTTTCTGCGGCATGAAATGTGCCAGATAGACGAAGCGGTAATTTTCGACTGACCACCGAGGAAATCTGCGCTACAGAAAATGCTGTATTCCGAGCCTTGCTCTCGGCGGGTTGGGCTGAGGCCCGCTCGGAATGACAATCAAAATTCTGACCGACAGCTCGTCCTGGATAGCCAAAGCTCTCGGCGTACTCTGCATCTGAATCGTAATGACCATAGCCGTGCTCCGGCGACTTTGTATGGCTGTCGTAATCATGCTGGCTGCCGTCAGCTGCACACGCCAGAATCCCGAAGATCTGAAAGAGAAAACCGCCCAAGCGACGGCGGAAATGAGGCGAGATGCCAAGGCGGTTGCGTCGGGAGTGCGCGAGGGGTGGAGCGAGGCCAAGCCGGTAGATTTGAACACTGCCACAAAAGAACAGTTGATGAGTTTACCGGACGTCTCGGCGACCGAAGCTGACCGGATTATCGCGGGACGGCCCTACAACCGTCCGGGTGATCTTGTCACGAGGCACATCTTATCCGCGAAAGAATACGGCAGAATTTCTGACTTGCTGAAGGTGCGTTAGCGTGGAAGCGAACTGGCAGGACTCACACGCTGAAGTTGGCTCGGAATAATAAATAATAAGAAGATACCCACCCAGAGTAACCGGAGATCAGCGACGCATCGCGATCTGGCGCTCGTCCGGGTTCATCTGATTCCAAAGCACCTGGAGGTCGCGCGATAGACGGTCATTGTTGGGTTCGGCCTGCAATGCTTTGGCGAACCAGCGGTAGGCGAGCGGGAGGTCGCGGCCGACGCAATGGCCGGTGGCATACATCGTTCCTAGGACGCTGTTGGCTTTCGTGCTACCGCGCTCAGCGGCAGCCTGCAGACTCTTTTGCGCGAGACTGCAGCTTTGCGGCGCACCGCTGCCGTAGAGGTATTTCTCGCCTTGTGCCTCCAAGTCGTCGGCCCCTGACGATGCGGGCGCAGACTCTTTGGCATTGTTTTTTGTATGTTTCATCGCAGCCGAGTGTTTCGTGTTTGCTGTCCCGGTTGTGCTTTGTTCCGCCTGGCCCGAAGTTTCAGCGGAATTGTGACTTGCGCTCGCGCTCGGCGGTTTGGCGTTCGGCAAACCATTGCCGGGTTCGGGAGTACTGTTCGCTGAATTGCCCGAGGTCGCCGGAGAAGCCGATGCTCCTTGGCCCGCAGGAGAATTTTGACTGCCAGGCGGGATCGCCTGACTTGCCGGGGCGCCGGGATTTTGAGCGGTTGTCACCGGCAGATCACCGACGCCGGTCATCGGCTTGTCGGTGGCTGTTCCCCCGTTCGGCGAAGCAGCGCCAACTTCAGATCCGGGAGCTTCATTGGAGCTGACTTGGTCGTTCTGACTTCCATTGGGATGCTGCGCAAGGCGCGACGTGACGTAGGTACGGAGTTGGTCACGCCAGTGCCACCCGGAGAATCCGATAGCAATAAGAATAAGGAGAAGAACAGCGGATCTGCCCCAATGGCTCTCACTCAGTTCGTCCTCGAGCAAGTAGGACACGCTGCTGGTTGAATCGTCGGCCAAGCCGAGGAACGAGGGCCCGCTGACTGGATGCGGCGCTTCCGAACTCACCGGTCGTGGGTGTTCGTCGACCGGACGCGCAGGTTCGGATCGCATTGGAAGTACAGGCTCGCTAAGTGGACGCGCAGGTTCGGAAGAATCAGGGTCTCGCCCTAACGGCGGTAGCGGCGGAGGCGGCTGGGGCGCCGGCAGCTTGGCGCCACACATGCCACAAAAGTGATAGCGCGCGGCACTTTCATGCCCGCACTGCTCACATCGTACAAGCAGGCTCGACGGCATAGATGAACTGTGTTTGGATGAGGGTCACGCCCAACTCGTTGTGTGAGCTGCTGCCGACATCCAAATGATTGACAATATTATCGCAAGAATCACGCCGCGGTGCATGCGCAAGGCGAGGTTTCGATTTGCGGATGTCTTGCTCCGCACTTGAAGGGGGCAATTCATTTTGCGGTGAGCGCCCTGGCATACTCCGCTTTTGCCTGCTTCAACACGGGTAACCCGCGGTCGGCCTGCTTCCAAATCCCCAGGAAATCTTCATACGCTGACCGGGCTTTCGCGTTGTCTCCAGCGGCGGTATAGGCTCGCGCTATGCCCAGATGAGCCAGCGCCGCAATCGGCTCATTTAACCCCACTCCGGGAGTGTTTAGAATTTTTTCAAATTCCGCGGCAGCGGCCGCCGGAGCGTGCTGGTCCAGGTTTGCGTTGGCTCTTACATAGGCCGCATAAAGATTGAGCGAAATTGCCTGCGCTGGCTGGCCCAGTTCGTAAGGCAGCGCGGCTTTCAGCAATTCCACGGCATCCTGGGAATGTCCGGCAAGAAGGGCGATTTGTGCTCGAAGAACTGGAAGATAGTTTGATCGTACGAGCGTATTTTCTGAATATTTCGCTGCCATCTTGCCGGCCAGTTCCTGCGCGTGCACACGATCACCAGCGAAGGCATAGGCGTAAGCCACAGCTGCCTGCAGGTCCTGCCCGTAGGCGGCTGCATCGATGGCGCGCGCGTGAGTCCGCGCCTTCGACGACAAGCCGTACAAAGCCTCCCGCAAGGCCGCATCCGCCTGATAACTGACGGCAGCTTCCTTCTGGTTCTGAGCTGCCGCCGACTCGCGTGCTTTTTGTGTGAGCTCATCCGCTTTTCGTAGTTCTCCGTGATAAGCACTGGTACATGCTTCAAAATAGAGCATCATCGCTTCCGCCTCGGGCTTGCCAACCGCCCACGCAGCTTCGCTCTGCATGGTGTTTTCATCGTGTTGTAGAAAAGCAATCAGATACCGATTGGTATGATTCAGAGGCGGACTCATGTTCCGTGCTTCGGCCTCGGAGAAAGTCGAAACGGCTTCTTGCAATCGACCTAAGGCGAGATACGCGGACATTAAGTTGTTGTATTGTTCACCGCTAGGCCCCAAGCGCAAGCCCTGCAGAGTTTCCGTCAACGCTTTGTGGTTCCATCCCAGTTGCCCATAAATATAGGCGAGGTTGGTGTGCGGGCTGGGCGAATTCGGTCGCATCTGCTCCCACAGTTGGTAATCCTGGACAGCGTTTTCGAGGTTTCCCGTAGTGAAAGCATTGTAGGTGGCGGCGATCTGCACGCGCTCCAGGTCGGTTCCGTGATTGCGAAGTTCGTAAGCTTTCGTGGAATACTGCGCAGCAAGCGCTGACTCGCCGGCGTCGAAATATTCTGCAGACACCGAACTGTAGGCTTTCGCGAAATTAGGGTCGAGAGCGATGGCTTTCAGGTAGTGGGGGATGGCCCCGGTCGGCCCTTGCTCATTTTCCAGTTTTCCGCCGGTGGTGTATTCCTTGAGCGCCTCGAGCGAACTTGTCGTCGCTTCACGCAACGGCACGTCGAATTTCTTGATCGACGCCACGGACTCGCCCAGTTTCGCCCGCAGCCGGCTCGATGCTTCCCCTAACGCTGGAATCACATCGCCCTTGATCCTGGCTGTTACCTGCTCCTCGCCGAGAGGAGCTCCGTTGATGCAGTTCTCGGCCCTGAGTCCGAGGACATACTCGCTGCCGAGTGCCGCGATCGCGCCTGCGACAAACGCCTTGCTTCCTGATCGCTGGCACACCTCGCTGGCAATCTCGGGTGTTATAGGCGTACCCGGTGGTTTCGCCATGACTTTCAGTGTTGCGCGCACTTTCCGATCGGGGAGAACGTTCAGGAACGGAGACTGTCCGAGCGCGATGGTCAATGCCTGTTTGAGTGTGTCGTCGAAGACCGAGTCCCCCGTGTTATTGGAAAAGTCCGTTACCACGATCGTGTCTTTTGCAGTCAGCTTCGTCGCCTGGATGTAGCGATAGTGTTTTACTCCCAGCGCGAGTCCCCCGATGAAAAGCAAAAGCCCCGCAACGAAAACTCTGCGCCGATTACGTCGAAACCATTCGCGCCAAAATACCGCGCGATCTTGGGCGGCACGCTCTTTCTTTTCGGCCAGCACGATCGAGTCTCGTACTTGGCCAAGTTCAGCACGGATCTCCTCCGCAGTTTGCGGACGTTGGTTGCGGTCTTTCTCCAGCATCCGCCCGATCAGCCGTTCGAGCGGCTCCGGCACTGCGGGATTCAACCTTCGCAGCGGCGGCGCGGGCCGGTGCAGAACCGCGTCTCGCCAGCCGGCGGTGTGACCGGAGAAGACCTGCTGCCTGGCAATCATTTCGTACAACACCAATCCGAATGAATACAGGTCTGTTCTGGCGTCGAGCTTTTCGTGACGGATCTGCTCGGGTGACAGATACCACGGCGTTCCCATGACCATGCTGGTCCGAGTCAAGTTCGCATCCTGGACCACGGTCCCAAAAGTTTCGTCGACCGGCTTCGGCTGCTCTGCCAGATCTACCTGCTCCATGAACTTTGCCAGACCAAAGTCGAGGATTTTTACCTGACTGCGCGCGGAAAGGAAGATGTTGGCCGGCTTGATGTCGCGATGAATGATGCCCTTGCTGTGTGCCGCTTCTAATCCTTCCGCGATCTGACCTCCAATTTCGAGGATTTCCGAAAGTGATGGCAGCCCCTTAGCACGTTCGATCCAATCGCGCAGCGTCTGGCCTTCCAGCAATTGCATAACAATGAAGGGCTTGCCTTCGTGCTCGCCGAGTTGATGCACGGCGCAAATGTTGGGATGATCGAGAGCGGATGCTGCTCTGGCTTCTTGCTCGAAGCGCTCAAAGGCGGTGGGATCGGCAGCCAGTTCTAACGGCAGAAATTTCACCGCGACCTTTCGGCCCAGCCGCATGTCTTCGGCCTTGTAAACCACGCCCATGCCGCCCCGGCCAATTTCAGAAAGGATGCGATAATGACCGATTTCCTGATTGGCCTCGATTTGGGGAGAGAGTATAGGCTCATTCAAGCCCATCGTGTCGGCGTCGTGGACCGGGAGCGGGCTGCCCGCGTTCCCAGCCAAGGCCTCACCTGCCACTTCGATGGCAGGAGCTTCCAGAAAACCGTTAGCCGCCTTCTCAAAACCCAGCAGAGACTTCACCTCCGCGCGCAGATTCTGGTCTCCCGCGCATTGTCGCTCCAGGAAATCGGCGCGATCTTTTTCCTCCAAGTCCAGCGCTTCCTGAACCAACCGGTCAACCTGCGATTGTTTTTCAGGCTCCAACCGGTTTGCCTCCGCTCATTTCGCGCAGCAGCCACAGCTTGGCCAATCTCCAGTCCCGCATCACCGTCTCAGGAGAAACCTTCAGCACCGCGGCGGTTTCATCCACGCTCAATCCGCCGTAAAAACGAAGCTCGATTACCTGACTTCTTCTGGCGTTGACTTCCGAGAGCGACTTCAGCGCTTCGTCCAATGCAACCAGATCGCGACCGCGTTCCGGCGATACCACCAGTGCCTCATCGAAGGCCACATGCGGCGCCTGCTTTCCCCGTTTCAAATACTGTTGAGCGCGAGCCCAGTCGGTAAGGATGCGGCGCATAAGCTGCGCACAGACCGCGAAAAAGTGAGCCCGGTCCTCCCACTTGGCTTCCTTGAAAGCCACCAGCCGGAGGTAAACTTCGTTGACTAACGCCGTGGTTTGCAGAGTATGGTCGGGCTGTTGCCGCGCCATGTGACGCTTGGCCGCCCGGTGCAACTCGCGGTAGACCAGGGGCGTGAGTTGCGCCAACGCATCCTGATCCCCGCCACTCCAGGCTCGTAATAGTTGAGTTACTTCGTGAACGGAGGGTGTCCCCATAACCCCTGCCGAAGACTGTCCTAAATGGTCATAAAGAGTAGCACAGCTGCATAGCCCTTTCTACGCACTGATGTTCGTCTTTTATTCGCTCCAAAAAAAGAAATTTTAACCGGCATTGCAGTTTTTGCCCGCGGTTCTCGTTATAGGAGGTAAGCCGGAAAGATCGGCAATCAGCCCCTAGGCCGCTTGGAGGATGAGAGCTATGAAGCGAAACGTGCGAAAGAGCGGAGTCACATTCGTGTGTTTGGTTGTGTTGCTGTGCCTGATCGGTGGGACTGCCCAAGGCCAGACACTAACCACCCTGTACAGCTTTGGTGCAAGTTCTAACGACGGAAAAAATCCGTTCGGCGGATTGCTCATCACTGGGAATGGCACACTTTATGGGACAACTGAATATGGTGGCACCGGAACTTGTGCGATCACCAACGGATCGGGCTGCGGAACCGTCTATACGTTGTATCTCTCCGGTGGCAATTACACGTACTCGAACCTGTACAGCTTTACCGGGGGCAGCGACGGGGCGTATCCCTATACAGGAAGCTTGATCACCGACGGTACATACTTCTACGGCACGACCACGCAAGATGGAAGTGGTGCAACAGGGGGAACCGTTTTCCGGATACTTGTAGGCGAGGGCGTGTCGGAAAATGCGTTGTGGACCTTTCCGAATGGAACCGCTGACGGCATTGGCCCGAACTCGAGCCTGGTCATTAATCAAGCTGGAGGAATCCTTGTCGCGACTTCAGCGGGCGGCACTGGCTACGGCGGTATTTTCGAGTTAACGTCCAGCAACCAGAGTTATACGGAGACCCCGCTCTTTCTTTTCAACGGCACGGATGGGAGCCTCCCCGCGGCGGGTTTATACATCGACTCTTCCGGTAACGTGTTCGGCACGACCCAAAGCGGGGGCGCAAACTCGCTGGGAACCGTGTACCAAGTCGGCGACGGAGCAACGATACTCTACAACTTTACCAATGCTAACGGCGATGGCGAGAATCCCCAGGCGCCAGTGATCGAGGACGCAAGCGGCAACCTTTACGGCACCGCGCTGGGCGGCCCTATGCAGAGCGGAGTCGTATACGAGCTGAGTCCTGGCCAAAGTGGCTACACCGAAAAGATTCTGTATACGTTCAGCAATACCGGAAACGATGGGCAATATCCATATTCGGGTTTGTTAATGGATGGTGCCGGCAATTTCTACGGCACGACTACGGGAGGCGGCACATCCGGGGCTGGCACCGTCTACGAGCTAGTGAACTCCGGCGGAAACTTCACGGAAAAGATTCTTTACAACTTCACCGGTCACGGCGATGGATCGGCTCCATACGCCGCGCTGGTCTTCGACTCGTCGGGTAATCTTTACGGCACCACGACCGCTGGCGGTGCAAACGGCTTTGGAACCGTTTTCCAGTTGGCGCCTAACTCGCAGCCCACAAGCGAAACACAAACTCTAACGTTCCAAGCGAGCACAACGCCTGAGACTCAAACCGCGACATTTGGATCCGCTAACAGCAAACATACGGTGTCCTTTACGATTCCGGTCGTGAACGACACGTTCCAGGTAACCGAGACAGCGAATTACGTAGATACGGAATTCTCCACCGGAGGGCATCACGGCATAGGAATTGCCGACGGCGTCTGCGAGGCCGGATCCCCGAACAATGGCACCTTCGACGGAGTGATTCAGTATCCAGACAACGACATCGATTGTCGCCTGGCGGCGGGTGGATTTGTTTTTGCGACTTTGTCAAACGGCGACCAGGTCGTGCCGCACGCTTTGCCCTATCACAACGGGCAGGCAGTCTGGTACCGAGCCAGCACGACGGCGGCTGCGGTCTCTCAGGGGGGAAATGACTACGTTGGTCCAGTGACAGATGGCTGGACGTGGGAACTCAATCCGCCGCTGAACGCGCCGCCAGTGAATCCCGAATATGCTCCAGGTTGGAATAACCTGAATGGGCGTGTGTATGATCGTCCGGGTACTCTGCCGAACTCCACCACGCCAAATCCCAACAACGCGTTCACGACGGACATCACCAATTATTTCGATGGCGATTGCTGCGGCGCCGGTGGCCATCAACCGACGCTCAATGACTGGGTAATCGCGGCCGTACCCAACCCGCAAACCGGCGGTGCGGATCAAGAAATAACTTTGATACCGCTGCCAGCACCATATGGACCGTCTCCCGCTCCTTACTCGAGACTGCTTCCGATGCCGGTGTCGTTCGCGCTGCTGAACAGCGTGAGCAAAAAAATCGACCCGAATGCTTTGAAGTTCCCGAATACGGTGAACATCTCAACGCAGGATGCCAACGGCAATACGATTCCACTGCAGTTCCCGAAGGGTTTCCCCACGACGTTCCAGTGCGTAACGTTGGGTAACAAGTGCACTGGCCTTTACGGGATTGTTCTGTCGCCCGCGCCGTACACGCCTGGCAAAATCTATAACCTGCAGATTGGTTCCGACCTGTTCTCGGCGCCGGTCAACATTCCGTTCATCGTCAAGTAGATTTGTAGTTAGTCGTAGAGAGAAGTAGAGCCGGAGCGCATGTGCATCCGGCTCTTTTTTTTCGCGAGCCATTCCGGTTCGTTTACAGTAGGTTGTAACCAGATGCCCGGGTGGCGAAACTGGCAGACGCACGGGACTTAAAATCCCGAGTTCCGAAAGGAACGTACCGGTTCAATTCCGGTCCCGGGCACCAGATCAGAGATGCGGTTGCGGCTGATGTCCCTCGTTGCGCTCGGGATTTCGCCTGCGGGCTTCCGCCGCTGCACTCGCGCAGTTTTCTTAGTGGCCGAGGAATTTTTCCAGAGTCTCGACCTGAGGCTCGGCCAAATCCAGATACTTCTTCGCGTTCTTCGCGTCCTGATTTTGCAAGGCGACTTGGGCCTTTGCAAGATTGCTTTTCATCAATTGTTGGGTGGAAGCAATATCTCCGCGCAGACCGAATCCTTGTGCGCTCTGCTGGGCTTTAAGTGTGTTCAGGCTTTCGTTTACAGAGTCGGCGCGGCTTGAGATTTGATCCATCTGTTGTTCCAACTCTTGCAATTGGGCTGTGTCGGCCGTCTCAGTGGGCTGACTGGCGGATTGTGTACTCTGGCTCATCGGCGTAGCAGGATTGGCTACAACACCACCTGATGATTCCTGGGAAGCAAGCGCAGATTTTGCATGCTTTGGCTTTCCGGCGAGGTTCGGGGTAGAAGCGGAAGGCGAGGGCACAGCAGCCGTACTTGAGGCGCCGCGATTCGCGCCTGCTTCGCTGCTTGTAACAGGAGGTTGAGCTGGTGAGGCAGGCGAGGTACTGCCCGTGCTGTCTGGTGTACTAGCCGGCTGTGTTTGGCCCGCCGTCGACGCGTTCCCTTGATTCTGATCGGACTGCGGCATGACCGCCGGTTGCGTTTGATCGTTGCTGGATTCGTGGGCGCGAGTGCTGCTGTGCCGCGGAATGTAGAGCCCGGCAAGTACCAGCACGCCAAGAACAATCAAGGCTCCCAATGACATGTAGAGACCCCGGTGTCCGCCGCTGCGGGTTGAGGCGGCGACAGGTGCCTGCGGAACCGGCGCAGCTTGAGGTGGCACAGAGACCGGTTGCGGAGCCGGAGGTTGCGCAGATATATGTTGCGCAGACGCAGTTGGTGGAGGCGTTTGAGAAGGCAGCGGCGAGGATGGGGATTGAAGAGTCGCTGGAGAAATTCTAGGGGCTGAAGCCGTCGGCAAAGTACCCTGGAACAATTCTGTTGCAGCCGAAGCTGCCGGCCTGCCTGCCGGAATGACTGGAGCAACCGTGGGCTTTGGCAGTGTGGAGGCCACATTGCTAATCGCATTCCGGAAGGCATCCGCGGTTTGAAAGCGTTTATCCGGGTCCTTCTCCATGGCTGTGAGAATGATCTCGTTGAGTGGCGCAGGGAGATCGGGACGCATCTCGATCGGAGGTGTGGGCTGCTGCTGGAGTTGCGCTGCCATCAGCGAATAATCACTGTCCGCGTGAAATGGCGGTTTTCCGGTAATCAATTCGTACAAAGAAATACCGACGGAGTACAGGTCCGAGCGCGCGTCGGTGTTCCCACCTTTGACCTGCTCCGGCGACATGTAATGAAGCGAGCCCAGAGTAGTGCCAGTTGCGGTGAGCGTGCGATCGCTACCCGAACGAGCAATGCCAAAGTCCATCAGCTTAACCACACCGTCTCGCGTGAGCATCATGTTTGCGGGCTTGATGTCACGGTGAATGACATTCTGCTTGTGCGCATAGCTGAGAGCGCTTAACACCTGGTCGATGTAATTCAGAGCTTCGGGGATGGGAAGGGGACCTTGTTCCACGAGGGCGGAGAGGGTAACGCCCTCGACATATTCCATGACCATGACTAACTGGTTATCGAGAGTCAGTGCCGTCCGAAGATACGCAATATTCGGATGATTGAGACTGGCGAGAACCTTGATTTCGCGCAAGAAACGGTTGGCCAGATCCTGACGGCCGGCGAGATCCGGCAACAAAACTTTCATGGCTTCTACGCGGTCGGAAATTACATTCCGTACCTTGAAGACCTGCCCCATGCCGCCAGCGCCAAGGACGCCGAGAATTTCATAATCTCCAATACGCTTGCCGATCTGTTCGTTCATCGCAAGCCTCCTGTCATCTGCGTGAATCCGTTAACTACACTGCAATCGAAAAACGATAACCCAGAATTATTGAGCAGTCGTTGCTGAATCTCCGATCTTGGCCGGGCCGGTGCCATTGAAAGTGGCAGTGGCCGAAGCCTCGTCGACTTCGGTTATGGTAGCTGTGCCCAATTTGCTGGTGATGGTTTTAATCACCTTTCCGGTAGCTGGATCCTTAATCGTGCGAACCGGCCTGGAGATATCGAGTGTGTCTCCGACGTGAACGCCAGACTTGCTGCCAACGTTGAGGATCAAAGTACTGCCGCTGACATCGGCTACCAGTCCGGCTACCTGGACCTTGTGGGTGGGAAGCGAGGTCGCTTCTGTGTCCAGTTGGGTTCCGAGAGAATCGACGGCTTGGTGAACTGCCTCGCCAAGGATGGTGTCACCAAAGTTTTTGCTCGTCATATCGTATGCGCCATTGGCCTGGGCGCTGTCGCCTCCTCCCGCGCCGAGCAGGGAAGTTCCAGCCCGCGTGGATTCTCCCGAGCCGGTGACGGCGGTGAGAATCTCCGCGGTGCTGGTATCCACCATGCGCGCGGAAATTCCGACCACCGCTTTGGCTTTCCGCTTCTGCACTCCACCAAGCCCGAACTTGTTGGTGTAGTTCCCCATCACTCCGCCGCCCACGGTCGTGTTTTTGTCGTCGCGCCCGAACTGGGTGATGGTGCCCATGATTACCGCATCCACGCCCAGCACGCGTCCGATTTTCGCGGCAGTCGATGAGTCGGCACGATCGCTATTGGAAAAGTTCTGCTCGGCCAACACCTTATCCAGAGCGCTCCTTTCGATCACGGAGTACTTGCCATCCTGAACCAGCTTTTGAACGATCAGGTCCGAGATACCTTTGCCGACATCAACATTGCCCCCGAAGAGTGCGACCACGGAACTCTGCACCGTTCCATAATCGAAGTTCAGCACCGCGACACGCTTCTTCTGTTGGGCAAATGCAACGGGAACGATGAAGGAAATCACGAAGCAAACGAGGCAAATACGAATGCAGGTTCTGCCGAGATGCTCAGAATCACGAGCCACAAGCGAAGTCATATCCCCACCTCCAACGTCACTCCAAAGCGGGACAATTTTAGCCTACTTTGCAAGCGTGGCGTTTTGGTTTTTGCGTTTGCGGACATGCTTCCTAACGCATGCCGTGCTTCGATGCGGAGTGCGCTTTGTTCTGCCCACGCTGCTAAAATCCTCGATTTGGTTACGTATTAGACCCGGTCCTTGGATTTTAGGCGTTCCGCTGAGAGGCATGTGTATGACTTTAGAGACTTTTGACCTAATCGTGATCGGTTGTGGACCGGCGGGAGAGAAAGCCGGTGCTCAAGCGGCGTATTTCGGCAAACGAGTTGCGATCATCGAACGCGCGCCGTATGTGGGCGGAAGCACGGTCAACAGTGGGACCGTCCCCAGCAAGACCCTACGCGAATCTGCGTTGTACTTTTCTGGTTTGAAACAGCGGGGCCTCTATGGCATTGACTACTCGCTCAAGGAAAATCTCACAATCCAGGATTTCATGCACCACGAACAGGATGTGGTTCAAATGGAACGGCAGCGGATGCTGAACAATCTTGCCCTTCACCACATTGAGTTGGTGCACGGTCAGGCTTGTTTCGAGGATGCTCACACCGTCTCGATTTGTGATCGGAATGGAGAACGGCGGTTGCACGGAGATGTCATTCTGATCGCGACGGGAAGCAAGCCGCACCGGCCGCCCGGAATTCCGTTTGACGATTCGCGAGTCTTTGATTCCGATACGTTCCTGCAAATGACTCGCATCCCGGCGAGCCTCGCGGTAATTGGAGCCGGGGTCATTGGTTGTGAGTACGCGTCGATCTTTATCGCACTCGGTGTGCAAGTCGCCTTGGTCGATGGCCGCGATCGTTTGTTGCCGTTCCTGGATGCGGAAATCTCCGAAAGGCTTCGCCAGCGGCTTGCGGCATTAGGTATGCAGTTTTGGTTCAATGAACGGCTAGCGAACGTGCAATCGACCCCATCGGCTGTTGATCTCGCGATGCAAAGCGGGAGGACTCTTCAAGTGGAAACAGTCCTGTTCGCGGCGGGGCGCCGTGCAGCCGTTGATGGACTGCTTTTGGAAAAAGCAGGTCTTGCTGTGAACGAGCGAGGATACATTTCTGTTGACGAAAACTATCGCACGGCTGTGCCACACATTTACGCGGCTGGCGACGTGATTGGATTTCCGGCGCTGGCTTCGACCTCCATGGAACAGGGGCGTGTAGCGATCTGCCACGCCTTCGGCTTCAATTATAAGCAGCGCGTCGCATCGATGTTGCCGATGGGTGTTTATACGATTCCGGAAATCTCGGCTATCGGCGAAACCGAGGAGTCCTGCCGGGAGAAAAAGATCGATTACTGCGTCGGTCGGGCATTCTATGCGAACAATGTTCGCGGGCACATTACAGGCGACACCGCGGGCCTGGTGAAGCTGATATTCGCGCGGTCAGATAAGAAGCTACTAGGAGTGAGCATCATTGGCGAGAACGCGACAGAACTGATTCACATTGGCATGCTCGTTCTGGATAATCAAAGAACTATCGATGAATTCATTGAGCAGGTTTTCAATTATCCGACGCTCAGCGAAGCTTATAAGTATGCGGCTTACGACGGATTGGGCAACCTGGCCGGCCACAAATTGCGTGAGGGGTAACGGTTCCTGATCAATGCTGCGGACCTATCAATCAGTTGGGTTGCGCGGAAATTTGAAGTAAGGAAGCCGGACGTTGCGGATCACCACCTGATCCGCGCGGATAGAGGCAGGCGCCTCAAATCCCTGGGCGCCGCCGTTGGTGACAAAATCATCCTGATCGACGCCATCGCCGCTGACCCCGAGCCCTCCGACCATGGTGCCGTTGATGTAAAGAGGCGTACTGCCAGGGAAGAACACAATGCCGCTTTGATTCACCCCTTTCGGCGTCTGCGAGCCTTGCGTGCAGGGATTGGCGACGTCGCTCTCATATAGCCCGAAAAACGGACCGGGCGCCGACCCATTGATTCCGGGGGGGAAAAAAGGCTGAGCGCCGAAACTGATGGTGCGATTGGTAACGGCCGTGCCGGCGGGAACTCCCGGCAAATCCGCCGACCCAGGCGTACTGCTAAACCAGACCACGTTTCGTGCCTTGGAAGCAGCGACATCGATGCTGAACACAGTACCGTCGTCCATGCGATAGAGACCCAGGAGGGTTCCGTCAAGATCGGATACCGCGATGCTCATCCGGGTACGCAGCCCGGGTGGGAGACGAATCACGGCCCGCGTGATATTGGCAGTCGCGACCGCATTCATAATGATCGAGTTCACCTGGTTGGCTGTCAGCTTGGAACCCGCATTCGGGCCAACCAAAAAACCTTTGGGCGGCGCGGCGCCTCCATTTGGATTTGGACCCATGTCGTATGTGCCCGCAACCGTGCCCGAAGCCGGACTGGTTTCCGCAGGTTGGGTCTTCTGATCTGCGAACGGCAGAGAAACTCCGTCGATCACAACAATGCCGGGCGGCGGCAAGGAGTTCAGCGGCAGAAATCCGGAGTTCAACGAACCGGAAAACGCGGCGAATTCGGCAATATCGTATCTACCCGCCGCGCTCACAACGCCCACTCCTCCGGCCTCACTGCCATTCTTGAAAAGAGGAATGCCTCCAGGATTGACGGCGAAAGGCTGGCTGTCGAAATCGTCAGCCTTACCAGTGATGATGCCGAGTCCCGTCGTGGTGCCATCGATCGAGCGCGCGGGTGGAACCGTCTGGCCGGGCAAGAAGTTGGTGCTCAGGGTACATCCGCGATTGGTGTTTTCAATTCCGTACAGCGCCGCGTTAGCAGTGTTTGCCACGCCGGGTGGGAAGTGAATTCCGCTAATGAATCGAACCGTGCGCGACGACAGCGGCGCGTGGTCGTTGCTGAAAAAAGCTGCGGTGCGCGCCAGGCCGACCGCGAGTTCCTCGGCGTTCTCGCTTTTTCCGAAATTGCCAGTGGCGGTTGCATTCATCGCCACACCGGCAGTTCGAAATATGGCTTGGATAATCCCGAGCCGGTCCACGACAGCAACGATCACCGGCGAGTTCACCGACTGGGTAGTGTTCTCGACAATCCTCATCACATCGGCTGGGGTCAGAGTAAGAGGGTTGGCAGTATTCGGTTGGGAGATTACGGCAGGCGAGGCACTGCTCCCACCTCCACAGGAGAGGAATGATAAGGAGGTGAGCGTCATGACTAAGAGATTGCTGAACTGCCTCGGCCATGGCGTCATGATTTAGCTCTGCCAGCTACGCCGCAACAAGGTAGCACCGTGGACGACGCGATGCAATAGAATGCCGCACGTCACAATCGCTGGCAATTTCAATTCCGCCAGTTAGCCTTGAAGTCGCGCTTTTAAATAGAAGCGACAAGTGATACAACTGTACGGCAAATTTCCATTCCGATTCGGATCTGTGCTTGCCAGAACGCATGCAGAGCTCGGCTGCAGTGGAGGCAACGTGCAACGACTATGTGCGCGGCAGCACTCTATTGCTCCTGGTTGCGTCGGGACTTCAATGCTTACTCCTGAGCACCGCGGCAGCGCAAGTGCCGCGCATACCCGGCCGGCCGGAACGCATGACTTCGGCAATCGTCGGCACTGTGAATGATCAGGATGGACGCCCCGTGCTCGGCGTCATGGTTACTGCGGTGAATCGAGCGACCAAACAAAAGTACACGGCGCTTAGCAACGGGGAAGGCATATTTCGACTTCGTGATCTCACTCCCGGAGATTATGACGTGAGTGGCAGTGGGGCCGGCTACGGTGCCAATCCTCCGGCCATGATCACCCTCGCACCCGGTCAGATCCAGGAGGTGAGTTTGCGCCTGGAACTTGCAAATCCCATGATTACGGCACCGCCGGGACCCTCGGGAATTCCGGGACGGCCGAGCAATGCGCCACCAGAGGATGCCACGATCAGCACTGGATATCCGGGGTTGCGAAGCCCGCAGCCGTTGACTCCACGGCCGGCTTACTCGATACCGGAATTCATACCGCCGGACTCGCAGACATTTTCACCGAAGGCGTATCGCTGGACAGTTGAGATGCCGGGTTGGAACCGCTATGGCAAAACCGGAGAATTTCCCTATACAACTTCGCATTGGTACGATCCATTCGATCGGAATCGGCTGAAGGGTGACTATCCAATTTTCGGCCAGCAGTGGTTCTTTAATTTCACTGGTACAAGCGAAACCGGCATAGACGCACGTCGTCTGCCGGTGCCCAGCGGAATTTCAGCGGCGCAGCCCGGCGAATCGACATTCTTTGGAAAAGGCGAGCAGGCCTTTGCCGCACAAACCTTCTTCTTCTCGTTTGATCTATCGCACGGAGATACCAGCTTCAAGCCCGCGGACTTTCGCATTCGTTTTACACCGGCGGTCGATCTGAATTTCTTGCAGACACGCGAACGCGGCCTCGTCAATATCAACGTGCAGGATGGGCTTGACCGTTTCGATTACCACGCCGGTTTGCAGGAAGGCTTTGTCGAAGCAAAACTGCATGATCTGAGCCCGAATTTTGATTTCATTTCCATACGTGCCGGGATCCAGCAATTCAACAGCGATTTTCGCGGTTTCATCTTCTCCGAAAATCAGCCCGGCGTGCGTCTTTTCGGAAATTTGCGATCGAACCGCATCAACTACAACCTGGCGTACTTTTATTTTCTTGAGAAAGACACCAACAGCGACCTGAACACGTTCCAACCGCGCCATCAACAGGTTTATATCGGCAATATTTATATCCAGGATTTTCTGGCTAAAGGCTACACGACTGAATTCAGTTTTCATTACAACCGCGACGATCCCACTGTTCACTTCGATGAGAACGGTTTTCTGGTGCGCCCCGCTCCGGTGGGATTAGTGGTGAATCAAAGCATCCAGACTCACCAGGTCAAAGCGTATTACCTGGGATGGGCGAGCAATGGGCACATTGGGCGATTAAACTTAAGCCACGCGTTTTATCAGGCGCTCGGGCACGATACTTTCAACACCGTTGCAGGACGCCGCGTGGACATTAATGCCCAATTGGGCGCGCTTGAACTTTCGGTCGACAAGGATTGGATGCGTTATCGGGCGTCGTTTTTATATCAGTCCGGGGATGGTTCGAACCGCTCCGGATTTTCCCGCACGGATGGCACCGCCCACGGATTTGACACCATTGTTGACGACACGCATTTTGCCGGCAGCGCCTTCAGTTTCTTTGATAACGAGGGGATTCGCCTGACCGGCAGCGGAGTGAACTTGACCACTCCTGCCAGTCTGTTGGTTAACTTACGTTCCAACAAATTTGAAGGACAGGCGAACTTCGTAAATCCCGGGCTCATGCTGTTTAATCTGGGGGCCGATTTCAACATCAAGCCAAAACTCCGTGCCTTCGCGAATGCCAATTACCTGCGTTTCGTTCGCACGGAACCGCTGGAACTGCTCTTATTCCAGAGCGGCATTCGTCACAGTATTGGCACTGATCTGGGGCTGGGAATTGAATACCGTCCCCCGTTGACCGAGAACGTAGTATTAACTGCTGGTGTGTCGAGCCTGGTACCGGGAATCGGATTCGAGCAGATCTTCAATGACAGAACTTTGATTTCCGGTTTGGTGGGATTGAAGTTTCAATTTTAAGCGCGCTTGAGCTTTCGATGGCACAGGGAGTTATCAAATCGATCGTCCGAATTGCGGTATCAGGACTGCCTGCCGGCGTGTTGTTGGTCGTGTTCCACGCTTCCGGGCGCGCTGTTGACTCAGGAGCACAAGCGGCAGGTATGAATAACGACCAGTCGCAGTCGTTGCTCGGTCAATCTCAGGAGGATGCAGATCGAAAGTCGGCAGGGTGCAACAGTTGCCACACCGCAGAAGATAGTCCGACGATGCATACGACGGGGACAGTGCGGATAGGTTGCACGGACTGTCACGGCGGAGATGCGACAGTCACGGTAGCTCCTAACAGTTCCGCAACGTCGAAAGAATACGCAGACGCGAAGAACAAGGCCCACCCCCATTCCCGCCTGGAAGCGTTTGCGCGGAGCTCAGCCAATCCTACTCGCGCCTATGCCACATGGTTAAAAGAGGATCCGCAATACATCGCATTCATTAACCCTGGCGATTTGCGGGTAGCTGAGAATACTTGCGGCCGCTCCGGTTGCCACTCGATGGAGGTGTTTCGAGCCCGCACCAGCATGATGTCGCACGGCGCCATGTTGTGGTCTGCGGCTCTCTACAACAACAGTTCGGTCCCGTTCAAGATGCCGCGTTTCGGCGAGAGCTATGCGAACGATGGGACACCGCAGATCGTGAAAACGATTCCGCCACCCACATCGGAGGAGACGCGAGACAAAGGTGTTCTGCCGTACCTGGAACCGCTGGAGCGTTGGGAAATTTCTCAACCGGGAAATGTGCTGCGCGTATTTGAGCGCGGTGGCCGGCAAAAACCGGAAACGGGCAATCCGATTTTGGAAGAAAGTCCTGGCAATCCTGACATCAAGTTGGGTCAACGCGGTTTTGGCACTTTATTGCGTACTGATCCGGGATTTCTTGGTTTGCAAAAAACGCGACTGCTCGATCCGATGCTTTACTTACCCGGCAGCAACGATCAACCCGGGGATTATCGAGCCAGTGGGTGTAGTGCCTGTCACGTGGTTTATGCCAATGATCGCGCTTCCGAACATTCCGGACCATACGCCAGCTTCGGACATCTTGGTCAGAGCGCGACTTCGGATCCAACGATTCCCAAGAATGAGTCGGGACATCCCATCAAGCACCAGTTCACTCGTGCCATCCCGTCGAGCCAGTGCATGGTTTGCCATATGCACCCTGGCACGAACATGGTCGCAACGTATTTCGGTTATACATGGTGGGATAACGAAGAAGATGGCAAGTCAATGTACCCGGCCAAGCAACGGCATCCGTCGGCGGAAGACCGATTTCGCGTACAGCAGCGTAACCCCGAAGCGGCGGCGGTTCGAGGCTTGTGGTCAGATCCGCAATTCCTGGAAAAAACCGGAAGCCCTGAGTTCAACGCCAACTTAACTCAAACTCAGTTTGCCGACTTCCACAGTCATGGCTGGTTATTCCGCGCGGTCTACCAACGCGATCGCAAAGGGGACTTGCTGGACAAGGACGGCAACACTATCCCGTTTGACGATCCCAAAAAGTTCGACAAAGCGGTTCACCTAAAAGACATTCACCTGGAAAAGGGCATGCACTGCATCGACTGCCATTTCCGGCAGGACAACCATGGCAACGGAAAACTCTATGGTGAGACACGCAATGCGATTGAGGTGGATTGTGTGGATTGCCACGGAAGCATCCAGTCGAGGGCCACACTAAAGACTTCTGGAACCGCAGCGCCGAGCGGCGGCACCGACTTGACCAATCTGGTCACGCCTTGGCAACAGCGCCGTTTTTACTGGAAGGACAACCGACTTTTCCAACGGTCGATGCTTGAGCAGGGCAAAGAGTGGGAGATTGTCCAGGTTGTGGATTCCATCACGCCAGGGAGCCCGAATTACAACGAGAAATCACGTCTGGCAAAAACCATTCAGAAAGATGGCAAAACCTGGGGCACGGCGGCGGACGATACGTCGCTGGCGCACAGCAATCAGCGCATGACTTGCTACGCGTGCCATTCGGCCTGGTTGCCAACGTGCTTCGGTTGCCATTTGCAACAGACCGCGAATCAACGCACTCCCATGCTGCACAATGAGGGGCTCACCACGCGCAACTACATTTCCTACAACTTTCAGATTTTGCGCGACGATCTGTACATGCTCGGGATCGACGGGACGGTAACTAAGAATCGAGTGGCGCCGGTGCGCTCTGCCTGCGCGGTTCTTGTCAGCTCACAAAATGCCGATCGTGATTGGAGTTACTATCAGCAACAAACAGTTTCCGCCGAAGGTTTTAGCGGGCAATCCTTCAGCACTTTTGTTCCTCATACCGTGCGGACTCGCGAGACACGGACCTGCACGGACTGTCACGTCTCAAATGACAAAGACAACAATGCCTGGTTGGCGCAGGTAACTCTTCAAGGTGGCGGCTTCATGAACTTCATGGGTCGCTACATTTACGTTGCCGACGGCAAGGGCGGATATGACTCGGTCGCCGTGGCTGAACACGATGAACCGCCGGTCATTATCGGCAGCGACTTTCAGAAAGTCGCATATCCGGAAGATTACGCGCGCTTCGAGACCAACAAGCGGCAACTCACCGAGTCCTGGAATCACAGTGGAACCGTTCTCGACGTGCAGGAGCGAGGTGAATACCTCTATGCAGCAACGGGCAAGGGAGGGCTGCGCGTCTACGACATTGCCAATGTAGACAATAAAGACATTTCGGAACGAACCATCACCGCCCCCGTTTCTCCCCTAGGCCAGCATTTCTATGTGAAAACCAAGTACGCCCAGGCCGTGGCATCGCCGAGTACGCTGGCTATCGATCCTCTGCGTACTCACCGCGCGGAGAATGAGGAACAACCAGTCCATCTGATGTACGGATTTCTCTATGTCGCCGACAAGTACGAAGGATTAGTAATCGTAGGCGATCCGAATCTGAAGAGTAAGACTCCCGGCGTAGGCACGCTGCTGGACGGCGATCCGAACAATAATTTTCTCAAGCGCGCCTTGGCGTTCAATCCAGATGGTGCATTGAACGGCGCTCGCAGAATTGCATTTGCGGGTACGTTCGCATACGTGTTGTGCGATCGCGGACTGGTAGTGGTGGACCTCGATAATCCTCTGAAACCGCGAATCGCCGCGCAAATTGGTGCGCCGTCGCTCGATGCCGCAAAGGGAATCGCCATTCAGTTCCGCTATGCGTTTGTGGTGGATCGCGGTGGTCTGAAAGTTTTGGATATTACCGATCCTGGCAAGCCGGTTGTGGTGGACAACGCGACAGTTCCGCTGCAAGATGCGCGTAACATCTACACTGCGCGGACTTACGCGTATGTCGCTGCAGGAAAACAAGGGCTGGCCGTCATTGACATTGAAAAGCCCGAGCAGCCGCGTCTCGATCAGATGTTCGACGCGGGGGGCAAACTGAACGACGCCTATGACGTGAAGCTCGGCATGGTGAGTTCCGGTCTCTATGCCTTCGTGGCCGATGGACGCAATGGAATGCGGGTCGTGCAGGTTTTTGCCCCAGAGGACGATCCCAACTTCGCCGGTTTCAGTCCGAGACCTGTGCCGAAACTCATCGCAACGTATCGCACGAAACAGCCGGCTTTGGCTATCTCGCGTGGCATTGATCGGGATCGCGCGGTCGATGAAACGGGCAATCAGCTCGCGGTCCTCGGGCGGCGAGGTGCGCGGCCTTTTAATCGGGATGAACTTCACCGCTTGTATCTGCGCGATGGGCAGCTCTACACGGTCACGAACAGCCCTCCCGGACCGGCTTCTGACCCGGTGAAGACGCAAGAGAAACCGCAGCCGGCGTTCCCGATGTCTTTTGAAGATTTGCTAGGAAGAGCGGAACAGAAACAGTAGCTAAACGCCTATCGGCCAGTATCGGCTGGTGAGCTTTCCGGCTGCGAACTCATTGAGGGCGCGACCGGGCCTTTGCCTCGTACCTGGCTGATATCAAACTTCCCCTGGATACGCCGTTCGTTCCGCCAGTCGTGATAGCTGTGACATTCGAAACAGCGCCCTTCGGCGGCATTAGCTTTCGGCCCACCCTGCTTGTGACAGTCTCGGCAAACTTCTATTCCAGGAACATTGATGTCGGAGGTGAGCTTGCTCTGCGGAATCTTGAGATGACAGCCGGTACACTCCACCATCCGGTGGGCCTCATGATCGAACTCGGCATTCGGGAACCACCGCACCGGGATGATCGCTTTTACAAACGTGGGCAGCCCGTTGCCACCGCCTTGGGTCACGATATGGCAAATCTTGCAATTCTTTTCCCATAACAGTCTCTCAGCCGTGGACGCCCGTTGTTGTACCCAATCCTGCGCATTCATCGCCATACGGGTCGCCGGGCCAGTCGGGCGAACGATATTGCGTTGAGGTTGGATCGGAGCTTGCCGGAGTGGCTGGAGAAAATTCCGTTGCGGCGTTTCTTGAGGCGGTTGCATCAGCGAATTTGCAGGCTCAACCTGCTCGTCATTTATGCCGACCCTCAGGGCGTCGGGGTGCGCGGCAATGTATTCGGTTAATTTCTGGATGATAAAGGCGTGCACGATCTCCGGCTTGGCGTGGGGAGCCGGGCTCGGAATCAACTGATCGAACTGTAGAGTGTGACACGCGGCGCACTGATTCACGTACTTGATCTGTGTCATGTAAGCGCCGGGGCCGGCTTCGACGCTGCGGCGTTTCCGCTGTTGAGCATCTGCTTGCCCCACCATCACCGGTTCCTGACTGGCTGGCTGGATCACAGCGACGGAATAAGGCCACGGGTCGTTGGTGTTAAGCGGACGATGGCAGTCGTAACACTGCATTTGAACGGGGCCGTTAGGGCCCCCCAACCTTGGTTGCAGATGCACATAGTGATTGAGTCGGATCGTGCCAGGATCCGTTTGCCCGGAACGAAGCGCGGCGAATTGCGGGTGTCCGCGGTCGAAGCCGGAGATGTGTGGGTTGAAGCGCACGACTCCATCAAGCTCTTTAAGATCGCCGTGGCATTGGCTGCATGCAGAGTCCGCGGTTTCCGCGAGCCGGGGTTTGCCCTGATGTTCAACATGGCAGGAACTGCATGCGGGCACAAAGGTCTGCTTCTGATTGTGAACAGGAGCATCGTGGCACCCGAGACAATTCCTATCTGCAACGGTTGCCGAGTAACTGGTTGCGCGCACGTGGCACAAAGTACAGCGATCGCCAAAGACGGCGTGCGCGGCTGACAGCGGGCCGCTGCTATATAGACGATGCGAGCGGAAGCCGCTTTCGCCGATGATCCATCCGGCGGCAATTACTGGTAACGCTATCGAGAGCAGCAAGCGCCAGCGTCGAAAAGGACTGAGCTTAGTGAAATACTGCAGGTCGATACGCTTGGCTAGCGACTTGGCGGTGCGTACGCGTGGCACGTTTAATATCTCAAGGCATACACCGCATGAACTGCCCCTAACAGGAGCAACGCATAGGATGTGGGGATATGCACTAGCAACCAGCCATGAAGAATGTCATGCATGCGGCGTTGCCGGTCTAGTTCTCTTTTTTCTTCACAGATGTTTTCCAAGTCCTCGAGTTTCGGCCAGAGTTCCCGGGATATCAGAACGCGCAATTGGCCAAACAAAGCGGAAGCCTGTGCTGGGTCGGCCATCCCCTGCTTGGGGCTGTGTTTCTGAAGCAGAAAGGGACGAATCTCGTTCTGAAATAAATCGGCGACCGCCCGCTCGGCACGTTCGCTGGCTCCGAGCCCGATGGCAACCGTCAGGCCACCGCGCGTGCCGGCAGAGGCGGCGATCGCACGTTGCCTGTCGCTCGCATGGCTGAGATCGCCTATTAAAGTGGCACGCAGATCTTTCACCAATCCTTCCGCTTCATCCAACAGTTGCAGCCGCACGCGATCAATCTGCTCGTAGATGGTTTCCATCGGTACGCGCTGGGTCATCATTCGCGGCATGTAGTGCTGTAACACCGCGCCGAAAATTCCGCTAACGAATACGACAATAAACAACACCATGAGGGTACGAGTCAATGTCCCGGCGCCGAGGCTGAAGGCAGAATGGAAGAGGATGAAGGGGAAGCTAAGAAATCCTAACCAAAGATGGCCGCGCATCCAAGTGGTGGCTCGGCCTACTCGCCAAAGGACCACTTTTTTCCGCGCGCCTAGAAGTCCGGCAAACAACATGAAGGCCGAGCCGATGCTTCCATAGATCAGGCCCATGGGACTGCCGCCATTCGGCCCCGCCACCGAAAGGGCGCTGTACACCGCATAAACGACTCCTCCCACCGCTAACGCCACAACCGTGAATAGAAACCATGGTCGATGGGTGCGATCAATGAGCACTAGGGAGTCCTCTGGGGCGGTTCGGGCACATGCACCAAGCCAGAAAAGAAATCCCGCGGGTTGACGCGGTGTGCCGCATCGTGAGGGCAAGCGTATACGCAGCTCGGTTCTTCCTGATCAGGGCACAAATTACAGGCGGTGGCTTTGGTGCGAACCTCTGCTATTTTTCGACCGGGATGGGTGAGATCATCCACGGAAACTTCGAACGGGTGCATGTTGATGTTGCCGTACGGACAGTTATTCGCGCACAGGCCGCATCCGATGCACCAGTCCTCGATGACGATCTCCAGGCTATTGCGACGGCGGATGGAGCCGACCGGACAGCCAACCATGCAAAGCGGATCCTTGCAATGACGGCAGGAAGTGGCAACCAGATACTTGTCCCAGCGCAGACCATCGCGGATCAGCCGGCTCACGCCGTCATGCGCCTCCGCACAAGCGCGCACACATTGATCACAGCGGGTGCAACGGGCGAGATCCAATATCAGCAAGCTTTGCGCTTCCATCAGCCCCTGCGTCAGGAAGGAATCGACCGGAACGTTCTGCACGGTCGTAACGCGGGCGCGATTTTCTTGCATCCGTTGACGGGCAACTTCGACCAGGCCTTTGCGCACCTCGGGAAAGCGTTCCAGCATGGTCTGGAATTCTTCCGCGCGAATGCGGACGGCCTCCACGTGGTCCAAAGCCGTGCAGGTCGCGGTGCGAATGCCTTCCCCGAGCAGGGAAAGTTCACCGAAAAATCCGCCGCGGCCCACATATCCGAGTACGAGATCGCCGCCGGGGTGGGCTTGGGTAACTTTTACGAAACCGATACGGACCAGGAAGAAGCTGTGGGACGGTTCGCCCTGACGACAAATCACCTGGCCGGGACCATAGCGACGCAGCTCGACGCGCTCGCGCAAATAGGCGATGAAATCCGGTGTAACGGTGGAAAACATCGGGATGCTGCGCAATTGAGACGCCAGTGCCCGCCTGCGGTAGCTCTGGTCAACTTTAGTGCGGAAGGTCTTATTGCGCTGGAGGACGTCCAACACATTGCGCAGCATCTCCAGCATCACGCAATCGGTTTTCGCCCGCACCGTGGCCGACCGGGGATACTGATTCATGCACGTCATTTCACCGAACAGATCACCTTCTTCAAGTTCAGCGACCGGGTTGTCGTAGGGCAAATCGACGGGGGCGTCGATGGGAATGTAGGCGCGATTGGTCTCATCCGGACGGGGTTGCTGCGCGCGATTGACCAGCGAAGATTTCAATTTTCGAAACAGACCACGCTTGCTGTCTTTGGTGGTGACATGACCCATCGGGCCGGAGATGAAAACTTCCGCCTTGCCGCTCAAAATGTAATACGCGGTCGAGCCGTAGTCGCCCTGGCGGCAGATAATCTCGCCTGCCTTGAATTTGCGTTTCTTGATTGCGTTGCTGTTGAGCTTTAGAAATGTTCCCGAAATTTCAGTGAACACTTCCAGGGAGAGCAGCTCTTTCAAATCCAGAACGTCGCCCTGCCCCAAATCGGTTTCGATCACTTTTCGATTGGTCAGAGCGCCGGTGGGACAGGACACCATGCACTCGCCGCAACTGACGCAACTGGATTCTCCCATTGGGAGGTTGTCGTCGAAGGCAATTCCAGCCTGGTATCCCTTTCCGCGACGCTGTAAAACGAAATTGTGCTTGATATCGTTGCAGCCGCGAATGCAGCGGTCGCAGAGAATACAAGCTTCGAAATCGACCGCGATGGCCGGCAGCGACTCGTCCCGACCGCGCGGCGTGGGACGCGGGGCGAAGCGAGAGTGCGTCAATCCCGCTTTGCTAGCCAGGTATTCCAGTTCACAATCGCCAGTAGATTTCTGACGAGCGCAGGGAACCGGATGATCGGTCATCAACAGTTCGAGCAGCGTGCGCCGGACTGATTTCAGGTCATCGCTGTTAGTGGTGACTTTCATCCCGGCTTCGATCTGACGCACGCAGGAAGCCGCATAGACTCGCTGGCCGATATCGACGACGCAAACCCGGCAAACGCCTACCGGGTTTTCATTCTGCTGATGGCAAAGAGTTGGGATGGGAATTCCGAAGGTGCGGGCGGCGTCAAAAATTGTGGTGCCCGCCGGCGCGACGACTTCGCGGCCGTCGATGGTCAGTTTAATAAGCGGCGCTTCGATTAATCGGGTTGCAGTGGAGAGCTCTTCCATAGCCTACGCTTGTCCTTGGAAGCAAACGCCCGCAGAACAAAACTTCTTATTGAGGTGCTCCTCAATCATTGCGGGGAAGTGTTTCAGAACTGAAGCGATGGGGGCATGCACAATCTGGCCGAGACCACAGATTGACGCCAACTTCATAGCCTTCGTGAGGTCGTCCAGAGTTTCCCGATCCGTCGGCGAGCTGCTTCCATTCGTCCAATTGGTGAGCAGGGAGACCATCTTTTGTGATCCGACGCGACAGGGAACGCATTTGCCGCAGGACTCGTTACGGAAAAAACGAACCGCGTTAAGAGCCATGTCGAGCATGCATCGCCCTTCCGCGCACACCACGATGGCCCCGGAGCCTACCATAGAACCTGCCGCGGCTACAGCATTGAAATCGAGAGGTAGGCTTACCATTTCTGCGGGAAGATATCCCGATGAAGGCCCGGAGGGAGCAAAGCCCAGCAGTTTGCGTTTGTCGCTGACGCCGCCGGCATACTGGTAAATAAGGTCAGAGTAGGAGGTACCCATCGGAACCTCAAACACCCCGGGATGCTCTACGTCCCCACTCACGCCGACAAATTTCAAACCGGGAACGCCGTTTTTGCCTTGCGCTTTATACCAATCGACCCCGCGAACCAAAATCGCCGCCGCGAATGTAAACGTCTCAACGTTGTTGATAACGGTGGGCTGATTGTACAGGCCATTCGTTCCAGGAAAAGGAGGTTTGTTGCGCGGTTCGGCGCGCCGGCCTTCGATGGCCTCGAGCAGTGCGCTTTCTTCGCCGCAGATGTATCCGCCGGGGCTGACAAAGATGCTCAAGTCAAAGGCGGCTGGACTGCCAAAAACCTGCTTACCGAGTGCGCCGATGGCGTAGCAGCGATCGATCTCCTGCTGAAGAGATTCCTTCGGTTCTTCGTACTCGTGCCGAATGTAAATAATTCCAGTCTTTGCTCCGGTCACCAATCCGGCCAGCATCATGCCTTCGATCACCATGTGGGGCATGTTTTCCATGATGAAGCGATCTTTTATCGTGCCGGGCTCACTTTCGTCGGCGTTGCAAACGATATATTTTTGGCCGGGTGCATTGCGAACGATCTCCCATTTGAGGCCTGTGGGAAAACCTGCTCCGCCGAGGCCGCGGAGCCCGCTGGATTTTAGAGTGGCAATGGTTCCCGCGATGTCGCGGGTTTCCAGCAGCCGTCGCACGCCGGTGTATTCACCTGGTCCGCTATATGGGTCAGTCGCCAAAACCGGGCGGGCATGCCTCCGAACTGGCGCGGGCGCCGGCTGTCGCTCGCTAAGGCCGCGAATCATTTCCAAGGCTTGTTCAGGACTCATCCCGGAGTAAATGACGTCGTTGACCGAAACAGCGGGCGCGCTGTCGCATCGTCCCAAACAAGAGGCATCTCGAACGGAAATATCGGTTTCGGGAGCGCCGTGAAAAAGACGCCGGAGATTGTCTCGCAACTCGCACGCACCCCGAAGGTGACACGACATGTCGGCGCAGACGCGCACATCGAGCTTCGGAGGAGGCGCCAGATTGAAATGCGGATAGAAGCTGGCGACGGCGTGAATCTGGCTGACCGGGACGCGCAGCTTCTTCGCTAAGCTATGCAGCTGGTCGGCAGGCAAATATCCGTACTGCCGCTGGATGGACCTGAGCTCCTCAAACACGCGCCCCGCCCCACAAAACGCTGTCTTCTTGCAATCGCATTAGTGTAAAGCAAAAAGGGCAGCAAAGCTGCCCCAGAGTTGAGCAAATTTGCAGCCTACATCGATTTCGATTTCAGCATTTTCACGCTCATCACGTGGATTTGACCCTTGTCCGCGTAAACGTGAGCGCTGACTTCAACGTGATGACCTTCATGCCCTTTGACGGCGTCGGGATTGATGATCTCCCAGGATTTCTGGTCTTTGTCGGCGACAAAAACCGTTTTGTCACCGTCCATTTTGATCGTCCCTTTAATGCTCTTCAGGGGGGCGGCAGCGGCTTTGTCAGAGCCGCCGCTCTGGGACATGTTGTCCTGCGCGAGCGCAAGCGTAGTGAACATCACGCAGACAGCCATGACTAAAAGCAAGAGTTTCTTCATCGTAAGCTCCTCAATTTGGAATTCGATTTTTGAACCGGCCGATTGGGGTTGACTGGAAAAACAGACGACATTGTACCGCATCACGGATTACAGCAGGCGAGATCGAGTAATTTTACTGCCCGGCTGACGTTTGCGGGGTCGCAAGATCTCACTAGGGCTTGCATGTTGCAAGGAGGTGTATTATATATGCCTCCTGCATTCGGGTGCCGTAGGGGCGGGCCCAAACTCCATGCACTTCAGAGCACGACTGATTGCCGCTTCAGTTGTTGCGTTTATTGTTGTGCCGCTAGCCGCGACGCAGCAGAATCAGTCCTCTGCCCACGGCCAGGTGGGAATGTACAGCGGCCCGGGAAGTTGTGCCGCCAGCAACTGTCATGGCAGCGTGGCTCCGAAGACCGTCACACGCGTTTGGCAGAACGAGTACAGCATTTGGGCGGCGCAGGACAAACATTCCCGCGCCTACGCCATGCTTTCCAATCCGGTTTCGATGCGCATGGCGAAAATTCTCAAGCTGCAAACCAACCCCAATCAAGCAGATAAGTGTCTCGCCTGTCACACGCTGAATGTGGCTCCGAATTTGCGCGCCCAGTCATTCCAAATGGATGAAGGCGTAAGCTGTGAGAACTGCCATGGACCGGCGGTAGGTTGGCTTGGTCCTCATACGGCCCGTGGCTGGTCGCATGAAGAATCGCTGAAGCTGGGAATGTACGACCTGCGCGACCTCGAAGCCCGTTCAGAACGTTGCATGACGTGCCATGTGGGAACACCCGAAAAGCGAGTCGACCACGAGATGATTGCTGCCGGGCACCCTGACCTCACTTTTGAGTTGGATACGTTCAGCGCGGTCATGCCGCGGCACTCGAAGTTTCCCGACAACCAGAATTCATGGGAGGGAGTTCAGGAGTGGTCGATCGGCCAAGCGGTACAGTTGCGGGAAACTCTGGATCGTCTTCGTCGCAGCGCATCAAGTAGCACGACTTGGCCGGAGTATGCCGAACTGGAATGCTTCGCTTGTCATCACAGCTTGACGCAGCCGCAAGACAGTTGGCGGCAGGCGGCGGGATATTCCGGCAGGAAACCCGGGGCGCCCGCCTGGAACGCATCACGATACATTGTGTTTCGCGATCTAATTGCCCAGATCAGTCCGGATACCGGCAAGCAGCTCGATTCCAATTTGGATCAGGTATCGATGCTGGTAGGAAGCTGGGCTGACCGGGAGAAGATCGCTGCCGCCGCGCAGAGTGCTTCTGCGACCGCGAATGAAGTCATTCAACAGCTGCGGCAACAGAAATACGACGGCAACTTGACGGCGCGGATTATGCAGGCCATTGCAGGCGACGTTTCCATTCCTCAACAGGGCGAGCGCTCTGCCGAACAGGCGGCAATGGCTCTCGATTCGCTTGCTATCGCTTACCAAAATAATGACAAGGTTCCGAATCAAGGCGATTTACGCGCAGCCATTGACCGGCTATTCCAGCAATTGAACAATCCTTCGGCCTACAACGCTCCAACATTTGCCGCACAGATGCAAAAAGTAAAATCACTACTGCCTCGAAGTAGCCAAACCGCAGATCTGCGACCGTGAACACAACGGCTTTCCTGGCAATGAAATTCAGTCCGTTTGGCCAAAGGGCCGCTGCTGAATGACAACTCAGCGTTCTCGAAAAAAATCTGGGAGCATGACCGCCGAGCATGAGCGTCTGCGCGATCCGTTCACCGGCCCCGTTCAACCGTGGCGCAAATGGGGACCGTATGTGGCCGAGCGATCTTGGGCCACGGTGCGCGAAGATTACAGTCCCGATGGAAATGCCTGGGACTACTTAACCCATGACCTGTCCCGGAGCAAGGCTTATCGCTGGGGTGAAGACGGCATTGCTGCCATTTGTGATCGCTACCAGCTACTCGTGTTTGCGCTGGCTTTTTGGAATGGCCGCGACCCCATCCTGAAGGAACGAATGTTCGGATTATCATCGCCCGAGGGCAACCACGGCGAGGATGTCAAGGAATATTGGTTCTACCTGGACAATACGCCCACACATAGCTACATGCGAATGCTCTACAAGTATCCGCAACAGGAATTTCCTTACAACCAGCTAATAAGAGAAAATTCGGGGCGCACCGGCTCGGAGTTTGAATTACTCGATACAGGAATCTTCGATCAAGATCGTTATTTCGATGTATTTGTCGAATACGCGAAAGCGGATCCGGAGGACGTTTGCATCCAAATTGAAGCGGTAAATCGAGGCCCTGAAACCTCAGAGATCCACATCCTGCCGCATCTTTGGTTTCGAAATACCTGGGCGTGGAACGATCCGCCTGGCCCGGAACCAACCATCACGCTTGCCTCTCAAAACCAGAAATTGCTCAGCTTGGTGGCCGACGGCTCAGTGATGGCGCAAGGTCTGAATCTTCAAACCCCTTACGATTTCGGCAAATATTACCTCTATGCGCCTCCCGGGGAAGTGTTGTTCACGGACAACGAAACCAACGGTCCACGCGTATATGGAGGCGCGGCGCAAAGCCGGAGTTCTTTTGTCAAAGATGCTTTTCACCGATACATCATCGATCGCGAACTTTGTGTCAGGCGCGATCATGGAACAAAAGCTTGTATTCACTATGCTTTTCAAGTCGAGCCGGGCGAGTCGGTCTTTCTGCGACTTCGATTAAGCGCCGAAAATAAATCCGATCCCCTGAATGATGCGCCGGACATTGTGCAATTACGCCGCGAAGAGGCCGACAAGTTCTACGAAACTGTGTACCCGTCGAAGGTCTCAGCAGATGAACGGCTAATTCAGCGGCAAGCGCTCGCGGGGCTGCTCTGGAGCAAGCAGATTTACCTTTTCGATGTGGAGCGGTGGTTGGAGGGCGACAACAAGCACTGGCCTCCGCCAGAATCGCGTAATCGCGGGCGGAACATCCATTGGCGTCACCTGAATTCCCAGCGAATTTTGTCGGTTCCGGACAAGTGGGAATTTCCCTGGTTTGCCTCGTGGGACCTTGCCTTCCACTGCGTTTCTCTCGCTCTGGTTGACCTGGAGTTTGCAAAAGAAAATTTGTGGTTGCTTTTGTTCGAGCAGTTCCAGCATCCCAATGGGCAAATTCCGGCTTATGAGTGGGAATTTTCGGATGTAAATCCTCCGGTTCAGGCGTGGGCATGCTGGCAAGTTTATGAAGCTGAAAAACGCAATAGTGGCAAAGGCGATCTCGCATTTTTGGAAAAATGCCTGCACAAGCTGCTGATTAATTTCGCCTGGTGGGTCAACCGCGTGGACAGCCAAGGCAACAATGTTTTCGAGGGTGGATTTCTTGGGCTGGACAACATTACGGTGTTGGATCGCGGGGAACTACCAGGCGCTGCCATTCTCGAGCAGTCTGACGGAACGGGCTGGATGGCTTTTTTCTGCCTGTATCTGATGCGGATTGCGTTGGAACTGGCTAAGACGAATCACACCTACGAGCTGCTGGCCATAAAGTTCTTTGAGCATTTTGTCTACATTGGCGTCGCCATGAAGAACGTGGGCGGCCGAAATTACCAGCTATGGGATGAGAATGACGGTTTTTTCTACGACGTGTTGCGCTTTCCCAATGGTGATTTTCGCAAATTGCGTCTGCGTTCCTGGGTCGGGCTGGTCCCGTTATTTGCCACTGAAATACTCAACAAGCGAAACCTGGCGGCTCATCCCCAGTTCCTTGCCAGCGTGGAGTGGTTCATCAAGAACCGTTCCGATCTCGTGGGGCACGCCTGTTACATCATCGAATCCGGCGAAGAAACGCAGTACGTACTTTCGCTGGCAGACCCCACGCAATTTAAGAGACTCGCGGCTCATTTGTTCGATCGTGACGAGTTTCTTTCCGCATATGGTATTCGCAGCTTGTCAAAGTACCACCAGGAGCATCCCTTCTGTTTGGGCGAGCGGTCCGTCGGATACGAACCGTCCGAATCGCAGGAAAAGATTAAAGGAGGAAATTCCAACTGGCGTGGTCCGATCTGGTTTCCCACTTCTTATCTGTTGATTCAATCGTTGCTACGGTTCAGTGACGCTCTCGGTGACAGGTTTACTGTTTTCGGTCCATCCAAAAGCAATTCGGGTGTGACCCCACGGCAGATGGCGAAAGAGATCGCGAATCGCATGATCGCGCTGATTGCGCGCGACCCGGGTGGCCGACGTCCTTGTTTTGGGCTCTATGACAAGTTTCAAAATGATCCCTACTGGCGTGATTGTTTGCTTTTCTTTGAGTACTATCATGGCGACACCGGCGCTGGACTAGGCGCCTCTCATCAGACCGGATGGACGGGGTTGGTGGCGAACTTGATTGATGAATGGCGTCGGTAGTTGCTTTTCGGCCCACTGAACGTCGGCTGTGCTAGAATGCGCGCGGAATCGGTCGGCATCTCGAGAGACTTCGTGCAATGACCTTGCGCAAGAGACTCCTCCTGGCAGCTGGTTTGCTGCTTTCTCTGATCACAATCAGTACCGCAGGTTATCGCGTTCTCGGCGGCAAGGCGGTTGGTTTCCTCCAAGCCCTGTACATGGCGGTGATCACGCTGGCCGGCGTCGGATATACCGAGGTCGTCGATACCAGTCACAATCCACTGCTGCGGATATTCAACATAGGAGTCGTGCTGGTCGGAGTAGCACTGACTGTTTATGTTTTCTCCGTAGTGGCCGCATTCCTGGTAGAACTCGAGGCTACCAATCCGTTTTGGAGACGCAGAATGCAGAAGCGAATCGATGAGTTGTCCAATCATTTCATCGTTTGCGGCTTGGGAGATACCGGGCGATACGCCGTCGAGGAACTCATCCACACCAAAACTCCCCACGTGGTGATTGAATTACAAGAAGAGAAGATCAAGCATTTGCGTGAGGTCCATCCGCGCTTTGCTGAAAATTTGTTGTATGTGATTGGCGATGCAACCGAAGAAGAGATATTGGAAAAAGCGGGCATTAAGAAGGCCAAAGGCATCATTACGGCGCTGCCGCAAGATAAAGACAATCTGGTGGTGACGGTTGTCGTTCGCCAACGATTTCCGAAGATGCGAATCGTGGCCCGCTCGGCCGACGAGCGATTTGCCGACCGCATGCTGAGGGCCGGAGCCCAGTCCACCGTTTCACCAAGCCGGATCGGTGGGCTGCGCATGGCCAGCGAGGTGATCCGTCCGCACGTGGTCGGATTTCTTGACCTGATGCTGAAAGCACAGTCTCAAACCTTGAGAGTGGAGCAAATCGACATCACGGGGCCTCCATGGGCTGGACTGCCGATCAAAGAACTGAAATTACAAAGTAAGTTCAATCTTCTCGTGTTGGCGATGAAGTCCGATGCAAGTGAGAAACTCTGGGTGAATCCGCCGGACACGCTGGTGGTCAAGACCGGATCCGCGGTCATTCTTCTTGGAGACGTGAACGATATCCAGCGAGCTCGGCAGGAAGGGGGAGGAGTGTCGACGGTCGCGAACTGATGAGTGCGAGGGGATTTAACGGCACAGCCAGCCGCAAGAACCAGCCTCGACATCACTGACACTGGCAGGCAAAAAAGATATCATATGAAAACTCAATTTTTGGCGTTGGAGGTCGTGTTGTGTCCAAAACAATTCAGCTAGTAGGCCTGCTGATCTCTATTACCGTGTGCGTCCAAGCTCAATCAACTGCACCCTATGTTTTCCAGGTCTTACCCTATGCCACGGTGCAGCAATCCGGTCCATTTGCCGGCACAATTGCCAGTAAAACGTCCTGTACGGCAGCAGGGTGCAGCCTGACGCCGAATGGTCTTACGCCAGATAAATTCACCCCCCAGCCTCCCGTCTTCGACTTGGCCGGCGCTCTCGATTCCAGCGTCGCTACGGCGCTGTCGGTGATCCCTGTGGCTTCGCCCGCCTCGGGCGTAATCATAAAATTTGATCCTGCCACCGGGGCGGAATTGCCGGCCAGTAGTTCGCTTGGACCGATTTTCACGGAGCGCGCCGAAACCATCGGCAGGCACAAACTCTACATCGGGGTCTCCACCCAGGACTTTCACTTCACCTCCTTTAACGGACAGTCCATCAGGCCCGTTCAGCTTCTGGACACCGGCGGGGAAGGCGCGAATCTTGGTTCCGTTAATGGTCATACCACCAGCCCTCCCCTTAGATATGGGATGAGCGTGGATGTCCGGCTTTCGCAGAACTTGGCGTTTCTTACTTATGGTGTGACAAGTCGGCTTGATGTTTCTGTCGGGCTACCCGTGGTCCACGCGGCAATTTCAGCCGGTGACTTTAATGAAACAATATTTAGCGGGGACGGATTTGCCACGAAGTCCAGCTACTGCTGGTGTCAGGGTACCCTGACACCTGGCTTAGCTCCCGCCAAAGGGACGACGAGCGGACTGTTTCTACAGGAAGCCAACTTCAACGCCCTCGGAAAGACAGGTTTCGGAGATATGCTCCTGCGGGCTAAGGGAACTGTCATTGAAAAACCTCGGATGGCATTAGCGCTCGGGGCAGACCTGCGACTGCCCACTGGAGACGAGAAAAATTTCCTTGGCACCGGAGCTACCGCGGTCAAGCCGTTCGCCGCACTATCTCTTTATAGCAAGCCCTGGAATAACGGTATCGTCTTCTCACCTCACTTCAATATCGGGTGGCAGTTCGCAGGAAAGAGCATTTTGGGAGGAGACATCAACGCCACGAGCACCACGGTCAGTGTCGGCGCTTTTAGGACAGCTGCGTATGGCCCGCCGTTCATTGTTAGCAAAGACTATCTGCCCGACGTATTTTCGTGGGCGGTTGGCACCGAAGTGGCGTTCGGAAAACGTAATACCGTCGTTCTCGATATCCTGGGCAACCAAATCGGATGGATTCACGGCATTCCAAATATGAGGACGGCTTCGGTTTCGAATGCTCTTCCGCCAACCGTGAGGGGTACAGTCGCGACTCCTGAGACCATTTCGGGGCTTGTGGATGCCGGTCGGGTATCGTTCGGACAGTATAGCGGCTCATTCGGCTACAAGGCCAAGATCGCAGGCAACCTCGTGGGTACGGCGAACGTGTTGGTGCGATTCGACAACAACGGCCTGGTCGCGCGTGCGGTTCCACTATTCGGACTAAGCTACACGTTCTGACCTGCGATTTTATTACTCCTTGAGGGGATCGAGGATGAGCCAGCCATTTTCCGTCTTGTTGAGAGTCACTTTGACCGATTTTTTGGATTGTGTGGCCAGACCATCGGGCTTGGTTGTAGTGGAAACCAACTGGCAGGGAACGACTGCGGCATTGCCGGCGATCTGAATGTCTCCTTGGGGATATAACGCCATCGCAAACTTATACCCGCCTCCGGCACGCATGGCGTCGGTGTATTTGCTTTCCACCTTTGGCCAAATCGCCTTTACTTCTTTGGGCTGGCCGTCTTGAAAGGCCATGTTGAATCTGACCAGCGCCTGGCGAACTGCATCCTCATCTGCGCTGGAAGCAGGTAGAGTGGTCTTCGGAGGCACTGATACTGCGGGGACCGATGGCTGGTTCAGTGTAGCCAACGCTTGGTTCACCTGCTTCGAAAGATCGCTGGCCTCTTTGGCGTGCGATCCACCCGATTGCATAATTGGCTGCATCTCACCCCGGCTGGCCTCAAGCTCATCCTTATCACCGGAATCCAGCGCGTCCTCGGCTCGCTGCTTGATTTGCTGAAAGGCATTATCGGCCATCTGGGTCTTTTCGGCCTGGTCAATATCCGCCGAGAGCGAAGCTGCATCCCCGCCGAGAGTCTTGATCTGGTCCGCGTTCTGGCGAGCTCCCGCAAAATCGCCCCTCCTGATATGCTGAACGGCATCCGCTTGCAACGCGGCAATTTTGCGGTCGCCTTGTTGCTTCTGCAAGACGCCGATCTCATTCGTTACCTTATCCCGCAACGTCATTGCGTCAGGTTTGCTCGGCCCATTCAGGGCGATCACCTGATCGAGAAGCCCGCTGGCGTGTTGCAAAACATTCACGGTGTTCTGATTTGATTCTTGCCGGGCTTGCTCGAACAAACTCTGCTCTTTTTCGCGCGAAGGGATAATCTGGTCCAGATACTGGTGCGCCTCAGGCTTGCGGGTGCCGCCATCGCCGAGATTCAGTATTTCCCGGAAGTGATTTTTGGCGGATGCAAACTTTCCCTCCTCTACTTGTGCGGTAGCGTGCTGCCACAACTGCTCTTCCTTTTGTCGCAGAGCGCGAAGGTTCTCATCGTGCATGGCGGCGTCAATTCCGGCCAAGCGTTGCTGGACAGTTGCATCTAACGGACCCCGCAACGAAGCTACGTCTTGCAGCTTTTGTTGTGCCTGTTCCAGGTCTCCCGTTGCCACAAACTTATCCGCCACATCGATTGCAGCCTGCTGTTTCACCTGAATCGGATCTATTTGCGGCACGGATGTTGCTGTCGAATTTGCCCTGCTCTCGGGTGATGGTCTGGGGTGGGGCCTCGACAAATACAAGGTCAGGCCTATAACCGCCACAACTGCCAGCGCACCTCCAATCAGTAGAGCAGGATTTTTCGAGAGCAGCGCTGACAGTTGGAGACGCGGCAGTTTTATCGCGCTTCTTGGGAGAGAAACGGTTTTCTGCTTGCGATCAACTTCATGCGGTGGTAAAGGCCGGAGCGCAGCTTCTATGGGTCGCGGGCGAACTGGAGGAGCGCTTTTTGCCGTTGCAATGCTTTCCTCCTCTTCCAGGCGTTTCAGTAACGCGTCCTCGAGTGCGCTTCCATCGGCGAAACGGGAGGGCGGGCTAGGGACTGGTTCGACAACGTCGGGTACAGCCGGGGATGCGTATGTTTCCGAAATCACTGGTGGGGAGAACGTTTGCGGCGCGGGCTCCGCTAGTGATTTCTGCAGCTCCGGAGCCATCTGGCCAAGCTGAGCAGATTCCACCGCGTC
>Ga0209579_10000533_pt1 | contig 37617 bp, 39 predicted proteins | sample Coa_R1_2_FD_187152 | JGI IMG/M metagenome (GOLD analysis project Ga0209579, IMG submission 187152) | Surface soil microbial communities from Centralia Pennsylvania, which are recovering from an underground coalmine fire - Coalmine... | ecosystem: Environmental > Terrestrial > Soil >...
CCTCGTCGGATTTCCTCGAATAACTCCATCTTGGCTCTCCTGTCCATCCCGGTATGGTGTCATCCGGGGCTGTCCAGGTGGGCCAAATCAGAGCATCACTGTGGGCCAATTGTGAGCATCGAAATCATCTGCGGGTCAGCGTTCAATTATTGCGGAAATGGCGGGCCAACGGGACAGGCCCAAGGTACGTGAAACTCGGAAGATGCATTCGGTATTCGAGGACCGATATCATTGCTTTCCTTGCTTCTCGGTACCAAGGGCAACCGGCGTCGGCCCAATGTTGAGTTTGTACCTAGATTTCAGGAGATTAGGAGCGAAATTATGTCGATCAGAAAGCGTGGAAAACGTTATTGGTTTCGGTTCATGTGGAAGGGCGAATGGGTTGAAAAGTCAACCCGGCAGGGCAATGCAAACATCGCTCGTCAGATGGAGGCCGCCTACAGAACCGCTCTAGCAAAAGGTGAATTCGGCATTGTGGAGCGGCAACCGGCACCCACTCTGAGGAAGTTCGCGGTGGATTCTTTTCTTCCATTCGTCGCCTCCACCTTTGCCAATCAACCGAAAACCAAAGAGTATTACGAGTACGGCGTTAAGTGCTTGATGAAGTTTGACGGGCTGGCCAATGCACAGCTGGATTTGATCACAAGCGAAAAGATAGGGGCTTTTATCGCAGCGCGTCAGGCCATGGGAAACCAAATCACAACCATCAACCGACAGCTACAGGTTCTCCGGCGGATGTTCAACCTAGCAATGAAATGGAAGAAAGTTCAGACGAATCTGGAAAAGGTCAAGATGATACCCGGCGAAAGGCGACGCGATCGTGTATTGAGTCCGGTTGAGGAGAACATCTATCTTGCCGCTGCCCGCTCCAACGAGATGCAGAAGCACGTGGATCCCGCGCTACTTGCAGACGTGGACACCATTCTGATCGATTGCGCGCTCCGACCGGAGGAGTGCTTCCGCCTCCAACCTGCAAACGTGGTGGACGACGGCATCGAGATCCACTATGGCAAAACTACCCCCGCTGCCAGGCGCCGCATCCCGATGACAGCCAGGGTCAAGGCTATTATCGAAATGCGGTTGGAGAAGTCCCGGGGCAGCAAGTGGATCTTTCCAGCGGACACCGACAGCGGGCACATCGAGAAATCGAGCCTCCGCAAGCAGCACGAGACAGCTCTCAGGAAAGCCACCCAGTTGTTGGGACAGCAAAATGGCCTCAATACCCTCCAGTTTGAAAACTTCGATTTATACTCGCTCCGCCACACATGCCTCACGCGCTGGGCGCCACACATGGATCCCTGGACGCTCATGCGCTTGGCTGGACACCGCGACATGGCGACGACGATGAGATACATCCACCCGGAGGAAGAAACGACTCGCAAAGCGATGCAACGAGCGCGCAAGCAAGTGGACCGCCGGGCCCAGGAAGCCGTAGAGCGTGCCCGCCGCGCCATGGAAGGAGCCAAGGATAGGGACGAAATTAGGGACAGCGCCGACAGTGAGTCACCAGCAGGCGGTTCCAAGAGGAGAGTTAACTAGATGCAATTACAACGCGTTAGATTGGTCGGGGCGAGTGGATTCGAACCACCGACCTCCTGGTCCCGAACCAGGCGCTCTAGCCAGGCTGAGCCACGCCCCGTTTGCAGATGCTTACACGACGAGTATAGCGCACAGCGGGCGGTCAGCGTTGGGCGGACAGGAACTGGTCGATTCCCGCGGTCACTTCGTTTACCACCTGGTGGAGGTTGCGGTCCATCGACGCCACCACCTCCGGGACAGTTTTGCCGCCGACCGGCTCGGTCCGCTCGGCGAGATGGTCCCATACAACGCGGTTGGTCTTGGTATCGACCAGCTCAATGTGCAGCCTTATATTGGTCTCGATCCCGGCGCGGTCCACTTCGCCGAATTCGTGCAGCTTGCCACGCAGCAGGTAGTCACCGACAGCGGAGCTGGCTGATTCCAGAACTCGCCGGTATTTGCCCGAAGAGCGCAGGGTGCGCACCAGCGCTTCGCGGACCATTTCGCCCGGGCGCTCGGCCCAGCGATGATATTCATAGGCGCCGGCTTCATTGTTCCCGGCGCGATAACGGATGCGGCCGTCCTGCAGGGGCTCCGGCGTGGCGATGTTTCCTACCAGAATCGTCAGACCGTCCGGCTTGGCCGGATTTGCCGGGGAGGACGGCAGGTCGATGGTGTAGTAATGAACGGGCCGGGAACTCACACAGCCGGCGGCCAGCAGACTCGCGGTCACGATGGAGCAAAAGGAAATCGTCAGACGCATGACTGTCACCTTTCTCCCGGCTTGCGATCCGCCACCCTTACTCCGCGAATCAAGCTGGCGGGTGACCTCTTCAGCGTCTCCGTCAAAGCCCTGAGATTTTCCGTGGACAAGCGCAGGTTATCCAGCAGTTCGTCGATATTGGCGGAGTTCTGGCTCAAAGTCTGGTTCAAATGATCGAGCAGCACCGTGGATCTGGCCAGCGTATCGCGCAAGCCGGCGACGGATGTCCGGATGTCGGGGCGATTCTCCACCAGTGTGCCATCCACATGGGCCAGGGTGTCATTGGCCCGCGTGGTGGTAGTTTTGAGATCGTCCAAGATGGGCGCCAGCCTGGTGGTCAGATCCTGTACGTTGGTCAGTGTTGCGGCCACCCTGGGGCGGCTCTCGGTCAGCATGCCGTTCAGGTTGTCGAGCGAATCCGTCACTTTGGGGCGCGCGTCGGCCAACAGGTGATCGACGTTATTCAACGAACGGGAGATGCTGGCGCGGTTGCGGTCGTTCAGCAGATCGTTGGCGCGCGCCAGGGTGACCTGCAGGCCGTCGAGGTTCTGGTTGAGCTTGTCGATGGCGCGGTGAATGTCGGGCAACATCGCTTGCGCGGCATCGCCCAACTGGGGCAGGCCAAAAGCCTCCACCGACGGCAGCACGGAGCCTGGCGGGGCCAGTGCGGCGTGGGCGGTGCCAGTGCCGATCTCGACGTAGTTATCGGTCAGCGGGCCGAGCGTGGAGATCTTGGCCACGCTGTCAGTTTTCAAGGGCGCATCTTTGTCCACGGCGATTTCGATTTCGATGCGTGTGGAGTCGCCAGGATCCACGCGCACCCGCGTTACCTTGCCCACGCCAAGACCGCCGTAGCGCACTGGTGCTCCCGCCTGCACGCCGCCGGCAAATTTGAAATAGGCGCGGTGCGAGACCGTGGAGACGCCCATTCCTCCGGAGACTGCCAGCATGGTTCCGAACAACAGGCCGCCCGCAATCAGAACGAAGAGGCCCACCAGAGTCCGCTCGCGCGTCGCGTCCATAGCGTTCACTTGATTCCTTCCGTAAACATTCTCATGTGATCCACTTCCTCGTCCTGGGTGGAATCGGCAATGCGGTCCAGAAACTGGCGAACCCGCGGATGGGTGCTCTTACGGATCTCGTCGACCGGCCCGATGGCCGCGATGTCGCCGCGGTCTATCAGGATGATGCGGTCGGCGATCAGAAAGGCACTGGCCAACTCGTGCGTCACTACCACGATGCTCATCGAATAAGCCTTTTTGAGATTCAGAATCAGATCGTCGATACCGGCGGCGGTAATGGGATCGAGGCCGGCGGAAGGCTCGTCGAAGAACAGGATTTCGGGATCCATGGCCATGGCCCGCGCGAAGGCGGCGCGCTTGCGCATGCCACCGCTGAGCTGTGATGGGGTGTAGTTCTCGAAGCCGCTCAACCCCACCTGCTCCAGCTTGATTCGCACCATCACTTCGATGGTGTTGGGGGCCAGCGCAGTGTGTTCACGCAGGGCCAGGGCGATGTTTTCGCCCACCGACAGCGAGCCGATCAGGGCGCCCCCCTGAAAGGCCAGGCCGATCTTCTTGCGGACGGTATCCAGTTCGCGCGGCCCGGCTTTGGCCACGTCCACCCCGTTGATGTGCACCTCGCCGGACGAAGGCTTCTCCAGGCCGACGAGCGTTCTGAGCAGGGTACTCTTTCCCGATCCCGACCCGCCGATCACAACCATCGTTTCGCCGCGGCGAACTTCAAACGTTAGGCCGTGCAGAACTTCGCGGCTGCCGTACGCCACGCGTAGCCCGTTCACTGAGATGGCTGGAGCGGAAGAGGCGGGGGCGGACATGCGTTATGAAGTCCCCCGGGCAAGATAGAAAAGGGTGGTGAAGAACAGATCGACGACGATAACCAGGAAGATGGAAACGACTACGGCCGAAGTGGTGGAACGGCCCACCTCCTCCGGGCCCACGCCCGTGGCGAAACCCTCCTGGCAGCCGACCGCGGTGATGATCAGGCCGAAAACCAGGCTCTTGATCAGGCCGGTGGTTACGTCGTGCATCACCAGGACATCGCGGGTAGCAATCAGATAGCTACCAAACGTAAAACTCCCGCTGACTACTCCGAACAGGCAGCCGCCCAGCACGCCCATCAAGTCGGACCAGAGGGTCAGACACGGCATCATCACAGCCATAGCGGCGAACTTTGGTACCACCAGGAAGGCCACCGGATCGAGCGCCATGGTCTCGAGCGCATCCAGCTCTTCGGTGACCCGCATGGTCCCGATTTCCGCGGCGAAGGCCGAGCCGGACCTGCCGATCACCACGATGGCGGCCACCAGCGGCCCGAGTTCCCGCGTAATGGAGATGGACACCAGGCTGGCCACCAACTGGATGGCTCCGAGCCGCTGCAACTGGTAGGCGCCCTGAAGCGCGATGATTACCCCTACAAAAAAAGTGATCAGGGAGATGATGGGGATCGCGCCTACGCCCGCGACCATGGCCTGGTGAACGGCCCGCTGAAAACCGCGATTCCGTTTCAAGGGCGAAGAAAAAAGCAGGCGGAGCGATTTGGCGAAGAGATGCGCCAAGCCGCCAACGTAGGCGGCGCTACGCTCCGCTGTGGCGCCCACCTCCGCTACGAAAGCCATTACGCGCTTTCCAACGCCTCCTGCTCGCTATTGAACACCTGAAAGATGCGGATCACATGCGTAAGACGGAAGACCTGCTGCACCGCGGGGCTCAGTCCGAAGAGCACGAATTCCTTGCCCAAGCGCTGGGAGTCCTTAAGCACTTCGATCAGCGTGGCGATGCCGGAGCTGTCGATGTAGCGGATGGACGCCAGGTTGAGCGCCAGCTTGGGCGCCTGCTGCAAGGCCTCGAAGAGAGTGCGGCGGAGATCGGGCGAAGTGCCCAGATCGACGTCCCCTTCTACTTCCACGATCTTGACCGGACCCGCTTCGCGAACAGAGATTTTCATATCGTCTTCCGCAGCCTCTTGGTGGCCGTAAACCTGTTTCCCTCCGGCGTCAATTCGTAGCATACCGTGTCCATTACGTCTCTGATGATGTGGCTGCCCAAGCCGCCGGGCTGGTCGCAGCCGATCTGGCGCGCGCAGATCTTCGACCTGTCGGGCGGTTCGCCGTGATCCAACAGCGTGAATTCCAGGCCCTCCGTGCTCTGCCGGCATTCCAGTTCGATGCGGCCATCCGTGCGGTTCTGGTAGGCGTGGCGGATGATATTGGCGAGGGCCTCGTCGAGGGCCAGGGTAATCGCCCGGCATTCGGATTCGTCCCAGCCAATGGCCGCGGCCAGGGGCGCGATGGTGGCACGCACAACCGGTAAGTATCGCGGGTCGCTGGGAAGGATGAATTTCAGTTGCACGTCGACCGGAGGCATGTCATACCATCCGGCGCTGTAAGGACACCACGGTCTCGTCGTCGGCCGCCGGCGCCGCTCCGCGAAACCGCTCCACCGCCGCCAGCAGGGCCTGTCCCGCGGACTGGGCGGAACCGGTGGGCAGGCTGCGCGCGACCGAGAGCAAGCCGTCCAGGCCGAGTTGCTCGCCCGATTCGTCCACGGATTCGCTGATGCCGTCCGTATACAGCAGTAGCAGATCGCCGAACTCCAGTTGTACGCCGGTCTGGCTGTAGGCCGTGCCCGCGATCATACCCAGCGGTAAATCGACAATTTCCTTGCTGTACGGCGTGGCGTCGTTCATGAAGCTCCACTCCCGCCTGGACGCACGATACCACAGGGGGGGCAGGTGGCCGGCGTTGGTAAAGAGCAGCTCGCCGGAACCGGAGTAATAGCTGGCCAGAAACGCGGTGGCATACTGCGCGCCGGGCGTGCTCTTAAGGAAGCTGTCGTTGAGCCGGCGGATCAACATGGACTGGTCCCAGTGGTCCACGTGCTCGCGCAGGGCACCTTGCAGGCGAACCGCGGCCGCACTGACGGTTTCGCCATGGCCGGCGACGTCGGCCAGCACGACGCGCGCGATAACGCCATTGCTGCAAGCCGACAGGTAATAAAGGTCACCGCCGTGGGGAGACGGCTGCAAGGGGCGGCAGGAGACCCATCCGGCCAATCCCGGCAATTCCACGGGATACTCGGCGAGATGATTCCCACCGCGCAGTTCCAGGCATGCCAAGCGATAAACCGGGTCGGTTTGAGCCGTCAATGGAATTACCACCTGACATAATGGAGTACGGATGAGGGCGCACGGATTCAAGAATATTGCCCTGCCGCGGCGGGTGTCACGGGGTCGGGAGAGTTGTTACTATACGGGTTCATCAGGAGACATACCGGTATGAAGGTTGCTTTTTACGGACATGTGAGGCAGTACCACGGCATTCAGGCGCAGATCGACGCCAATATTCAGGAAGTGCTGGAGAGCGGTAATTACGTGATGGGGCCGGCCCTAAAGCGGTTCGAGCAGGAGTTCGCCGCCTATCACGGTATGAAACACGCGGTGGGAGTGGGCAACGGAACCGATGCCCTGTGGCTTACGTTTATGGCGCTGGGTATCGGCGCCGGCGATGAGTGCATCACTACCGCCAATACGTTTTTCGCGACGGCCGAAGCCATCTGGGTGGCCAATGCCACCGCGGTATTTGTGGATTCGGACCCGCGCACGCATGCTATCGATCCGGCCAAGATCGAGGCGGCCATCACGCCGCGGACCAAGGCGCTGGTGCCCGTGCATCTTTACGGCCAGTGCGCGGACATGAAGGCCATCCGAAAGATTGCGGACCGGCACAACCTGCTGGTAATCGAGGACAACGCCCAGGCGATCGGCGCTTGTGGCGACGGCTTCCGCATCGGCGAGTTGAGCGATGCGATGTGCACTAGCTTCATCATCCAGAAGAACCTGGGCACGTTCGGAGACGGCGGCGCGGTGGTCACCAATCGGGACGATGTGGACCGCATTGTGCGCAGGCTGCGGAATCACGGCTCGGAGAAGCGCTCCTGCCACAGTATGGGATTCAACAGCCGACTGGACGATATCCATGCCGCGGTGCTCAGCGCCAAGCTGAAACAGATCGACGCGTGGAACGATCTGCGGAGGCGGTGGTCGGCGCGCTATTCGGCTTGTTTGAAGGATGCGCGCAATATCACGCTGCCCTTTGAAATGCCGGGTTACCGGCACGTGTTTCATCTGTACGTGATCGAGACCCGGCGGCCGGAGCAGCGCGATCCTCTGCTGGACTTCCTGAACCAGAACGGCATCGACGCGAAGTGCCACTATCCGATCGCCATCCACCAGCAGGAAGGCTATCCCTGGGGCAAGCAGGCGCGCATCGCCGGCCCGATTCCGAACTCCGAGCGCAACGCGGCGACGTGCGTCTCGCTGCCTATGTTTCCGGAATTGACGGCCGAGGAAGTCGACTACGTGATCGAGAAGACCCTGGAGTGGGACCGCGCCCAATGAAGACGTATCGCGTGGTAGTCGCGGGCATGGGCAAGCGCGGCATGCACCATGCCCTCGCGTTTCAGAAGAATCCGCGCTTCGAAGTGACGGGCATCTGCGATATCGACGCGGCGCGCCTGGATGCTGCCGCGGCGAAGCTGGGCGTGGCGGTGAAGGGCGCGGATGTTGCGCAAGTGGCTCAGGCTGCGCGGCCGGATGTGTTTTGCTTCTGCACGCTGCCCAATCTGCGGACGCCCATGATTCAGGCGGGAATCGCCAGCGGCGCGCAGCTCATCGCCATGGAAAAACCAGTGGCATTGACCAGCGCGGAGGGATTCGAGGTGCGGCGCCTGCTGAAGGGCAGCGGCGTGCGGGCGGTGGTGAGCCACCAGCACCGCTACGGCGTACATTATCAGAAAACGAAAGAAGCGATCGCCAGCGGCGCGCTCGGCCGGGTGCACACGGTCTACGGCACAGCCACCGGCTGGATGATGCACATGCTTTCGCACCTCATCGAATACATCCGTTGGTTCAACGATGAGGCCGCGGCGGAATGGGTGATGGCGCAGGCCGCGGGGCGCGGCAAGCTGACGGACCTACACCCGTCGCCGGACTACATCGGCGGCTTTATTCAGTTTTCGAACGGCGTGCGCGGAGTGGTGGAGTGCGGCGCGGGTGCCCCGGATGTGCCGGAGGTGGACTACTGGTGGCGGAAGTGCCGCATCGGCGCGCAGGGTACGGACGGTTTCGCGGAAGTGATGACCGGCGGCGGCTGGCGCGCCGTGACCAAACAGGGCGCTATGTCTGGAGCGGGATCCATGGATTACGACTTCGACATGCCACCCTACATCCAGGAGATGGCGGACTGGCTGGACGATCCCCAGCGCGTGCATCCCGGCAATTTCGAGAGCGCCTATCAAGGCTTCGAGATCATGATGGCCCTGTGCCGCTCAGCTGCAGAAGGCGGACAAGTAGCGCTGCCGCTCACTTCAGCCATGGACGAGGTCCAGTTACTCAAGGACAATGTTCCCGCGCGGCCAGTCATCCTCTCGCTGGCCGCCAGCGCCAAAGAGTATCCAGCCTGAAGGAGTCCGAGAGCTACTCGGCCGCGGGAGCGGCAGCAGCGGGCGCGGAAACCGCCGGCGCGGCCTTTTTTGCAGCGGCCTTCTTCGCGGACTGCCTGGCGGGCGCCGCCTTGGCCTTCTGGGCTTTGCGGAAGGCCGCCCAACGCTTCTTGGTGGCGGCGATGATGCGCGCGCGGCCCTCCGCGCTCATCACGCGCTTGGCCGGCTTCTTGGCGGCGGGTTTGGGCGCTGCCGGCTTCAGGTGCTCGGCTTTATAGGCGGCCCAACGCTTCTTCTGCGCCAGGGCGATGCGGCGGCGCGCGGCGGGGCTCATGGTGCGCTTTCTGCCGCCGGCCTTCGCCGCGGGTACGGGCGCCTGGTGCGCGGGCTGGGCGCCGAGGCGCCTGCGCAGGTCCGCTATTTGCTGATCGATTTCACCTAACTTGTGCTGCAACCCAATGAGGGCGGCATGGAGGAGTTCAGGGTCTTGTTTCGTGGGCATTGCCTGATTATACTCCCAGAGACTCGGTGTCTAGAGTGTGATGCGGTTGCCGAAGCGCGTCCTGATACAATCAGGCGATGTCTCTGGTAGTGGTGGGTTCAGTAGCATACGATGGCGTTGAAACCCCGCATGGCAAGGTGGACCGCATGCTGGGCGGCGCAGCCACATACATCGGTCTGGCGGCCAGTTACTTTGCTCCCGTGAAGATCGTGGCGGTGGTGGGTGACGATTTCGCGTCCGAAGACGTGGACCTGCTGGCGGCCAAGGGTATCGACCTGGAAGGCTTGGAGCGGGTGCACGGAAAAACCTTCTTCTGGGAGGGCAAGTACTCGGCCGACATGAACGACCGCGAAACGCTGCGCACCGATCTGAACGTATTCGCGGATTTCCAGCCCAAGTTGCCGGAATCGTACCGCGCGGCGCCCTATCTGCTTTTGGGGAATATTCAGCCGGCATTACAGCGCGGAGTGCGCGAGCAGATGAACGGCGTGCGGCTGGCGGGCGGCGACACCATGAATTACTGGATCCGGGATTATCGCGCCGAACTGCTGGAGACGCTGCGCGATTGGGACTTCCTGCTGATCAACGACAGCGAGGCGCGCATGCTCTCGGGGGTACAGAACCTGCGCCGCGCCGCTACCATTATTCTGGACATGGGACCACGCATACTGGTGGTGAAGCGCGGCGAGTATGGCGCCATCCTGTTCGCCGGCGGCTGCCATTTCATGGCGCCGGGGTATCTTTTGGAAGATGTCTTTGACCCGACGGGCGCGGGGGATTGCTTCGCGGGCGGATTCATCGGGTATCTTGCGGAGCGCGGGGTCGCGGCGGCCGGTGCCGGCCTAGACGATCTCCGCCGCGCCGTGATCTACGGCTCGGTGATGGGCAGTTTCTGTTGCGAGAACTTCGGGGTGGACAGGTTTCGCACGCTGACGCGGGACGAGGTTGAGGACAGGTATCGCGAATTCAAAGCATGCACGGACTTTTGAGACGGCGGCCGTCCTCCTGCTATTGAGCCTTTGGAGCGCGGCCGCCGTGTGGTTCTTCTGGCAGCGCGGCTACCTTTCGTATTATGGCGATGCGGAAGCGCACCTGAACATCGCCCGCCGCATTCTGGATTCGCGCACGCCGGGCTACGACGAGATCGGCACGGTGTGGCTGCCCCTGCTGCATGTGCTGATGCTGCCATTCGTCCGCAGCGATGCGTTATGGCACAGCGCGCTGGCGGGTGCCATGGTATCGGGCACGTGCTTCGTGCTAGCGGGCGCGTTCCTGTTTATGGCGGTGCGGCGTCTGCACACGACGCTGGCCGCCGTCGCCGCCACGCTGGTCTTCGCACTGAATCCCAATATCCTGTATCTCCAGTCCACGGCGATGACAGAGCCGCTGTTCATGGCCGCGCTGCTGGGGATCCTGTTCTTCACGGTGCGGTTCCGCGATACGCAAGGATGGGGCGCGGCGTGCGGTGCCGGTCTGGCTGCGCTCGCCGGCACGCTCACGCGTTATGAAGGCTGGTTTCTGATCCCGTGGGTGGCGTTATTCATCTTGCTCGCGGCGAAGCGGCAACGCCTGCTGAAGGCGGCGCTCTTCGCGGTGATTGCCGCGCTCGGCCCGCTCTATTGGCTGGGCCACAACTGGTGGTGCTGCTCGAACGTGCTCGACTTCTATAACGGTCCGTATTCGCCAAGGGCCATCCAGGGGGCCGCGCAATATCCCGGCCTGGGTGACTGGAGCAAGGCGGTCCGATACTTCCTGGCCGCTGCGAGGTGGTGCGCGGGCGCGCCGCTAATGTGGCTGGGCGCGGCGGGTCTGATGGCGTGCGCAGTGGTGCGGGAGGCGCGCTGGCCGGCATGGCTGCTCCTTCTTCCCGGAGTGTTTTATGTCCTGAGCATGCACCTGGGCGGCACACCCATCTTCCTGCCGGACCTGTGGCCCAACAGCTACTACAATTCGCGCTATGGGCTGGCTTTGTTCCCGTCGCTGGCGTTTGGCGCGGCTGGTTTGGTGGCGCTGGCTCCGCCGCGTGCACGGCCCCTCGCGGTCGCTGCGGCGGCCTTAATCTGCGTCGCGCCCTGGCTGATCCATCCCCGGCCGGAAGCGTGGATCACCTGGAAGGAATCGCAGGTGAATTCAGACGCACGCCGCGCGTGGACCAGCGAAGCGGCCGCGTACCTGGCGCCGCGGTATCAGCGGGGGACGGGCATTATCACCACGTTCGGAGACATCACGGGAATCTTGCGAACAGCGGGCATTCCCCTGCGGGAGACGCTGACATGGGATAACTGGCCGTTGTGGCCGGCGGCGGTCACGCGCCCGGAGTTGTTCCTGCGCGAGGAGTGGGCAGTGGTGATGGGCGGCGATCCGGTGCAGACGGCGCTGCTGCGCGCGGGCGCCCACGGACCGCGCTATGAACTGATGAAGACAGTGATGGTGCCGCACGCGCCGGTGATCGAGATCTATCATTGTTGTATCGGACTGACGCCGTTGAATCCTGATGAGAATTCCGTTCACGAAGGCCCATGGAACGAAAAACGACTTCCTGCTGACGAGGAGCGATGAGGCTCCCGCCGGCGACCTGGCAACCGTAGCGCGGGCCATCTGCGACCGCCATACGGGTGTGGGAGCCGATGGCTGGATGGTGATCGACCCCGCGCCGGCCGGCGATCATGACGCGGCCATCCGGCTGTTCAACTCCGACGGCAGCGAAGCGGAGATTTCGGGCAACGGAACGCGCTGCGCCGCGGCGTTCGCCATCGAGCACGGTCATGCGCATGAGGAGGTACGCATCCAGACAGGGGCCGGCACCAAGCTACTCCGGCTGCTGGAACGCTCCGGGCGCACTTTCGTGTTCGAGATGAACATGGGCCGGCCCGAGATCACGGCCGAACGGTTCCTGCTTCCGCTTGCAGGCGGCGCGCGGGATGTCACGCTGGTCTGGGTTGGAAATCCGCAGTGCGCCATTCCCGTCGATGATTTCGACTTCGACTGGCGCGCGGCGGGCGCCGAGATCGAGCGTCATCCGCATTTTCCGAACCGCACCAACGTGTCGTTCCTGCGGGCGCGGGACGCGCACACCTTGGAGGCGCGCTTTTGGGAACGCGGCGCCGGCGAAACCATGAGCTCGGGAACAGGATCGACCGGCGCCTTCGCGGCGGCTGTGCGTCGGGGGCTGGTGAGCAGCCCCGCGTGCGTCGACACGCCCGCCGGACCCTTGGATCTGCGTTGGGACGATGACGTGTATCTGACCGGCCCGGCGGAAATCGTGGCGCAAGGCGTGTTCTTCAGCCCATAATGCCAGGCCGTTCTATCGAGGCCGCTCAGCCGCCTCTGGCGGCCTGGTCGCCGGCTCTTCCGCGCCGCGGTGGCAGGTATAGCAGCTCACGTGCATCTTGCCATCCGGAAAATTGCTGTTGATCTGATGGGTCATCTCGATCATCTTGCGCGCTATCAGCTTGTGAGGCTTATCGTCGGCGGCGAAGTCATTTTGCACGTGGCAGAAGTCGCAGCGGACGCCCAATGCCACGCGGAAGGCCTGCATCGTTTCCATGAGGTGCTCGGGCGGAAGGATCTTCAAATTTTTGGGCGCGGGCATATGGTGCTCGCCGCGCGGCTCGCCCTCAGGCCGCTCCTGGCCGAAGGCGGCCACCGAAAGAAAAACGAACAGCATCGTAATTCTCATAGGTGACCATTATTGCACAGGACTATCGTGCCACTGCCAATACCTCGGTGGGATCTGGTTTGCCGCGTCTGGCAAAGAGTATGACTCCGTCGGACCCAATCAGGTAAACGGTACGCTTCACAAACAGGCCGTTGGCGTGATAGAGCGCCGCGACCTTCTGTCCCTCATCAACTAAGAGCGGAAAGCGAAGCCGATATTTCTCCTGGAACTTGAGATGGCTGCGCGCGCCCGCCGGGTTGATGCCGAACACCTGGACCTTCTGCCGGCGAGGCTCTGCCCACTGGTCTCGAAACTCACAGAGCTGCTTCCGGCAAACGGGAGTGTCATCGCCGGGATAAAACACCAGCACCACATTCCGGCCGCGCAGTTTGGAGAGACTGACGGTCTCGCCGTCCTGCCTGGGGAGTGTGAAATCCGGGGCCGGCGAGCCGACGGGCAGCGGATCCGAAAAGAGCCAGTCGAGCAAGGGTATCAGAATCCTTCCCACACATAAGCGCTGAACTTACGGACCGTGGTGAACCCGACTTTCTCGTAGAGCGAAATAGCTTCCCGATTCGAGGCGGTGACCGTCAGGCTGGTCTTGCGGCAGCCCGCATCGCGCAGCAGGCTGAGCGATTGGCGGAGCATTTCGTACCCCACGCCGGCGCCGCGCACGGAGGGAGCCACGCAGATCTGGGTGACATGGCCGCATTGGGGCATAACGAGGCTGGCGAGACTGATACCGCAGATGTGTCCTGTGCGGTCGAACGCGGCCACCGACGCGGGTTTGAAAAAAGTGCCGCAACCGGGATATTGCACGATGTTATAGAGAAAGCGCCGGGCGCCGGCCACCGTACGGTACTGATCGTTGATCAGGCTGTCCACATGTCCCCGGTAAGCCGCGGCGATTAGATGGGCGGCCGGCTCCTGGTATTGCTCGGACCAATTGTCCACGCGGACACCGCCGGAAGCGGGAGAACGGCGGGGAGAGGCGAGAATCGCCCGGTCCATATCGAGCATCATGAAGTTGCGCTCGAAGCTGTTCACGAAACCGGGGAGGGGCATGGGCCGCCAGCCCGTGAACTGCGTCATCATGAGCTGCGATTCGATACGCGTGACCTGGTGGGAACGGGTCAGGCTGTCCAGAACGGACTCGAGCAGAAGATTCTCGTTATCCATACTGCTGTAGGCGTGTCGGACGAAGAGATCACCGATCAATCCCTTGTGCTCCTCCAGCACGTAGTATGCATAGCCGGCAGTCTCGCCATCCTCCACCAGGGCGAAGCCGTTCAGCGACTGCATGTCCACGAAGCGGCGCACTAAGTCAGCCGATTTGCCGAAATCCCAATCCAGGAGGTCCCGCCAGGCCCCCACCTCTTCGTCGAGTAGGGGATCCAGATCTACAGGGCGCAAATGCCGCAGATCCACGAGCCTGGGCGTGCCGGGAGCGGGTTCGAGGCGCGCGGCCATTTCGCAGTTATTGTAACACCGGCCTGGGGCGGGTCCGGTCGGGCTTTTCGAAGGGTGCATGCGCCCCGAGGCGCGCGCTAAGGAAGTACGAAGAAGGGCCCTGGCCTCCGTTATTGCCGTTCGCTCGCTGATGGGCGATAAAGGATCAACCATCACCGTGGTCGAGACCATTGCGGTCTGACTACGTCCATGTCTACCGGACTAGCCGTGGCCGAAGTGCATCAACCAGCCGATGCCCACCAGCGCCGCGATGAAACATCCGAAGACGTAGAGTCCGTAGCGGAGGCGTTCGCGATCATCGCGCTTGGTCACGATGCCCATCACGACGGACGTGAAGAGCGCGAAAAGCAGCGACGCCTCCAGGTGGGAGAGGTTCATGCGGGGCATCAGCTCTTCCTCCCGGCGGCGATTTCAAAAGCGTCGACCATGGCCAGGATGTTTAGCAGGCCCGCGGTGACCAGAAACTTGGTGCCGTAGTCGTGGACGAGTCCGGCGACGTCGGGTTGATTGTAGCCCAGCCACACGGTGAGCAGGTACAGGATTCCGGAGGCCAGGTCGCCGATGAAGCCGCCGGTGTTGATCAGGATGGTGAGCAGGTCGCCGTTCTGAGGCTGAAACATGGCGCCGCGCATCATCAGGCCGCAGAGATACATCAGGGTGATGGAGACCAGCAGCAAGGCGGCCCGGCCATTGCGCTTAAGGAGGAAATGACCGCCGCCCGGAACCAGCCATCCTAGCGCGACCGGTCCGGCCCACACGCGCAGGGGCGGCATGGGCTCCTTAGGTTGCTTCTGCTTTGCTGCCATTCCTTCGATTTTAGCAGGTCGGACCGGGCTTGATGTATCCTGGAGAGCAAAGCTGAAGTGATCAGACTCACCTGTTTCAGCATCGTGCTGCTGGCCGCCACCGGCAGTTGGGCCGCGAATGAGATTCAGCCCCTGGATCTCCAGCCGGGGCTGTGGGAAATCGCGCTGACGGTCAAGACCAGCGGCTTGCTTCCCATGCCGCCCGAAGTCCTCGCCAAACTCACGCCGGAACAGCGGGCCGAGATGGACGACAAAACAAAGAAGAAGGCAGCCGAGCGTGCGCAGACTACGGTCAGGCGGAGTTGCCTGGAGGAGAGAGAACTGCAACGGCCGCTCATGCTGACTTTTGGAGGCGCGGGGCAGGGGTGCACGCAGACGGTGGGGGTTTCCACTCCGACGCGGCAGGAGATCCGGGTGGACTGCGGCAAAGGCACGACGCTGGGCGGCGGGACGGTGCTGATCGAGGTTACGGATACAAGAAACGCGAAGGTCACTTCGCAATGGTCGGCGACGGACGGTTCGCGCACGATGAAGATGACCTCCACGGCGGTGCTGAAATGGCTGGGCTCGGAGTGCGAGGCGCAGATGGCCGCGGCATTGAAGCCGGCAGTGCCCGATCCGGCGCCGGCGCCGCAGGCCACGCTGACGGCTCCCAAAGCCCCTGCCGCGAGGCGGGCCGCGGCGAAGTTTCCCCCACCGCCGGAGAGTGCTCCCCCTACGAAGGCGGATGCCGCGTACTACTACAAACAGGGGAGAGAAAAGACCGCCAAGAACGAGCTGTGGGAGGCTTTGCAGTCATTCAACAAAGCACTCGAGATGGATCCGAAGAACCCGCTATCCTATAACGCGCGTGGTTATGTATATCTGCGTCTGCGGAGTTATGCCAACGCGATTGTAGAGTTTTCAGAAGCCATCCGGCTGCGGCCGGAATATGCGAATGCGTTCCAGAACCGCGCGATTGCATTGCGGCGCACGGGCGATGAGAAGGGAGCTGCGGCGGACGAGCGCAAGGCGGCCGAGCTGCTCAAAGGCCACTGACCGGGTTCAAGAGAGACAGACGCGCACGGCTTTGGCGTCGATAGCGATGCCCAATTCGTGCAAGACGCACGCCGGCAGTTGGGCTTGCGCCATCTGGAAAAGTTCGTTTTCCTCGCGCCGGATGTGATTGGCGAGCAAGGCGCAGAACTGCTCCAGCAATGCCGCGGTGGGGGCGCGGCGCAACTGCTCGATTATTCCTTCCAATTCGCGATGCTGGGCGATAAGATCGGCTACCAGGGGCTGGGGGCCGAGGGCGTCCTGGATGGCCGGGAACAGGATCTGCTCTTCGATTTCAAAGTGGTTGGACAGCTCGATCTCGTAGCGGTCGACGGCGCGCTGCGCGAGTTTAGCGATGTTGGCGGGGGAACCATCGGCGGCCAGCGAGCGGCGGGTGAGCACACTCAGCGCCAGGCCGTTGTGGTGCTGTTGCGAGAGCGGAATCAGGCTGGGATCGCGCAACATAGCTGTCTGTTACTATAGCGAAAATGAATTGGAACGATGCCGCCGAGGATTTACTGCAAGCCATATTGGCGCAGACGCCGCGTCCCGTGCGCGCCGCAGCGGAGACGGAACTACGCGGGGCCGCGGAGCAGATGGCGGAGGACGACGGCAAGAACCGGGTGGGGGTGGAGACGGTGATCGCGGCTTGGATTGCGGGGGCACCGGAGGCGATCCGTGCGGATTTGCCGCGGCAGATGGAGCGGTTCGGGCTGGATCCGGGGGAGTACAAGCATCTGTTGGCCCCAGATTAAAGTGGATCGTCGTGCCGGCGTAATCTCAAATCGCTGCCACCCGTTCGTTGACCTTGCGTCCGGCTGGTGGGCGCCCTTGTTGGCGTCGTTAACCAAGTGTATAGTGCTTCTTGACGGGGTGCCGTTATGGATGCAAAGCGTGGCGGGGCTCGCCGGGAAGAGCGCCACCCACTAAATATTGTTCTGCAGATCTCCTGGCTGAGCGCCAGCGGAGAGTCCTGCGCCACCCGGGCCACCTGCAGGGACGTCTCGCCCCGCGGCGCCATGGTGGAGTGCAGCGAACCCATTGCGGTTCGTTCCAGCGTCTACCTCAGCGCCCCGAGCCATGGGCTGATGGGCAACGCCACCGTGCGATATTGCCGGCGCAAGGGCATGAAATTCACGATCGGCTTGGAATTCACGTGGGCCGCGGCCCTGGCCGCGGCGGGTAGGAAGCGGGTGTCTGCCGGACCAAAATGATTGCCCGGAAAAGCCGATTCTCCCCGGATCGAACTGCGAACACGCTCGATACGCAAATAGCCTTGTAGAGCCCTGGCATGTTGCGGCAGAGCCGCGCCTACGCCGTGCAGCAATTCCCCAAGTGCTTAATGGAAATTGCCGCCGCAGCGGAATCTGGACGCTGCAGCGCAGGACGCCGGCGCTTCCACGGCTCAACGGCTGAATCGTGCGGAACTCGCCCAACTTTGCGTCCTCCGCTAGTAATGCTGGCGTGATATACCGGCCTTTTTCGAACTTCAACTCCTCGGCCCATTGCAACGGATACCCTCCGCCCCATAGCACGAAGTGAACGTGTGCCGGAACGCGCATGCCAGGATAACAGCCGGGATGAATCGTGCGCAGCTCAAACCTTCCTCCGGCATCTGTTCTCATCCAACCATAGATCCGCGGTGGATACTCTCTGCGGTTTTCGCCGTAGTACCCTTGGGCGTCCGTATTGTAGGCATATACCGTGACGCTCTCCGCCGGAGTGGTTCCGTCCGGCGCCAACACGCGGCCCGCCACTATCAGCGGCTCGCCGGGCTCCCCCTTTTTCACGATCTGTGCTTGCCAAGTAATCTCGCTGGGTGCAGGCCGGTGAATCATGACCAGGCCGTTGTTTCTAGCGTTCTTCCAGACGCTCGCCTGCACCGAATCGAAAGGCTCCTGCGCACTCAGCGTGCTCACTGCCGGCACCAGACCCGCAGCCTGCCAAAGAAACTGGCGGCGCGTGTTTTGACTTCCAGCTCGGAACATCCCGCATACCCTCCGGTGGAAGGACGGTGCAACTTATGAGAGTGTTAACCGCCCTCTCTAGTCGGGAGGTTCGCGGCGCGGCGCGGCGGGGAAGGAATCAAAGGTGTAAATCCATACGCGCGCTTGCACAGCTTTGAATTATGCGCCTGCAAGCGCGCCACGAGCGCGCTAAGCTCGGATGGGAAGCGCTACTTTCAGCTAAGGAGGAAGAGAGAATTATGAGCGAGACGAGTGCAGGGGACCGAGCGGCATTTTTCCTGCTGGGAGCAGCGGCCGGTGCATCGGCAGCACTGCTGTTGGCGCCGGCGTCAGGCGAACGGACTCGCCGGAGATTACTCCGCAAGGGAGAAGCGGTCACGGATTACCTGATCGACACGGGCAAGGAGTTGGTAGAGAAATGCGGGGATCTATACCAGCGTAGCGGGGAATTGGCGGAGGGGACGACGCGCGAGTTGTCCGGCAAATATCGCGAGCTGCATGAGCACAGCAAGCAAGTGCTGGAGGAGACTGAGAATATCCTGCATCGTGCACGAGATGCCGTCAGGAGCCGGTAGTTGGAAGAGCTCTCGAAACCGACGCGTTGGGCACGTCCGCCTGCGCGGCGGGTCCAGAGGATGCTGATGATGTGTCTGCAAATCAGTAGTGGAAGCCGGCGGTAACCTTGCGTCTAGCAAGTACGGAGACACAGTTTTAAAAAGAACGGGATTGCGCGATGCGAAAACTATTGCTGGGCTTCGTACTCGGATTGTTTGCCGTACTGCTGGGCGCGGGTCTCTACTTCGGGTTAGGCATGGCGCCCGTGGCGACGTCAGCTGCACCGATGCCGTTCGAGAGACGCTTGGCGGGCATGGCGCTGCATGCGCGGATTTCCAAGGAGATGCCTTCACAGGCGCCGATACAGCCAAGCGAGGAAAACTTTGTCGCAGGCGCCAGAATCTATCGCGAACAATGCGCGGTCTGCCACGGCTTGAGCGGTCAGCCTGAAACGCCGATCGCCAAGGGGATGTTCCCGGATCCGCCGCAACTTTTCAAGGGCCATGGCGTGACCGACGATCCGCCGGGGGAAACGTACTGGAAAGTGGCCAATGGAATCCGGCTTACCGGCATGCCGGGCTACAAGGGCTCATTGACCGATACCCAAATTTGGCAGATCAGCCTGCTGCTGGCGAATGCGGACAAGTTGCCCGCGAGTGCCAAGACCGCTCTGAGTGAAGTGCCGGCAGCGAAGTAATTTGCCGCAGAAATGCGAGCACTCAAAGGTGGTCACCCTGCTTGACCTTGATCGTGCTCGGATTGAATTGCGTATTTCTTGGCGGTGACCTCGATCTCGTTTGGAGTTGTTTGCGCGGCCGCTTGCAAGGAGGCAGCATTGGTCATAACCAAACCGGCGAAGACAGACGAAGCCCCGAAACAGCGCCAGGGGCCGGCCGTGGCGGACGGCGGGCCATATAAACCGCGAGCGCGACATCCGCCCTTGGGACCGGTTCGGTTCCTGCGTTGCCGGTGAGAATCGGCACGGGCGCGAGCGCCGAGGCTTTGCGCAAGTCGAATCCGATGACCTCCGCGCCGGGTGGTCATCTCCAGGAGAACGGCGCCGTGGCCACAGCCGGTGTCGAGTACAGATCCTGACGCAGGAGATGCAAGACGTGCCCCATCGATATGAGGCAGGACGGGCGTAAGTCATATCCGGGATTTCGATGGTAAACCCTCGCGGGCCGCCGGAAATGAACGGGCATCGGGCAAAGAACCCGTCGGGTTCACTTCGCCGGGTTCGTGTTATCCAGTATTTCCTTCACTCGCGCAATCAATTCAGCGGGCGCAAATGGAGGTGGAAAAATCAGGAAACCCTCGTTGGTGACACGCGCATCGATGCGTTGATCATCGGGTACACCAGTCACCATCAGCACGCGCAGGGCGGGGCACTTCTGGCGCAGATACAAAGCCGCATCGTGGCCGTTGATATTGGCGACATAAACATCGATGAGGAGCAGGTCAGGCCGGGTTTCCCGTACCATGTCTACGGCAATGCCGAGATCCCCCGTAGCCCGCACCACGTATCCCGCCGCCTCCAGGATTTCTCGGATAACCTGACGCACGAGCGGCGCGGAATGAAACAGCAGGATAGTGGCACTCGTGGTCATTAAGAATTCATTATGTCAATCCGGAGGGTCCGAGGCAAACTGAAGGCTGCGGGCGGCATCAAAGTCGCCGTATGCCCAATCCGGAATCAGGCGGAGCTCAAAGCGCAAATCGGGCCACGATCACATTCCAGCAAGCATCGACATTAATGCCCGCTCCGGCACTGGACCTTGCGGGATGCCCAATGTCGTACGAGCAGTTGGCAGCGATTTTGTGGGAAACGCTTAATCGAGAGCGGGCAAACGGCTCAGGCGCAAAATGCAGGAACCTGACCGAACCGGAGAGGCGACGATGCCACCACGTTGTACGGCGATACGTAACATAAACACCCGAGGTGGACGCGATAAGAGCCTTAGAGCGAGCTCGAAGCAGACACTTGTGAGCGCCAGCCCCTCCTCGTGGTCGGGTGGTTTAACTCCCTGCACCAAGGAACGCGGCGCAGGACTGCCCATACTACTTCTGGAATGGCGTTACGTCACGGCGGGCGCTGGTGGGGATCGCGGAGCGGCCAAGGGCCGGCAGGACAACATCGACCGGCTCATGATGGCCCACTTTCAGTCAGCATCCATTACCGGCGAAGTCACAAAAATGTCACACGAAAAAATGGGGGCCGTAAACTAATGAAAACACGCGAGAAAATTTGGTGCGGAGAGGGGGACTTGAACCCCCACGAGATTACTCCCGCTAGCACCTCAAGCTAGTGCGTCTGCCAATTCCGCCACCTCCGCAGGGGCGCTACTTCTTCGCCGGAGCCGGCGCGCCCGGCGCTTTCTGGCCTGCCGGGGCGGTGGGTATTTTCAAAGGCACCGACTGCCCGTTAGGCAGCTTAATGGTCGGCCCAGGCGCTGGCGCCGGCGCCTTGGCGGGAGCCGTCTTGCTGGCGCCGGACGATGTATCCAGAACCGTTTTAGCGCCCGTCGACCCACGCGTGGCCAGAATCGAAAGCGACAGCGACGTGATCATGAACAGAATCGCCGATGCCGTGGTGGCCTTCGAGAGCAGGGTCGCCGAACCGCGCGGCCCGAATGCTGTCTGGGACCCCATGCCGCCAAATGCTCCCGCCAGGTCGGCCGCCTTACCGCTTTGCAGCAGGACCACAATGATCAAGAAGATACAAACTATTACATGGACAATCGTCAACAGAATAAACATCTTGTCTTTCCAGTATATATGAAACGGGCGGGCACCGGCGAAACGCGCGCGGCCGGGGCAGGCCGGACCTAAACTGCGCGGGCCTTGCGCAGCGGGCGGCCGGATTCCGAACGCGCCGGTTTTCGCAGGCCTTGCGAGAGCCGCCGCACCTGGTCGCTCACGCACACCAGAAACATCGGCTGGCGGGCATTCTTCAGCAGATCGATGATGCGGTCCGGCGCCTCTTCCAGGTAGATGGATTTGCCGTCGGTGAGCAGGTGAGTTTCCGAATCGCCCTTCAGCGCTTCGCTGAGGCGTTTGCCCATATCTTTTTGCAGGAAGCGCAGGACCCGACGGATTTTCTGCAGCGAAAACCCCTTCCGCCGCAGTTCGGCGATGACGGAAACCTCGAGGACCTCCTCAGGAAGGTAAACCCGTTTATGACCGTCCTGGCGCGGGGAGACGACGCTTCGCTCATCCCACCACTGCAACTGGCGCAGGCTGACGCCGCAGATGCGGGCCACGTCGGTGCTCGCGTACTGGTCGCTCTCGGGCATTGCAGCAGGCCGCGGTTTCCTTGTTTTGAACATTTCGTCCCGCCTTCGGTTTGGGAAAATTACCGCCATTCTGGATTGTACTGTAGTCGGAGGCCGTGTCAATAGGTATCCATCGCATCTTTTTTGCGGTACCGGCGGCGCCAGGGTCCGCCCGACCGCGGACAGCGCCTGCTTAAATCTTGCGCCCTTTCAGGAAATCCAGCTCCGTCTGCTTGGGGATCCCCGGCTCAAAGCAGCGGCGGCACCTGGCCTCGTACATGTCCGCCGCCCCCACCACGATCAGATCGTCGGCGCCGCGCAGCCGCTGCGTGTGCTTGCCCGGATTGCCGCACCGCATGCAGATAGCCAGCGTCTTGGTGATCGATTCCGCCAGACACAGCAGGTCCGGAATGGGTACGAAGGGGCGCCCCAGGTAGTCCGTATCCAGCCCGGCCACGATTACCTGCTTGCCGCTGTCGGCCAGCCGCTGCGCCACATCCACCAGGCTCTCGCCCATGAAGTTCGCCTCGTCCACGCCGATCACTTCCGAGCGCCAGTCCACCCTGTCCAGAATCTCGCCGCCCCTGCTCACTACTTCCGACTGCATCCGCGAATCGCCGTGGGAGACGATCTCTTCAGCGGAATATCGCGTGTCGATCACCGGCTTGAAGACCTGCACGCGCTTGCGGGCGATCATGGCGCGGCGCAGACGCCGGATCAGCTCTTCGCTCTTGCCGGAGAACATCGGCCCGCAGATCACCTCGATCCACCCGATACTGCCGCTGAAGAATTCCATGACAACTGATTTAGCACGGCGCGCCTGCCCCGGCGCCTCCAGGGATACAATGCAAATTATGAAGTGCATCCCCTGCCTACTACTGCTGTCCATCTCCGCACTCCCCGCAGAAAGAAAACCCGTGACCCTCCAGAACATGCCCGCGCCTCCCCGCATGCCCGCCATCACCTGGGCTCCCGACGGAAAGCGCTTCGCCTGGATGGAAGACAAAGCCCTCTTTCAGTACGAGGTCTCGTCCAAGCGGCAGAAGCAACTGGTTGCGCTGGCCCCGCTCGAAGAAAAAGCCGTCAAGCCCCCCAAATCCGACACCACCGACTGGCAGAACCGCCGCGCCGCCGAACGCAGCTTCGAATGGTCCACCAACGGCCGCGAGATGCTGATCGCCGTCGAAGGCGATCTCTTCCTCCTCCACACCGACACCGGCAAATGGGAGCAGCTCACCGCCACGCCCGAAGTCGAGCACGATCCCAAACTCTCCCCCGATGGCCGTTTCGTCTCCTTCCACCGTGACCACGATCTCTACAGCCTGGTGGTAGCCTCCAGAAAAGTTACCCGCCTCACCACCGACGGCTCGGCGACGATATGGAATGGCGAGCTCGATTGGGTCTACCCCGAAGAACTGAATCTCTCCACGGCCCATTGGTGGTCGCCCGACAGCACCCAGATTGCGTACCTGCAATTCGATGTGGGCCATGAGACGCTCTATCCTCAGGTCGATCTGCTTTCGTGGCGCGCCTTCAACGAGCCCGAGCGCTTTCCGCAGCCAGGAACGCCCAACGCGGACGTGCGTCTGGGGGTCGTCGAAGAGGAGGGTGGCCCCACCCACTGGATGGACATCGGCGAGACCCGCGATCATCTGCTGGCGCGCGTGGATTGGGCCCCGGACAGCCGTGCCGTGGCCTACCAGCGGCTGAACCGCATCCAGAACCGCCTGGACCTCGGCCTCGCCGACGTCCGCACCGGCGCCGCGCGCCTGCTCCTCACCGAAGAGGATTCCTACTGGGTCAACGTGAACGACGACTTCCGCTTTCTCAACAAGGGCAAACAGTTCCTGTGGGGCAGCGAGCGCGACGGCTATCATCACCTCTACGTCTGCGGCGTGGACGACCACCACATGGCCCAGATCACCAAGGGCGAATGGGAAGTAGCCGAAGTAGCCGGCGTCAATGAAGACACCCGCGAAATCTTCTTCGTTTCCACCGAGCAGAGCCCGCTCGAGCGCCAGCTTTATCGCGTGCGCCTCGATGGCAATAAAAAGCAGCGGCTCAGCGGCGGCGCCGGCACGCATACAATCTCCATGAGCCCCACCGCGGACTTTTACATGGACACCGCATCCAGCCTGGTTTCGCCGCCGCGCCGCACGCTGCACGCGAGCGATGGCTCACAGATCGCCGTCTATGCCGAAGGCGTGCCGCCGGATGCTGAAATCCTGCCTACCGAAATCATCAAAGTCAAGGCCCGGGACGGCGCGCAGCTCTACGCCCGCCTCATCAAGCCCGCGGGATTCTCGGCGGACAAACGCTATCCCGTGATCGTCATGATCTACGGCGGCCCCGGCATCCAAGCCGTGCGCGACGCCTGGAGCGGGGCAAGCTTCGACCAGGTGCTGGCCCAGAAAGGATACATCATCTGGCAGCTCGACAATCGCGGATCATCCGGCCGCGGCCATGCCTGGGAATCGAAAATTTACCACGAGACCGGCGCGCGCGAACTGAGCGATCAGTTGGATGGCATCCGCTATCTGGGCAACCTCGGATATGCCGACATGAGCCGCATCGCCATCAGCGGCTGGAGCTACGGCGGGTACATGACGCTCTACGCGCTGGCCAACGCTCCCGAGGTCTTCAAGGCCGGCATCGCCGGCGCACCCGTCACCGAATGGCGCAACTACGATTCAATTTACACCGAGCGGTACATGGGCCTGCCCGCCGACAATCCCGAAGGCTACAAACGCAGTTCGCCGCAAACCAACGCGGGCGATATCAAGGCCCGGCTGTTGATCATCCACAACATCGAGGACGACAACGTGCATTTCCAGAACAGCGTCCAGATCGCCAACGTCCTTGAGCGCGAAGGCAAGCAGTTCCAGATGCTGGTTTACCCCCAGAAATCCCACGGTGTGGGAGGGCCCCTCCGCAGGCAGATGCTCCAGGCGATGCTCGACTTCCTCGAGAAATCCCTATAGCCGCATGCCGGCTTCAGGCCGGCTTCAGCCCGCCAGAAGCGTCCCCAAATCTGGTACTTGCAGTACCTTGCCCCTCCGCGCACGAGTGTGCAAAATGATTAGATCCGGAGGGTAAATCGTAAATGAAACGCGCCTTCAGTCTACTTTCGGCAAGCCTGCTGTCCTTCACCTGGACATTTGTCCTCATGGCCCAACCCAGCGTGCCGCGCCTGGTCAAGTTCAGCGGCATTCTCACCAGTGCCGACGGCCGCCCATTGACCGGAGTAACCGGCGTTACCTTTGCCCTTTATGACGAGCAGCAGGGCGGCGCTCCAATCTGGATGGAGACGCAGAACGTCCAGGCCGATGCCGCCGGGCACTACACGGCCACACTCGGTTCCACCCGGAACGATGGAATACCGGCCGAAATCTTTGCGGCGGGTAAGGGCAGATGGCTGGGTGTCCAACCGCAAGGAGAACCCGAGCGGCCGCGCGCGCTCATGACCAGCGTGCCTTATGCGCTGAAGGCAGTGGACGCCGAAACCCTGGGCGGATTACCTCCGTCGGCCTTCGCCTTGGCGAATGGCAATGCACCGATTCCCGGCCACGGTCCCGGCGCGCCAACGATGGCGCCCAGGTCCGCCCAGCCGGCGGGGGACGCTACGCCAAATATCACCGGCACCGGCGCCACCAACCATCTCGCGTATTGGACCAACAGCACGACCCTCGCCAGTTCCGCGGTGTATCAGGCGGCTGGAAAGAAGATCGGCATCGGTACGACTGCGCCCAGCACCGCGCTGGAAGTGGACAGCTCGACCGCGTCGGCCATCATGGGCAAGGCAACGGGGACGACGGGGTCCTTCAACGGGGTCAGCGGGCAAAGCGTCAGCACCGACGGCAACGGAGTGTTCGGAATCAACAATGCGACATCTGGTTTCGCGGTGGGGGTGAACGGCCAGACAACCAGTCCTGGGGGGACTGGGGTTAACGGGCTGAATCTCGCCACCACCGGCGGCAACGGCGTGCAAGGCCAGACCGACGCCACCTCGGGCGGGAATGGTGTGTCAGGGTTTGCCAACTGCGGCTCCTGCAACGGTGTACTCGGTGTCAACAACGGCACCTCGGGCTTTGCGGTTGGGGTAAACGGCCAGACCGCCAGTCCGGGGGCTACCGGCGTGAACGGCGTGAACACGGCCACCACCGGCGGCAACGGCGTGCAAGGGTATAGCAACGCCACCTCCGGTGGGAACGGTGTGTGGGGGTCCGTAGGCGGCACCAACAGCAACGGTGTCATAGGAACGAACAGCGGTACCTCCGGCTTCGCCGTCGGCGTGAACGGCCAGACGGCCAGTCCGGGGGGACCCGGCGTCAACGGCTTGAATACGGCCACCACCGGCGGTAACGGCGTGCAAGGCCAGACCAACGCCACCTCGGGCGGGAACGGTGTGTCAGGGTTTGCCAATTGCGGCTCCTGCAACGGTGTGCTCGGTGTCAACAACGGCACCTCGGGCTTCGCGGTGGGCGTAAACGGCCAGACCGCCAGTCCGGGGGCAACCGGCGTCAACGGGCTGAACACGGCCACCACCGGCGGCAACGGCGTGCAAGGCCAGAGCAACGCCACCTCCGGCGGGAACGGTGTTTCGGGGTTTGCCAATTGCGGCTCCTGCAACGGTGTGCTCGGTGTCAACAACGGCACCTCGGGCTTCGCGGTGGGCGTCAGCGGCCAGACGGCCAGTCCGAATGGAGCCGGCGTAAACGGCGTGAGCACGGCTACGGCCGGCGGTAACGGCGGAAACTTCACCAGCAACGCCACGACGGGTTTCGCCGCCGGTGTGTACGGCCAGAGTGCCAGCACCAACGGCGCCGGAGTGAACGGTAACGCCATCTCTACTTCAGGCTTCGCGGTGGGAGTGAACGGCTCGTCCAACAGTCCGAATGGCGCCGGGGTTTTCGGGTTCAACAACTCCGGCAGCGGTTTCGGCCTGGACGGGCAGGCCGGCGCCACTGGTGTTGCCGTTTTTGGAGTGAACCAGACATGCAACAGTTCGGGCTGTACTCTGGTGAATGGAACCGCGGCTGAATTGGTGACCGGAGCGACTGGAAAGCTTCTTCAGGGATACGGCGGTTCGTACAGCAATAGTGTGTTTTCCGTGGATGGCGCCGGCAACGGTTTCTTCGCCGGCAATCTGAACGTTACCGGCAAAGTGACCAAGGGCAGCGGCTCGTTCATGATCGACCATCCCCTGGATCCGGGACACAAGTACCTCTCACACTCCTTTGTCGAGAGTCCCGACATGATGGACGTCTACAACGGCATGGTCCGCCTGGACGCCAAAGGTCAGGCGTGGGTGGATCTGCCGGATTACTTCGAAGCCCTGAACGGCGACTTCCGCTATCAATTGACCGCGGTCGGCGCGCCCTCGCCCCGTTTGTACGTCGCGCGGGAAGTCTCCCACAATCGCTTCAAAATAGCCGGCGGACGGCCCGGTGGCAGGGTCTCCTGGCAAGTCACCGGTATAAGGCATGACGCCTTTGCCAACGCGCACCGCATTCCAGTAACAGAAGTGAAGCCGCAATCGGAGCAGGGCCGCTATCTGCATCCCGACGTCTATGGATCGGGCGCAGCGAATACGGCGACTTCCGCCGGCTTACCGGAATAAACTGTAAGCCGCGTGCCCTTTGGTAAGTGAATGGGATTCGCGAAAGCATAAGTGCGCGCCCATTGCGGTAGCCAGTTACGAATCCAGATCAGGGGGCTGACTTCGCCATCCGGCTGAAACGCGGTAACTTCGAGTGACTCGCCCGCCGCCAGCGTAACCGGACGCAGTCCCGATAGCGTGGCGGGCCGGGACAGCGTGACTGGCGCGGCAGTCGAAAGAGCCATCTCATGCCCGCCGGGCCGCGGCGCTGCCTCTTTCAGGTAATGCGGCAACGGCGGCAGATAGGCGACATCGCCCTGCGGCGCGCCTCCCTCCACCCAGTTCACGATCATGTCGATCTCGATCTGCGACAGGCTCGGGTCACCGCGAAAATCCCCGATGCCCTTCACCGCGCCCCAGGGCGGCATGCGCCGCGCTAACACTTCGTCGCGGATGGCCTTGGCCCACGGGCGAGCCTCCTCGTAGCTCATCAGCGACATGGCGCCGCCGCCTTGTCGATGGCAGGCCCCGCAGTGCCTGTAGACGATGCGCGAGATCTCCTGCGTCCAAAGCAACTTGGTCGTGATGGTGTCGTGCGCGAAGGCTGCCGGCGCCAGCGCCGCGAGTAACCAGGCGCGCCTCACACCGTCTCCCCCCGCACCAGGTCGGCGTACGTCTCCCGAGCCCGGATCACCCGGAACGCGCTGCCTTCCACCAGCACCTCCGGCGGACGCGGCCGGGAGTTATAGTTCGACGCCAGCACGAACCCGTAAGCGCCCGCGGTGTACACCGCCAGGTAGTCTCCCGGCGCGGCGTTGGCGAGTTGGCGGCCGCGCGCCAGAAAGTCGCCCGTCTCGCAAACCGGTCCAACCACGTCCGCTACAATGTCCGGCCGCGTCGTCTTGCGCACCGGGACAATCTCGTGGTGCGACCGGTAGAGCGCCGGCCGCAGCAGGTCGTTCATGGCGGCATCCACGATCACGAATTCCTTCTCACCGCTCTTCTTGCGGTAGAGCACGCGCGTCACCAGCACGCCCGCCGGTCCCACGATGGAGCGGCCCGGCTCCAGCATCACGTGTAAATCCCGGCCGCGCATCCTGGCCCGCACCTGCTCCCCAAAGGCGCGGATACCGGGGGCCTGCTCGTGCGCCTGGTAAGCCACACCCAATCCTCCGCCCAGGTCGACGTGGCGGATGGCGAAGCCCCTGGCCAGCAGCCTGCCGACCAGCGCCAGGGTGCGCTCGAGCGCCTCCAGCATCGGATTGGTGTCCATCAACTGCGAGCCTATGTGGCAGCTCACTCCCTCGGCGGCCAGGTTCTGGAAGGCGCGCGCCCGCTCGTAGACCGCCTCGGCTTCGGCAATGTCGATGCCGAACTTGTGCTCGCGGAGACCGGTCGAAATGTAGGGATGCGTGGAGGCATCCACGTCCGGATTCACGCGTACCGCGAAGCCCGCCTGGATGCCGCGCCGCGCCGCCAGCGCGTTAATCAGCGCCAGCTCCGGCTCCGACTCGCAGTTGAATGTGTGGATGCCTTGCGCCAGTGCGTAATCCACCTCATCGGCCGTCTTGCCCACGCCGGAAAAGACCACCTTCGACGGGTGGCCCCCAGCCGCCAGCACACGGTACAGCTCGCCGCCGGAGACGATGTCAAAACCCGCGCCGGCTTTGGCGAGCAGCGCCAGAATGCCCAGTGAGGAGTTGGCCTTTACGGCGTAACAGATGCGGTGCGGAAGATCGCCCAGCGCCTCGTCATAGGCCCGGTAGTTCCGCAGAATCGCGTCACTGGAATAAACGTAGGCGGGCGTGCCGGCCTTGCGTGCAATGTCCGCCAGGGGAACCTCTTCGCAATACAGGTCCTGGTTGGAGTAGTGGAACATGCCCTGCTTATTTGACCTTCATCACCAACAGCGTCTGATCGTCAAAGGGGGTGGTGTTGAACCGGTCGAGATCCGCCAGAATCTCGGCGACAATCTTCTCCGCCGGCTGATCGCACGTGCGCCGCACCACTTGCGACAATCGATGGCGGCCGTAATCCTGACCCTCCGGACTCAAGTGATCGGTCACGCCGTCGGAATACAGAACGATGGTATCGCCCCGGTGCGCCTGGAACACCACCTCTTCGTATTCGCGCTCGTCCAGCAGGCCCAGGGGCACACCTTCCACGCGCGGCTTCAGGATCTCGCGGTTGCGGCACACCATTGGCGGATTGCTGCCTGCGTTGGCCATCACGAATTGCCGGATCGCCGGGTTCCACAGCAAGAGAAGCAGCGTCACGTAGCGGGCTTCCACCTTGCGTTCCACCAGCGCCTCATTCAACGCGCGCATGAGTTCGCGCGGGTGGGTCCGCCGGGGCGCCAGCGACCGCAACAACCCGCTCACCAGCGCGCCGTAAAGGGCGGCCGCGGCGCCCTTGCCGCTGACGTCGCCGAAGGCCAGTATGGCGCGGCCATCCGGCGAGTCGAAGAAGTCGAACACATCCCCGCTGATGCCGCGCGCCGGCCGCAGCCCGGCGGCCACCTCCAGACCATCGAACCCAGGATCGCCGGTGGGCAGCAGCACACTCTGCAAGTCGCGCGCGGCCTGCAGATCCTCCTCCATGCGCCGCTCGCGGTTAGCCAGCTCCTCATACAAGCGCGCGTTCTCGACGCTGCTGGCGATCTGCGGCGCCAGCAGCATCAGCATGCGTGTGTGATCCTCGGTGAAGAACCCGATGCGCTCGCTTTCCAGGTCCATCACGCCGGAAACACGGTCGAGCGTCATCAGCGGGATGGCCACTTCCGAGCGGATACCCGGATGCGAAGAGATGTACCGGGCGTCCTGGCTGGTGTCCTGCACGCGCACCGGTGCGCGCTGCTCCACGGCGGCGCCCGTGATGCCCTTGCCCAGCGGGATGTTGTCCAGATCCACGCGCTCGTCGAACCGGATGCTGAAACGATGCCGCAGCAGCTTTCGCTCCGTATCCACCAGCAGGATGTTGAAGGCGTCGTAATCGATCAGGCCGCGCACCGTGCTGGCGATCTTGGTAAGCAGCTCGTCTACGTCCAGGATGGAGGAGAACTCCTGCGATATGGACGCCAGGGCCTTCAGCGTGCGATTCTGCCGCTCCACGCGCCAGTACAGGCGGGCGTTGTCGATAGAGATGGCCACCCGCGCAGCGATCAGCCGGAGCAGCGCGCGATCCTGTTCCGTATAGGCGTTGGCGCGCGTGGACTGCACGTCGATCACTCCCACCAGCTTGCGGCGCGCGATCATGGGCACGGCCAGCTCCGTGCGCACAGCCTCCACGGCGTTGAGGTAGCGTGGATCGCTATGTACGTCGCCCACCAGGATCGGCTCGCGGGTAACCGCGGCCGCGCCGGTGATGCCCTGTCCCAGCGGGATCGACCAGTTCTGCACCACCTCTTCCCGGTGCCCAACGGCGTAGCGGATGCGCAGTTCGCGGCGCTTCTCGCTGTACAGCAGGATGGCGAACAGCTCCGCCGGTATCACGCGCTTGACGATCTCGGAGACATTGGCCAGCAGTTCGTCCAGATCCAGCGTCTGCGAGGTAACCGCGGACACTTCCAGCAGAAAATCCAGCAGCTCGGAGCGTTCCCGGAAGCGGATGGTCTTGCTCACTTACTGGCCGCCTCCACGATCTTCACACTGGCGCTGGCCCCTACACGGTTGGCGCCGGCGGCCACCATGGCGCGAAAATCGTCCAGTGTGCGGATTCCTCCGGCGGCTTTGACGCCCATGCGCGGTCCCACCGCGTGCCGCATCAGCACGATGTCCTGCACGGTGGCGCCGGCCGGTCCGAAGCCGGTGGAGGTCTTCACGAAATCCGCGCCGGCGGCCTGCGCGAGGCCGCAGGCAGTGGTCTTCTGTTGGTCGTTGAGCAGCGCCGTCTCCAGGATCACTTTCACGATGGCCCCCGCGTCGTGACAGACGCGCGTCACGGCTTGAATATCCAGCTTCACCGTGTCGAGGTCCCCCCCGCGCAGCGCGCCCACGTTGATCACCATATCCACCTCGCGCGCGCCCGCGCGCAGTGCCGCGGCAGCTTCGGCGACCTTGGCCTCGGTGGAAGTCGCACCCAGCGGGAAGCCCGCCACCGTGCAGACCTTCACCGCCGTGCCGGATAATTCATTGGCCGCCAGCGGCACCCAATAAGGATTGATGCACACGGTGGCGAATCCGTACTGGCGCGCTTCGCCGCAGAGCTTCACGATGTCGGCCCGCGTGGCTTCCGGACGCAGCATGGTGTGATCGATCAGCGACGCGATGGGTCCCTCGATGGCTGTAGAAGGCGCGGCCTGACCTTCCTTCGCGGGTCCTTCCGGGGGTTGTTTCCCATGGCTGCGCTCGATTTCGGCGATCTTCTCGACGCGCGCCTTGTGCCTTCCGCCAGCGAAAGGCGTGTCCAGCCAGGTGCGCAGAACCTCCTCGGCCTGGCTGGCCGTCAGCAGGCGCGCGCCCAGCGTGAGCACGTTCGAATCGTTATGCTCGCGGCTGTTGCGCGCCGACGCGCGGTCGTAGCAGAGCGCCGCGCGGATGCCATTAACCTTGTTGGCCGCGATAGACGATCCGATGCCCGCACCGTCGATGATCACGCCGCGGGCGGCCTCGCCGCGCGCCACCAGATCGGCCACCTTCACGGCGATATCCGGGTAATCTGCCGGTTTCTCGTCGTACACGCCGATGTCCCGCACTTCGAGCCCCAGGCCGGCCAGCAGGGGCTTGAGGGTTTCCTTCAGGCGAAAGCCGCCGTGATCCGCGCCCAGCGCGACGGTCTTCTCGGGCGCCGCCGCCGGCGTGGCCTGTCCGGCCGGCAGTTCGATGATGCGAATGGCGCGGGCCGCGGCCAGCTCGCGCGCCGAGGGCGTGAAAATGGCCCCCGCGGAAACCCGCAGTTCACCGGATCGCGGCACGTCTTCTGAAGTCACCCAGCGCATAAATCCAAAACCGTCGTAGAATCGTAAAGACCTATTGTAATGAAACCCCGGCCGTGGCTTCTTGTGTTGTTGAGCGCCGCCCCTTTGTGCGCGCACCCCATGGGCAATTTCAGCGTGAGCCATTATGCCCGTATCGAGGTGCGCGGCGCCGGCGCGGAGATCCGCTATGTGCTGGATCTGGCGGAGATTCCCAGCTTCGAGCTATTGCAGCAGTGGGGCCTGAACGCCGACAGCCCCCGCGATCTGCTGGAGCGCAGAGCTCAGGCGCAGGCGCGCGAATGGGCCGGGAAGCTGGCGATCGCGTGCGACGGCCGGGCGGTTTCGCCGCGGTTTGAAGGCGCCGCGCTGGCGATGGCGCCAGGCGCGGGCGGGTCGCCCGTGATGCGCATCACGTCCACCTTGAAGCTGGCTGTCGCGGCAGGCTCGCTGTCTTATGAAGACCGCAATTTCCCGGGCCGCGCGGGCTGGAAGGAAGTGGTAATCGCGGCGGGACCGGGAGCTTCGATCGAACGCGCCAGCCAGGACGGCACCGACCGCAGCCAGGCGTTGACGGTGTATCCGGCCGATCCGACCGTGGCACCGCCGCAGGACCTGAAGGCCTCCGTGGAGTGGATTGCTTCCGCGCCCACGGTTGCCGGGAAGACACGGCCTGTGATCGTGCCCGCAGCGCCGGCTCCGAAGCCGGTTGCCGCCGTGTCCACGTCGCCCGTGCCGCCGCAGCCCTCCGCGCCGGGAACCGTGGTGCGGGGCGATTTCCTGTCACAACTGCTGCATCGAGGCGATATCGGCATCGGGCTGGTCCTGCTGGGAATGGCGGTGGCGTTTGGCCTGGGCTCGATGCACGCGCTTTCACCCGGACACGGCAAGACCATAGTGGCCGCCTACCTGGTGGGATCGCGCGGCACCTTCAAGCAGGCCATTTTTCTGGGCGGCATGGTGACGTTTACCCACACGATCAGCGTATTCTTCCTGGGCCTGACCACCCTTTTTCTCTCGCAATACGTGCTGCCGGAGAAGATCTTTCCGGTGCTGGGCGCGATCTCCGGCCTGTCCATCGTGTGGATCGGCGGCCTGATGCTGTACAAGCGCGCGCGCCGGCTGCGGCATGGGCACGATCACGATCATGCACACGACGGCCATCATCACGATCATGCGCATGATCACGATCACCACCATGGTCACGACCATCACCACGGTTCGGGCGGCCACGGCCACGTGCCAGAAGGCGACGTGACTCTGGGCAGCCTGATCGCGCTGGGCGCCAGCGGCGGGCTGGTTCCCTGCCCTTCCGCCCTGGTGCTGCTCCTCAGCTCGATCGCCCTGGGCCGCGTGGCTTTGGGCCTGCTGTTACTGGTGGCATTCAGCGCCGGGTTAGCCATCGTGCTCATGGGGGTCGGGGTAATGGTGCTGTATGCCAAGCACTTGCTGCCGGATAGCCAGAAGACTGCCGCGCATCCCGCGTTCCGCATCATCCCGGTAGTCTCGGCGGCGCTGATCGTGTGCATAGGTTTATTGATGACGGGAGTCTCTCTGGGCTGGATACAACCCACGCGCCTGGCAGGGTGATGTCGTATGACGAAGTCGTGCCGGCTCGTTTGCTGACCATCGGCCAGCGGAGCCTAATGCCGACCAATTCAGCTTGTTCGACGAGATCGAGGCCCCATAAAATCTATTCCAGCGCAATGCACTGAGCCATCGCCGGAACACTGTCATCGCCGGTTGGTGCTCGAGTACCTGCGGGACAAATGGGGCGGCCTGACAATCACGCACCTCTCCGGCGAAATCGGCATCCCGGAAGATCGCACGACCTTTTTCACCATCAGCCCGGGCGAGCATCTTGAGGCATTTGTTATAAGTTAGTGGCTGCCGTGGTAATTATTCCGCCGGCATGGGATACTTACATTAGAGCATCAACATAGGAGGGACTCAACATGGCGGAATTCGAACCGGCTGTAGCTCTCACCTTACAGCATGAGGGCGGCTTCTATCATAACTCGGCAACCGGTGAGATCGTTAACCACGGCATCACGCTGGCTTTTGTACATAGTTCAGGTTATAGGCCCGATGCGGACGAGGACTATATCCGCAAGCTAAGTGTCGCAGAGGCTTCTCAAATCTATCGAACCCATTTCTGGGATCGCTATCATATCGGCTCTGTCAACGATCAAAGCCTGGCCAACAAAGTCTTCGATCTGACGGTGAACATGGGTCCAGGCGGACCGAATCATTCCGGCGCATTGACGCTGCTGCAATCCGCCGTCAACGCTTGCGGCGGCAAGTGCGCGGTGGATGGCGTACTGGGGCCAGCTTCCACCGGCCAGATCAATGCATGCGATCCTGCCGCGCTTTTCGGGCAGTACAAGCAACTGGTGGCGCAGCGGTACACCACGATCGCGGCCGCCAACACCAAGCTTGCCGCCGACCTTCCCGGATGGCTCGCGCGATTGAACGCCTAGTTACAGCACTTCCAGGATGAGACACTTCAGATAGTGGGTCTCCGGCACCGTCAACAGAATTGGGTGATCCCGACTTTGCGTGCGGCGTTCCAGCACGCGTAACTGCCGGCCGGCATCGAGCGACGCCTGGGCCACTAACTCGAGCAGCGCCGCTTCGCTGAGATGATGCGAGCAAGAGCAGGTCGCCAGCACTCCGCCCGGCCCCAGCAACCGTAGCGCACGCAGATTAATCTCTTTGTACCCGCGCACGGCGCCCTCCAGGTTGCGGCGCGACTTGGCGAAGGCCGGCGGGTCCAGGATGACCGTCGAGAATTGGCGCCGGGCGGACGAATAGGCCGCCAGGAGTTCGAAGACATCCGCCTCCCGGAACTCCACATTGCGGATGCCGTTGAGCGCGGCATTGCGCGCGGCGGCGGCCAGGGCGGCGGCGGAGCTATCCACGGCTTCCACGGATTCGCAGGCCGAGGCCAGATGCAGCGCGAAGCCGCCGGTCGAAGTGAAGCAATCGAGAGCCTTGCCGCGCGCGTAGCGGGCCGTGGCGACGTAGTTCTCGCGCTGGTCCAGAAAGATCCCGGTCTTCTGGCCGCGCAGCAGATCTGCCTGCAGGCGCAGACCATTCATGCAAATCTCGACGGTGTCCGGCACCTCGCCGTGCACCACGGCGGATTCGAGCGGCAGAGCTTCCTTTGCCCGTACGGGCGCGTCGTTCCGCGCCACGATTCCGCGGGGCGCGAACAGATCCACCAGGCTCGACACAATCCAGTCGCGCGCGCGGTCCATACCTTGATTGAGAGTCTGCAACACCAGGAAATCCGCGTAGCGGTCCACGACCAGGGCGGGCAGCAGGTCGCCTTCGCCATGCACCACGCGATACGCATCCGCGCCGGAAACCACCCGCCGCCGATGCTCCTCGGCGGCTGCGAGTCGCACGGCGAAGAAGTCCCGGTTGATGTCTTCCACGCGGCGCGACAGCAGCCGCAAGGCGATCTGGGACGAAGCGCTGAAGTGCGCGGTGCCCAACGGATGGCCGGTGGGACCGATCACTTTGACGGCGTCGCCCGGCTCAGCGCCGCCGGTATCGAGGACGTCGCTCGCAAAAATCCAGGGATGTCCCGAAGCGACGCGGTCGGCCGCCTTCCTGTTGACCTTGGCTTCGCGCATGCCGGCGCTACTGGCTTTGCTGCAACTCGCCGGGAGTGGGGATAGTCTTGCTGTCCCATCCGCCGCCCAGGGCCTGGATAAGGAGCACGCTCGAAACCATGCGCCGGGCGAGCAGGTCCACCGCGGTACGTTCGGCTGCCAGGGCCGCGGCCTGCGCGATGATGACTTGCAGGTAATTGATGGTTCCCGCTTTGTACTGAGCGGTGGAGATGGTGAGGGACTCTTCGGCGGCCTTCACGGCTTGATCGACCGCTACGGACTCGTCAGCCAGGATCTTAAGCGCCGCCAGATCGTCCTCCACCTGCTGGAAGGCCGTGAGCACGGTCTCGCGGTAAGTCGCCACGCTGGCATCGAACAGCGCTTCGGCCTGCTTCACCTGGGCACGCCGCTTGCCGCCTTCAAAGACTGTCTCGGAGAGTGCCGAGCTCAGCGAAAAGAACCGGCTGGGCCACAGGAACCCCTTGGTGAATTGCCCGCTGAAACCCGCCGAACCGCTCAGGTCGAGCGTGGGGTAGTAGGCGGCCACCGCGATGCCGATCTGCTCCTGAACGGACGCCATCTGCCGCTCGGCGGAAGCAATGTCCGGACGGCGCTCCAGCAGCGCGGACGGCAGAGCCACGGGGACCACCGGCGGCGGCGTCTTCAACAGCCCGGCAGAAAGCGTCAGGGCGGCCGGCGGCTTGCCCGTCAGGATGGCGATAGCATGTTCGAATTGCGCCCGCGCCACTCCCAAGTCGATCAACTGCGCGCGGGTGGTGTCGAGCTGTGTTTGGGCCTGCGCGACATCGGCGCCCGAAGCGACTCCCGCCTTATACCGGTTCTTGGTCAACGTCAGATAGTCGTCGTACGACTTCACCGTCCGCTCTAATAAGTCGACGTCGCCGTCGGTGCCCCGCAGCTCGAAGTAATCCTGCGCCAACTCCGACTGATAGGAGAGCCGGGCATTCTCGAGCAGCGCGAAGTCAGACTGCGCGGTGGCCTCACTCGCCCGCACGCCGCGGCGCACGGAGCCCCATATATCCACCGGCCACGAAGCGCTGGCCGGCAGGCTATAAGTGGTAATCACGTTGGATCCGCCGGTGATGGGCCCGCTGCCGCCGGCCGCGAAGCCGGCTCCGGCGCTGCGGGAGACTCCCAACGTGGGTCCTGCTGTGACTGTAGGAAACAGATTGGCGCGGGCGATGCGGATGGCGTACCGGGCCGCGCGGAAATTGGCTTCCGCCTCGGCCACATTCTGGTTCGAGATGCTGACCTGTTCCTCGAGCGCGTTGAGCTGCGGATCGTTATAGACTTCCCACCATTTGCCGCGGATGACGCCATCATTAGGCTGCGCTTCCTTCCACCCGTCGGGCAAGGGCTCCTTGAAGGCCGCCGATACGGGCGCCGCGGGACGCTTGTAATTCGGACCCACCATGCAGGCACTAGCCGCCAGCATCAGGCCGGCAACGGAAATGATCA
>Ga0209579_10000535_pt1 | contig 37443 bp, 29 predicted proteins | sample Coa_R1_2_FD_187152 | JGI IMG/M metagenome (GOLD analysis project Ga0209579, IMG submission 187152) | Surface soil microbial communities from Centralia Pennsylvania, which are recovering from an underground coalmine fire - Coalmine... | ecosystem: Environmental > Terrestrial > Soil >...
CGACCCTGCAGCAGGAAGCCTCGCGCAAGCTCGGCTTCGGCGCGAGCCGCACGATGTCCTTGGCGCAGCGCCTCTATGAGGGCATCGACCTCGACGGCGACACGGTCGGGCTTATCACCTACATGCGCACCGACGGCGTCGCGATCGCCGCCGAGGCGATCGCCGCGGCGCGCCAGCTGATCGGCGGCGAGTTCGGCGCGCGTTACGTGCCGGGCGAACCACGCGTCTACCGCAGCCCGGCGAAGAACGCGCAGGAGGCGCACGAGGCGATCCGCCCGACCGACCTCGCGCGCCGCCCGGCCGATGTCGCGCGCCACCTCGACCACGACCAGCGCCGCCTCTACGAGCTGATCTGGAAGCGCACCGTGGCGAGCCAGATGGCCTCGGCCGTGCTCGACCAGGTCGCCGTCGACATCGCCGACCCGAGCGGCAAGATTCGCCTGCACGCGACGGGCTCGGTCGTGGTGTTCGACGGGTTTTTGAAGCTCTATCAGGAAGACCGCGACGATGCGGCCGACGAAGAGGGCGAGGGCCGGCGGCTGCCGGCGATGCGCGAGAACGAGCGCCTGGCGCGCGGCGCCGTCACCCCCAACCAGCATTTCACCCAGCCGCCGCCGCGCTACAGCGAGGCGAGCCTTGTGAAAAAACTCGAGGAACTCGGCATCGGCCGGCCCTCGACCTACGCCTCGATCATCCAGGTGCTGCAGGACCGCGACTATGTGCGGCTCGACAAGCGGCGCTTTGTGCCGGAGGACCGCGGCCGCCTCGTCACCGCGTTCCTCACCAGCTTTTTCGAGCGCTACGTCGAATACAATTTCACCGCCGATTTGGAAAACCAGCTCGACGAGGTATCGGGCGGCCGGGTCGACTGGAAGGAACTCCTGCGCAATTTCTGGCGCGATTTCTCAGTTTCGATCGACGGCACCAAGGATCTGACGATCAAGGCGGTGCTCGAGGCGCTCGATAGCGAACTCGGGCGCCATTTCTTTCCGGACGACGGTTCCGGACGCGACGCGCGGCTGTGCCCCGGCTGCGGCGCCGGCCGGCTGTCGTTGAAGCTGGGCCGCTTCGGCGCCTTTGTCGGCTGCTCCAACTACCCCGAATGCCGCTACACCCGGGCCTTCGGGATCGACGCCGAGGGCGAGACCGGCGGCACCGATACGGTGCTCGGCAAGGACCCGGCGAGCGGCTACAGCGTTGCGGTGAAAAAGGGGCCTTACGGCCACTACCTGCAGCTCGGCGAAGCGGAAAACGGCGCCAAGCCGAAGCGCGTCGCGCTGCCGCGCGGGCTGAAGCCGACCGACGTCGACCTCGACACCGCGCTGCGTCTCCTGGCCTTGCCGCGCGAGATCGGCCGCCACCCGGAAACCGGCGAGCCGATCACCGCCGGGATCGGCCGGTTCGGCGCCTACATCAAGCACGGCGCGTCGTTTGCTTCGCTCGCCGCCGATGACGATGTGCTGGGAATCGGCCTCAACCGCGCCGTAACGCTGCTTGCCGAGGCGAAAAGCGGCGGACGGCGCGGGCCGCAGTTGCTGCGCGAAGTCGGGGCCCACCCCGACGGCGGCACGATCGGCCTCTATCGCGGCCGCTACGGCCCCTATGTCAGCCATGACGGGGTCATCGCCTCGCTGCCCAAGGGCGCCGACCCGGACAGCTTTGCGCTCGAGCGCGCGGTCGAGCTGATCGCCGTCCAGCGCGCCAAGGGCAAAGGCAAGGCGCGCCGGCCTGTCCGCAAGGCCGCGGCCGCTCGCCCCGCCAATGGTGCGGCGAAGGCGGCGCCGCGCGCGGCGGCCAGGCGCCCGGCCAGCGCCGCTAAAGCCACCTCAGGCACCCGGGGAAAGCCCGCCGCCACCCGGGCAAAACCGGCGGCAAAGCGCGCCGCTAAGCCGGCGCGCCGCCCGTCAGCCGCCTCATGAGCGGCCGCCACATGGGACGTCTTCCCGGCGCAGGCCGGGACCCATTTCTCCACCTGCGAGGCGGTTGAACGATGGATCCCGGCCTGCGCCGGGAAGACGTCTTTTCTTTTTCTTCTCTTATCTATTCCCCCGATCGGGTGCGTTAAGCGTGGCACGCCGGTTCAGCCCCCCTCCCCGCACCGCCCGCGGCGGCAACCGCAAGGTCGCCGCCGGTAAAGGGCTGCCCGAGATCATCCCGATCGAGCGCTGCGGCAGCGATGCCGACGGCTTTCCCCTGGCACGCCCGCTCGGCCAGTCGGGCGACGGCGAGATTCCGGGCTTTCGCCTCATCGGCACGGCCGGCGAGGAACTCGCGGTCGGCGAGCGCGCCCTGGCCCGGCTGGTACGCCGCGAGTCGGGCGAGATCGACGCCCAGATCATCCGCCGGCTCGACGATGCGGCGGCGAGCCGCGTCGTCGGGGTCTTTCGCCGCACCCATGACGGCGGCGTGATCGTCGCCGCCGACCGCCGCGACAAGAGCGAATACCGGGTGCTCGGCCATGACGCGGCCGGGCTCGGCGATGAGGAGCTGGTCGTCGCCGAGACGCTGCCGTCGCGTCAGTTCGGCAAGCGCGCCCGCATCATCGAGCGGCTCGGGGCGGCCGACGCGCCGGGCGCGATCAGCCGGATGATGATCGCCAGCTTTGATATTCCCGCCGAGTTCCCGCCACCCGCGCTGGCCGAAGCGGCGGCGGCGCGGCCGCTGGGCGCGACCGACGCGGCAGGCCGGGCCGATCTGCGCCATTTGGCGCTGGTCACGATCGACGACAGCGACGCCCGCGACTTCGACGATGCGGTGTGGGCCGAACCGGCCGACGATCCGGCCAGCCCGGGGGACAGTCCGGAGGGCTGGCACATCGTCGTCGCGATCGCCGATGTCGCGCATTACGTGACCCCCGGCGGCGCGCTCGACCGCGAGGCGGCGCGGCGCGGCAACTCGGTCTATTTCCCCGACCGCGTCGTGCCAATGCTGCCGGAGGCGCTGTCCAACGAGCTGTGCTCCCTGAAGCCGGGCGAGGACCGCCCGTGCCTGGCGGCGCATCTGTGGATCGACGCCGCCGGCCGCAAACTGCGCCACCGCTTCGAGCGCGCCGTGATGCGCTCGGCGGCGCGGCTGACTTACGATCGCATCCAGGCCGCGCGGGACGGCGCGGGCGACCCCGATGCGCTGGCGCCCGAGCGTCTTGCCGCGCTCTACGGCGCCTTTGCCGCGCTCGAGCGGGCGAAGCGGGCGCGCGGCGCGCTGTTGCTCGACCTCGCCGAGCACCGCGTCGTGCTCGACGCAGAGCGCCAACCGGTCGCGGTGGTGCCGCGGGTCCGGCTCGATAGCCACCGGCTGATCGAGGAATTCATGATCCTCGCCAATGTCGCGGCGGCCGAGGAGCTGGAAGGGCGGCAGCGCGCCTGCCTCTACCGCGTGCACGACCAGCCCGACCCGGAGAAGCTCGCGGCGCTGCGCGATTTCCTCGCCGAAATGGGCATCCCCGGCCTCGCCCTCGCCAAGGGCCAGGTGATCCGCCCCGAACTCTTCAACCGCATCCTGACGCGCGCCGCCGGTACTAAGGAGGCCGCGCTCGTCAACGAACTGGTGCTGCGCGCCCAGGCGCAGGCCGCCTACAGCCCGAACAATCTCGGCCATTTCGGCCTGGCGCTGCCGCGCTATGCGCATTTTACCTCGCCGATCCGCCGTTACGCCGATCTCGTCGTGCACCGCGCGCTGCTCGGCGAAGGCGCGCGCGCCGCCGAGGGCGGCTTGGAGGAAATCGCGCAGCACATCTCGGCGACCGAGCGGCGCGCCGCCTCGGCCGAACGCGCCGCGCTCGACCGCTATCGCGCGCGGCTGCTCGGCGGCGCGATCGGCACCCTCTTCGAGGCGCGCATCACCGGGGTCGCCGCGTTCGGCTTGTTCGTCGGCCTGCCCGAGAGCGGCACCGACGGGCTGGTGCCGATATCGACCCTGCCCTCCGACTATTACGACCACGACGCGCGGCGCCACCGGTTGGTCGGGCGTCGCAGCGGCCGTGTCTTCGCGCTCGGCGACGCGGTGCGCGTCAAGCTCGCCGAGGCCGATCCGGTCGGCGGCCGGCTGATCTTCCGGCTCGACGTCGACGCCGCGGCGCAAGCGCCGACGCTGCCGCCGCGCGGCCGCGGGCATCCGTACCGCCGGCGCCGCTGAGGGCCGCTTACGCCGCGATGGCGATGCCCGGTTGCCTGCCGGCGCGCCTCCCTCTAATGTGAACGCCGTTCGAGGAATGCCGCCGAGCCGGCCACCATCGAACGGATCGCCTGACTGTCCCCCGGTATCAGAGGGCGCACTGGCGAATGAACAGGGAGGAACGAGTGGTGTCGCATCGCGCACTGCGCTCTTCGCGGAATGCCGTCACCGCCGCTCGGGCGGGCCTTGCGCTGGCCCTCCTTGCGCTGGCGGCCTGCGCCGGACAGCAAACGGCGGCGATCGGTCCCGAGGGCAAGCTTTTCGCGCGCGGGCTTGGCGACATCTCCGATCTTTACATCCAGCCGATTTCGAGCCGGCGTCTGGCGCTGGCCGGGATGGCGCGGCTGTCGCGGCTGGACAGCCAGATCGTCGTCAGCGACAGCCTCGGCAACCGCTTCGCCGACTCGCTGAGCCTCGGCTATGGCGGGCGCGACATCAACTTCTTCGCGGCGCCGGCCGACAACGACGCCCGAGGCTGGGGCGCCCTGGTCGACACCGTCGTCGCCGCCGCGAAACAGGCCTCGCCGCGCCTCGCCGCCCTGCCGCAGGAAGCGATCGACACCGCCGTCTTCACCGGCATAAGCAGCGCGCTCGACCGTTTCTCGCACTACGCGCCGCCGGAGCAGGCGCGCGACCTGCGCGCCGCGCGCAACGGCTTTGGCGGCATCGGGGTGACGGTCGATACGGTCGACAATGCCTACCGGGTTACCGCGGTCACGCCGCACAGCCCGGCCGAAATCGCCGGCATCCAGCCGGAAGACCAGATCGTCTCGATCGATGGCGTCGCCACCGCCGGCTGCCCGCATCATGAAGTCGTCGACCGGCTGCGCGGTCCGATCGGCAGCGCCGTGCAGGTCAAGGTTCTGCACCCCGGCACCGGGCAGCCGCGCGACGTCCGGCTGCAGCGCGACTACGTCGTGCTGCCGACCGTCACCCCGTCGCGCGACGGCAACATCGCGATCTTCCAGATCGCCAGCTTTAACCGCAGCACGACGCAGCGCCTCGCCAAGGACCTCGCCGACGCCGAGCGCCAGGCGGGCGGGCGGCTTGCCGGCATCGTGCTCGACCTGCGCGGCAATCCGGGCGGCCTGCTCGACCAGGCGGCGAGCCTCTCCGATCTCTTCATCCGCAAGGGGCCGATCGTCTCGACCACCGGGCGTCATCCGGCCAGCCGGCAGTATTTCGCGGCGGCCGGAGATGCCGTCACGCCGCAGCTGCCGATCGTCGTGCTGGTCAACGGCGGGTCGGCTTCGGCGGCCGAGATCGTCGCGGCGGCGCTGCAGGATGCCGGACGCGCCGTCGTGATCGGCAGCTCGTCCTATGGCAAGGGCACGGTGCAGACGGTGCTGCGCCTGCCCAACGACGGCGAATTTACCGTCACCTGGGCGCGGCTCATCGCGCCCTCGGGCTATCTGTTGCAGGGGCACGGCGTGGTGCCGACGGTGTGCACCGCGAGCCTGCCGAGTGGCGCCGGCGGACCCCCAGGCGGGCCGCAGCAGATTACTGCCGCACCGAGCGTCGTGCCGGCGTCGAGCCCGCGCGCCGCGCTCGACGACGCGGGCTGGGCTGAGCTGCGCCGCGCCTGTCCGCCGAGCCACGCCCGCCCGGCGATCGATCTGCAACTGGCCGAGCGCCTGCTGGCGAGCCCGGAACTCTACAGCGCGGCCCTCCATGCCCTGCCGGCGGCGCCGCAGCTCGCGCAGAACGCGGTCTCGCCCGCGCCTTGACACGAAGCGGGTGCGCGCTATCTTGAGCCGGACGCTGAATTCAACCTCGCGAGGCCGCCGATGGCGAAGACCAACACAGTTCTGATCAAGCTGGTCAGCAGCGCCGATACGGGGTTTTTCTACGTCACCAAGAAAAACCCGCGGACCAAGACCAACAAGCTCGAATTGAAGAAATTCGACCCGGTCGCGCGCAAGCACGTCATCTTCAAGGAAGCGAAAATAAAGTAGCGGCTGAGCGGGCGCCGCCGACCCGGCGGGTCAGGACGCCAGCGACAGCGGCGCGTCCGAGGTCGCGGCGTCCAGGGCAGGCAACGTGGTAACCCGGTTGCGGCCGGCGTTCTTCGCGATATAGAGCGCGTCATCGGCGCGCTTCATCAGGGCGTCCAGCGTGTCCCTATCGTCGGCCACCGCGACGCCGACGCTGACGGTGACCGCCAAATCGCCGCCGGTTCCCGGGATGTCGAACGGCACATCGCCGACCGCGGCGCGCAAGCGCTCGGCGACGACGAGTGCGCCGGCGAGGTTGGTCTCCGGCATCACGACGACGAACTCCTCGCCGCCGAAGCGGCCGACGAGGTCGACGCTGCGCAGCTGGCGCAGCGCCCGGGCGGCGAGTTCGCGCAGCACCGCGTCCCCGACCGGATGGCCATGCCGGTCGTTGACCTGCTTGAAATGATCGATGTCGAAGATCATCAGCGCGATGTCGGAGCTGCCTTCCGAATTGCGCGCCAGGAGCTCGCTCAGATGCGCCAGCACATAGCGGCGGTTGTAGAGGCCGGTCAGTTCGTCGGTCAGCGCCAACGACAGGCCGCGCTGATAATTCTGCCGCAGCCTGTCCTGCAGGCGCTTGCGGCGGATCTGGGTGCGCACCCGGGCCAACAGTTCGTTCCGGTCGACCGGGCGAATCAGATAGTCGTTGGCGCCGAGGTCAAGCCCCTTGGCGAGCCGCGGCAATTCGCCGTCATCGGCCATCAACAGGATCGGCAACTGCCGCCAAGCCTCGGTCGCGCGCCACTGCGAGACCAGCCGTAAGGGGTCGCCGTCCGGCATCGACAGGCTGGCGATCACCAGCTCGACCGACTCGTCGAGCATCGACTGCGCCTCGGCGCAGGTCGTCGCGCGCAGCACCGAGGCGGCAACCGGAGTCAGCACGTCGATCAGCCGAGCGGCGGCAAAGCCCTGCTCGTCGACCAGCAGAATCCGCGCGGCCGCGACATCGGCGGAAAGTGCGCTTTCCACATCGGCGGTGCCGAATAGGCCGCAGACATCCTCACGCAGCCGCAGTTCGTCCATCATCCGCTTCAGCCGCACCAGCGAGCGCACCCGCGCGAACAGCGAGATGTCGTTGACCGGCTTCGTCAGGAAATCGTCGGCGCCCGCCTCCAGCCCGCGCAGCCGGTCGGCGACGTCCGACAGCGCCGTCACCATCACCACCGGGATGTCGGTCGTGCGCGCGTTGGCCTTCAGGCGGCGGCACACCTCAAAGCCATCCATCCGCGGCATCATCACGTCGAGCAGGATGATGTCGGGCACTTCGGCGTCCGCCATCTCCAGCGCGCGCGGACCGTTCTGGGCGCTCAGCACCTCGAAATACTCGCTGGCCAGCTTGGCTTCGAGCAGCTTGATGTTGAGATCGACGTCGTCAACCACCAGGACGCGCGCGGTCATAGCCGGATCATACCCTCATCACGGTAGGTAGCGCTCGACGGTCCGCATGAAACCCACCACCGAAATCGGCTTGGCGATATAGGCCTCGCAGCCGCCATCGCGGATTTTCTGTTCGTCGCCCTTCATCGCGAACGCCGTCACCGCGATGACCGGAATCGCCCGCAGGTCATCGTCCTCCTTGAGCCATTTGGTAACCTCGAGGCCGGAGACTTCGGGCAGCTGGATATCCATCAGGATCAAATCCGGCCGATACTGGCGCGCCATCCGCAGCGCCTCCACCCCGTCCTTGGTCTGCAGCGTGCGATACCCGTGGGCTTCGAGCAAATCGTTGAACAGCTTCATGTTGAGATCGTTGTCTTCGACGATCAACACCTTTCGCGTCTTGTGGTCAACCGTACCGACGTTCCCGTCCATTGCGTTCAAACCTCTCCACGCCCGGCGCCAAGATCGCGGATACCCAGGCCATCGCGGCACCTCCGGGCGCGGGATGCGAGCCGGCGCGTCGCGATCTAACGGCTCAACGTTGTAAGCAAGTTGGTTTAAGAATTAGTAACCGTTCGGCAACACGCGACGTCATTAGCGGGCCTGGAAGCGCGGAAGAGGATGAGCCCAGCCTTTCGCATCGGCGTCGACCTCGGCGGCAGCAAGATCGAAGCCGCCGCGCTCGACCCCGAAGGCGCGATTTGCGCCCGCCGCCGGCGCGCCACGCCGGCCGGCGATTACCGCGGCACGATAGCGGCGATCGGCGAGCTCGTCGCGGCGCTCGAAAGCGAGATCGGCGGGCGCACGACGGTCGGCATCGGCATCCCCGGCACGATCGTCGGCGCCACCGGCCTGGTCAAAAACGCCAACTCGACCTGGCTCAACCAGCGGCCGCTCGGCCGCGACGTCGAAAGGGCGCTCGGCCGCCCGGTGCGCTTCGCCAACGACGCCAATTGCTTTGCGCTGTCGGAAGCGAGCGACGGCGCGGCGGCGGGCTGTCGCAGCGTCTTCGGGGTCATCCTCGGCACCGGGGTCGGCGGCGGCATCGTGATCGACGGCCGCCTCCTCGTCGGGGCCAACGCGATCGCCGGCGAATGGGGCCACAACCCGCTGCCGGCGCCGCGCCCGGACGAATTGCCGGGGCCGGCCTGCTATTGCGGCCGCGCGGGCTGCATCGAGACCTTTCTCTCCGGACCGGGGCTCGCCCTCGACCACCGCCACCACAACGGCGAGGACCTCGCCGGCCCGCAGATCGCCGCCCGGGCCGCGGCCGGCGACCCGGCTTGCGGCGCGACGCTCGAGCGCTACGCCGATCGGCTGGCGCGCGCCCTCGCTGGAATCATTAATGTGCTCGACCCCGAGGCGATCGTGCTTGGCGGCGGCCTCTCCGCCCTCACCTACCTTTATGACGCGGTGCCGCGCCGCTGGGGCCGCCACATCCTGTCCGACACGATCCTGACGCGCCTGTTGCCGCCGCTTCACGGCGACGCGAGCGGGGTGCGCGGCGCGGCCTGGCTGTGGCCGGCGGCTGCGGCGGGATGACCCACGTCCTGTGCCGCGACTGCGCCGCGCTTGCCACAGCGCCGAGCGTGCCGCCGCGCTGCGCCGAATGCGGCTCACCGCGGCTCGTCGCGCACGACGAATTGGCCGCGCTGGCGATCGCCCACCTCGATTGCGACGCCTTCTACGCGACGGTCGAAAAGCGCGACCGGCCGGAGCTCGCCGAGCTGCCGGTTATCGTCGGCGGCGGCGCGCGCGGCGTCGTGCTCGCCTGCTGCTACGTCGCGCGGGTCTACGGGGTGCGCTCGGCGATGCCGATGTTCAAGGCGCTGGCGCTGTGCCCCGACGCGGTGGTCATCCGCCCCGACATGGCGAAATACCGCGAGGTCGGCCGCGCGGTGCGGGTCGAGATGCGGCGCCTGACGCCGCTCGTCGAGCCGCTGTCGATCGACGAAGCCTTTCTCGATTTGAGCGGCACCGAGGCGCTGCACGGCGCGCTGCCGGCGCAGCTCCTGGCCGCCCTCGCCCGCCGCGTTGAGGCGGCGCTCGGCATCACGATTTCAGTCGGGCTCAGCTGCAACAAGTTTCTGGCCAAACTCGCTTCCGACCTCGACAAGCCGCGCGGCTTCGCGGTGATCGGCCGCGCCGAGGCCGCGGATTTCCTCGCCGACAAGCCGGTCGGCTGGCTGTGGGGCGTCGGCGGCGCGATGCAGCGCCGCCTCGCCGCCGACGGCATCATGCGGATCGGCCAGCTGCGCGCCCAGGACCCGCGCGACCTCGCTCAGCGCTATGGCCGCAACGGGGTGCGTTTGTGGCACTTGGCGGGGGGCGAGGACGCGCGCCGCGTCGACCCCGACGAACGAGCGCGCTCGATCTCGGCCGAAACCACCTTCGCCCGCGACGAGGCTGACGCCGAGGCGTTGGCCGGCGCGCTGTGGCCCCTGTGCGAGCGCGTCGCCGACCGCCTGCGGCAGGGCGGGCTCGCCGCCGGCACCGTGACGCTCAAGCTGAAGACCGCCGATTTCCGCCTGCGCACCCGCTCGCACCGCCTCGCCGACCCGACCCAATTGGCGGACCTGCTGTTCGCCACGGCGCGCCATCTCCTCATTGGCGAAGCCGACGGCAACACGCGCTTTCGCCTGATCGGAGTGGGCGCCGACGCGCTCGCCCCCGGCGCCGCCGCCGATCTCCCGACCCTCTTCGACCAGCCCCGCCAGCTCGCCGACGCGATCGACCAAATCCGCCGCCGCCACGGCGCCACCGCCCTGCGCCGCGGCCGCGCCCTGCCGCAAGGCTGAGCGACTGCCGGCGAATTCCCTGCAAACAGGAAATTTTCATCCGGCGCCCGGAAGACCCCGATAAACCCTTTAGTTTCTATTTGTTAGGAACTTTCCGATCGGCGCGGAGCAGGAAATTTTTCGCGGCGCCGCAGGGAGTTTTTGGCGCGGGGGCAGGGAATTGGTGCGGCGGCAGGGATTCACGCAACGGGTCTCCCGATAATTATCCCATTAGCAATGATTGCGATCAAATGTATCTGAGACAATCCAATGTCAAGCACCACCCTCGCCCTGACTCCAATACATGTAGGGGAACCCGACGGCCGACTTGTAGCGGTTGGAGCGGAATCTACACTTTTTAAGCATTCCTTTCGCGCTTGGGTTTCGTGCCTCCGCGCGAAGGCAATTAACAGCTGGCATAGCCTGAATATGGCGCACTAATCCAGGGCCGATGCCTTGCCCGCGCAGGTTTTCTGCCACAGCGACGACAAAGATATCAGGGCGAAAAGGGTTGATGTGATCTAGAATCAACATGCCTGCCGGAATCGATCTGATATCGACCATCCAAACAAGGCCGACAGCGCACTTTCTTTTCAATCCACGAAGTAGATTCTCGCGATTTTCAGGCGTGCAGACGTGCGCTGCGAGAGCAAGTCCCTCAGCGCCTGAACAAAAGAGCGGAATTAAGGCTTCGGCGTCGCCGTCGGTCGCAAGTCGCGGAGAACTTATGTCCATAATTGCATCTCCCGCAGCCGGTTATGCGACCCTCGCTCGCGATTTCACATTCTTCTTTTATTCGTCATGGCCGGGCTTGACCCGGCCATCTACGTGGATCCCCGGGTCAAGCCCGGGGATGACGATTGTGGGGTGGTTGAAGCTAGGGGATGACGATTGTGGGGTGGCCAAGGCCGGGGATGATGATTGTGAGGTGATCGAAATTCAACGGATGCTGGTCGATCAACTTGCGGTGTGCAGCGGGACGGCCGATCGCCGCCAGCCTCAGCATTTCGGTTTGGGGAGGGGTTCGATGTCGTCGAGTTTGGCGCGGATCGCGTAGTCGCCGTAATCGATCACCATGTCGCGCGAGACGCCGTTGTCGAGCAACAGCATGCCGAGTTCGTAATCGGGCTGGTCGGCTTTCGGGTCGGCCGGGAAGAAGGCGAGCCGCACCCGCCACCCCGGGCGGTTGAGCAGCGGGCTCTTTTTCGCCGCCTCGGCGTCGGGCTCGACCTTGGGGCCGATCACCGCCGAGACCAGCACCGCGCCCTCGACCGCGGCGCCGTCGAAGACGTGCTTGGAGATGAAATTGGTGCCGGCCTTGGCCTGGTCGATCAGGAAGATCGTGTGGGCGCTGGGAAAGGTGACGCCGGGCGCCAGCTTGAAGCTTTTCCCCGGCGGCTGCTCGAAATCGGCGGCGCCCCCCTTGCCCGCACCGTCGAGCTGCGCGGCACCGCGGATGCCGTCTTCCTCGGCGCCGTCGCGGGTCTCCTTCTGGTTGAAGCGGTAGCGCAGCCCGTCTTTGGCTTCCCAGGTCACGTAGTTGGAGGCGATGTTGACGTCGCCCGACTCGGTATAGTCCATCTTCAGCCGGTAGTTCTGCTCGATCGTCCAGCCGCTGCAGCTTTCGCCCCATTGGTAGGCCATCGTGCCGCTCGCCCCGGTGACGCTGGCGTCGCCGCTGGTCCGGCTGAGGCTCATCGTGTAGAGCGCGCGGTGCGGCGCGATCTCGGCGGCGGCGGCGATCCCGGCGCTCAACCCCGGGACTAGCAACCCCGGGACTAGCAAGGCCAGCGCGACCGTGGCCGAGCGGCCGATCCCGACGCGACGATCGATCATCAAAGGCGCAGCTCCAAAGGCGGGGCTCCGGGCGGCAGGCGAGCCGGCATCTATGACCCCAAGCCGCTGGCGCTGCAAGCGGCATGCCCGGGAGATTTGTTGCGCTACAAGCCCGCGTCAAAGCCCTTGCGCCGAGGCGGCGCTGCCGCTAGCGTGCGCGCCATGGCAGCCATCGGCCGTCACTCCACGCGATTTTGGTACCGCCGGTACATTACGGCGGCCTAGGATCGCGCGTTCGCGTTTCACCCAAAGCCGCCCCATCGAGGCGGCTTTCGTGTTTTGGTGTCGATGCGAACGCCGCGCTCGGTGGAGTGGCCCCAGCCAGGAGCTTAGCGATGCCGAATTCGACGCACGCCCCCGCAGCAGCGGCGGGGAACAGCCTAATGTCTGAAGCCTGGACGCCGCAAAGCTGGCGCGGGCTGCCGATCCGCCAGGTCCCCGGCTACGCCGACGAGGCCGCGCTCGGCCGGGTCGAGGCGACGCTGCACAATTTCCCGCCGCTGGTCTTCGCCGGCGAGGCGCGGCGGCTGCAGGCGCGGCTCGCCGAGGTCGCCGCCGGCCGCGCCTTCCTATTGCAGGGCGGCGACTGCGCCGAGAGCTTCGCCGAGTTCCACCCGAACAACATCCGCGACACCTTCAAGGTGCTCCTACAGATGGCGGTGGTCTTGACCTTTGGCGCCGCCTGCCCGGTCGTCAAGGTCGGGCGGCTGGCCGGCCAGTTCGCCAAGCCGCGCTCCTCCGACAGCGAGACGCAGAACGGCGTGACGCTCCCCTCCTATCGCGGCGACATCATCAACGGCCTCGACTTCGACGCCGCCGCGCGCGAGCCCGACCCGCAGCGGATGATCCAGGCCTATAGTCAATCCGCCGCCACGCTCAACCTGTTGCGCGCCTTCGCCCAGGGCGGCTATGCCGACCTCCACCGGGTGCACGCGTGGAACCAGGATTTCGTCGCCGACAGCCCGCAGGGCGAGCGCTACCGCGCGCTGGCCGACCGGCTGACCGAGACGCTCGACTTCATGGCGGCCTGCGGCCTCAACTCGGAGACGACGCCGCAGATCCGCGAGACCGAGCTCTATACCTCGCACGAAGCGCTCTTTCTCTCTTATGAAGAGGCGATGACGCGGGTCGATTCGACGACCGGCGAGTGGTACGACTGCTCGGCGCATCTGGTGTGGCTCGGCGACCGCACCAAGCAACTCGACGGCGCGCATGTCGAGTTCCTGCGCGGCATCAAGAACCCGCTGGGCATGAAATGCGGACCGACCACCGAGCCCGACGACGTGCTGCGGCTGATCGACCGGTTCAACCCGGCGAACGAGCCCGGGCGCCTCACGCTGATCACCCGCATGGGGGCCGACAAGGTGGCCGACAAGCTGCCGCCGCTGGTCCGCGCGGTCGAGCGCGAGGGCCACGCCGTGGTGTGGTGCATCGACCCGATGCACGGCAACACGATCACCTCGTCCAACGGCTACAAGACCCGGATGTTCGACCGCATCCTCGACGAACTGCACGGCGCCTTCGCGGTCCATCTCGCCGAGGGGAGCTATGCCGGCGGGGTGCATTTCGAATTGACCGGGCAGAACGTCACCGAATGCATCGGCGGCGCCCACAAGGTCAGCGAGCAGGGTCTCGCCGCCAATTACCTGACGCATTGCGACCCGCGGCTCAACGCCAGCCAGGCGATCGAACTCGCCTTCGAGGTCGCCGAGGCGCTGAAGCGCGAGCGCCAGGCGCGAGCGAACCGCAACGGCATCGGCAGCGCCAGCCGCTTCGCCGCGGCGAAGTAGCCGGCGCGGTTACCCGATGGCCCTCGCGGCCCGGCCCGCGAGGGCCGAGCCCCGAGGCCGGGCTCGCGGGCTGCCAAATAGCAGCGCGCGAATAGGCTGACATCAATCCCCCGGGAAATCCTGATGCCCGACGCGGGTTCGACCCTCTCGACCCAACCGCCCGCCGAGCGCCAGCCCATCCGCACGATCTTCGCCGCGTTGATGCTGGTGATGCTGCTCGCCTCGCTCGACCAGACCATTGTCTCGACCGCGCTCCCGACCATCGTTGGCGAGTTCGGCGGGCTGGCGCATCTGTCGTGGATCGTTACCGCCTATCTGCTGGCGACGACGATCGTCACGCCGCTCTATGGCAAGCTCGGCGATCTGTTCGGCCGCAAGATCGTGCTGCAAGGGGCGATCGTGCTGTTCCTCGCCGGCTCGGCGCTGTGCGGGCTGAGCCGCTCGATGCTGCAGCTGATCCTCTTCCGCGCCGTGCAAGGGCTCGGTGGCGGCGGGTTGATCGTGACCGCGATGGCGGTCGTCGGCGATCTCATATCGCCGCGCGAGCGCGGCAAGTTCCAGGGCGTCTTTGGCGGCGTCTTCGGCCTCTCGACCGTGCTGGGCCCGCTGATCGGCGGGTTTTTTGTCGAGCAGCTGAGCTGGCGCTGGATCTTCTATGTCAACCTGCCGCTCGGCCTCATCGTGCTGGTCGTCATCGGCTGGGCGTTTAGGGCGCCGGGCGCGCGGCGGCGGCCGAGCATCGACATCGCCGGCGCCGCGCTCCTCGCCCTGACGCTGACGGCACTGATCCTCCTCGCCAGCCTCGGCGGCAACACGGTCGCCTGGACCTCGCCGGCCGCGCTCAGCCTCGCTGCCGTGACGCTGGCGGCGCTCGCCGGGTTCATCGTTGCGGAGCACGTCGCCGCCGAGCCTATCCTGCCGCTCAGCCTGTTCGCCAACCGGGTCTTCGCGATCTCCTGCGCGGTCGGCTTTATCGTCGGCTTCGCGCTGTTCGGCTCGGTCACCTTCATGCCGATGTACCTGCAAGTGGTAAAGGGAATGAGCCCGACGCACGCCGGCATGATGCTGACGCCGATGATGGCGGGGGTGCTCGTCACCTCGATATCGAGCGGCCGCATCATCAGCCGGATCGGCCGCTACCGCCCCTTCCCGATCGCCGGAACCGCGATCATGACCGCGGGTCTCGCCCTGCTCGCGACGCTCGGCGTCGCCACCAGCACCTGGACGGCGTGCCTCTACATGATCGTCCTCGGGCTCGGGCTCGGGCTCGTCATGCAGGTGCTGGTGCTGGCGGTGCAGAATGCGGTCGATTACCACCATCTCGGGGTCGCGACCTCGGGCACGACCCTGTTCCGCTCGATCGGCGGTTCGGTCGGCGTGTCGCTGTTCGGCGCGATTTTCACCGCGACCTTGGCGAGCAACCTCGCGAAGGCGCTGCCGGCCGGCAGCGCGCTACCCGCCGCGACCGCGCCCGCCGCCATCCAGGCGCTGCCGCATGCGACGCGCTCGCTCTACCTCACCGCCTTCACCGGTGCGCTCCACCCGGTGTTTCTGCACGCCGCGGCCATCGCCGCGCTCGGCTTCGGGCTCACCTGGTTCTTGACGGAAGTCCCGTTGCGCCTGACGCCTGCGCCACCGCACGGCGATTCCCAACCGGCTCCGAGCGAACCGGGTCCGGCGGCAGGGGTTTGATGTTCGATGGATTCCGCTCAAGGACAGCACCTTATCGCTTGGCACTCGGCAATGGCCGGACTCGGCGCGGCGGGCGGGATTGCTTCGCTGCGCTGGCGATGACAGAAATATGTCATGGACGATCTCGCGGCGCGCACCGACAGTTATTTCCTGAAGACCAAGGCGATCGTCGGCCGGTTCGGCGAGCGCGCCGCGACTTACGCCGTCTTTATGCGCCGGCCGGTGATCTGCGCGCCGCGCTTCGCGCTCGCCTTTCTCGAAGCGATGGCGGCCGAGCGCGGCGCCAAGTTCGAGATCGAGCTGAATTATCCCGAAGGCGCCTGGGTCGGCGCCGGCGAGCCGATCTTCTATGTCACCGGCGCGCTCGGCCAGCTGGTCGACCTCGAAACCGTGCTCCTGCAGAAGCTCGGGCCGGCTTGCGTCGCGGCCTACAACGCCTCGGCGATGTGCGCCGACCTGCCGAAGGTCGCGTTTCTCGCGATGGACGCGCGCCATTGCGCCGGCGCCGAGATGGCCGAGTTGATGGCCTATGCCGCCTCGGTCGGCTCGGCGCACGCCAAGAAAGTCGCCGGCGCGGTCGGCTTCGTCGGCTGCGCCGCGGCGGCGACCGCGCGGTTTTTCGGGCGCGACAGCGGCATGGGGACGATGCCGCACGCGCTCATTGGCTATGCCGGCTCGACGGTGCGCGCCGCCGAGATGTTCCGCGACACCTTCCCCGACGAAGCCTTGACCGTGCTGGTCGATTATTTCGGCCGCGAGACCAGCGACGCCGTCCTGGTCTGCCGGCGCTTCCCCGAGCTGGCAAAGACGGGCCTGCTCTCCTTCCGCATGGATACGCCGGGCGGGCGCTATTGCGAGGGGCTCGACCTCGCGCGCTCCTATGAGGTCCTGGAGCGCCACGCGCCGCAATCGATCCGCGGCTACCGCACCGAGGCGGAATTGCGCTACCTGGTCGGCAGCGGCGTCTCGGCGGCGGCGCTGTGGACGCTGCGCCTGGTCTTGACCGAGGCCGGGTTCGCCAACGCCCGGATCGTCGCGAGTTCGGGCTTCGGGCCGGAAAAATGCCGCATGATGGCGGCCGCCAGCGCGCCGATCGACGTCATCGGCACCGGCTCCTACCTGCCCGAATTATGGAGCGAAACCTACGCGACGGCCGACATCATCGCCTATGACGGCCAGCCGATGGTCAAGGCGGGGCGCGAGTTTCTGCTGCGCAAGCGCTAGCGATCGGGGTTCGATTACGGCCGCTCATTTTATCGATGACAGCGGCACATCGCTGGTCTAGGGTTGCCGTCCGCTCGTTGAGCGGAACATAAATCGCGCAAGGCCGGGACAAACCGGCCGGCGCAGATGAACAGGCGCAACACGTCAATCCGCAGGCAGGCCATGCGGCCGCCCGGCGCAGCGAGGCGTAAGGGAAACCGGCCGGTCTGAAGCAGGGCCGCACGAGAAGCATCTTTCGCCCTCGCTGTTCGCCTCGGTCCATGCCTCTCGCGGGTTGCCACAACCCCGGTGGCTCCATGACCGCTGTATTCACCCCGGATTTCTCGGCCGCCCCGGCCAACCGCGTGCTCGGGCGCAAGCTCGACAGCATTCCGTTCAGCAGCTACCACGTCTTGATCATCGCCGTCCTCGCCCTCGTCGGCTTTATCGAGGGCTACGATTTGGTGATGACCGGCTCGCTCCTGGTGCTGGCCAAGGCGCCGCTGCATCTGGCCGGCCCCGACATCCGCTGGCTGGCGGTTGGCCCGACCTTCATGCTGTGCCTCGGCGGGTTTCTGTCGTCGGCGGTCTCCGACCATTGGAGCCGCAAGACGATCATGCTGATCGGGGTGATCGCGACGACGTTTTTCACCCTGATGATCCCGCTGGTACAGACCTCCGAACAGCTGATCATCGTCCGGCTCCTGACCGGCCTCGGCGCCGGCGGCGCGGTCTCGGCCGCCTTTCCGATCGCCGCCGAATTGATGCCGGCGCAACACCGGCGCACCTATGGCGCGATCTATGAGATGGCGCTGGCCGCCTCCTTTACCGTGGTGCCGTTCATCGGCGGCCTGCTCGCCGGCAACGATTACGCCTTTCGCTATCTGGCATTGCCGGGGGGCCTGGCGATCACCGTCGTGCCGGTGCTGATCTATTTCGTGCTGCCGGAAAGCCCGCGCTGGCACTTGCGCCGGGGCCAGCCCGAGGTCGCGGTCGACATCGTCAACCGGATCATCGCGCGATCGGGCAGCCGCGTGCCGCCGCTCAGCGTCGCGGCGCTGGGCGACCACCAGGAAGCCGCCCGCGAGGAGCTGCCGCCCTATTGGGCCTTGTTCGCCCCCGGCCAGCTGCGCTGGACCGCGGTCGGGATCATGTCCGGGGTGTGCGCCGGGACCGCGTATTTCCTGATTTCGGTGCTGTTGCCGAAGGCGCTCAACGACCAAGGCTTCGCGGTCAGCGCGAGCCTCGGGTTGACCTCGATCGTCTATGCGGCGAGCTTTTTCGGCAAGGGGTTTACCGGCTTCCTGATGGAGCTGATCGGCCGGCGCTGGACGATCTGCTATGCGCTCGCCGGCTCGCTCCCTGGGCTTTGCCTGATGTTGCTGGCGCACCGCGCCGGAGAATATTCGGGCGTGGTGATGGTGACCGGCGGCCTGATCCTTGGCTTCACGGTGCTGTCGGCCTTCACCGCGACCCGGGTCTATCTGTCGGAGCAGTTCCCGACGGCGCTGCGCGGCCGCGGCCACATCTTCGGCGAATCGTTCGCCCGGCTGTTCGCCGGCGGCATGGCGCCCCTGTTGATGGAGCCGCACACCGGGTCGGCGACGATCTTCTTTGGCACCATCCTAATCGTCGTCGCGGTCGGCGCCTTCATCCCGGTGGTCTTCGGGCGCGAGACCGTCGGCCAACTCGAAGTCGTGACCGAGACGGTTCCCGAATACGCCTGAGCCCGGCTTCCGGGGTTCTGGCCCGCGATATCAGAGCGCGGTCGCTGCACATTGCACCGTCGTTCCCGCGAAAGCGGGAACCCAGGGCGGACGATGGTCGCTCGCCCTGGATTCCCGTGCGCGGGAATGACGGTTAAATTCGGGCGGGTAAGGGTTTAGAACTCCGCTCCATGCCCGCCGCCGCATCGCGACTCCCCGCCGCCGGTTACTTCGTCGAGCGCATTTCCCTGCCGGCCGGCGCGCGGTGAACGAGGCGGTTCGCTTTGCCGCGGTCGCGGTGTTCGCCGCGACCTATGTGGTGATCGCGCTCGGCCGGCTGCCCGGCTTCCGCATCGACCGCGCCGGCGCCGCGCTGGTCGGCGCCAGCCTGATGCTCGCCTCGGGCGCCTTGTCGATCGACGAGGTGTCGCGCGCGATCGACTTCAGCACCCTCGCCTTGCTCCTCGGCATGATGATCGTCGTCGCCAATCTGCGGCTGTCGGGGTTTTTCCGGCTGGTCAACGCCGCGGTCGTGGCGCGGGCGCAACATCCGCTGGCGCTGCTGGCGGCGGTGACCTTGGCGGCCGGTCTCTTCTCCGCTTTCCTCCTCAACGACGCGATCTGCTTGGTAATGACGCCGTTGGTGATCGAGATCGTCCGCCGGCTGCGGCGCGACCCCGTCCCCTACCTGCTGGCGGTCGCGATGGCGGCCAATATCGGCAGCGCCGCGACGATCACCGGCAACCCGCAGAACATCCTGATCGGCAGCTTTTCGCGCATCCCCTACAGCGTTTTCGCCGCCCGCCTGTCGCCGGTCGCCGCCCTGGGCCTCGTGCTGACCGTCATTCTCGTCGCGCTGATGCACCCCTCTGAATTCCGCAACCGCGAGCGCTTCGCGGCGCGCCCGCCTCCCGCCCACCTGCACCGCCCGCTCGCGGTCAAGTCGGTGGTCGTCGTGCTGGTGATGATGGCGGCGTTTTTCGCCGGCCAGCCGCCGACCAAGGTGGCGCTCGTCGCCGGCGGCGTCATGCTGTTGACCCGCGCCGTACGCAGCGACCGCATCTACCGCGACATCGACTGGCCGCTCCTATTGATGTTCGCCGGCCTTTTCGTCGTCGTCGCCGGGTTCGAGAAGGCCCTGCTGAGCCCGCCTCTCGTCGCCGCGGTCGGCGGGCTCGGGCTCGACCGGCCGACGATTCTGGCGGTCGTGACGGCCGCTTTATCCAACCTCGTGAGCAACGTTCCGGCCGTCCTCGTCATCAAGCCCTTTCTCGGCGGCTCGCTCGACCCGCAGCGCGCCTGGATTATCGTCGCGATGGCCTCGACCTTCGCCGGCAATTTGACCGTGCTCGGCTCGGTCGCCAATCTGATCGTCGTGCAGCTCGCCCGCGCGCACGGCGTCCGGATCGGCTTCTGGCAATATTTCCGCGTCGGCGCGCCGCTGACCTTGTTGACGATCGTCATCGGCCTGTGGTGGCTTTGAGTTATGGGGAGCGAAACGCAGCGTAATCATCTGGGGCAGCCGGTCGGCGACCCGGTGCCGGGGTGGTCGGCGCGGCCGCGCCCGCCGCGCACTGCGATGGCCGGCCGCTTCTGCACCGTCGAGCCGCTCGACGCCGAGCGCCACGCCGCCGACCTCTTTGCCGCCAACGCCGAGGATCGCGACGGGCGGATCTGGACCTATTACCCCTACGGCCCGTTCGCGACGCCGGCCGAATACCGCGTCTGGGTCGAAGCTGCCTGCGGCGACGCCAACCGCGCCTTCCACGCGATTTGCGACAGCGCGAGCGGCAAGGCGGTCGGCGTCGCGGCCTATATCAACGCGCAGCCGGCGATCGGTGTCGTCGAGGTCGGCAGCCTGGTCTTCAGCCCGCGCCTGCAGCGCCGGCCGGCCGCGACCGAGGCGATGTTTCTGATGATGCGCCGCGCCTTCGACGAACTCGGCTACCGGCGCTACGAATGGAAATGCGATTCGTTGAACGCCCCGTCGCGCGCCGCCGCGCTGCGCCTCGGCTTCCAGTATGAGGGGCTCTTTCGCCAGGCGACGATCACCCGCGGGCGCAACCGCGACACCGCGTGGTTTTCGGTGATCGACAGCGAATGGCCGGCATTGCGCGCGGCGTTCGAAGGCTGGCTCGATCCGGCGAATTTCGCCGCCGACGGCAGCCAGCGCCGCCCCCTCGCCGGCTTTCGGCCTGCTGTCGCATGAAAACCCGCCCGGTGCCGTCGCTGGCGCTGCTGTCGGCGGTGACGGCGCTGGCTTTCTGCGGCCTCCACATGATCGTGCCGGCCCTGCCGCTGCTGGTCGTCGTGTTCGACGACAGTCCGGCGCGGGTGCAGCTGGTCTTGAGCCTTTACCTCGCCGGGATCGCGGTCGGCCAGCTCGTCTACGGCCCGGCGTCGGACCGCTTCGGGCGCCGCCCGGTGCTGCTCGCCGGGCTCGCGACGTTCCTCGTCGGCACGGCTCTATGTGGCCTCGCCTGGTCGCTCGCGGCGCTGATCGCCGGGCGCGTTTTGCAGGCGCTCGGCGCCTGCGCCGGGATCGTGCTGGCCCGAGCCATCATCCGCGACGTCTACGACCGCGAGGCCGCGGCGCGCGGGCTGGCGCTGGTGATGATGGCGATGACCCTGGCGCCGGCGATCTCGCCGGCCTTCGGCGCCTATCTCGCCGAGTGGTTCGGCTGGCGCGCGATCTTCGCCCTCCTGGGTGGGCTCGGCACGATCGTCTTTGTCGCGACCGTGATGCGGCTCGGCGAAACCAACCGCAACCCCGCCCCCCTCGACCTCGCCGGCATGGCGGGCGCCTACGCGGTGCTGCTGCGCTCGCCGATTTTCATCGCCTTCGCGCTGTGCAGCGCCTGCACCAGCGCCTCGTGGTTCACCTTCATCGCCAGCGCGCCGCATCTGCTCTCCGACGCGCTCGGCCAGCCGCCGAGCACCTACGGGCTGATGATCCTGATGCCGATGGCGACCTACATGGCCGGCAACGCGCTGACCGCGCGCTTTGCCCAGCGCGTCGGCAGCCTGCGGCTGCTGCTGGGCGGCCGGGCGCTCGCCTTCACCGCGGCGCTGGTGCTTGCGTTATGGAGCGGCTCGGCCGCGCTCAGCGTGTGGACGCTGTTCCTGCCGATCGCGCTGGCGGAAATCGGCGACGGCATGACCCAGCCGGCGCTGATGGCGGCGGCGCTGAGCCTGCATCCGCGGCTGGCCGGCACCGCCTCGGGGCTGATGGGATTTCTGCAGATGGCGGCGGCTTCGGTCGGCAGCTTCGCCGTCGCGCTATTGCCATACAACAACGCGTTCGGCCTGGTCGCGGTGTTCGGCGGCTTTGTCGCGCTCGGTCTCGGAGCGGCGATTTTCGCGGTGTCGCGCAGCGTCCGCGGCGGGCCGCCGGTCATCGCTTCGGCGACCGCGCCGGCCGCCGAAGGCACCTAGAGGGAGGATAACCCGATGATCGACGAAACCCACGACCAGGCCCGCAAGAGCTGGGTCGCCTCGGCCAACGGCCATGCCGAGTTCCCGCTGCAGAACCTGCCGCTGGGGGTGTTCAGCCCGCCCGGCTCCACGGTGCCGGACGCGCGGCCGCGCGGCGGCGTCGCGATCGGCGACATGATCTTCGACCTGCGCGCCGCGCTGGATTCCGGGCTGTTTTCGGGCCCCGCCGCGAGCGCGGCGGCAGCGGCTTCCGGCGCCAGCCTGAACCCGCTGATGGCGCTGGGCGCCGCGCCGCGCCGGGCGCTGCGCCAGCAGCTCTTCGCGCTGCTCGCCGCCGGCGGCAAGGCCGAGCCCATGGCCGACCGCGTGCTGCATCGTGCCGCCGAATGCTGGCTGCACATGCCCGCGACGGTCGGCAACTTCACCGATTTCTTCGCCGGCATCCACCACGCGACCAATGGCGGGCGCCGCCGCGACCCCAACAACCCGCTCAGCCCCAACTATAAATACGTGCCGGTCGCCTATCACAGCCGCGCCTCCTCGGTGCGCGAATCGAACGTGCCGGTGCGCCGGCCGCAGGGCCAACGCAAGCTGCCCGACGAGGCGGCGCCCTCGTTCGGCCCCTGCCGCAAGCTCGATTACGAGCTCGAACTGGCGATCTGGGTCGGGCCGGGCAACCGCCAGGGCGAGCCGATCGCGATCGGCCAGGCGGGCGAGCACATTTTCGGCCTCGGCCTCGTCAACGACTGGTCGGCGCGCGACATCCAGCAATGGGAATCGCAGCCCTTGGGGCCGTTTCTCGGCAAGAGCTTCGGCTCGACCGTGTCGCCGTGGATCATCACCGCCGAGGCCTTGGAGCCGTTCCGCATTGCCCAGCCGCCGCGCCCGGAAGGCGATCCCCGCCCGCTGCCGCATCTCCTGGACGACCGCGACCAGGCGGGCGGCGCCTTCGACATCGCGCTCGAAGCCCTGATCCTGACCCCGCAGATGCGCGAAAAGGGCTTGCCGCCGCACCGCATCTCGCACAGCAACACGACCGACCTCTATTGGACCCTGGCGCAACTCGTCGCGCACCACACCAGCGGCGGCTGCAACCTCCTGCCCGGCGACCTCTTCGGCACCGGCACGATCTCCGGGCCGACCGAAGCCGGCTGGGGCAGCCTCAGCGAACAAAGCCTCGACGGCAGCCGCACGCTGACCTTGAGTAGCGGCGAAACCCGGTCGTTCCTGCAGGACGGCGACGAGGCGATCTTCCGCGCCCATTGCCGGCGCGACGGCTACGCCGCGATCGGGTTCGGCGAATGCCGCGCCCGAATTGTCGGCTGAGGGGCCTGACCTTCGCGCGTCCCGGCAGCATCGACAACTTATGCGGGTGTCTATGTGTTAACGCTTGCTCAATCGTTGCCGCTTAACATAGGCTGCACGATAGCCGGGCGATCGGCATGCGCGGGCGTTCGGCAGCTAAACGGATTGTCAACCAGCGCCATGCCATAATCGCTTCGATGCTGCGGCAGGTGGGATAGGCGATGGCGCAAGAGAGCGATGCCTGGCGTTCGGTGCTGCTGGTCGACCGCGATTTCGGCTTCGCGCAGTCGCTGGCCGGCACACTGCGCCCGCGCGGCTACGCGGCGCTTTACGCCGACACGCCCGAGCGTGCCGTCGCGATCCTGCACGACCCGCCCGACGGAAGCGAGCCGGCCCCGGTGGCGCTGATCGATGCGCGGCTTGGCGGGGTCGCCGGCGGCGTCGATCTGATCCCGCGCCTGCGGGTCGAGCAGCCGGAATTGGTCTGCGTCGTGATGACGCATGAGCTCGACACCGCCACCGCGCTCGCCGCGCTGCGCCGCGGCGCCTACGATTACATCGAGAAATCCTGCGACGCCGCGGCGCTTTTCGCGGTGCTCGACCGCTGCTTCGACCGCGTCGCGATGCAACTCGAGCGCGAGGCGGGATACGAGGCGCTGCGCCTCGAGCGGGATGACGCCGAGGCGGCGAGCCGCAGCAAATCCGGCTTTCTCGCGACGATGAGCCACGAGTTGCGCACCCCGCTTAACGCGATCATCGGCTTTTCCGAAATGATCCTGCGCGAGGTTTTCGGCACCCTCGGCAACGAGCAATACCGCGCCTATGTCAGCGACATCCACGAGAGCGGCTCGCACCTCTTGCAGATCATCAACGACATCCTCGATTTGTCGAAGGCCGAAGCCGGCAAGCTCGTGCTGCACGAAGACGTCTTCGACCTGCGCGACACGATCCGCGCGGTGCGCCAGCTGACCAGGGACCGCATCCACAGCAGCGGCCTCGTCGAGCGGATCGAGCTGCCGGCTGGCCTGCCGCTGCTGCGCGCCGACGAGCGCAAGACCAAGCAGGTGCTGCTGAACCTCGTCACCAACGCGATCAAATTCACCCCGCCCGGCGGCCACATCGAGATCGCCGGCAGCTTTGAAGCGGCGAGCGGGCTGACGCTGAGCGTCAGCGACAGCGGGATCGGCATTCCGCCGGCCGATCTAGACCGAGTGCTGCGGCCGTTCGAGCAGGTCGAATGCTCGCTGAGCCGCACCAACCAGGGCACCGGGCTCGGCCTGCCGCTGGTCAAGGCGATCATGGAGCTGCACGGCGGCACAATCGCGCTCGACAGCACGGTCGGGATCGGCACAAGGGTCGCCGTCACCTTCCCGCCGCGGCGGGCAGTGTTCGACGCAGACGCGGTGCGCTCGCGCAGCGCCGCCTGATCAGCCGCCGCCACTGCTGCCTTCGCCGCCGTCGTCCCAGGCCTGCCGCCAGCTCGGAAAGCCGCCGAGCGGCGCGGCGGCGTAGAGCGCCCGCATGATCGCCCGCGCCAGGCAGATTGCCGCCGCCCAGCCGAGCCGGGCGAGTTGATCGGGCGCCGCCGGCGCGCCCTCGCCGGTCGACAGCGCAAACACGGTATCGCCGTCGAATGGCGTGTGCGCCGGGCGGATCGCCAGCGCCAGCCCATCCTGCGCCATGATCGCGAGGCGGCGGCAGCCGGCGCGGTCGAGCGCCGCATCGGTCGCGACCACCGCGATCGTCGTGTTGGCGCCGGGCTGCGGCGCGGCGCAGCCTGAGAGATCGAGGGGGTTGAGCGGCGCCGCGGGCAGCGCCGGCAGCGCGCCGATCTCGCCGGGAAACGCCAGATCTTCCGCCCAGAAGCGCCCGCAATCCGCTCGCGCCACCGCGCCCCAGCTGTTGACCGCGACCAGTGCGCCGACATGCGTGCCGTCGTCCTGCCGCAGCGACGCGCTGCCGATGCCGCCCTTGAGGCGGCCTGCCTTGGCGCCGAGCCCGGCCCCGGCATTGCCGAGGGCGAAATCCTTTTCCACCCGCGCCAGCGCCTCGCGGCCAAGCTCGCGGTAGGGCGGCTCGCCGCTCCACGCCCGGCGGCCCGGGAACGCCAGGTCGAAGAGGATCGCCGCCGGCACGATCGGCACCCGCACACCCCGCACCGCAAAGCCGCGGCCCATCGCGGCGAGGCCGGCCATGACCCCGGCGGCGGCGTCGAGCCCAAAGGCTGAGCCGCCCGACAGCACAATCGCGTCGACCCGCGTGACCAGCGCCGCCGGGTCGAGGAGTTCGGTCTCGCGGCTGCCCGACGCGCCGCCGCGGACATCGACCGCGGCGATCGCCGGCGCCTCGGCCAGCACCACGGTGCTACCGGTGCGGCCGGCGGCGTCCTCGGCCTGGCCGACCAGCAGGCCCGGCACGTCGGTGATCAGGTTGCGCGCTCCGGGCTCCGACATCGCTGCGACTCCTGGCGCTCCTCAAACGAGCAGCCCCTCCATTGTCATTGCGAGCGAAGCGAAGCAATCTCGATTCGGGCGCACGCATTCAGCGGAGCACAACGATGTCAACGACCCTGATCAGGAATGCCGCCTGGGTGATCGCCTGGGACGAGCAGCGACAGCGCCATGCCTACCGGCGGGACGTCGACCTCGCCTTCAGCGATAATCACATCACCTTTATCGGAAAGGATTTCGCCGGCGCCGCCGAGCGCGTCATCGACGGCAGCGCGCGGCTCGTGATCCCCGGCCTGATCGACGTGCATTCGCATCCCGAGCACGAGCCGCTCTATCGCGGCATCCGAGAGGAGCACGGCCTGCCGAACATGCACATGACCGGGCTCTACGAGCGCTCGCAGGCCTTGTCGGCGCCCGACGAAGAGGCGCGCGCGGCGAGCGCGGAAGCCGCCTATTGCGAGCTCCTGCGCTCCGGCGTCACCAGCCTCGTCGACATCACCGCGCCGTGGCCCGGCTGGATCGAGCTCTTCGCGAAAAGCGGCCTGCGCGGCTTCCTCGCCCCCGGCTACGCCTCGGCGCGCTGGTATCTCGAGGACGACCGCGAGCTGCGCTACGCCTGGGACGAGGCGCAGGGCCGCGCCGGTTTTGCCGCGGCGCTGCGCACGATCGACGCGGCGCAGGCGCACCCCTGCGGCCGCCTCGGCGGCGTCGTCTCGCCGATGCAGATCGACACCTGCACCGCCGATTTGCTGCGCGACAGCCGCGCGGCGGCGCGCGAGCGCGGCCTGCCCTTCACGCTGCACGTCGCGCAGAGCGTCACCGAGGTGCGCGAGATGATCCGCCGCCACGGCCTGACCCCGGTGCAGTGGGCGCATTCGCTGGGGCTCCTCGGCCCCGGCACGATCCTCGGCCACGCGCTCTATCTCGACCGGCATTCGTGGGTACGCTGGCACACCAAATGCGACCTCGCGATGCTCGGCGACAGCGGCACCGCGGTGGCGCATTGCCCGACGCCGTTCGCGCGCTACGGTCATGTGATGGAGGATTTCGGCGCCTATCTGCATGCCGGCGTGGTGATGGCGCTTGGCACCGATTGCGCGCCGCACAATCTGGTCGAAGAGATGCGCAAGGCGGCGGTGCTGGCCCGCGTCGCCGGCCGCGACATCACCGCCGTCTCGACCGCCGATCTCTTTCACGCCGCGACCGCCGGCGGCGCGGCAGCCCTGATGCGCGAGGATATCGGCCGCCTCGCGCCGGGCGCCAAGGCCGACATCGTGCTCGTCGATCTCGATTGCCCGCAGATGCAGCCGGCGCGCGACCCGTTGCGCTCGTTCGTCTACCACGCCGCCGACCGGGCGGTGCGCGACGTCTTTGTCGACGGGCGGCAGGTGGTCGCCGACGGCCGCGTCGTGACCCTCGACCAGGCGGCGGCGGGCGCCCGGCTGCGGGCCGCGCAGCAGCGCATGGAGGCGCTGGCGCCGTCGCGCGACTACCGTCGCCGCAGCGCCGCCGAGATCGCCCCCCTCAGCCTGCCGCTCACCGAGGGCTAATACCGCCCGCCCAATTTGCTGTGGTCCCAGCTGGTGATTTTGTGCGGCAGGATCTTGAGGACGACGCGCTTCGGGGCGCTCTGCACCGAGCCGCTCGGACGCGCCGTGGCGCGGCCTTCTCCCAGCCAGACAAAGACCTCGCGGACCCGCTCGGGGTCCTCGACGATCTCGCAATCGCCGCGCGCCATGACGCCTTTCAGTTCGGCATAGGCGCCGCCGGTCTCGACCATGATGCCGACTTTCGGGTTGCGCCGGATGTTGAGGACCTTCTGCGCCTTGCCGTAGGAGGTCATCCAGAAGGCGCCGTCGCGGAACGTGAAGTTCATCGCCACGACATGCGGGAAGCCGCCCTGGTCGAGCGTCGCCAGCGCGCATTTCTTGTTGTCGCGCAGGAAGGCGGCCTGCTCGTCCGGGGTCAAGCGGATATCGGGGCGTCGCGCCATGCGCGGTGACCTCCTGCTGGTGGCGTTATGCACGATCGGGGTGCGGTTATCGAGACCGAGTTTCGCCCCGTTCTCGCTTCGATAAAACATCGATTTAATGCCGTCTATGTATTGCGTTTACCAGCTATCATTTAACGATTTATTGAGCGGCGCTCGGTTTTACTGCGGCTGTTTGGATTGACACGACCAGCGAGACTATGGCCAATTCGCGCTTGTTCAGCCGCTGTGCGGGCCGGCGGCCAACGGAGTGGGGCAGATGTGGCAACTGACGCCCGCCGCGATCGCGCAGGCGAAAGAGGAAATCGGCCGCCGCCACGCCGAAACGCTGATCCGGCATGCCCAGGAGATCGCGGAGTGGGAAGCCGCGCAGGCTGAAGTTGCGGCGCTGGACCGGTTGCTCGGCGCCTTTGCTGCACGGTTCGCCACATCGCCGACGTCCCCCGCCGCCGGGGCAGCGGCGACGACGGAGGCCGCGGCAGCATTGGAAGTCGAGCCGAGCCCCGCCCAAACCCCGGCCATTCCAGCGCCGCCGCTCGCCGACAACCGCGGCCGCGACAAGCCGGCGGCGCGCGCCCGCAACGCGCAGCAGCCGAAAAATCCCGCGACCAATTTCGATACGTTCTCGCGCGCCCTCTCGCGCTCGATCTAGCGCGGCTAATCCGCCGCGCCGCATCCCTTTCGCAGCGCGGCTACTGCAGGCGGGCGATGCCGAGGGCGGCGCCGAAGCGGTTGGCGCAATCGAGCGGGTTGCCGTATTTGCGGTGCTGCGCGGTGTGGTGGGCGCAGGCCAAGAGCAGCCGGTCGCGCTCGGGGCTCTGGTTCTTCGCCCAGTCCTCAAGCAACACCTGGCCGATCTCCTGGTTGTGCGGGTCGTTGCCCATGCGGCAGGCGAGAAGCGCCAGGTGCTGGGTCAAGGGCTTCTTGTCGGCGCCGGTGTCGATGTAGGCCTGCGTCCAGGCGGCGCCCTCCGGGCCGTTCAACGCCAGCACCGCCGCGTCGACCCGCTCGAGGATCTGCGCCGGCGACAGCTTGTCGGCGCCCCCCGGCGCGCGCACCGTGACCGGCTCGGCGTCGCCGATCCCCTGCTGGTGCCAGGCGGCGCGGTTGAGGTAGGAGGCCGCCAGATAGAGCAGCTTGAGCTGCTGCTTGTGCGCGAAATTGTCAAAGAACCAGGCCAGCGAATTCATGTATTCGAAGCAGTGCTGCGGCAGCGAGAAATTGTTGACGCCCTGCGTCTCCAGGATCACCTGCGCGTCGGCGACCTGCAGCGCATCGAGGATGCGGCGCGGGCTCTTGCCGGCTTCGAGGTATTGCGAGATCAGTTCGAGAAACCCGGGCTCGGGCTCGCGGATCACGGCGCGCTCGAGCGCCTGGGCTTCCTCGCGCGTCAGCGGCTCCTTGTTTTTGGCGAGGATCGCCAGCTCGATTTCCGACGCGCCGCCATAGGGAATCGCCGACACGACCTGCTTTTCCAGCATGATCTTGATGACGTTGCAGGCCATCTCGTAGGTCGAGTACCAGCGCGGGCCGACCGCGATGTCGAGCGCGCCGGCGTAGACCACGTTGTGCGCGTTGTCCCAGCCGAGGACATTGCCGAGTTCGACCGTGGCGCGGGCGCGAAAGGCCTTGTGGCCGGTGGTGTACGAGCGGTTGTAGAGGGCGCGGTCCTGCACGTCCATCAGCCCGGCGTGCATTAGCTGCGCCAGCACCGCCGGCCGCTCGGCGGGGTTTTGCATGAGCCCGAGAAAGACCCGGTAGGCCTCGATAACATTGCCGCGATGGACCAGCGTCATCCAGTGGTCGAGGCGCTCTTGAAGCGGGCCTTCGAGTTGCTCCGGCGCCTGGTCGGGCCACACAACTTCCGGCATCGGCGGCGGGCCGGGCGGCATCGACCAGCCCGGCGCGCGGGCGTAATGGCCGGGCGCCTTCAGGATCTTCTGGTTCCAGATGTCGAGCCCGGTTGGGATGTACCAGATCGTCTGCGCCAAGGGCAGCGCGGCGCAATCCTCGGGCACCATGCGGGTCAATTGGGTCGCGGCGCGGGCCGACAGCAGGCAATGGTCGTTGTTGACGAAGTTGACGTAGCCGTCGTCGATCCGCTCGTGGTAGGGCACGTGCGTGTAGGGCGCATGAATGCGCACCGCCTCGCCGATGATCTCGTTCATCGGGCGGCGCTCGCGCACCAAATCGTAATAGACGTCGGAGGCGCCCTTCTGGTCGCGCGCCAGGATGCGATCTTCGAGCTTCGCGTAGAGCGCCTCGGGCTTCGGGGCGTTGCTGATCGCAGCGTGCACGTCGTTGGGCATTCGGTCGGCTCCTCGTCTCACTTGAACTTGCACGATAACCCCGGCAAGGCCGGCGCGGCAACGTCAAGAGCCCGGGTTGCGCCCAATCGTCTGGCTGTCATGCGCCCGCCGTATGGCGCAGCCGCAGGAAGACGCGCTGGAACAATCGCCGGGTCGCGGCGTTAGCGCCCGACTGGGCAGACTACATCCGGGGGGAGGGTGCATGAACCGGGGAGCGAGATGGCTGGCGGTCGCGGTGGCATTGGCCGGCGTGGCGGCGATCGGCCTGGCGGCGGCGAGCCCTGCCGAAGCCCATCATCCCGGCGGCTTTGGCCGCTTCGGGTTCGGCTATGGCTACGGCTACGGCTACGGGCCGCGGTTCGGGGTCGGCTATCCGGTGTTCTATGCGCCGCCGCCGATCTACCCGCTTTATGTCGCGCCGCGGGTCGCCTACATCCCACCGCCGCCAATCGCCTACCGCTATCGCTATCGGCGCGTCGCGGTGCGCCACATCTATCACCACGTCGTCCATCGCCACTGGTGCAGTTGCAATTGCTGCCGCTAGCGGCGACGGCTATGGCGCCTGCCCGTAGAGGCGCAGATCGGCGACCAGGCCTTCGTCGCGCTCGATCGCGTAGTCCGGCACCTGCAGCGGCCCCTTCTTTTCCTTGACGAGCAGAAGGTTGGGATCGCTCGTCTCGAACACCCGCAAGTGCCGCCCCTCGACCGCGACCTCGGCGAGCTTGGTGGTGATCGCGACCGGGTCGGGGAAGCGCTCGCTGGCGTCGACCAGCTCAACCAGGCCCTCGGGCGTGATCCCGGCCTCCTCCAGCTGCCGCTGATGGGCCGCCGCCGCTGCGGCCTGCTGCTGCGCCGTGGCGGCGCGCGTTTGGGCGGCGGCTGCGGCTTGCTGGCGATATTCGTCGAATTGCGGCTTGAGGCGCTGCACCAGCGTCGCGCTCGGCACGTCGCGGGTGTCGACCCACACCTTGGCCCGGGTCCAGGTGCGCGCCAGGAAGACGCGGAACGGCTCGCTGGCGATCTCCCCCATCCGCTCGTCGCGGATCGTCGCGGCCCAGCGCTTCTGCTCCGGCGTGCCGGAGAGCTCGGGCCATTGCCGCTGGGCGGCCGCCGGGGCGCGCTGCACCGGCGCCGGCGTCGCGGCCTCGGCCCCGTAGCGCTGCTTCAGCGCGGCGAATTGCCGACGGTACTCTTCTTCCCACTCGTCGCTGTCTTCGCTCGGCAGGATGCCGTGCTTGTCGTAGAGAGTGCGAGCGGTCGCCGCGATCGCGGCCTCGCGAAGCGCGTTCAGATCCATCGCCGCTCCCGTCTACTGCCTCCGAGCAGCGCGATATTAGCCGGCCGGCGCGGCGGACGAAAGCAAGGCGGATCAGGCGAGGCGGATCGCGGCGGCTTCCGGCCCCTTGCGGCCCTCGGCGATGTCGACGACGACGCGCTGGCCCTCGTCGAGCCCGGCGAGCCCGGCCCGCTGCAGCGCGGACGCGTGCACGAACACGTCCTTGCCGCCGCCGTCGCGCACGATGAAGCCGAACCCCTTCATCGAGTTGTACCACTTGACCGTGCCGGCCTCCTGGCTGGTGACCTCCAAGGGCGGCCGGTCGCCGCCCGGCGCGCGGAACCCGCCGCCGGAGCGTGGCGGCGGCGCGCCGCCGGTGCTGGTGTCGACGTTCAAGACCTCGGTGACCTGGGGGCCGCGCTGCCCCTGGGCGACCCGCACCTCGAGGGTGTCGCCGGGCTGCACCGCAGCGACCCCGGCGCGCCCCAGCACGGTCGCGTGCAGGAACGCATCGCCGGTGCCGTCGGCCAGCTCGACGAAGCCGAAACCCTTTTCGGTTTTGAACCATTTGACGACGGCATTCACCGGCGGCCCCGAGGGCTGCTCCTCGAAGCGCGGCGTTTGCGGTCTGAACCGCGGCGCCGCACCGAAATCGCGCGGCGGCTCGAATTCCTGGTCGTCAAAACTGCGTCGGCGCCTCTGTTGCTGCCGAAAATTTCTGTCCTTGTCCAAGACGGCTTCCTGATTTCGCACCCGGCCTTTTTGCATCATGCCACAATTTTGCCGTCGGCGTGAACGATGATCGCGCGTCTTTTTTCAGCGATCTGCACGCCCGGTATGCACCCGGCGACAGACTCGCCGAATGCGGTGCACAGGGTGGCGCATAGGGTCTTGTTTTTGCGCCCGCGCCGCGCGACTCTAGCCTTAGTCAGCGATCGCGAGCGATGAGGAGAACAGCGGTGAACGATGTCGTCGGGCATTTCAAATGGGTGGGGACTCGGCCGATTCGTCCGGACGGAGTGCCGAAGGTCACCGGCCGCGCGATGTATGCCGCCGATTACACGATGTCCGGCGCGCTGATCGGCAAGATCCTGCGCTCGCCCCATTCGCACGCCCGCATCCGCTCGATCGACACCTCCAAGGCGGCGGCGCTGCCCGGGGTCAAGGCGGTGCTGACCGCGAAGGATTTTCCCGAGCAGAAATTCGAGTACATCGGCCCCGAGCGGGTCGCGGTCAATTTCTGGCACGTGACGCGCAACGTCATGGCGCGCGAGAAGGCGCTCTATGAGGGCCACGCAGTCGCCGCCGTCGCGGCGATCGACGCCGCCACCGCCGACGAGGCATTGGCGCTGATCGAGGTCGATTACGAGGTGCTGCCGCACGTCATCGACGTCGACGAGGCGATGGCCGATAACGCGCCCCTGGTGTTCGAGGACATGATCACGCGCGGCGTCGAGCCGACCCCGACCAAGCCGTCCAACATCTCCAAAAAGCTCGAATTCGCGATCGGCGACCTCGCCGCCGGCTTTGCCGCGGCCGATGTCGTGATCGAAAAGGAATTCAAGACCGCCGCGGTGCACCAGGGCTACATCGAGCCGCATGCCTGCTGCGTGCGGGTCGACCCCGACGGGCAGACCGAGGTGTGGTCGTCGAGCCAGGGCCATTTCGTCGTGCGCGCGCTGACCGCGAAACTGCTCAACAAGCCGGTCGGCGACGTGCGCTGCGCCCCGGCCGAGATCGGCGGCGGGTTTGGCGGCAAGACTGTCATTTACCTCGAACCGGTGGCCGCGCTGCTGTCGCAGAAATCCGGCCGGCCGGTCAAGATCACGATGACCCGCGACGACGTGTTCAAGGCGACGGGCCCGACCTCGGGCTCCTCGATGTGGGTCAAGATGGGCGCCAAGAAGGACGGCACGATCACCGCCGCCGAGGGCGTCTTCAAGTTCCAGGCCGGCGCCTTTCCGGGTTCGCCGGTGATGAACGCGTGCCTGTGCGCGTTCGCCCCCTATGCGATCGAGAACGCCCACACGGTCGGCTACGACGTCGTGTGCAATCGGCCGAAATCGGCCGCCTACCGCGCGCCGGGCTCGCCGATCTCGGCCTTCGCGGTCGAGAGCGTCGTCGACATGCTGGCGAAAAAGCTCGGCCTGGACCCGTTGGAATTGCGCCGCAAGAACGCCGCGATCCCGGGGACGCCGATGATCTACGGTCCGAAGATGACGCATGGCGGCTACGTCGAGACGCTGGAAGCCTGCCTCAACCATCCCGACTACAAAAAGCCCTTGGGCAAGAACCAGGGGCGCGGCGTCGCTTCCGGCTACTGGTTCAACGGCGGCGGCGAATCGAGCGCCAGCGTGCAGATCAACGCCGACGGCACGATCCTGGTGGCCACCGGCAGCGTCGATGTCGGCGGCTCGCGCGCCTCGATGGCGCTGATGGCGGCCGAGACCTTCGGCGTCGATTATTCCCAGGTGCGCGCGATCGTCGCCGACACCGCCTCGGTCGGCTACACCCATGTGACCGGCGGCAGCCGTGTCACCTTCGCGACCGGCATGGCGGTCGTCGACGCCTCGAAGAAGCTTGTCGACGATTTGCGCGGACGCGCCGCGATGATCTGGGGCGTCGATGTCGAGGGCGTCGTGTGGGAAGACGGCTGCGCCAGGCCGGCCAGCAGCAATGTCGGCGATTTCAAGCCGATGCCCTTGAAGGAGATCGCCGGCAAGGCGGCTCTGACCGGCGGCCCCCTGACCTCGGCCGCCTCGGTCAACGCCGGCGGCCAGGCGCCCGGCTTCTCGACGCAATTCTGCGATGTCGAGGTCGATCCCGAAACCGGCAAGGTCACGATCCTGCGCTTCGTCGCCGCCCAGGATGTCGGCAAGGCGATCCATCCCTCCTATGTCGAGGGCCAGATCCAGGGCGGCGTCGTGCAGGGCATCGGCTGGGCGCTCAACGAGGAATACATCTACGACCAGAAGGGCCGGCTCGATAACGCCGGCTTCCTCGACTACCGCTGCCCGGTCGCGTCCGACCTGCCGATGGTCGAGGCGCTGCTGGTCGAGGTGCCCAACCCGACGCACCCGTTCGGCGCCAAGGGGGTGGGCGAAGTCAACATCTGCCCGCCGATGGCGGCGATCGCCAACGCGATCGACAACGCGATTCACCGCCGCCTCACCGAGCTCCCGATGTCGCCGCCGAAGGTGCGCGCCGCGCTCGACCACGGCCAGGCCGATTAAGGGCAGCAGCGTCATTGCGAGCGGAGCGAAGCAATCCCGAACGGCAGGAGACCACGCCGCATCGAGATAGCTTCGCCGCCGCCGGCGGCTCGCGATGACGTGCAACAGCCACAAGGAGCTGTAATGACAACGGCGCATGTCACGCTGTCGAGCGGGTTCAGCCGGCGCTACACCGGCGGCGTGCGCGAGTTCGACGTCGAGGCGACGACGATGCGCGACGTCTTGAAGGAGCTCGATCGCCGCTATCCCGGGCTGCACGACCACCTGATCCATGAGACCACCGTCGCGATCGACGGCGCGATCCACGACGAGCCGGCCTATTTCCAGAAGATCCGCCAGGGCTGCGACATCTTCTTCATCCCCAAGCTCGAAGGCGGCTGAGGCACGAGGCGGCCACGGCGCGATTGCTTCACGGCGCTCGCAATGACAGCCTCAGCCGGTGAAAGAAATCCGGCTCAACGCCTTTGCGATGAATACGGTCGGCCATCAGTCGCCGGCGCTGTGGGCGCATCCGCGCGACCGCTCGGCGAGCTACACCGACCTTGCGTATTGGACTGGGCTGGCGAGGCTTTTGGAGCGCGGCAGGTTCGACGGCATCTTTCTCGCCGACGTGCTCGGCATCTACGACGTCTATGGCGGCTCGCCCGACGCGGCGTTGCGCCACGCTGTGCAGGTGCCGGTCGGCGATCCCCTAATGCTGGTGCCGGCGATGGCGGCGGCGACCGAGCATCTCGGCTTCGGCGTCACCTGCACCTTGTCGTACGAGCCGCCCTATACGCTGGCGCGGCGCCTCTCGACGCTCGACCACCTGACAAAGGGCCGCGCCGGCTGGAACATCGTCACCGGCTATCTCGACAGCGCCGCGACCGGCATGGGGCTCGCGACGCAGCCGCGCCACGATCAGCGCTACGAGATCGCGGAAGAATACATGCAGCTGATGTACCAGCTGTGGGAAGGCAGCTGGCACGAGGGCGCGGTCAAGCGCGACCGCGCCGGCCGCGTCTTCGCCGATCCGGCGAAGATCCGCCGGGTGCGCCACGAGGGAGAATTCTACCGGCTCGACGCGATCCATCTGTGCGAGCCGTCGCCGCAGCGCACCCCGGTACTGTACCAGGCCGGCGCCTCGCCGCGCGGCCGCGCCTTTGCCGCCGCGCACGCCGAGTGCGTCTTTATCAACGGCCCCTCGCCGCAAGTCGTGGCGCCGCAGGTCTCCGATCTGCGCCGCCGCGCCACGGCGAACGGCCGCGACCCGGCCGACCTCGTGATCTTCACCCTCGCCACCGTGATCACCGGCCGGACCGACGCGGAAGCTCGCGCCAAGCACGCCGAATACCGCCGCTACGCCGACCGCGAGGCGGCGCTCGCGCTGTTTTCGGGCTGGACCGGCGTCGATTTCTCGAAATATGGCCCGGACGAGGAATTGCGCTACATCGAAACCGAGGCGATGCGCTCGGCCCTGGCGTCCTTCACCTCGGACGATCCCCACCGGGTGTGGACGGTGAGGGAACTCGCCGCGCACGTCGCGATCGGCGGCCGCGGCCCGCTCTTCGTCGGCGCGCCGGAGGACATCGCCGATACGCTGATCGACTGGGTCGAGCGAACCGGGGTCGACGGCTTCAACCTCGCCTACGCGGTGACCCCAGAGAGCTTCGAGGATTTCGTCGATCTCGTGGTGCCGGAACTAACGCGGCGCGGCGCCTACAAGCGCGATTACCGGCCGGGCACTTACCGCGAGAAACTGTTCGGCCCCGGCCGCGCCCATCTCGCCCCGCCCCACCCGGCCGCGATATACCGCACGAAATAACCGAACAACAAAAGCATTCCCGGCGAAAGCCGGGACCCACCAATACGCCAGTCGAGCCTTTGAACGGTGGATCCCGGCTTTCGCCGGGAAGCGGTCTTGGGATAACTCCCCCTTATCGGGCTGTTTTATCTTAGCGGCCGAGGACGGCGCGGGCGGTTTGGTTGAAGAGGATCTTGCGTTCCTCGTCGGTAGGTGGGGCGGCGCGGCGCCACTCCTTGCCGAGGTCGACGCCCTTCTGCACCGCCGGGCGCGCCATCACCGCCTTGCGCCAGCGCGCGAGGTTGGGAAATTCGTCGAGCGCCTGGCCTAACGGCTTCGAAATCAGCACCCAGGGCCAGCAGCACATGTCGACGATCGAATAGTCGCCGACGATGTATTCCCGGCCTGCCAGCCGGCGCTCCAACACGCCAAGGCAGCGGTTGTATTCGTCGGCGTAGCGCTGGTGCGAATAGGGGTGCTCGCCTTGCGCGTAATTGACGAAGTGGCTCAATTGCCCGGCCATCGGCCCGAGATTGCCGACCTGCCAGAACAGCCACTCCATGATTTCCTTGCGGGCGCCGCGCCCGGCCGGCATGAATTTTCCGCTGCGCTCGGCGAGGTGCAGCAGAATGGCGCCCGACTCGAAGACGCTCAGCGGCCCCTCGGGATCGTCATGGTCGACGATCGCCGGCATCCGGTTGTTCGGGCTGACCGCGAGAAACTCCGGCGCGAACTGGTCGCCCTTGCCGATATTGACCGGGATGACGCGGTAAGGAAGGCCGCATTCCTCCAGCATGATGCTGATCTTCCAGCCGTTCGGCGTCGGCCAGTAATAGAAATCAATCATCCACTTTGCCTCCGTCATGTCATTGCGAGGAGCGAAGCGACGAAGCAATCCCGATCCGGGTGCGTCCACCGCGAGATTGCTTCGCTGCGCTCGCAATGACGGCTAGCTAGTTCAGTGCACCCGTCGCGCGCAATGCGGCGATCTCGGCCGGCGAATAGCCGAGCTCGGCCAGCACCGCGTCCGTGTGCTCGCCGAGGGACGGCGCGGGTCGACTGATCGTCGCCGGGGTCCCGGAAAAGCGCGCCGCGTTGCGCGCCTGGC
>Ga0209579_10000537_pt1 | contig 37335 bp, 33 predicted proteins | sample Coa_R1_2_FD_187152 | JGI IMG/M metagenome (GOLD analysis project Ga0209579, IMG submission 187152) | Surface soil microbial communities from Centralia Pennsylvania, which are recovering from an underground coalmine fire - Coalmine... | ecosystem: Environmental > Terrestrial > Soil >...
TCGTCGGCGTCGGCATCCTAATCGTCGTGGGGCTCCTCGAGTTCTACCGGATGGCCGCGCGCGCCGGCTACCAGCCGATCTGGGAGGCCGGGCTCGCCGCGGGCCTGTGGCTTGCCGTCGCCGCGGCGTGGCCGGGCGCATGGCCGGCCCGCTGGGCGCCGCTTGTGCTGCCGGTGCTGCTCGTCTACACGATCCTGACGCAGCTGCGTCGCGGCCATCCCGACCGCTCGCTCGTCAACACGGGGCTCACGCTCCTCGGTGTGCTCTACGTCGCGTATCTCGCGACCTACCTGATCCGGCTGCGGGCGCTGCCGGTCTTCCCCGGCGGGCGGCCCAGCGCAATCCCGGTGCTGCTGGTGATCTGCGCCGTCTGGGCCGCGGACAGCGCCGCGTACTTCGTCGGGCTCAGCATCGGCCGGCACAAGCTGCTGCCGCTCGTGAGCCCGCATAAGTCCCGCGAGGGCGCCGTCGCGGGGGTGGCGGCCGGCATGCTTGCGGGCTTGGCGTTCGCGTGGGCCGGGGCGGTTCCGGTCGCGCTCGCCGTCGCGGTGGGCGGGTTGTGCGCCGGCGCCAGCATCGTCGGGGATTTGTGGGAGTCTTCGATCAAGCGTGAGGTCGGGGTCAAGGACGCCGGGTGGGTGCTGCCGGGCCACGGCGGCATGCTCGACCGCTTTGACGGGCTCCTGTTCGCGGCGGTCACGGGATACGCGGTGATGCGGGGGTGGCTCGGTCTGTGAGGCGGCGGATCGCGCTGCTGGGATCGACCGGTTCGATCGGGCGGGCGACGCTCGACGTCGTCGACCGGCTGTGCGGCGCGGGTGTCGAGATCGAGGTGGCGGCCCTCGCGGCGCGCCGCGACGTCGCGACGCTGGCCGGGCAGATTCGAAAATACCGGCCCGCGGCGGCGGCCCTGCAACGCCGGGAGGATGCCGAAGCGCTGCGCGCGGCGGTCCCGGGCTGGGACGGCGAGGTGCTCTCCGGTCCGGAGGGGCTCGACCGTCTGGCGGCCTCGGGCGTGGATCTCGTCATGGTCGCCGTGGAAGGCGTCGCCGGACTGCCTCCCACGCTGGCGGCCCTGCGCGCCGGCGCGGACGTCGCGCTGGCGACGAAGGAGGCGCTCGTCGCCGGGGGCGCGCTCGTCGTGGAGGCCGCCGCCCGCGCGGGACGGCGCCTCCTGCCCGTCGACAGCGAGCATTCGGCGATTTTTCAATGTCTCGAGGGACGGCCGTCCGCCGACGTGGCGCGCCTGTGGCTGACCGCGTCCGGCGGACCGTTTCGCCGCACGCCCGCCGACGCGATGGCCCGGGTAACGCGCGAGGACGCGCTGCGGCATCCGACGTGGCAGATGGGTCCGAAGGTGACGGTGGACTCCGCCACCTTGATGAACAAAGGCCTCGAGATCATCGAGGCGCACTGGCTGTTCGGTGTGGCGCCCGAGCGGATCGACGTCGTGATCCATCCGCAGAGCATCGTGCACTCCTGCGTGGAGATGGTCGACGGCTCGATCCTGGCGCAGCTCGGACCGGCCGACATGCGGCTGCCGATTCAAACGGCGCTCACGTATCCGCGGCGCCTGCCGCAGGCGATCGCCCGCCTCGACCTTCGCGCGCTCGGGGCCCTCGAGTTCGAGGCGCCCGACGAAGCGCGGTTTCCGTGTCTCGGATTGGCCCGCGAAGCGCTGCGGCGCGGGGGCACCGCCCCCGCGGCTCTCAACGCCGCGAACGAGGCCGCGGTCCGGCTTTTTCTCGACGACCGCATCGGGTTTACGGACATCGCCCCGGCGGTTCGCCGTGCGCTCGACGCCCACGTGCCCCGTCCCGCCGCATCGCTCGCGGACGTGGTTGCGGCGGATCGCGAGGCCCGCGCCGCTGTAGCGGCGGTGTGTGCGGCATAATGGAGATCATAAGGATGAACGAAACGGGGGATCCGGTGTGTCGACGATAATCCTGGCCGTGCTGGCCTTGGAATTGATGATCCTGGTGCACGAGTTGGGCCACCTGATTGTGGCGAAGCGGGCCGGCATTCTCGTGCACGCGTTCGCGATGGGGTTCGGCCCGCGGCTCGTCGCATTCACCCGCGGCGAGACCACCTACAGCCTCAACCTGCTGCCGATCGGCGGCTACGTGAACATGGCGGGCGAGGACGCGGACAGTCCCGACGTCCCGCCGGAGCGCACCTTCCGCGGCAAGTCGGTGGCGTGGCGGCTCGCCGTCGTGCTGGCCGGTCCGGCGATGAACTTCGTGCTCGCGATCGTGCTGCTGGCGGCGGTCGCGACATCCTACGGCATCCCGCTGCGCGTCAGCACGCGGGTCGGCACACTCGTGCCCGGCTACCCCGCGGCGCAGGCCGGCCTCCAGACCGGGGACACGATCATCTCCGTCGACGGCCGGCCGATGCGCGACGGCCAGCAGATGATCGACCTGATCCACCGCAGCGGCGACCGGACGCTCGCGATCCTCGTGCAGCGCGGCCCGCGGCGCTTCATCCTGCACGTGCGGACCCGCTTCGATCCCCGGCAGAAGGTGTGGATCACCGGGTTCTCGCCGACCGTGGTGCGCGGCCGCCTCGATCCCGTGCGGGCGGTGGGCTGGGGGGCCGTGACGACGTTTCGCGACGCGGGCGCGTATCTCGCGGCGCTCGGCAATCTGATCCAGTCCGGCCGGCTGCTCGGCGAGCTCGGCGGTCCGGTGACCGCGGTCAACGTGCTCGGCCAGGCCGCCCACGCGGGCGGCGAGACGTTCCTGTACTTCACCGCGTTCTTCAGCATCATCATCGGACTGTTCAATCTGTTTCCGCTGCCGGCGCTCGACGGCGGCCGGGCCGCGTTCCTCGTGGTCGAGGGCCTGCGCCGGCGCCCCGTCGATCCGCGCCGTGAGGGCTACGTCCATCTCGTGGGCCTCGCGCTGCTGCTGTGTCTGATTCTGGCGCTCACCGTGCGGGACGTGCTGCATCCCGTGCACTTAACGCTGCCTTAGCATGACCGTGCTACAATAGTGCCGATGAATCGGACCGAGACGCGGCGGGTGCAGATCGGACCGGTGCCGGTAGGCGGCGGCGCTCCGATCGCCGTCCAATCGATGACGACGACCGACACCCGCGACGCCGACGCCACGGTCGCCCAGATCCTGGCGCTCGAGCAGGCCGGGTGTGAGATCGCGCGGGTGGCGGTGCCGGATCGCGCGGCCGCCGACGCGCTTCCCGCGATCAAGGCCCGCATTCACGTGCCGCTCGTCGCCGACATCCACTTCGACTATCGGCTGGCGCTCGCGGCCCTCGTCGGCGGCGTCGACAAGCTGCGGCTCAATCCCGGCAACATCGGCAGCGACGACCGCGTGCGGACCGTCGCGCGCGAGGCGAAGGCCCGGGGCGTGCCGATCCGGGTCGGCGCGAACGTCGGCTCGCTCTCCAAGGAGATGCTGCGAAAGTACGGGGAGCCCTGCGCCGCGGCGCTGGTCGACAGCGCCCTCGACGAGATCCGGATCCTCGAGGACCTCGATTTCCACGACATCGTCGTGTCGGTCAAAGCCAGCGACGTCGAGATGGCGCTCGACGCCTACACCGCCATCTCGGAGCGCACGGCGTACCCGCTGCACGTCGGCATCACTGAGGCCGGGACAACGTGGGCCGGCACCGTCAAGTCCGCGGTCGGGCTCGGCGCGATTCTCTCGCGCGGCATCGGCGACACGATCCGCGTCTCGCTCGCGACCGATCCCGTCGAGGAAATCAAAGCGGGGTTCGAGATCCTGAAGTCGCTCGGCCTGAGGATGCGCGGGCCGATCCTGGTCGCGTGTCCGTCCTGCGGCCGCGCCGACGTGGACATCGTCGGGCTCGCCGAAGAGGTGGAGCGGCGGCTCGCCGTCTACCCCGTGCCGGTCAAGGTGGCGGTGATGGGTTGCGCGGTGAACGGCCCCGGCGAGGCGAGGATGGCCGATCTCGGCGTCGCCTGCGGCAAAGGCATGGGCCTGATCTTCAAGCGCGGGCGTATCGTGGCCAGCCTTCCGGAAGCGCAGTTGCTCGAAGGCCTGATGAAGGAAGTCGAGGTCGTGGTCCGCGAGAAGCAGGCCGAGGCGGCGGACGCCGGCGTGCCGGCACCCGTCGGCGGCGGCGGCGGCGCGGCGGAGAGCTAGGTCGGCCGGCGGCGGCCGGTCCGGTTGCCGCCGCTTCTGCTTCGCGACGAGATCCCCGCACACACGCGCGCCGGTCACGGCGGCGCAGCGCCGCGCGCCCGCAGGGGTTCGGGGCGGTGCGGCGAACCAGCATGGTCGAATCTACGGGTGGAGGAAGTAGCGCGATGCGTGATATCAAGGTCGAAACGCTGCCGGGGGTGCCGGTCGGCGAGCTGCAGGTGGAGATGGTCGAGCGCAAAGGGGTGGGGCATCCGGACTCCATCTGTGACGCGATCATGGATCGCGTGTCCGTTGAGTTGAGCAAGGAGTACATCAGCCAGTTCGGGCACATCCTGCACCACAACATCGACAAAGCGTTCCTCGTCGCCGGCGACGCCGACACGCGGTTCGGCGGCGGTTCCATTCGTGAACCGATGCGCCTCATTTTCGGGGACCGGGCCACATACGGCATCAACGGGCGCGAGCTGCCGATTCGCGAGATCGCGATCCGGACCGCGAAACACTGGATCCGCGAGAATCTACGATTCGTCGATCCCGGCGGGCCGGACGACCAGGACGGCCCGCACGTGACCTACCAGCTCGAGCTCAAGCCGGGGTCCGCCGAACTGGTCGACATTTTCAGCCGCGACACCACCGGCGCCAACGATACCTCCGCCGCGGTCGGATACTGGCCGATGACCGAGACGGAGCGGATCGTGCGGGAGACCGAGCAGTACATCAACTCCCGAACGTTCAAGGAAGAGTTTCCGGAGGCCGGCGAGGACGTCAAGGTGATGGGCGTGCGGCTTGGGCCGGAGCTGCGCCTCACCGCGGCCGTGGCGTTCGTCGACCGGTTCGTCGAGGGCGAGGATCAGTACTTCCGGCGCAAGCGCCAGCTGCACGAGTCGGTCGTGGAGTTTCTGAAGAAGCGCACGACCCTGGAGCGGGTGCACTTCGACCTCAACACGCTCGATGAGCCGGGGCGCGGGCAGAACGGCGTGTACCTGTCGGTGCTCGGCACGTCCGCGGAGTCGGGCGACAGCGGGCAGGTCGGCCGCGGCAACAAGGTCAACGGCGTGATCGCGATCAACCGGCCGATGGGCACGGAGGCGGCGGCGGGCAAGAACCCCGTGTCGCACGTCGGCAAGATCTATTCGGTGTTCACGCATCAGGTGGCGCAAAAGGTGTACGAAGAAGTCTCGGGCATCCGCGAAGTGTACATTTGGATGGTCAGTCAGATCGGCAAGCCGATCGACCAGCCGATCACCGCGGCCCAGATCATCCTCGCGAAGGGCGTGCGCCGCGGCGCCGTGGAGCGTAAGGTCCGCGACGTCGTCGATCGGGAACTGGCCGGCATCAACGTTTTCTGCCGCGACCTCGCCGGCGGCAAATACACGGTCTGCTGACGCCGCGGCCGTCACGCGCGGTGGTGCGATGGGCACGGCTGCCGGGAGCGATCCTGGCGGCCGTGTTCGTTTGCGGCGCCTGCGCGATTCAGCGCGTCCCGATCGGCGCCGGGCCGCCGTTCCTCCGGTCCGCCGGCTTGACGCGTGTGTCGGACCTCCGCGCGGTCAGCCCGCCCGCGTGGGCGCCGGACGGACGGCATCTCGCCTTCAGCACCGCCGACGCGCTGTGGAGCGTGCGCGCGGTGGCGGGAGACCTCGACCGCCGGCGCATCGCGGCCGTCGCGGGCGCCGTGCGCGTCGCGTGGTCGCCGGACGGCCGCACGCTCGCCGCGCTGGCCGGAGGACGCCTGCTCAGCTTCGCCCTTGACGATCCGTCGCCGCACGCGCTCGTCCCCGCCGTGGGCATCAAGGATTACGCGTGGCCGCGGGCCGGGGCCGGCCCGGCGTACGCAACCGCGAACGGAGCCGGCACCGCGCTGTGGACGCTGCCGGCCGCCGGGGGTGTCGTTCGCATCGGATCGCTGCCGCCCGGCCTCGAGATGCGGACGCTCGTGTGGCTGGCCGGGAACGCCGGCCTGGCGGTGGTCGCAGGGGATCGCGGCGCCGCCGCGGACCGCGTCGTGTTCATCCGCCTCGGCGTCCGCGTGGCGCCGCGCGTGCAGGCCCTGCCGATCGGTGGACACGATCCCGTGCCGTCGCCCGAGGGGCGCTTCATCGCCTACCTCGACGACGCGGCCGCGTCCGGCGCGGGAGACGGCGGCGAGACCCGCGTCGCGGTGATGCGCGCGGATGGGACCGGCCGCCGCGCGCTCACGCCTCCGGGGCGGTACACCGGCGTCGCGTGGTCGCCCGCGGGGACCGTGGTAGCCTACGCGCGCCAGGAGGGAGACCGGGCCGCGCTCGAGATCGCCGATGTGCTCACCGGGGAACGGCTGTGGCTCGGCGACTACCGGCCCGAAGTGGCCCCGCCCCAGGCGCCGCTCGCGATCGTATGGGCGCCGGACGGGACGCGGCTGGCCTTCGGGACCGATACCGGAAGCCGCGAAGGATTCGTCTGGGTGGCGACGCTCGAGCGCCGCTAGACCGGCGTGGGGCCGGCGGGCCGGCGCGCGAAGATGTACGCCCGCCGGCTCTGGTACTCGACCTGCGGCGCATACGGCCCGCGCTCGACGAGATCTTCCACGACGAGACCGGCGAGCTCCAATTCGCGCCGTATCGCCGGCGGCTCGAAGAACAAGAACTCCAGGTCAATCGGCCGGCCCCACAATTCGCGCTCGCGGAGCGTGTCGCGTCCGGCATGCAGCGCGAGCAGCAGCAAGCCGCCGGGCCCCAGCACGCGCGCCATCTCCCGGAACACCACGGGGAGCGAGCCGGCCGGGATGTTGACGATCGCGTAGAAGGCGGCGATTCCGGCGAGCGCGCCGTCGGGAAGATCGAGCGCGAGCATGTTGCCTTCGCGGAAGGCGATGTCCGGGTTGAGCCGCCGCGCCTCCGCGACCATGCGCGGAGAGAGATCCAGGCCGAACACCGCGGCGCCGGCGTCGCGCAGGTAGCGGGCGACCTGCCCGGGCCCGCAGCCCATGTCGCACACCTCGCCGCGTCCCGCGACATCGGCGGCGAAGCGGTCCAGCAGGCGCCGATCGAGCGGCTTGTCTCGCAGCTCGTCGAAGAGGCGGCGGGCATACTCGTCCGCCACGCGGTCGTAACTTTCGCGGATCGATCGCAAGATGCGCTCGGCCACGCAGAGCCTCCCGGACGCCCCCGCGGGGGGGCGCCGCCCGCGCCGTCATTGTACTGCCTTGACACAATCTCCGGCCGGCGAGACAATGAACCGGTAATGATGGGCGGCGGCCCCGCCAGCCATGTGGCGGGGCCGTGGCACACGTGTGGGGGTGAACCGAGTGCCGACCTACGAATACCGCTGTCCGCGCTGCGGGCATCAGTTCGAAGCGAGGCACGCGGTGAACGCCGCGCCGCCGAAATGTGAGCGGTGCGGCCGCGCGGTGCGGCGGGTGTTCACACCGGTGGGGATCATTTTCAAAGGCACAGGCTGGCATATCACGGACTACCGCAAGACCCCGGCGCCGGTTGAGGGCGAGACGAAGAAAAGCGAGTCCGCCGCGTCCGGCAAGGCCTCCGGCGACGGCGGAAAGAGCGGCTCCGCGGCCGCGGACGGCGGCAGCAAGTCGAGCGACGGCAGCACGTCGAGGGGCGGCACGAAGTCCGACGGCGCGCGATCGAAGCCCGCGTCGCGAGCCGGTGGCGGCCGCTCCGGCTCGTAGCAGCGGCGCCGGCGCGAGGGCGCGGCCGATCGGCCGCGCCCTCGCGCTGTCAGTGGCGCTGTGCGCGGTCGCCGGTGGACCGGCCGTGATGACCTGGTCGCCGGCGGCGGCGCAGACGCCGCTCGCCGTCGCGGTGGGCTTCGACGGCGCGGTGCGGCCCGGTGCGCCTACACCGCTCGAGGTGCGGACGCCGCCGATGTCCGCGGGAGGCTCCGCCGAAATTGTGGTCGAGACGGACACGCTGACGCCGGGCACCGGCCGCGCGACCGTGTCCACCGTGGTGCCCTTCCAGGCGGTCGCCGGGGCGTCGGAGCGGGTGCGGGTGCCGGTGGTCATCGAGGATGTGCGGCGCCCCGTCCGGGTGCGGCTCATGCTCGGCGGCCGGCTCGTCGCCCGCGCCCAGGTACCGCTCGATCCTGCGCGTGTGGCCGGCCGGCTCGTCGTGCTCGTCTCGGAGGTACGCGCCGGCCTCGGCGTGCTGCGGCGCGTGGATGAGCGCGCCGTCGACGCCTACGTCACGGCCGACGCGCTGCCGGCGCGGTGGCAAGAGTATACGGGCGTGGATCTCCTCGTCCTGCGCGACCTCGATCCCGCGCGTCTCGGCGAGGCGCAGCGCACGGCGCTGCTCACGTGGGTGCGCCTCGGCGGCCGGCTCGTCGTGATCGCCCGGCCCGGGGTGCCGCTGCCCGACTTTCTCGCGCCGATTCTGCCGGCGCATCTCGCGGGCGCGCACGCGCTCACCGCTCCCGCGGATCTCGCCGCTCGCTTCGGCGGTGCGGTTCCCGCCGGGCCGATCGCAGCGGTGGCGTTGATCCCGCAGCCGGACGCCGAGCTCGTGCGCGCGGGCGGCATGGCCGTGGCCGCCGGGGCGGCCGAGGGCGACGGGTACGTGAGCGTGTGGGGGATCGATCCGACGGTGCCGCCGCTCGCGGAGTGGGACGGCCGCGCGCGTTTGTGGGCGGCCGCGCTCGGCACGCCGCGGCCCGTGCTCGCCGATGCCTCGGTGCTGGCCGACCGGCTGAGCCCGCGCGCGGCGGTCGACCGATTCTCGCACGTCGCCGCCGGGCTGCTGATCGCGCTGTACGTCGCGGGGCTCGCGGTCCTGCGCCGCCGCCGTCCCACGCCGGCGGGTGCCGCGGCCGGCGCGGCCGCGGCCGCGCTCGCGATCGCGGTCTTTGTGACGCTCGCGGTCGGCGCGCGTGCACGCTCCACCGCTCTTACGCAGGTCGCCCTACTGCAGCAGGCGCCGGGAGCGCCCGTCGCGCGCGCGCTCGTCGTCGCCGCGGCGACGGTGCCCTACGGCGGGCCCGTCGACGTGACGGCGCCCCCCGGCGCCGCGGCGGCTCCGGTGGCCATGACGGGCGATCTTCGCGTCCGGTGGCGCGACGCCACCGCGGAGCTCGCGGGGGTGGCGCGGCCGGACCGGCCGTGGGTGTTCCAGGCGCTGGCCGCGGTGCCGCTGCGTACGTCGGCGGCCTTCGACCCCGGCGCGCAGACCTTGACCGTCGATCTCGGTCCCGCCGGACTGCGCAGCGCGGCCGTCTGGTGGCACGGGCTCGTCTATCCGCTCGGCGATCTGCCGGCGGGCCGGATCGTGCGCCCCGTGCCGGAGATCGGGTGGCGCCGTGCGTCGGACGTCGTCGCCGACGATCAGTCGCCGGGGCGGTTTTTCCGGGCCCCGGACAGCCAGGCTCCCGGCGCGATTGCGCGGTGGCCCCGGGCGGTGCTGATCGGCGAGTGGTCCGGTCCGGCACCCAGGTTTGTGCTCCCCGAGCGCGCCGGCGCAGGCCGGGTGGAGGAGGACGTCGTGCTCGTGGTGCCGATCGAAGGCCCGGCGCCGCGGGGGGCGCAGCCGTGAGCAACCCGGTGCTGCGCGGAGACCTGCGGGCGCGGGCCGCCAGCCGCAAGGTCTTCGCGATCGAGCTATTCTATCTCGGGGTGCTCGGCGCGCTGGCCTGGCTCGGCATGCCGCCGGAACTCGGCCCGCAGACCGCCGAACGAACCGCGAGCCTGACGACCGCGCTGCTCGCCGTCCAGGTCATCCTCGTGACCTACTTCACGTCGGCCTGCGCCGCCCAGGAGATTGCGGTGGAGACTGAAAAGTCTCCGGTCGATCTGGTCTTCGCGCCCTTTGCGCCGCGGTCGATCGTCGCCGGCAAGAGCGTCGCGACGCTCGTCACGGTCGGCTATTGGCTGCTGCTCGGGGCGCCGTTCGTCGCGCTGTCGGCCGGCATCCGTCAGGACTCGGCGGCCGGACTCGCAAGCGCCGGCGCGTTGATCGTCGTGGTGGCGTGGAGCATGGGACAACTGGGGCTGTGGCTCGGCATCGCGATCGAGTCGGAGTTCTCGCGGACGCTCGCGCATTGGGCATTGCTGTTGCTGGTCTTCGTCGGCACGCTCGCGCTGCCGCTGCCGGCGCGCACGATCAATCCCGTGCTCGGCGTCGCCGCGGCGCAGCGTGGGGTCTTGCCGGCCGCGGTCTACGCCGTGTACGTCGCGTTCGGCCTCGCATGTGACGGGGCGGCGCGCCTGACGCTGCGGCGGTATCTCACGTGAACGCGTCGCCGGAAGCCCGCGAGCTGCACCGGCTGCTGCAGCCGGTCGTCCGCCGCCTCGCGATCGCGGCGGCGGTGCGGCGGCTGGCGCGCGCGATCGCCGCGGCCGCCGCCGCGCTGCTCGTCTGGGCGCTCGTGACCGCGGTCATCCCCATCCCGTTTCCGCTGTCGCGCATGCTGCCGTGGGTGGCCCTGGCGCTCGTCGCCGGGGCCGTGGCCGCCGTCTGCTGGCGCCGGCCGCCGCTTCTCGTGGCTGCCCGCGTGGCCGACCGGCGCGCGGGGCTCGCCGACCGGCTCGGGACGGCCGTTGATCTCCTGGCGCGCATCGAACGTCCGGTGGGGCTCGTGCGCCTCCAGATCCGCGACGCGTTGTCGGCGGCGGCAGGACTCGAGCCGCGCGCGGTCGCCCCGATTCGCGCCCCCGGCGACGCCTGGCTGGCGTTCGCGCTGTGTCTCGCCCTTGCCGCCTGGTCGTGGTTGGGCGCGGGATTGGCCGTGCCCGGCACGCCCGCCGGCCGCATGGCGGCGACAATTCACCGCGAAGGCCGCGTGCTCGTCGACGTCGGCCGCCGCTTGGATGAGACCGGCCGCGCCGGACACCTGCCGGAAGCGCTGCGCACCGCGCCGGCCGTGCAGGGTGCCGGCCGCCGTCTCGAAGCGCCGCGCGTCGGGTGGGACGACGCGATGGGCCAGGTCCGCGAGGTCGTGCGGCAGCTGCAGGCGGCGCAGGACAGCGTGCGCCGGCAGATCGACGAGGCGATGTCTCCGGGGCGCGCCGGGCGTCCCGGTACCGGGAAGCCCGACAGCGCGGCGGCCCGGCGTGCCGATCAGGCGCAGCGGCTCGACGCGGCGCGGCTCGCGATGGAAGACCTGGCAGGCGCGCTGCGCCAGGGCACCGGCACCGGCATGTCCGCGGATGAGCTCGCCCGGCGCCTGCGCGCGCTCTCCGAATCGCTCGATCAGTTGGGCGCGCCGCCCGGCGTGCGGGCGGGCGTCGACCGCGCCCGCCGCGCGGCGGAAGGTGGGCAGCGCGGCGCGTCGTCGGCCGCGTTGGGTGAGGCGTTACAAGACCTGCAGGGCCTCGAGCGGATGCTGGGCGACGAGCAGGCGCTCGGGGACGCCCGGCGGCAGGTCCAGCGTTCGGCGGACCGCATCGCTCAGGCCGCGCGAGGCGGCGGAAGCGCACAGTCGGCCGAGCAGCCCGGGCCCGATACGTCATCGCAAGCCGCGTCCGGCTCGAACCCTCCGACGCCCGGCGCCGACGAGACGACGGCGCCGCCGCCCGGGCCGAACCAGGGGAGTCTGCCCGGCCGCGGGACCGGCGGAACCATGGGCGCCCCTACACCGCGGCTCGGGGGAACCCGGACGCAAAGCCGTCTCCAAGGGCTGCCGGGACCGGGGTCTACCCACGTGCGGGAGATCGTGGGGCCCGGACGCGCCGCGCCCGTGCAGCACGCCGCGGCGCCGCCGCCGGCGGACATCGCGCACGAGATCGACCGCGCGCTCTCGCAGGACCCGCTGCCGCCGGGGTACGTGACGTTGATCCGCCGGTACTTCGATTCGCTTGGAGGCGCACCATGAGCCCTGCCGACCGTCCGGCACCCGATCTTGCCGCGCAGACCGTCGAGGAGTTCCGGCGCACGTTCGGGCTCGTGCGCGGGGAGCTGAGCCGCGTGATCGTCGGCCATCAGGAGCTGCTCGACCTCGTGGTCACCGCGCTCTTTGCCGGCGGCCACGTGCTGCTCGAGGGCGTGCCCGGTCTCGGCAAGACGCTGCTCGTGCGCACGCTCGCCCAGGCGCTGGACGTCCGATTCGCCCGGATCCAGTTCACGCCCGACCTCATGCCGGCCGACATTCTGGGCACCAACCTCGTCGTGCAGGACGACGCGGGCCGCCGCCGGTTCGAGTTTCAGCCCGGCCCGATCTTCGCGCAGATCGTCCTCGCCGACGAGATCAACCGCGCGACGCCGAAGACACAGTCGGCGCTGCTCGAAGCGATGCAGGAGCACTCGGTGTCGATCGCCGGAGAGTCCCGGCCGCTCGACGAGCCGTTCTTCGTGCTGGCGACGCAGAACCCGATCGAGATGGAGGGGACCTATCCGCTTCCGGAGGCGCAGCTCGACCGCTTCCTGTTCAAGCTGCGCGTCGCCTTTCCCGCGCTCGACGAGCTGCGCGAGATCGCGGAGCGCACCACGGGGCCGGAGACGCCCGGCGCCCGCCGCGTCGTCGACGGCGCGGCGCTGCGCGGCCTGCAGGCGTTCGCGCGCGAGGTCCCGGTCGCCTCCCACGTGCAGGAGTACGCGGCGCGTTTGGTGCTGGCGACCCATCCCGGACCGGAGGGCGCGACCGAAACGGCGCGCCGGTTCGTGCGGTACGGCGCGAGTCCTCGCGGGCTGCAGGCGCTGATCCGCGCCGGCAAGGTCCGCGCGCTCGCGCAGGGCCGCGCCCACGTGGCGACCGAAGATTTGCAGGCGCTCGCCGTCCCGTCGCTGCGCCACCGGATTCTCTTGAACTTCGAGGGCGAAGCCCAGGGCGTCGATGCCGAGCGTGTCATCGAGGACGCGATCCGCCATACGGACGCGCGGACGGCCCCGACGGTCAACGCCTGATCGGCGCCGCCGCATGTTCTCCCACCGTCCGCTGCCCGAGCCCGCGTCGCCGCCTGCCGGCCGCTCCGCGGCCGGCGACCATGTGTCTGACGCCGCGGGGGCACCCGCCGCGGCCGCGCCGCGGGATCAGGCCGGGCTGCTCGATCCGGCGTTTCTTCAGCGGCTCGAAGCGCTCAGCCTCGTCAGCCGGCGCCGCGTGCGGGGACGGCAGCGCGGCGAGCGGCGCAGCCTGGTGCGGGGGCGCGGCATCGAGTTCGACGACTACCGCGCGTACGAGCCCGGCGACGATTACCGCTACATCGACTGGAACATCGCCTCCCGCCTCGACCGCCTGTTCGTCAAGTTGTTCAGCGAGGAAGAGGATCTCGACGTCCACCTGCTGATCGACACGAGCCGGTCGATGGCCGCGGGCGCGCCGAGCAAGCTGCTCCTGGCCAAGCAACTCGCCGCCGCGATCGGCTACATCGGCCTCGTCAACCTCGATCGCGTCGAGGTCGGCGTCTTCTCCTCCGGCCCCGGCCCGCGGTTGAGCCGGCTGCGCGGCCGCGGCCGCGCCTTCGACCTCCTGCGGTTTCTCGACGGCATCGCGCCGGAGGGCACGACCGACCTCGGCCTCGCGCTGCGGCGAACGCTCGACGAATCGCCCCGCCGCGGGCTGCTCGTCGTGATCTCCGACCTGCTCGATCCTCACGGCTATGAGGACGGCCTGCTGCGGGCGCGGCACCATGGGATGCAGACGTTCGTCATTCACGTCCTCGCCGAGGACGAACTCGCCCCGCGGCTGTCCGGCGAGCTGCGCCTCATCGACGCGGAAACGGGCCGGGCCGTGGAAGTGACGATCGACGCCGACGCCCTGCGGGCCTACGCCGAGGCGCGCGACGCCTACCTCGAGGGCATCCAGCAGTTCTGCTTCCGGCACGGCATTGACTATCTGCGGACGACCTCGACCGTGCCGGCCGACTCGCTCGTGCTGCGCTACCTCCGGCAGGGAGGGTTGGTGCGGTGACCTTCGGCGCGCCGGCCACGCTGTGGGCGCTCGCGGCGGTCCCGGTGCTGGTCGTGCTCTACCTGCTGCGGGTGCGGCGCCGGGAGCACGTCGTGAGCAGCGTGCTGCTGTGGGTGAAGTCGCAGCCGTCGTGGGCGGCGTTTCGTCCCTCGCGCCGCGTCGAGCGGAGCCTGCTGCTGCTGCTGCAAATCGTCGCCGCGGCCGGCATCGCAATGGCGCTCGCGCAGCCCGCGCTCCTCGGCTGGACGGCCGGGAATGGGGACGTGGTGCTGGTGCTGGACGGGTCGATGTCGATGCGCGCCCGGGATGTGGCCCCGACGCGATTCGATCGGGCTCGGGCCGAGGCGCGCGACGTGCTGGCGCGCCTCGGCCCGGGCCACCGCGCGGCCCTCGTGCTCGCCGCCGCGCATCCGCTCGTGCTCGTTCCGCCGACCGCCGACCGCCGCCGACTCGCCGCCGCGCTGGCCCAGGCGCAGCCGTGGGACGTGGCCGGCGACGTCCGCGGGGCCGTCGATCTGGCCGTACAGCTCGTGCCGGGACCGCGCGGACGGATCTTCGTTTGGACCGACGCCGCGCGATCGCCCGTGCCGGCGCTGCCGAACGTCACCACCCGCGTCCTCGGCGCGGCGGACGATAACACCGGCATCGTCGCCCTGCGCGTCGTGCGGGACGCGGAGACCGTCCAAGCCCTCGTGCGGGTGACCAACTTCGGCCGCGCGGCGGTGCGCGCGCCGCTGCGCGTGACGCGGGACGGCAGCCCGGTGTACGGCGAGACCCTCGCGCTGGCCGCGGGCGAAACGCGGACCGTCGTGTTCCCGGTGTCTGCCCCGCGGGGGGAGGCGGACGCCGGCGTGCTGCGCGCGCAGCTCGACGTGCGCGACGCGCTGCCCGACGACAAGACCGCGGACGCGCTCCTCGCGCCCGCTCCGCTGCCGTCCGTGCTGCTTGTCGGGCCGGACGATCCGCCGCTCGAGCGGCTGCTGCGCGTCGCGCCGGTCTCGCGGGCCGCGGTGACGCGGGAGACCGACCCCGCCGCGTGGCGCGGCTACGACGTGGTGATCCTCGACCGCGTGACGACCGGTGCCGTGCCGCCCGGCCGCTACCTGGCGATCGGGACTGTCCCGCCGAACCTGCCGGCCAATCCCTCCGGCGTCGTCGACGCGCCCGACATCGCGACATGGGACCGGCGCGATCCGGTGCTGCGGTTTGTCGACTTCGGGGACGTGCACGTCCGTCAAGCGCTGCGGCTCGCCCCCGAATCCGGGCACGTGCTCGCCGCGGGACCGTCGCCGCTCCTGTGGGCGTACGAGGGCCGGGGGTTGCGCGCGATCGTCCTCGCATTCGGTCTCGCGGACTCCGACCTTCCGCAGCACGTCGCGTTCCCGGTGCTGTTGGTGAACAGCCTCGCCTGGCTCGGCGGCGACGCCGCCGACCTCCACGCCGGGCAGACGCTGGAGGTACCGGCGGCGGGCGCGGATCGGGCGGTGCTGCGGCGGCCCGACGGGGCGCGCATCGACGTGGCGGCCCGGGATGGCGTGTTTTCGTTCGCGCTGCCGCGTGCCGGCGTGTACCGGCTGACCACACCGGCCGGCGAGCGGGCGGTGTCGGTGAGCGCCGGGTCCGAGGCCGCCGGCCTCATCGCCCCCGGCGTGTCCGGCGCCGCGTCACCCCCGCCGGTCCAGCAGGTGCTGGCCCGTCTCGCGCTCTGGCCTTGGCTCGTGCTGGGGGCCGTCGCGGTAGCGCTCGGCGAGTGGGCGCTCGCTACCCGGCGGCACGGCGGGGACGCCTGATGCCGCTCGTGACCTTCGCCCGGCCGCTCGCGCTGCTGTTGCTGCCGTGCGTGGTGCTGGTGCTGCGGTTGGGCGGCCGCCGCGCCGGCCGGCGGTGGCGCATCGCGTCCGCGCTGCGCGCGGCGATGGTGGCGCTGCTCGTGCTCGCAGCGGCCGGTCCGGCCGTGCGCGTGCCCGCCACCGGCGCGTCCGTCGTGTTGGCGGTGGACCGTTCCCTCAGTGTGACGGCGTCCGGCGCCGGGGACACGGAGACCGCGTTCGTGCGCGGCGCGCTCGCCCGCATGCGCACGCAGGACCGGGCCGGCGTGATCACGTTCGGCGGGCGGCCCGCGCTGCGGGTTCCCGTGGCGCCGCGCGTCGAGGCCGGCGATCTCGGGGTCGGGCCGGAGCCCGACGCGACCGACATCGGGGCCGCGCTCGATCTCGCGCGGAGCATCCTTCCCGCCGAAGGGACGCGGCGCATCGTACTGCTGAGCGACGGCGGCGAGAACAGCGGCGACGCCGCGGCGGCCGCGCGCGCGGCGGGCGCGGCGGGCATCCCGATCGATGTCGTGCCGCTCGGCGGCCCGCCGGCCGCGGACGTGCTGGTCGACGATGTGGTCGCGCCGCAGGAAGTCCGGCCCGGCGAACGGTACGAGGTTCGCGCAGTCTTGGAAGCCACGGCCGCCGCCTCGGCGACCGTCACCCTCCGCCGAAACGGCGTATCCAGCGCGGTTCGGCAGCTGTCGCTTGCGCCGGGCGAGACCGCGGTCCGCTTTCCCGAGATCGCGCTTACCCCGGGCCCGATCCGCTACACTGTCGACGTCGAGTCATCGCCGAGCGCGCTGGCCGGCAACAAGCACGGCGAGGTCCTGGTCGTGGTCCGCGGGCGGCCCCGCGTGTTGTTCGCCTCGGACGGAGGCCGGCCGCTCGCCGAGTGGCTCCGCCGGCAGGGGATGGACGTGGACGTGCGGTCGCCCGACGGGATCCCCGCGTCGCCGGGCGACCTCGCGCCCTACGCCGGCGTCGTGCTGGACGACGTACCGGCCACCGAGTTGAGCCGCACGCAGCAGGAAGCCCTGCGCACGTTTGTCGCCGCGGCCGGCGGCGGCCTCGCCGCGATCGGCGGGCCGCACAGCTTCGGGGTCGGTGGCTATGCCGGCACGCCGCTCGAGGCGGCGCTGCCCGTCAAGATGGACGTACGGCAGACCGCCACGCTGCCGACCGTCGCGATCGTGCTCGTGATCGACACCTCCGGCAGCATGGAAGCGTTCGGCACCGAGCTGGCCAAGGAAGAGCTGGCGAAGGAAGTCGCCGCGTCCGTCATCGACCATCTCGGCGAGCACGACCTGATCGGCGTGATCACGTTCGATCAGGAATATCGCTGGCTCGTGCCGATGACCGAGGCGCGGTTCCGGAGCCGCGTGCTCGAGGAGATCGCGAAGCTGCAGGCGGGCGGGGGCACCGTCATGTACCCGCCGCTCGAGGCGGCTCACACGGCGCTGCGGACCTCACCCGCGCGGCTCCGGCATGTGATCGTGGTGAGCGACGGGCTCACCGATCCCCCGCCGGCGGGCGCCAGTTTCCGTGCGCTGGCCACGGGCATGGCGCGAGACCGCGTCACCTTGAGCACGGTGGCGATCGGACACGACGCCGATCTCGCCCTCATGCGCAACCTCGCGGCGTGGGGGCTCGGCCGCACCTACTTTGCGAAGGATCTGTACGCGATCCCCGAGATCTTCACGACCGAGGCGTTCCTGGCCACGCGGTCGTACCTGATCGAAACCCGCTCGCCCCTCGGTCGCGGCGGCGCGGCGCCGACCCTGGCCGGCCTCTCCGCGCCGCCCCCGGTGGACGGCTACGTGGCCACGGTGCCGAAGCCTTCGGCCGACGTGGCGCTGTCGAGCCCGCGCCGCGATCCGGTGCTTGCGACCTGGCAGTACGGGCTCGGCCGCGCAGTCGCGTTTACGTCCGACGACGGCCTGCGATGGACCTCGGGGTGGGGGACCTGGCCGGACGCCGCGCGCTTCTGGTCACAGGCCGTGCGGTGGATGCTGCGTGACGAAGGCAGCGGCCTGTACGCCGAGACGACCGCCTCCGGCGGGGAGGGGCACGTCGTGCTCGACGTCCGGCGGCCCAACGGTGCGCCGTGGAGCGGTCTTGCCGTCACGGGGCGCGTCTCGGCGCCTGACGGCGCCGAGCGGCCGATCGCCCTCGCCGAGACGGTGCCGGGACGGTACGAAGGGGCCTGGCCCGCCGCGGCGCCGGGCACCTACGCGGTCGTCGTGGGCGCGCGCGAAAACGCCGCCCTCGTCGGCACCCGCATTGCCGGACTCATCGTGCCGTATTCGCCCGAGCTGCGGCCTGCACCCGGCGGGCCCGCGCTGTTGAGCCGCATCGTGGAAACCGGCGGCGGCGCGTTTCTTTCGGATCCCGCGGACGTCTTCCGGCCGGGGCCGGGCAGCGGCTCGCGCGACGCATGGCCGCCGCTCGTCGCGGTCTCGCTGGCGCTTCTGGTGACGGAGGTAGCGGTGCGGCGGGTGCCGGCGCTGGCCGAACGGCTGGCCCTCGCGGCAGGGGCACTGACGCGGTGGCGCGGAGGCCCGCCCGGCGCGCGCGCCGCGCGCGCGGGCGACGACGCAGCCTACGACGCGGCGGACCGGTGGGCGGCGGAGGACGCGGCGCACGCCGAGGAGGACGCGCTGCGCGCCGCGTCCATGGAACACGCCGCGCGGCTCTACATCGCGCGTCTGCGCGGCGGCCGCCGTAGTTGAACTACCTTGACGCCGCGGCCGCGCACGTACGAGTGAGTCAACTGCCTTGCGCGTCTAATTAACGGCAGACCGCCAGCAGCGCTTCCGGACGCTCGAGCCGGTGGTCCGGCCGCTCGGCCAGCACCGCGTCCAAGTGTTGGGCGCCCCACAGCGCGGCCGCGGTACCGGCGCCGGCCCCGCGGCCGGCGGCCATGTCCTCGACGCTGTCCCCGACCATGAGCGCGTCCGCGGCGGCGACACCGAGCAGGCGGGCGCCGAGCGCCACGGGTTCCGGATCCGGCTTGTGGCGGCGCACGTCCTCGTCCACGACGACCGCGCGGCACCACCGGTCCAGGCCGAACGCGCGCACCGCGGCGCCGGCCGTGGCGCGCCGCTTCGACGTGACGATGCCGAGGAGATAGCCGCGCGCGCTCAGCGCGTCGAGCACGTCCGGCACGCCCGGGAACAGCCGCACGCGTTCGTCGTGCATCGCGAGGTAGCGGCGGAGATACTCCTGCGTCAGCTCGTCGGCGCGGTCGGGCGCGAGCGCGTGGAACTTGGCGCGAACCGGCCAGCTCCAGCTGCGCAGCGTCTCCTCGCGGTCGAGCGTCCGGCCGAGCAGCGTCCGGCAGGTCTCGACGAAGGACGTCACGATCAGGTCGGCGCTGTCGAGGAGCGTGCCGTCCAGGTCGAAGAGCACGGCCCGGTACGGCCGTGCCGGGCGACCTGCCTGCCGACCCGCGGCGGGCGACGATGAAATTGAAGCGCCCGGCAACGATGTCATTAGAATCACGGGGTCGCTCATCCGCGCCAGGCGTCCGCCGGGCGGCCTTCCCACATCGCGGTGTAGAGTGAGAGCAGCGGCTCGCCGGCCAGCGGACGCGGATTGTTCGGACGCGGGTAGCGGGCCAGGCACTCGTCCACGAGCTCGGGAAGACGCTCCCGCTCGAGGCCGAGGGTGCGCAGCGCTTCGGGCATCCCGACGTCGAGCCCGAGCGACTGCACGCGGCGCACCGCGCCGCCGTCCGCGGCGTCCGCTCCGCCACCGGCCGCCGTGTCATGGCCGCCCGCGGCCGCCCCGATCCGCCGCAGGCGATCCGCCGCGGCATCGCGGCTGTACGCCATCGCGTACGGCAGGGCGAGCGCGCACGAAAAGCCGTGCGGGAGATGCAGCCGGTTGGCGATTGTGTAGGCGATCGAGTGCCCGAGAATCATGCCGGCGTTGAGCGTGAGCCCGCCGAGGTAGGCCGCGAGCGTCATCTGCGCCCGCGCCTGCGTGTCGCCGCCGTCGGCGTAGGCGCGCGGCAGCGCCTCGAAGATCAGCCCGATGCCCCGCGACCCGGTGATGTCGGTGAGCGGCGTCGCGCCGGACGACAGCATGCCTTCGACGCAGTGGCTGAGCGCGTCGAGGCCGGTGTGCGCCGTGACCGTCTTCGGCAGCGAGTGCGTGAGGAGCGGATCGAGCAGCACGCCGGCGGCCAACAGATGCGGATGGCTGTTCGCGAATGCCTTGCGGCTGTCGTGGGTGATCACCGCGTTCTGGCTGGCCTCGGCCCCGGTGCCCGCGGTCGTCGGCACGAGGATCGTCGGCACCGACGGCGCGGCGAATCGCCGGCCGATCTCGTGCGTATACTCGAGCACCCCGCCGGGATTTCGCACGAGCGCCGCGGCCAGTTTGGCGACGTCCATCACGCTGCCGCCGCCGACGGCACAGACGAGGACGGGAGAGACCCGGCGGGCCAGCGCCGCGGCCCGATCGGCGACCTCGGCGCTCGGCTCGCCGGGGATGTCGGCGAAGCGCTCGAGCGCAAAGCCGGCGGCGGTCAGGCCGTCGGCGACCGCCCGCGCCAGCCCGAGCCGGTCGACCACGGCGTCCGTGACCAGGAGTGCCGTGCCGGGCGCGATGCCGAGCTCCGCCACGCACTCGCCGATGCGTTCCGAAGCGCCGTCGCCGTACCAGACTCGGCTCGGACCGCGGAAGGGACGGGGAACGATGGGCTGCATCGACCGGGCGGACACGGAGGGCCTCCTCGGCAAAGAAAAATCGTGCCGTGACCGGCACGTCGCGGCGCACCGCGTCTCACCGCGGTCGCGTTGACCCGTCGTCGGCACGGATGATACCATCGGGTCGGCGCAGGGTAAAGGAGGCGTAGCGGGTGGCGCAGGCCGAGATTGGGATTTTCGGGGGGTCCGGCTTCTATTCGCTCCTCGACGACGCGCGGGAACTGAAGATCGAAACGCCGTACGGCGAGCCGGCCGACGTGGTGACGGTCGGAGAGCTGGCCGGCCGTTCCGTGGCTTTCCTGCCGCGCCACGGCCGCACGCACCGCCTTCCGCCGCACCGCATCAATTACCGCGCGAACGTCTGGGCGATGAAGTCGCTGGGGGTCCAGTGGCTGATCGGGCCCTGCGCGGCCGGGAGTCTTCAGGCAGCCGTGCGTCCCGGCGACTTCGTGGTATGCGATCAATTCGTCGACCGGACGTGGGGCCGGCCGGACACGTTTTACGACGGACCGGTCACGACGCACGTGTCGGCGGCGGATCCCTACTGCCCGACGCTGCGGCGGCTCGCGGTTGAGGCCGCGCACGCGGTCGGGATCCCGGTCCGGGATCGGGGGACGGTGGTGGTGATCCAGGGGCCGAGGTTCAGCACGCGCTCGGAGAGCCGGTGGTTCCGGGACCAGGGCTGGGAAGTCATCAACATGACCAATTACCCCGAGTGCATCCTTGCCCGAGAGCTCGAGCTCTGCTACGTGAACATCTCGCTGATCACGGACTACGACGTCGGCGTCGAAGGCGACGCGTCGGTCGATCCGGTGAGTCACGAGGCGGTGCTGCGGGTGTTTCAGGAAAACAACGAGCGGCTGCGCCACCTGCTGGTCGCCTTGATCGGGCGCGTGCCGCGGGCCCGGGACTGCTCCTGCGCGCGCGCGCTCTCAACCGCGCGCATCGAGTAGGGAGGCGCGGGGTGGCGGTGCTCGTGCGGGACCAAACTGGGCGCGTCAGCGGGATCGTGGTCTTTACGCTCGGGGTTCTGCTGCTGCTGGTGGTCTTCTACCTCGCCTACCTGGAGCTCGTCGCGTCGGGGGCGCTGGCCGGCACCGCGGGCGGCCGGTCGGCGGGGGACATAGCGTTGTTTGTGGCCGCGAAGGGCCTCTTCTTGTTTGTGTTGGGGTTTGTCGCATCGGCGATCGCCAACAAAGGGATCGCGCTCTACCAGGCCGCGGGGGGCCAGGACGCCGGCTAGGACGGCGCCGACTCGGACGGCAACGCCGCCGGGAGGCCGCGACGCCGCCGGAGGCCCTTGGACGATCAGATCGGGGTGGAGGCGAATCATGGAGCTTGAAGTGGCAGTGCGCACCAACGGCAACGTGACCGTCGTCGACGTGTCGGGCGAGGTGGATCTCTACACCGCGCCGCGCCTCGAGGAGGCCCTCGCCAAGGCGTCGGGGCGCACGCCGCCGTTGATCGTCGTCAACCTCGGCAAGACCACGTACCTCGACAGCACCGCGCTGCGCGTGCTGACGGCCGTCTTCAAGCGCGTGCGCGAGCGGCAGGGGGAGATGGCGATCGCCGAGGTGCAGCCGAAGATCGCCAAACTCTTCACCCTGACGGGACTCGATCAGGTGCTGCCGCTCTGCCCGACCGAGCGCGAGGCGCTCGACAAGGTCCATCACCCGCCGGCCGGCACGTAGCAGCGTCCGCCGGACCGTCCGCCGGGCGACTCGACAATGAGGCGACGGACCAGGATCCGCGGTAAGATCGCCGCGGTGATCCTGATCTGCATGATTCCGGTCCTCGTTCTCGCGGTTGTGCTCTACGCCGAGCGCAACGCGGACCGCCGCAGCACCGTCGTGCGGACCCAGGAAGATCTTGCCCGCGCGCTCGCGGAAGACGTGAACACGTTTTTCGCGACGGCGGTGCACACCGAGCGCGTGGCCGGCGCGGCGGTGACCGCGCAGCCCTATCCGGTGAGCGGGATCGCGCAGCTCTTTGCCGCGATCCGCCGCGGCGAGCCGGGTTTTCTCCGTCTCACGCTCGCCGATCCCGAGGGCCGGGTGGAGGCGGGCGATCCCCCGTCGCCGCCGAGGGCGCGCCTCAGCGGTCAGGCATTTGACCTGGTCCGAGGCGGCGCCCCATGGGCCGTCGGGCCGCCGCGCCTCTCGGCGGGCCGCCCGGTGGTGGAAGTCGCCGCGGCGATCACGAACGGCGGCGTCGCTGCCGCGATCGTGGACGGGGTCGTCGACCTGACGCTGCTCCCGGCGTCCGCGCCGACGGCGGCCACGCCCGAGGCGGACGCGGTCGTGCTCGACGGCGCCGGCTCCATCATGTTCGACCTGCGCGCCGGCGCGCGTCCGGCGGAGCCGCTGCGCGCGGTTCCCGCCGTAGCGGCCGCCCTGCAAGGGCGCATCGGCTACATCGAGGCGTACGTGGATCCCACCACCCGCGCCCGGGACATCGGCGCGGCGGTGCCGATCTCGTCCCTCGGCTGGGCCGCGGTCGTCCTCGTGCCGGAATCGTCCGCCTACGAGCCGGTCAGGCGGGAAACGCTGACCGAGGCGATCTGGCTGATAGCCTACGTCACCCTTGGGCTCGGGCTCGCGTGGGTGCTGGGCGGCGAGTTGAGCGCGCCGATTCAGGCGCTCGCACGCGCCGCGGCGCGGGTGGGCCGCGGCGAGGTCGGCTATCGCGTGCCGGTGCGGCGCACGGACGAGCTCGGCGATCTGGCCGCGGCCTTCAATGAGATGAGCGCGCAGCTCGAGCGATCCGTCGCCGAGATGAGCGCGGTGCAGGGCGTGAGCGACGTTGCGCTCTCGACCGTGCGGCTGAACGAACTGCTGCCCCCGCTCGTCCAGCGCATCGTGGCGGCGCTCGGCGGCGACAGCGGCGCGATCTGGTTCGTCGACGACACGACCGGCGAACTCGTCTTGCCGGAGGCGTTCGGCGGAATTCCCGGAACCGCGCGGCGCCTGCCGCCTGGGGAAGGCCTCGCGGGGCGCACCGCGCAGGGGTACCGCGCCGTGCAGACAGTGGATGTCGAAGCCCTTCGGGCGGTCGACCCCGATCTCGCCGCCCACGACGTCCAGGCCGCGCTCAGCGTGCCGCTCCGCGCCGGCGGCCAGACGATCGGGGTGATGCAGGTGTTCTCGCGCAGGCCGCGCGAGTTCGGACCGGCGGAGATCCGGCTCGTCGAGACGTTCGCCGACCGCGTGGCCCTCGCGGTCGGCAACGCGCGGACCTACCAGCAGCAGCAGGAGATCGGGCGGATCATCCAGCACGCGCTCATGCCGGCGCCGAGCGTCCGTCTCCCGGGCCTCGCGGTGGCCGGCCGCTATCAGCCGAGCCGCGAAGTCGGCGGCGACTTCTACGCCGTGCTGCCGCTCGCCGACGGGCGCGTGGGCCTCGCCATCGCCGACGTGGCCGGGAAGGGCATTCCCGCCGCCACGCTCGCCGCGCGGACACGCTACCTGCTCGAGGCGCTTGCGTTCGACGGCCGCGATCCCGCCGACGTGCTCGCGCGGCTCAACGCCGCGCTGGTCCGCGATTCGGCGACGTCGCTGTTCGTGAGCCTGTTCTACGGCGTGGTCGCGCCCGCCGCCGGGATCTTCCGGTTCGCCAGCGCGGGGCACGTGCCGCCGGTGCTGCTGCGCGCCGACGCGCCCGACGCGGCGCTCCTCGACGTCACCGGCCTGCTGCTCGGTATTCTGCCGGAGGCGCGGTACGTGTCGCACGAGACGGCCGTCGGCCCCGGCGACCTGATCGCGCTGTACACCGACGGGCTGACGGAGGCGCGCCGCGCGGACGGCGAACAGTTCGGCGAGCCGCGCCTGGCTGCGGCCGTTACGGCGGCGCGGGACGGGACCGCGGAGGACATCGCCGACGCGGTGATGCGCGCCGTCGCGGACTGGGCGGGCACGGGCCCGCGCGATGACCGCGCGCTCGCGGTAGTGCGCCTGCTTCCGGTCGAGGCGCAGGCCGCGGCGGGACCGGCGGGCCGGACCACCACGGTCGTCCCGTAGCGGCTCAGCGCGGTCCCGCCAGCAGCAGCGCGGCGGCGACCAACAACCCCGTGCGCTGGTGCAGCTTGGCTGTGCCGCGGAGCGCCTCGGTCAGCACGACCGGATCGGTGTCGCGGCCGACGCGCCGGCAAAGCGCCGCGGCCGCCGGCGCCGTGAGGAGACCGGCCAGCGCGAGCGGCGGCAGCCCCCGAAAAACCACCGCCGCGGCAATCGCGGCGTAGGCCGTCCCCACGAGCGCGATGTACTCCGCACGCGTCGCGCGTTCGCCGATCAGGGTGGCGAACGTGCGCTTCCCGCTCCGGCCGTCGGCGTCCAGGTCGCGCAGGTTGTTGACGACCAGCACCGCCGTCACGAGCGCGGCCATCGGCAGCGAGACCCACCAGGCGCCGGCGCCGAGGGCGCGGACCTGCACGAAATATGCCCCCAACACGATCACGGGGCCCATGAAGATGAAGACGACCAGGTCCCCGAGTCCGATGTAGCCTAGGGGCAGCGGGCCGCCGGTATACGCGTAGCCGGCGAGCACGCTCAGGATCCCGGCCACGAGCACCGGCCATCCGGCGACGGCGACGAGGCAAAGGCCGAGCGCGCTGCCGGCCGCGAACAGCGCCAGGCCGCCGGCGAGCACCGCGCCGGGGGCCAGCAGACCGTGCTGGATGAGACCGCCCGGGCCGACCGACGCGCCGTTGTCGACGCCGCGCGCGAAGTCGTAGTAGTCGTTGACCATGTTGGTGCCGGCCTGGATGGCGACGGCCCCGCCGAGCGCGGCGAGGAAGATCAATGGATCGAAGTGCCCGTCCCGCGCGGCCGCGGCGGTCCCCGCAACCACCGGCGTGACCGAGGCGGTCAGCGAGTAGGGCCGCGTCGCGCGCCACCACAGCGCGAGGCGCCCCGGCGTCGGTGACACGACGGCCGGCGTGGAAGACATGGTGGGCGGCCGCTTGTCGGCCGGCGGAGTCACGCCCGCCAGGGCAGCACCCGCCGCTCCAGCCAATCGAGCGCGGCGGTGGCGATCCAGCCGAGCGCCGCGGTCACGAGCAGCCCGGCAAACATCACGTCGATCGCGAAGATCTGGTACGCGCGCCAAATCAGGTGGCCGATGCCGGCGTCCGAGCCGAGCAGCTCGGCGCCGACGATCACGATCAACGCGAACCCCATGCCGAGCTTGAGCCCCGTGAAGATCGACGGCAGCGCCCCCGGGAGCGCCACGGTCGCAAACACCGCGGATCCGCGCGCGCCGTACGCGCGCGCGATGCGCATGTAGGCCTCGTCGAGACCGAGGACGCCGGCCATGGTGTTGAGCAGCACGAGGAAGAAGATGCTGAGCGCGACGATGCTGAGCTTCGACGCCTCGCCGATGCCGAGATAGAAAATGATCAGCGGGTAGACGGCGATCTTGGGGATCGGATAGATGGCCGAGACGAGCGGCATGAGGGCGGCGCGCACGGACCGGCTCAGGCCCATCGACAGGCCGACGGCGACCGCCGGCACGGCGCCGAGGAGGAAGCCGAGCACGATGCGCTGCACGCTCACGGCCACGTTGTAGGGCAGTTCGCCGGTCCGCGTCATGGCGGCGACCGTTCCCAGCACCGTGCTCGGCGCCGGGACGTAGCGGGCGTCGAGCACGCCGGCGCGGCTCAGGCCTTCCCAGAGCGCCAGCAGCGCGATCGGCGACAGGACGGCGAGGACGCGGTCCGCGGCGCGTCCCTTCACGGGGCCGGCCTCTCAATCTCGGTCTCGAGATCGTCCCACAGGCGTGCCGTGAAGGTCCCGTAGGCCGGATCCCGGCGGACCTCGCGGTACCCGCGGGGACGCGGCAGCGGAACGGGGATATCCGCCTTGATCCGGCCCGGCCGGGCGCTCATGACCAGCACCCGGTCGGCCAGGCGCGCAGCCTCGTCGAGGCTGTGGGTCACGAACAGAATGGTGGGCCGCTGCTCCTGCCAGAGCGTCAGCAGCTGGTCTTGCAGCACCAGGCGCGTCTGCTCGTCCAGGCTCGCGAACGGCTCGTCCATCAGCAGCACGGCCGGGTCGGACGCGAGCGCGCGGGCGATGCTGACGCGCTGGCGCATACCTTCCGAGAGTTGCCGCGGATACGCGTCGCGGAACGCCCAGAGGCCGACGCGGCGGAGCTCGGCTTCCGCCCGCCGGGCGCGCTCCGGGCGGGGGATCCCGAGCATGCGCAGACCGTAGTCGACGTTGCCGAGCACCGTCATCCACGGAAAGGTGCAGATGCCCTGAAACACCACCGCGGAAGCGAGCCGCCCCGGCTGCGCGGGTGGCACCGCGACCGTCCCGCCCGTCGGCCGCAGCAGGCCGGCCAGGATATGGAGCAGGGTCGTCTTGCCGCAGCCCGACGGTCCGATCAGCGCGCAGAATTCCCCGGGCGCGATCCGCAGCGACACCTCCCGTAGCGCGAGGATCTCCCCGCGGTCGGTGCGGTAAGCGTGCGTGACCGCGGACGCCGCGAGCGCGGCGTCCCGCTGCGCGAGGACCGCCGCCTTCATGGCGACGGCGTAAACGGTCCCGCGAGCGCGAGCGCCCGCCGTACGAAGGAGGTGTCGACGTAGGCCCGCGGCGGCAGCGGCCGCGTGTAGGTGAGCTCGCCGCGCGTTCGGAAGAACTCCTCGAGCCGCACGAAGTCGTTAAAGTTCAACTCCCCGTTCGGTTCGTAGTACGGCCGCCGCGCCCGCAGCACGACGTCCGCGGGCACGCCGGTGTACTTCTGAATGATGCGGGCCACGTCGGGCCGGCGGAAGCCGCCGCCGGAGAGATCGCGGCACGCGCGCAGCCAGGCGACCATGAATCCCACCGCGTGGTCGGGGTGGCTGCGCATGAACTCGCCGCCGAAGTACGCCGCGGTGACCTGGACGCCGTTGATGAAGTCGTCGCTCAGCACGGCGATCTGCCCGCGGTCCTCCGCGAGCGTGGCGAGCGGCTCGCCGAGGAGGCCGGCCGCGATCGCGCCGTTGGCCAGCGCCGCCGGCACGTCCGGAAAGTTCACCTCCACCGGCTGGATGTCGGCGAGCGTCAGCCCGCCGCGCAGCATCGCCGCGTTCAGCCAGAACTCGGTCGCGGATCCGAGCACGTTGACCGACACTCGCTTGCCGCGGAGGTCGCGCACGGCGCGGATCTCTCCCGCATCGTGCGCCCGGCGGCTCACCACAAGCGGCGTGCTCACCGGCGGGCGCTCGAGATGGACCGGGCCGACGACCTTGAAATCGAGGCCGCGCGCCGCGGCGTTGAAGACGCCGGCGCCCAGTCCGCCGATCACGGCCTCGGCGCGTCCGCTCGCGAGCACCACGAACGCGGAGGTGCCCCCCGGCGTGCTGATCAGCTCCACGTCCAGCCCTTCCCGCGTGAAGTAGCCGCGCTCAATCGCGACGTACAGCGGGGCGAAGATGAGCACCGGAACGTGCACCACGCGGATGTGCAGGGCCGGTCGTGTCTGCCCGCGCGCCGGCGCGGGCGCCGCCAGCCGCCCGGCGGCGCCGCCCAATGACGATAGGCTGAGCGCGAGCGTCAACATGGTCCGCCGGCTCATCATGAGCCATTCTCCTTTCGCGCATCCGCCGCGCCGATGCTTCGGAGCAGCAGCACTCTGAGGTCTGGAAGCCGATCGGTCACGCGACCCTCGCCCGTGACCAGCCACTGCGTGATCACCTCGTTAAGCGTGCCGAGCCACGCCTGTGCGGCGAGCGCCGTGTTCTGGGAGGGGATCGCGCCCTCGACGACCGCGCGGTCGAGATGCCGTTGAATGACCTGGGCGAAGCGGCGATGGATGTCGAGACGTTTCTGCTCGAGGGCGGGGCTGAGCCCGACCGCTTCGACGAGCAGGATCTTCACCAAATCCCGCCGCGCCTCGGCCGTCTCCAAGACGACCCGGAGCGCGCTTTCGACCTTGCGGAGCGCCGTCGGCTCGTCGGCGATCGCCGCTTCGGCACCGGCTTCGACCACGCCGGCGACCGCGTCCATCAGCGTGAGAAACACGTCTTGCTTGCTCGAGAAGTAGTGGTAGAATGCGCCCTTCGACGTCGCCGACGCCGCCACGATGTCGTCGACTGTCGTGCCGTGGTAGCCTCGCTCGGCGAAGACCTCCATCGCGACGTGAAACAGACGGTCCCGCGTCGCGGTCGCGGCCGCCGAGCGCCGGGGCCTCTGAGCTTCGCGAATGGACATGCCGGATAATTAGACCGACGCGTCGGTCTATCCTTTTCAGGGGTTCACCCGTGCGAGCCTCGCAGTCGGTCCGCGATTAGTCGATCCACGGGCCGAGGAGTCCAGCGACGCAATACGGAACATGACCACCCGCTGACAACGATCGCGCCATGAGATTGGGGGGATCGATGTGCGCCGCCGCCAGAGTCGTACCTCATCACGGCCGTCTGGCAAGACCCAGGCTCGCGCGAGGACGGCCGCCCGCCCCGCGGCCGGCGCGGCGGCGAAGCGCCGCGAGGGCAGGGTGATCGGTCGCGGCGCGCCGTCGAGCAATGCCCAGCCGGTCGGAACGACATCGGCGCTCGGTTTCGCGTTCGGCAATCCCCACCCGACGCCTGACGACTACAATACCCTCGATCCGAAAGACGTGTTCGCCGATGCCAACATCAAGTCGACGCCGTCGCCGGAGCCGGTGCCTCCGCCGTGGCGGACGCCGCCCGTGCTGGCGTTCTCGGACGTGCTCGGCGCGGATATCCTCTCGCAGATTCAGCAGTCGGGGCGAATCGTGTTTCACGCGGTCGGCGACACCGGAGGGATCAAGCAGCCGTCCGACCAATTCGCGGTCGCGGACGCGATGAGCGCCGATCTCGCCGGTGCGACGTACGCGGCCGGGCGGCCGGCGTTCTTCTTCCATCTCGGCGACGTCGTCTATTACTACGGGCAGGAGCGCTACTACTACGACCAGTTCTACGATCCGTACCGGGACTACGACGCCCCAATTTTCGCCGTACCCGGGAACCACGACGGCGTCCTGTTTCCGGGCGAGCCGGTCAAATACTCCCTCGAACCGTTCTGCAATAATTTCTGCACGGCGACGTCGATGCACCATGTGGTCGCCCAGGGCTGCGCGCGGACGACGATGACGCAGCCCGGTGTCTACTTCACGCTCGACGCGCCGTTCGTGAAGATCATCGGGCTGTACTCGAACACGAGCGAAGGCGCGACGCAGGGGCTGATCAGCGGGCCGAAGGTGGGCCCGGCGCAGCTCGCGTTTCTGCAGAGCCAGCTGCAGACGGCGGCCGCCCAACGCGCGAAGAACGACCGGCGCGCTCTCGTCATCGCGGTGCACCATCCGCCCTTCACCGGCAGCGGGAGTCACACGCCGAATCCCGCGATGCTCGCCGATATCGACGCGGCATGTCAGAAGGCCGGCATCTATCCCGACGTCGTGCTCTCGGGCCACGCCCACCTCTACGAGCGATACACGCGGACGGTCGCCGGGCGGCAGATTCCATACGTGGTGGGCGGGAACGGCGGCTACTTCAACCTGTCGGGCTTCAAGCCGGGCGCCGGAGGGAAGCAGCCGAAACCGCCGGTGAAGGGAACGGACGCCGCCGGCAACCCGCTGACCTTGGAATCGTTCGCCGACAAGCTCTACGGGTACCTCAGGCTCACGGTCACTCCTGGGACGCTGTCCTGTGAGTTCGTGAGCGTGGACAAGGCCACCGGGAAGAAGACGGTCCCGGACGCGTTCAATCTCAATCTCGCCGCGCATCAGGTGACGTCCCGGCCGCGCGCATCGTGACGCGGACGCGGACACGTGTTTGTGAAACCCGTGCGGCCGGACGGGAGGCGGGCGCGGGTTGTCGTTGACCGTGCCTGCCGTCCGTGGTATAGTTTCTGGTGCCAAGCAGAAGCCATCCGCTTCTCACCTCATGGCGCGCCCGAGGCGCCGTCGATGAGGTCGGCACGATCGAGGTTGTGCGAGGGGGTGGCAACGCCGCCCCTTTTTTGTTTGGGCAACCAAGGGGGTTGAGGTTTTATCGACCGAGAGATCAGGATCAACGAGCGTATTCGGGCCCGTGAGGTCCGGCTGATAGGGGATGCGGGGGAGCAACTCGGCGTCGTGCCGACGCGTGACGCGCTCGTGCGCGCGCAGGAGGCCGGGGTCGACCTGGTGGAGGTCGCGCCGACCGCCAACCCGCCGGTGTGCCGGATCATGGACTTCGGCAAGTACAAGTACGAGCAGGCGAAGCGCGAGCGGGTCGCCCACAAGAAATCGAAGACCTCGGGACTGAAGGGCATGCGGTTGAGCCCGAAGATCGGGCAGCACGACCTGGAAACGAAGACGCGCGCCATCACGACGTTCCTCAAGGACGGCGACAAGGTGCGGGTCTCGATGTGGTTCCGGGGACGCGAGATGGCGCACCCGCAGATCGGCGAGCAGATCTTGAAGCGGATGGCGCAGCAGTTGGCCGAGGTCAGCGTGGTCGAGCGGCCGCCGCTGATGGAAGGCCGCAACATGATCATGATCCTGTCGCCGAAGAAGAACTGAGGGGGACGAGATGCCGAAACTCAAGACACACCAGGGGACGGCGAAGCGGATCCGCGTCACCGCGCGCAAGCGGCTGCTCCGCGGCCGCCAGCTCGGCGGCCATCTGATGGTCGGGAAGTCGGCCAAGCGCCGGCGATCGCTGCGGCAGCTGCGGGAGATCGAGCGCACCGATCGGGCGCGGCTCGCGCGGCTGCTTCCCTACAAGTGAGCTCGCGGCCCCGGCCGCGCGATAGACGGATGGGGGGGACGGACGAATGGCACGCGTAAAGCGCGGGGTGACGACCCGTCGCCGGCACCACAAGGTCCTGAAGCTGGCCAAGGGCTACTGGGGCAAGAAGAGCCGCTGGTTCAAGCTCGCGAACCAGACGGTGCACCGCGCGCTGCAGCAGGCGTTCAACCACCGGCGGGCGCGCAAGCGCGACTTCCGGCGGTTGTGGATCGCGCGCATCAACGCGGCGGCGCGCATCCACGGGACATCGTACAGCCGGCTCATCTGCGGTCTCCGGCGCGCCGGCATTCAGGTGAACCGCAAGGTGCTCGCCGATCTGGCCGTCCGCGACGACCGCGCGTTCGAAGCGCTGGTCAAGCGGGCGCGTTCGGACGAGTAGGTCCCATCGAACAGCCGCCACCGAGCCGGAACCTGCTTCGACCGTAAGTCACGGGCCCTCCCTCCGGGAGGGCCCGAATCGTACCCGGAGCGCCGCGGAGGCGCGGACCACGCAGGAGGTGGGTGCGTCGACCATCTCGAGCCGGCACAATCCATTCGTGCGCGAGCTCCGCGCCACGTTGCGGGCGCCGAGCCGCCGCTCGGGGGTCTGCGCGATCGAGGGGTGGCGGCTGCTCGAGGCCGCGGTCGCCGCCGGCGTGTCGTTCGACGCGCTCGTCGTGACCGAGGCCGCCGCCGCCGATCCCGCCGCCGCCCGGATCTATGAAGCGGCGCGCGCGCGCGCCGCGCGCGAGATCACCGTCACGCCGGACGTGTTGGCGGCGCTGACCCAAGTGCCCGCTCCGCAGGGGGTGCTCGCCGTCGCGCCGCGGCCCGCCGCCGCGCCGCTCGCGCTGGCCGCGGGGGCGGAGACGCTCGCGGTCGTGCTGGACGCGATCCAGGACCCCGGCAACGTGGGGACGATCGTCCGTACCGCCGTCGCGTGCCGGGCGACGATCGTCGTGGCCTGCGGCCCGACGGCTGACCCGTTCGCGCCGAAGGCGCTGCGGGCCTCGGCCGGCGCGGCGTTCCTGGTGCCGATCGCGTTCGCGGCCGGGGCCGACGAGGCGGAGGCCGCGCTGCGGTCCGCGGGGGTCCGCATCGTCGTGGCCGACGCGCACGCCCCCTCACCGCCGACCCCGGCGACGTGGGTGCGTCCGCTCGCGCTGGTCCTCGGCAGCGAAGCCGCGGGCCCGGCGCTGGTCTGGCGCGCGCACGGCGGAGCCGCGGTGCGGGTGCCGGTGCTGGGCCCCGTCGAGTCGCTCAACGTCGCGGCGGCCGCGGCCGTGCTCCTCTATCAGGCCGCGGGACTCCTCTCGCCGCGCGCTTGATCCGGGCTGCGGCGGACGTGTGTTATACTAAGGCCGCATTTCAATCCACTCCGCGACGGCGGCGACCCACAGATGGTGCCGTCGCGCAGTCGTCGCAGCACGACGGGGGACGCGTGGTGGAAATCGCGTGGACGCCGGAATGCTTCTGGCGTCTGTTCGAGGCGACCGGCTCTATCTGGGCGTACTTGATCTATCGGGACCTGACGGACGGCGAAAGCCGTTGGGTGTTGCCCATCCTGAACTGACTCCTGTTCGCGACCGCACCCGTTCCGCCCGTACCAGGTGAGTTTCGCTCCGACGATCTCGTAGGGACCGCACTTCTGTCCCTCGGACAGAAGTGCGTTGCTGTTCCGGGGGCGGCCGCGTCCCGCCGGCCGACTTGCGGCCGGCAACCATGAAATTGAAGCCGCGCGCGACCGGAGGCGATCGTGGAGAACGTCGCATGGATTGAAGAGATCCGCGCGCAGGCGACGCGGGATATCGAAGCCGCCGGCGACACGGCGGCCCTCGAGGAAGTCCGCGTCCGGTATCTCGGCCGGTCGGGCCGGATCACGCGGGCCTTCCGCGACGTGGCCGCGGCCCCCGCGGAGGACCGCCCGGGGCTCGGCCAGGCCCTTAATCACCTCAAGGATTACGTCGAACTCGCGCTGGCCAAGCGCCGCGACATACTTGGCCAGGGCGCGCGCGCGACACTCGCCGCCGCCGAGCGGATCGACATGACACTTCCCGGCCGGCCGCTCGCGCGCGGCCGCGCCCACATACTCGCCCGGACGGCGGGCGAGATCGCCGAGATCTTCCGCGGGATGGGGTTCGACATCGAAGACGGTCCGGAAGTCGAGCGGGACCACGACAACTTTGAGCGGCTCAACATGCCGCCGTATCACCCGGCGCGCGACGCGCAGGACTCGTTCTACCTCGACGCCGAGTGGATGCTGCGCACGCACACGACGGTGGTCGACGTCCACGTGATGGACGGCCGGCGGCCGCCGATGCGGGCGGTGGCCGCCGGCCGCTGCTACCGCCGCGATCCCGTCGACGCGAGCCATTCGCCGATGTTCCAGCAGATCGACGGGTTCATGGTCGACGAGGGCGTCCGGTTCTCGGACCTGAAGGGCGTCTTGTACGAGTTTGCGCGACGCTACTTCGGGCCCGAGACGCGCGTGCGCTTTGTGCCGTCATACTTCCCCTTCACCGAGCCGAGCGCGGAAATGGCCATCGGGTGCGTGATGTGCGGCGGCCGGGGGTGCGCCGTCTGCAAACGATCCGGATGGCTCGAGATCTTGGGGTGCGGGATGTTCCATCCGCGCGTGCTGGAGATGGCGCGGATCGACCCGCAGCGCTACACCGCGTTCGCGTTCGGGATCGGGATCGAACGGCCCGCGATGCTCAAGCACCGGATCGACGACATCCGGCTCTTCTACGAAGACGACGTGCGGTTCTTGCGGCAGGTGTAGGGGTCCGATGCGGGTTCCGCGCGAGTGGCTCGAAGCCTACGTCGATCTCGGCGACGTCTCGACGGAGACGCTCGCGGAGCGTCTGGCGACGGTGGGGCTGCCCGTCGAAGCGGTCGAGCCGGTCGGGGACGACACTGTGCTGGACGTCGAGGTGACGGCCAACCGGCCGGACTGCCTCTGCATTATCGGCATCGCCCGCGAAGCGGCGCTGCTCTTTGGGCGCGCGCTGCGGCTGCCGGAAGGTCTCGAGAGCGCGCCGCGGGTGCGCGCCGCACGGCCGGCCTCTCGCGCCGCATCGAAGCCGGCACGGTCCGGGCGGGGCCGGTCCGCGGCGTCGCCTGCGTCTGCGCGGCGCGCTGGCGGGACCGACGTCCACCGGCGGGTGTCCGTCACGGTCCGGGATCCCGAAGGTTGTCCGCGGTTCACCGCGACGGTTCTCGACGCGGTCCGCGTCGGCCCGTCACCGGCGTGGATGCAGCGGCGTCTGGAAGCGGCCGGCGTGCGGGCGATCAACAACGTCGTCGACGTGACCAACTACGTCATGCTCGAGATGGGCCAGCCGATGCACGCGTTCGACCTCGCGCGGGTCGGCGGCCGGCGGCTGATCGTGCGCCGGGCCCGGCCCGGAGAAACCCTCGTGACGCTGGACGGCGTCGCGCGAACCGTGGACGAGGAGTCGTTGGTCGTTGCCGACGACACGCACGCCGTCTCGCTGGCCGGCATCATCGGCGGACAGGACACCGAGATCGGTCCGGACACGACGGCCGTCCTGCTCGAGGCGGCGTACTGGCATCCGCCCGGGATCGGCCGGACGAGCCGCAGGTTCGGCGTGCGCACCGAGGCGTCGAGCCGGTTCGAGCGCGGCGCAGACCCCGAGGGGCCGGTAGCGGCCCAACGCCGCGCCGGACTGCTGCTCGCGGAGGTGGCGGCCGCCCGCCCCGCGCCCGGACTGATCGACGTCTACCCGCGGCCGCGGCTCCGGCCGACGATTCGCCTGCGGCCGTCGCGCGCCGATGCGGTGCTCGGGATCGCCATCCCGCGCGGAGAGATGGTTCGCGCGCTGCGGGCGCTCGGGTGCGACGTGCGGCCCGGCGCCGCGGCCCTGACCGTTCGTCCGCCCACGTACCGTCCCGATCTGACGCGGGAAGAGGACTTGATCGAGGAAGTGATCCGGGTCCACGGCTACGACCGCGTACCGCTCACGATGCCGCGAGGGGTGACGACGCCGGGGCGGGTGTCGGCGCCCGTCGCCGAGGAGCGGCGAGTGCGCGGCGCACTGCTGCGCGCCGGGCTGACCGAGGTGATGACGCTCACGCTGGCGGCGGCCGGAAGCCCCGCCGCGGACGGCGACGGCGCGCCGGACGGTGCGGCCGCGGTGCGGCTGGTGAATCCGCTCACCGCCGAGCACGCGGCGCTGCGGCAATCGCTGCTGCCGGGACTGCTGCGGGTGCTCGCCACCAACGCATCGCGGCGTCAGCACGACGTGCACGTCTTCGAGCTCGGCCACGTCTGGCAGGCGGCGAAAGGCGGCGGCCGGCCGGAGGAGCGCCGGGCCGCGGGCATCGCGGTGATGGGCCGGTGGCGGTGGGGCTGGAACGTGCCGGCCGACGGCGTACTCGCCGATGCCTACCATCTGCGCGCGGTGCTCGACGCGCTGCTCGACGATCTCGACATCACCGGTGCCGCCGTCGCGGCGGACTCCTCCGCGTCGTCTCTGCTGAACGGGACGCCCTGGTGGCATCCGGGACGTGTCGCCGCGCTGATGCTCGCCGGGCGTCCGGTGGGGCGCTTCGGGGAGCTCCATCCCGAGCTCGTCGACCGGGAGCGGCTGCCCGACCGGCCGTGCCTGGCCGAGCTCGATCTGGAATCGCTGCTGGCCGCGGCCCGTCCGAGCCGCGCCTACACCGGTCTCCCCCGGTATCCGGACGTAGAGCGGGATCTCGCGGTCGTCCTGCCGGAAACGCTGCCGGCGTCCGAGATCGAGCGGCTGATCCGCGAAACCGCGGGCCCGCTGCTGGAAGCGGTTGAGTTGTTCGACGTGTACACCGGGTCCCCGGTGCCGCCGGGCCACCGCAACCTCGCCTACCGCCTGCGGTTCCGCGCGGCGGACCGCACGCTGACCGCGCCCGAGGCGGAGGAAATCATGGCCCGAATTCGAACAGCCCTTCAGAGTCAGACAGGCGGGCAGCTGCGAGCGTGAATCCCGGGCCCTACGAGGAGACGCGGTCCGGCGTAGCGCTCCCTGGGGAGGCATAAGGGGGAGGGCCGGATGCCCCGCACGATCACACTGAACTGGATCGACTGGGTCACCCTCGCGATCGTGCTGGTGTCGATTCTCCGGGGCGCGCGCTTCGGCGCGCTGGCCGGCCTGCTCGATCTCGGCGGGCTCGTCGCGACCTATCTCACGGCGGCGGCCCTGTACCCGCGCGGCGCCGAGTTGCTGCGCCGGTTGCCGGGCCTGAGCCGATCCTGGGAAGGACTCATCGCGTTCGTCGTGATCTGGCTCGCGCTGTACCTGCCGCTCGGCATCCTGATCCGCTGGATCTTCGCCCGCGCGCAGTTTCCCGCGTCCGGCCTCCTGGGCGGCATCCTGGGCGTGGCCCGCGGGATCGTCCTCGCCACCTCGCTGCTCATGCTGACGCTCGCGGCGCCCTTTCGCGGCGTCGTCACGGCGGACGCCCATCGGTCGCAGGTCGCCCCGTATCTGTTGAGCGGCAGCGAGCGCGTCCAGGCGATGCTGCTGCCCGCGCTGCCGGTGCACGTGCCGAGGCTGGGCCCGGGCGGCTCCACGTTCTGATCAGCCCTCGGAACCTCGAACTCGCTCACCTCTTGTCGGAGATCGCCGACTTTCTTGAGCTCAAGCAGGAATCGTCGTTCCGGGTCAATGCCTACCGCAAGGGCGCCCGCGCGGTCGAGAGCCTAAGCGAGGACGTCGCGGCCGTCGCCGCGCGCGGGGAGCTGCGAAAGATCCCCGGCGTCGGCGCGGGCCTCGCGGAGAAGATCGAGGAGTATCTTCGCACGGGCGCGATCACGTACCATGAGACCCTGCGGGGCGATCTCCCGGCCGGGCTGCCGGAGTTGATGACGATTCCCGAGGTCGGGCCCAAGACGGCGCTGCTGCTGTACCGGGAGCTCGGCATCGCCGACGTGGACGCGCTCGAGCAGGCCTGCCGCGACGGACGCGTGCGCGCGCTGCCGCGGCTCGGCGCGCGGTCCGAGACGAACATCTTGAAGGGGATCGAGCGGCGCCGGCAGCAGGGCACGCGCCGGCCCGCCTTCGAGGTACGCCCGCTCGTGGACGCGGTGGTGGACGGGCTCCGGCGTGCGGCGGGCGTCGAGGCGGTGA
>Ga0209579_10000538_pt1 | contig 37275 bp, 31 predicted proteins | sample Coa_R1_2_FD_187152 | JGI IMG/M metagenome (GOLD analysis project Ga0209579, IMG submission 187152) | Surface soil microbial communities from Centralia Pennsylvania, which are recovering from an underground coalmine fire - Coalmine... | ecosystem: Environmental > Terrestrial > Soil >...
GCACGGCGAGCAGCCGCCAGCGCGACCACCGTCGAGACTCGAGCTCCGGCGCCGTCTCGAGCGGCGGCGAGGTGGTCGTGGTCATCGGTTAAGAGGTAGCCCGCATTCGGTTACAGGCACATGACGGATGCTGTTACCTCGCTGTAACCGGCGGCCGGTCACGGGAGCGCCAGACGTGGGCCCACGGTTGGCTCGAGCGACGCGCACGCCTTGAACGCGCTCGTGAGGAACGGCGAGCTCGGGTCGATTCCCGCAAGGCTTTCGGGCGAGAAACGCCCATCGCTGCTCGGATCGGGGAAGCTCGGGACGCCGTGGGCGCGCATGCACTTCGCGAACCGGAGCATCGCCCGGGCCGCCACGGCCTGCTGCGAGGGCGTCAGCTCCGGCGGGCCGCCGCCGGGCATGAACCGGCGGCACGCGCGCATCGCGGCCTGGAACTGCGACGAGGCCGGATCGACGTTTCCGGCGACGATCACGCCTGCGAGGTCGAGCACCGCGCCACCCGCACCGTGCGCCGAGCCGACGGCGGCGGAGAAGCCGTGCGCGGTCAGGCAGGCCGCGAGCGCGGCGCGGCTCGGCTTCGCGGAGGTCGCGTTGCCGACGGCGCCCGGCGGGGTCGTCGCCGTCGCGATGCTCGCCACAGACGGGGGCTTCGCGCCGCCGCAGCCCGCCGCGACCAGGCCGAGCGGGGCGAGGGCGGCGACGAGCGCTGGCACGCGGCCGGGCACACGGGACAGGAAAGCACGGGTTTCTAAAACGGCTCTAACGCCCCCGCTAGCGAGTCGCTGACAGCCGCAACCGGACGATCGCGCCCCCGTCTCTTGCGCGGTCGACCGTGACCGTGCCGCCGTGCGCGTCGGCGATCTGCTTCACGATCGCGAGCCCGAGCCCTGCACCGGGCGTTCCACGCGCCTTCGCTGAGCGGTAGAAGCGGTTGAAGACGAGCGGCGCGTCCTCGGCGTCGATGCCGGGCCCGCGGTCACGTACCTCGACGAGCCCGTCGTACACGGCGACGTCGACCGCCTCGTTCGCCGGGCTCCACTTGCGTGCGTTGTCGAGCAGGTTCGCGACGGCGCGCTCGACCCGCTCGGGCACGCCGCTGACGACGGTCGGCTCGAGTCGAGCCCGGTAGCAGAGCTCCGGCGCGCGCCCTTGAGCTCGCTCGACTACCGACCGGACGACCTCGTCGAGACGGAACGGACGCGACGTCGCGTCTTGCTCCTCGCCGCGGGCCAGCTCGACGAGCTCACCGATGAGCGTCGTCATCGACTCGAGCTCCTCCTGCGCGTCGGCAAGCAGCTCGGAGCGCTCGCTCGCCGCGAGCAGGCCGGGCGAGGCGAGCAGCTCGACGTTTGCGCGCAGCGTCGCCAGCGGCGTCCGGAGCTCGTGCGAGGCGTCGGCGACGAGCTGGCGCTGAGCCTTCACCGACGTTTCGAGCGACGAGAGCAGCTCGTCGAGCCGCGCCGAGAGCCGGCTGATCTCGTCGCGGCCGCGCTGACCGATGCGCTCGCCGAGGTCGCCTGTGGCGACGATCCGCTCGGTCGTCTCGGTCAACCTCCTAAGCGGCGCGACCGCCCGTCTCGAGACGAGCGCGCCGAGGATCGCGGCGGCGCCGACCCCGCCGAGCGAGATGAAGACGAGCAGCCACCGCAGATGGGCGAGGTTGCGGTTCACGTCCACGAGCGAACGCTCGATCGTGACCGTGTCGCCCGTCCGAGCGAGCGTGAGCACGCGCGTCGGCACTCCCTTCACGGTCCGGCTGCTGAAGCGCGGCGGCGCCTTGGCTGCGGCCGGGCTCTGCTCGTGCGGGGTCACGTTCACCTGGACGGCGGTCGACAGGCGCGGGAGGACGACCTTGAATCCCGCGGGACCCACCCGGCGTGCCGCCCCCAAGGGGGCCGGGCTTCCGGCGGAGAACGACCGGTTCACGGCGAGCCCCCCGTGCAGCAACAGGCTCAACGGCGGCTGATCGACCGTCGAGCTCAGGTCGCCGTCCACCTCGCGGATCAGCTCGTGCCGGTCGGTGTAGTAGACGACGAACGAGGTCCCGACGATCGCCACGGCCACCGCGAGCGCGGCGAGCACGGTGAGCCTGAGGCGAAAGCTCATCGCTCGCGCAACGTGAAGCCGACGCCGCGGACCGTGTGGATCAGGCGCGGCTCGCCACCGGCTTCCAGCTTGCGTCGAAGATGACCGACGAAGACGTCGAGCGAGTTCGACGAGAGCGATCCGTCGTAGCCCCAGACGCGCTCGTAGATCGTCCCGCGGGCGAGCACTTGCCGCGGGTGGCGGAGCAAGAACTCGAGCAGCTCGAACTCGGTCGGCGAAAGCTCGATCCCGCGCTCGCCGCGGCGCGCGTCGCGCGTCAGCAGGTCGAGCTCGAGGTCGGCGAACGCGAGCGACTCCGAGCCGGTGCCGGCCCGGCGGAGCAGCGCGCGGATTCGCGCGACCAACTCCTCGTTCGCGAACGGCTTGACCAGGTAGTCGTCGGCGCCCGCCTCGAGCCCGGCGACGCGGTCGCGTACGGCGTCGCGCGCGGTGAGCATCAGCACGGGAACGGCGTCGCCCGCCGCGCGCAGCCGCTCGCAGACGTCGAGCCCGTCGCCTCCGGGCATCATGACGTCGAGAACGACCGCATCGAAGCTGCGCTCGCGTGCGCGCGCGAGCGCCTCCGCCCCGTCCTCGGCGACCTCGACGTCGAAGCCGTGCGAGATCAGCACCCGGCGGAGCGCCTTTCGCAGGCCGACGTCGTCGTCGACGACCAGGATCGCCACAGGAGAAGTGTGGGCGAGCTCTCTGAAGCGAGCCTAAAGGTCGCGCTCTAACCGGCGGCGATCCCGAAGCCGCCGCCGGAGCCCTTTCCGCCCGTCGCCGGGCCGGAGCCCTTGATCACGGGGCCCTTGCCGCCGCCAGGGAGGTCCTTGCGACAGGTCTGCTGCGCCTGCTGGAACACCGGCGAGTTGGGATCGACCCCGCCGCCGCCCGCCTGGATCCTGACGGCGACGCCGCGGCCGTTCGTGGAGATCTGCGGGTCGGGGAAGCTCGGGACGCCGTGCGTGCGCATGCAGGCCGCGTACTTGAGGAGCTGCGACTTGATCGATGCGATCTGCGCCGGAGACGGCGCCTTGGGGGCCGGGAGCAGGTCCTGGCAGGAACGCTGCGCCGACTGGAACTGCGACGAGCCGGGGTCGATGCCGCTCCCGGCCGTGATCTGGATCCCGCCGCCCGCTGACGGATCGGGGAAGTTCGGCACCCCGTGCGACCGCATGCAGCGCGAGAACGCGAACGCGCCGCTCGCCTTCGACGTCGCGCCCGTCGACGCGGCCCCGGTCGTCGTCGTCGCGGCCGAGGGGCCGAGGCTCGCGACCCCGGGCGCGCCGGACGAGCCGCCGCAGCCGGCAGCAAGCAGGCCGAGCACGGCGAGCAGCGCGGCGAGCGCGGCGCTATGGACGGCTGCGTTCATGGCCAACGGGTAGCAGCCGGACGGTTACGACCGGGGAACGGAAATTGTTACCTCTCTGTAACCCCGCTCTGGCAGGCTGGAGGCCCCGGCCGGGGGCCAGCCGATGCGCGTGCTCGTCGTAGAGGATCACAAGGAGCTAGCCGCGACGATCGCGGTCGGGTTGCGGCGCGAAGGGATGGCCGTCGACATCGCCGCCGACGGTGAAGCTGCGCTCGGTCACGCGGAGCGCGGTGAGTACGACGTGATCGTGCTCGACCGCGACCTACCGAAGGTGCACGGCGACGACGTCTGCCGAGCGCTCGTCGCGCGCGGCGCGCCCACCCGCGTCTTGATGCTGACGGCGTCGAGCACGATCGAGGATCGCGTCGACGGGCTCGGCATCGGCGCCGACGACTACCTGCCGAAGCCGTTTGCCTTCGCCGAGCTCGTCGCCCGCATCAGGGCGCTGGCACGGCGGAGCGAGCGCGTCCTTGCGCCGGTCCTGGCGCGCGGCGACATCCGCCTCGATACCAACAAGCGCTTCGCGAGCCGCGCCGGGCGACGCCTCGAGCTGAGCCCGAAGGAGCTCGCGGTGCTCGAGCTCCTGCTCGCGGCAGACGGCGCGCCACTCTCGGCGGTAGAGCTCCGAGCTCGGGCCTGGGACGAGTACACGTTCGGCGACGTCGTCAAGGTCACGATCAGCCGGCTGCGCCGCAAGCTCGGCGAGCCGCCTGCGATCGAGACCGTCCCGCACGTCGGCTACCGGATTTCGGCGTGAAGCGCCTGGTAGCGCGCTGGCTGGGCACCCAGCTTCCGCCGGCGACGATCCGGCTGCGGCTGACGGCGCTGTACGGGGTGCTCTTCCTCGCGTCGGGCGCGGCGCTGCTCGCGATCACGTACGTCCTCGTCGCGCACCAGTACAGCGACAGCTTCTTCATCTCGAACGGCAAGGGGGTCGTCGTCGGCGCCGTACACGTCAGCGTGCACAGCTTCGGCGTCAGCGCGACGAAGAAGATCCCGTCCGGCGCGAATATCGTCGTTAGGCCGCCCAACGTCGTGCCGAAGCCCACGCCGCAGCAGCTGCTCGCGCAGGCACATGGGCAGTCGCGGGCGGCCGTCAACCAGCTGCTCATGGACGAGGGGATCGCACTCGCGGTCATGGCGGTGCTCTCGATCTGGCTGGGGTGGCTGATCGCAGGGCGTGCGCTACGGCCCCTCCGTACGATCACGAACGCCGCGCGCAACATCTCGGCCACGAACCTGCACCGGCGGCTGGCGCTGTCCGGCCCGAACGACGAGATCAAGCAGCTCGGCAACACGTTCGACGGACTGCTCGAGCGCCTCGAGGCAGCGTTCGACGCGCAGCGGCGCTTCGTCGCGAACGCGTCGCACGAGCTGCGCACGCCGTTGACGTACGAGCGCGCGCTGCTCGAGGTGACGCTCGCCGACCCGGATGCGACCGAGCAGACGCTGCGCGAGACGTGCACGCAGGTGCTCGCGGTGGGCGAGCAGCAAGAGCGCCTGATCGAGGCGCTACTCACGCTCTCGCGAAGCCAGCGCGGGCTCGAGCGGCGGGAGGACGTCGATCTCGCGAGCATCGCCGCTGCCACGTTGCGGGCGATCCCGAGGAACGGCGTCGCGATCGACGGAAGGCTCGGTCCCGCACGGACAAACGGCGACCCGCGTCTGCTCGAGCGGCTCGTTGCAAACCTCGTCGACAACGGGCTCAAGTACAACGTCCCGCACGGGAAGGTCGCGGTCCAGACGACGACAGACGCGGGGCGCGCCACGCTCACCGTCACGAACACAGGCCCGGTCATCCCGGCAGCCGAGCTTCAGCGGCTCTTCCAGCCGTTCCAGCGGCTCGACCCGGACCGGACGAATGGCGACGGAACGGGCCTCGGGCTCTCGATCGTCGAGGCGATCGCGACCGCGCACGGCGCGAGGGTGACGGCGTGGCCGCAACCCGAAGGCGGGCTCCGGGTCGAGGTCGGCTTCCCGAGCTGACGAGACCGTCGTGGGCGGGACGGACAGGCCGCCGGCGCCGGGGGTAGACAGGCTCCGTTTGGTCGCACAAGATCCGTCGGTGCGGCGGCGGCATTCGACGTGGCCTGGACGGACGCTGGCGGCGATCGCTGCGCTGGCGGCCGCGGCCGGCCTGTCGGCGTCTGCGGGAGCGCGTCCGTTCCGGCGACGAGCGCGTCGACGAACGCGATCGCGGCGTGCAGGACCGGCTACTACCAGAACGTCGACGGAAAATGCGTCCACGGCCCGTCGTCGAGCCCGGCCGCGGCGACCGCACGCTGCCGCGACGGCACGTACAGCTATTCGCTACACGCGTCCGGCACGTGCTCGCACCACGGCGGCGTCGCCCGCTGGATCCACCACCCGTAGCGCTACGCCACGAGCTGCGTGCTCGGCCGCCGGAGGTGACGGGCCTCGAACGCCGCGATGCTCGCTTCGCGCTCCAACGTGCGCGCGACGTCGTCGAGTCCGTTGAGGAGCGTCTCGCGCGCGTACGGGTCGAGCTCGAACGGCACCGTCAGGCCGTTCGCGTGGCGGATCTCCAGCGCCTCGAGGTCGACCATCAGCTCGTTTTGCTCCCTGACGGCCGACTTGACCGCCGCAAGCGCCTGATCATCGAGCTCGATCGGCGCGAGACCCGACTTGACCGCGTTCGAGCGGAAGATGTCGCCGAAGCTCGGCGCAAGGACGGCGCGGAAGCCATGATCCTCGAGCGCCCATGCGGCGTGCTCGCGTGAAGAGCCGCAGCCGAAGTTCCGCCCGGCGATCAGGATCTCGGCCCCCTCGCACTTCGGGTCGTGCAGCTCGAAGGCCGGATCCTTCATCCAGTCGAAGAACAGGAACTCGCCGTAGCCCGTGCGCTCGATGCGCTTCAGGAATTGCTTCGGGATGATCTGGTCGGTGTCGATGTTCTCGCGGTCGAGCACGGCGACGGGCGACGTCACCTGCCGCAGCGTCCTCACGAAAGCTCCCGGACGTCCGCGAAGTGACCTGCGATCGCGGCGGCGGCCGCCATCGCCGGCGAGACGAGGTGCGTGCGCCCGCCCGCACCCTGGCGGCCTTCGAAGTTTCTGTTTGACGTCGAGGCGCAGCGCTCGCCCGGCGCGAGGATATCCGGGTTCATGCCGAGGCACATCGAGCAGCCGGCCTGCCGCCACTCGAACCCGGCCGCCGCGAACACGCGGTCGAGGCCCTCGGCCTCGGCCTGGGCCTTCACCTTCGCCGAGCCCGGCACGACCATCGCGCGCACGGTCGGCGCGACCGTGTGTCCGTTGACGACCGCGGCCGCTGCACGAAGGTCCTCGATCCGCGCGTTCGTGCACGAGCCGATGAAGACACGGTCGACCATGATCTCCTTGATCGGCGTGCCGGGCTCGAGGCCCATGTACTTGAGCGCGCGCTCGTCCTGCTCCGACGCCGGCTCCGGCACGGCGCCGTCGACCGGGACGACCATGGCGGGGTTCGTCCCCCAGGTCACCTGCGGCACGAGCCGACTCAGGTCGACCTCGACGATGCGGTCGAACGTCGCGTCGGGATCCGAGCGCAGCGATCGCCATTCATCCGGCGTCTCCGCGGGCGCGGCAGGCCGGTCGCGCAGGTAGGCGAACGTCGTCTCGTCCGGCGCGATCATCCCCGCACGCGCGCCGGCCTCGATCGACATATTGCAGATCGTCATCCGGCCCTCCATCGAGAGGGCCTCGATCGCGTCGCCGGCATACTCGACTACGTGGCCGACGCCGCCGTCGACGCCGATCTGGCCGATCGCGCCGAGCACCATGTCCTTCGCCGTGCACCCCGGCGGCAGCTCACCGACGAACCGCACGAGCATCGTCTTCGGCTTCGACTGCACGAGGGTCTGAGTCGCGAGCACGTGCTCGACCTCGGACGTGCCGATGCCGAACGCGAGCGCACCGAACGCCCCGTGCGTGGACGTGTGCGAGTCGCCGCAGACGATCGTCAGCCCCGGCTGCGTCAGGCCGAGCTCGGGGCCCATCACGTGCACGATCCCTTCGCGCCCGCTCCCGGTGCGGTTCAGCGGCACGCCGAACTCCTCGCAGTTCCGGGCCAGCGCGTCGAGCTGCGCCTTCGCGAGCGGATCCTCGATCGGCCCCGGCACGGTCGGGACGTTGTGGTCCATCGTCGCGATCGTCAGATCCGGTCGCCGCACCTTTCGGCCCATGAGCCGCAGCGCCTCGAACGCCTGCGGCGAGGTCACCTCGTGCACGAGGTGCAGGTCGATGTAGATGAGCGGCGGCTCTTGGTCGTCGACGACGTGCGCAGCCCAGATCTTCTCGAACAGCGTGGTGCCCATCAGTGGTCGCCCGTCGCCTGGTACGAGCCGAAGATGCGGATCTCGCGGGTCCACTCGCGCATCTCGCCGAGTGCGCCCCGCAACTCGGCGTCCTGAGGGTGGCCGTCGAGCACGAGGTCGAACCGGTAGCGGAACGTCGACTGCGGAATCGGGCGCGACACGAGCTGCACCATGTTCAGGCCGTGCCGGTGGAACGGCCCGAGCGCATGGTAGAGCGAGCCCGGCTGATGGTCGGTGACGAACGAAAGCGCCGTGCGCCAGCGCGGCGCGCGGTCGACGCGCGTGTACGGCGCGATGCCGACGAAACGGGTGAACGACGTATGGTCGCCGACGTCGGGCGCGATCACGTGCAAGCCGAAACGGACGGCGGCCTCGGCGCTCGCGATCGCGGCCTCGGTCGGGTCGTCGGACTCGGCGACCTCGCGCGCGGCGTCGGCGGTCGTCGCCGCCGCGATGCAGCGTGCGCCGATCGTATGCACGAACTCGCGGCACTGGTCGAACGCGACCGGGTTCGACCGGAGCGTCTTCACCTCGTCCGGCTGGATCGGCTGCTTCGCGACGAGGCAGTGCACGATCGGCAGGGTCACCTCCGAGACGATCGAGAGCGGCGCCTCGTAGAGCAGGTCATGCGTCTCGGCGACCGGGCCGTGGAGCGAGTTCTCGATCGGCAGCACGCCGAGCTGCACCTGCGCCGCCACGGCGGCCTCGACGACGGCGATGAAGCTCGCAAGCGGCTCGTGGGTCGCCTCGGGCGCGAGCACCAGCGACGCTGCGGCACTGTGGCTGCCGGGCGGCCCGGGATAGCCGACCGTCTTCACGGCGCCCACGCAGTGTCAGACACTGGACGTGTCAGTTCGTGGCGCCCGAGAAAGGCAGTGTTTGGCACTGCGGCCCTCACCCGACTGCCACCTGGAGGGCCTCGAGCGCGGCGTCGCCGAACTCGCGCGTCGTCGCCGTGCCGCCGACGTCCCGGGTCGGGGTCGACGCCAGCGTGGCGTCGACCGCCTCCTCGACACGTCGCGCCTGCTCCGGCTCGCCGAGCGAGTGCTCGAGCGCAAGCGCGAGCGAGCGCAGCATCGCGGCCGGGTTGGCGGCGCCCGTGCCGGCGATGTCGGGCGCCGAGCCGTGCACCGGCTCGAAGATCCCGGGGGCTCCGTCGCCGAGCGACGCCGACGCGGCGAGGCCGAGCCCGCCGCTGACCCCGGCGGCGACGTCGGAGAGGATGTCGCCGAAGGTGTTCTCCATCACGAGCACGTCGAACTCCTCCGGGTGCATGACGATCCACATCGCCACGGAGTCGACCAGCCCGTGCTTGAGCTCGACGTCTGGATAGTCCGTGGCGAGCTCGGAGACGACGCGGCGCCACAACCGTCCCGTCTCCATCACGTTCGCCTTGTCGACCGAGACGAGCTTCCCGCTGCGCGAGCGCGCGAGCTCGAACGCGCGCCGCGCGACGCGCTCGACCTGCGCCGGCGTGTACTCGCAGGTGTCGAAGACGGTGCCATCCGCTCGCGTGCCGCGCGCGCCGTAGTAGAGCCCGCCGACCAGCTCGCGCACGATCAACAAATTCCCGGCCGGGCGCAGGTTCGCGTACACCTCGAGCGCGGCGCGCAGGTCGATCAGTCCCTTCTCGCATGCGCCCGGCTCCCACTGCGGGCCCCCGACCGCGCCGACCAACACCGCGTCGGCCTCGCGCGCGGCAACAAGCGTCTCCTCGGGGAGCGGCGTACCGAGCGCGTCGATCGCGGCGCCGCCGAAGGGATGCTCGGCGTGCTCGATCCCCAGCGCGTCGAGCGCGCGTGTCGCCTCGGCCATCACCTCCGGGCCGATCCCGTCGCCGGGCAGGCAGGCGACGCTAGTCGCCATGGAGCTCCCTGCGTGTCAGGTCGAGCACGTAGCGGAACAGATCGGCAACGCCGTCGTCGGAGAGCGGGCCGGGATTCTCGGCCTGCAGCTCTCGCACGAGTGCGTCCTCACGCGCCTGGTCGCGCAACGGCATGCCCTCGGCGGTCTTGTGCTCGTGCAGCTCGCGGACGAGTGCGAGACGCTGATTGACGGCGCCGAGCAAGATGCGGTCGGCCGCGGTGATCTGCGCGCGGTACTCGTCGATCACGCGGCGACTCCGAGCTCCTCGAGCAACGCGTCGACGTCGGGCTCGATCTCGACGACGGTGCCCGAGGCCTGCACGAGGCCGGGCGTCTTCAGCCCGGTACCGGTGACGAGCAAAACGACGCGGTCGCGCTCGCCGAGCTCGCCGCGGGCCACCGCCGCACGGAGCGCACCGACGGCGACGCCGGTCGCACCCTCCCCGAAGATGCCCGCCGTCTCCGCGAGCAGGGAGATGTTGGCGCCGACCTCGTCCTCCGGCACCGTGTACATCGCTCCGCCGGACTCCTGCGCGATCGCGTTCGCGAGATCGCCGTCGGCCGGGTTGCCGATCGCGATCGACGAGACGATCGACTGCGGCCGCACCGGCGTCACGCGCCGGTTCTCCGCGAACGCGGCCGCGACCGGGTTGCAGCCGGCGGCCTGGCCGCCGAAGAGCTTGGGCAGCGAGCCGGCGACGAGTTCGAGCCGCCGGAACTGCTGGAAGCCCTTCCACACCTTCGTGTACATCGCGCCGGACCCGATCGGCATCACGACGGCGTCGGGCAGCTCCCAGCCGAGCTGTTCGACGATCTCGAACGCGAGCGTCTTCGACCCCTCCGAGTAGTACGCGCGCAGGTTGACGTTGACGATCCCCCACTCGACCTCGCCGGCGAGCTCGCTGACGAGCCGCGAGCAGTCGTCGTACGAGCCGAGCACCCCGTAGACGGTGGCGCCGTAGACCGTGGTCGCCTGGAACTTCTCCGCTTCGAGGCCGGCCGGGCAGAAGATCACCGCGCGCATGCCGGTTGCGGCGGCGCGCGCTGCAACGGCGTTCGCGAGGTTGCCGGTCGAGGTCGCGCTGAGCGTGTCGAGGCCGAACTCGCTCGCCTTCGCAGCGGCGACGGCGACGACGCGGTCCTTGAACGAGTGCGTCGGGTTCGAGAGGTCGAGCTTGAGATGGAGCTCGCCGAGCCCGAGCTGCGCCGCGAGCCGGGGGGCGGGCACGAGCGGCGTCCAGCCGGGGCCGACGGCCGCGTCGTCGGGCGGCTCGGCGGGCAGCAGCGGCGCGTAGCGCCAGAGCGATCGCGGGCCGGCCTGGATCCGCTCGCGCGTGGCGGCGTGGGCGACCGCCTCCCAGTCGTACACCGGCTCGAGCGGCCCGAAGCAGCGTGAGCAGATGCCGTTCGCGATCGCGGGATGCTCGGTCCCGCACATGCGGCAACGAAGACTGTCAACGGTCACGGCTGCCCCTAGACTGGCAAAGATGGAGTTCCGGCGGATTCATGACCTTCCCCCTTACGTCTTCGCGACGGTCGACGCGCTGAAGCGGGAGCTGCGGCACGAAGGTCGCGACGTGATCGACCTCGGCTTCGGCAATCCCGACATCCCGTCGCCGGCGGTTGCGGTGGACAAGCTGTGCGAGGCCGCGCGGCGGCCTGTCAACCATCGTTACTCGGCCTCGCGCGGCCTGCCGAACCTGCGCGCAGCGGTCTGCGAGCGGTACGCGTCGGCGTTCGGCGTCGAGCTCGACCCGGACCAGCACGTCGTCTCGACGATCGGCGCCAAGGAGGGGCTCGCGCACCTGATGTGGGTGCTCCTCGAGCCCGGCGACGTCGCGGTCGTGCCGTCGCCCTCCTACCCGATTCACCTCGTCGCACCCCGCCTCGCAGGCGGAACGGTCGTGCACGCCTTCGACGGCGACATCGAGGAAGCGGTGCTTGCTGCGGAACCGCCGCCACGCGTCGTGATCGTCTCCTTTCCGCACAACCCGACGACGCGCTGCGCGACGCCCGAGCTGATGCAGCGGCTCGTCGACCTCGCGCGCGAGCGGGAGTTCATCCTCGTGCACGACTTCGCGTACGCGGACATCGCCTTCGACGGCCACAAGCCGCCTTCGATCCTCGCTGCCGACGGAGCGCTCGAGTGCGCGGTCGAGCTGTACTCGCTCACGAAGTCGTTCTCGATGGCCGGCTGGCGGATGGGCTTCACGCTCGGCCGCGCGGACGTCGTCGCCGCGCTCGCGAAGCTGAAGTCGTACCTCGACTACGGCACGTTCCAGCCGATCCAGATCGCGTCGATCGTCGCGCTGCGCGAGGCAGGCGAGTACCCGGCCGAGGTCTGCGCGATCTACGAGCACCGGCGCGACACGCTCATCTCCGGTCTCGTGCGCGCCGGCTGGGACGTCGAGCCGCCGTGCGGGACGATGTTCGTCTGGGCGCCGATCCCGGAGCCGTTCGCGGACGAGGGGTCGCTCGAGTTCGCGCTCCGCCTCGCGCGCGACGCCGAGGTCGCCGTCTCGCCCGGGATCGGGTTCGGCGAGGGCGGCGACGGGCACGTGCGCTTCGCGCTCGTCGAGAACGAGCAGCGAATCCTGCAGGCAACGCGTTCGATCCGGCGGCTGCTGCACGGCGCTCACGTCGGCGCTCCTTCCGACGCCGAACCGACCTGAGCGGCGTAGCGCGCGAAGACGCCTCTCGTGTAGCGCTGGGCCGGTGGGCTCCAGGCCTGCAGGCGCTCGGCGATCTCGTCCGGCGCGAGGTCGAGGTCGAGCGTGCGCTTCTCGACGTCGAGAATGATCGTGTCGCCGTCGTGGACCGCGGCGATCGGGCCGCCGCGCGCCGCCTCCGGCGCGATGTGCCCGACCATCAGGCCGTGGGTCGCGCCCGAGAAGCGTCCGTCCGTGATCAGCGCCACCTCGTCGCCGAGCCCTTCGCCGACGAGCGCGGCGGTCACGTGCAGCATCTCGCGCATGCCCGGGCCTCCCGCGGGGCCTTCGTACCGGATCACGACGACGTCGCCGGGCTCGATCGTGCGCGCCTTGACGGCGGCGAAGCAGTCCTCCTCGCTGTCGAAGACGCGGGCTGGGCCTGCGTGGTAGAGGCGCTCGTGGCCGGCCAGCTTGACGACGGCGCCGTCGGGCGCGAGTGACCCGCGCAGGATCGCGAGGCCGCCGGTCGGCTTGAGCGGGCGGTCGAACGGGACGACGACGTCCTGCCCCTCGCGCTCGTGCGTCGCAGCCGCGACCTCGCCGAGGGTCCGGCCGTCGACGCCGCGCTCGTCCGCGTGCGCCACACCGGCGCCGACGAGCTCCCGCGCGACGAGGCCGACGCCGCCCGCCTCGTGCAGGTCGGTCGCGACGTAGCGACCGCCCGGCTTCAGGTCGGCGACGATGGGCGTCCGCCCGGCGATGGTGTCGAAGTCCTCGAGCGCGAGCGGTACGCCGGCCTCGCGCGCGATCGCGAGCAGGTGGAGCACGCCGTTCGTCGAGCCGCCGCTGCCGGCGACGGCGGCGATCGCGTTTTCGAACGCCGCCCGCGTCAGGATCTGGCTCGGTCGCGTGTCGTCGCGGACGAGCTGCATCGCGAGCCGGCCAGCCTGGCGCGCGGCGTCCGCTTTCGACGGGCTCGTCGCCGGGATGCCGGAGAGACCGCGCGGCGAGATGCCGAGGAAGTCGATCACGAGCGCCATCGTGTTGGCGGTGAACTGGCCGCCGCACGCGCCGGCGCCGGGGCAGGCCACGTCCTCGAGCTCGTGCACGTCGTCGTCCGACATGCGCCCGGCCGCGCGCGCGCCGACCGCTTCGAAGACGTCCTGGATCGTCACGTCACGACCGCGGAAGCGACCGGGCGCGATCGAGCCGTTGTAGAAGACGAGCCCTGGGACGTCGAGGCGGGCGAGCGCCATCGTCGCGGCCGGGATCGTCTTGTCGCAGCCGACGAGGCAGACGAGCCCGTCGAGCAGATGACCCTCGGTGACGAGCTCGATCGAGTCCGCGATGACCTCGCGGCTGATCAGGCTCGCCCGCATGCCGGTCGTGCCCATGGACACGCCGTCCGAGACGGAGATCGTGTTGAACTCGATCGGCGTTCCGCCCGCCTCGCGGATCCCGTCCTTGACGTGCTTTGCGAGCACGCGCTGGTTGAGGTTGCACGGCATCGTCTCGATCCAGGTCGTCGCGACGCCGACCAGCGGCCTTGCGAGGTCGTCGTCCGTGAAGCCGACTGCCTTCAGCATCGCCCGCGCAGGCGCGCGGTCGACGCCGTCGGTCAGGAGGCGGCTGCGGCGCTTCGCCGGGTCGGTCGGGCGGTCATAGACGCTCATGCGGTTGCTCCCCGGGCCGCGACCTCGAGCGCCAGCACGTCCGTCTCGGGGAAGCGCTGCTCGAGCGACTGTGCGGTGGCCGGCGCGTCGGACTTGTCGACCCAGACGACGACGGTCGGGCCGGAGCCCGAGAGCGTCACGCCCTGCTGGCCCGGCGCCGGGTCGTCGCGCAGGTCGGCGAGGAGCGGCGCATCAGCGAGCCGGTACGGCTCGTGCAGGCGATCGTGGAACGCGTCGGCGAGGAGCGTCGCGTCGCCGGCCGCGATCGCGGCGCCGAGAAGCGCGGCCTGCGCCGCCCCAGCGGCGGCCTCCTCGTGACTGACGCTCTTCGGCAGGCGGTCGCGCGACTGGCTCGTATTCACGCGCGCGTGAGGCACGACCACGATCGGCGCGAGCGGGAGGTCGGTCGCGATGCGCGCGCTGTGCGGCCCGGCTCCGTTCCGCCAGATGAGGCAGACCCCGCCGCGGAGCGCGGCCGCGAGATTGTCGGGGTGGCCCTCGAGCGGCAGGCCGAGCTCGAGCAGCTCGTCGTCGGCGAGCTCGCGGCCCGCGACCGTGGCGCCGGCGACGAGGCCGGCCGCGATCGTGGCGGCGGACGAGCCGAGCCCGCGCTCGAGTGGGATCCGGTTGACGAAGCGGAAGCGGTAACCGGCGGTCGGCGTCACGAGCGAGAAGGCGCGCAGGGCCAGGTGCCGAGCGTCGCTGGGGAGCTCTGCGGCGCCCTCGCCCTCGACGACGACCTCGTCGACGAGCGACTCGCCCCTCCCGCCCTCCACGTGCAGCTCGTTCCAGAGCTCGAGCGCAGCAGCCGCGCAGTCGAACCCCGGCCCGAGGTTGGCAGTCGAAGCGGGCGCACGCACGACCAGCTCAGTCATGGCCGGCCCGGCCCCGTCCAGCGGCAGCCGCCGAGACAGCGCCGCCACGAATCGAACCCGAAAGGAAGAAATCCCTGCTCACGCACCGGCCGTTTCGGACCTGTCTGGCGGCAGCCGCTGTCGCGAAAGTGTGACGAACGATCCACAGGGTCACGCGCCCACCTCGGCGAGGATCGCCTCGACTGTCGGCTCGACGACGGTGGCGGCTGGGGTGAGGACGTCGACTGCGGCCGTGTCCTTCAGGCCGTGGCCGGTGAGAACGCACACGACCGTGCTGCCGGCGTCGAGCTCGGTCCGCCCGAGGCCGGCGAGGCCAGCGGCCGAGGACGGCTCGCAGAAGATGCCCTCGCGCGAGGCGAGCTCGAGCCAGGCGTCGGTGATCTCGTCGTCGGGCACGGTGACGAGCTCCACGCGCCCGGCCGCGACGAGCTCCTCGACCTCGTCGAGGTGGGCCGGCTCGCTGATGCGAATAGCCGACGCGAGCGTGACGGCGCGCTCGGCCGCCTGCGCCGCGACGAGCCGCAGCCGCGCACCCTCCTCGGCGAATCCCTTCGCGTACGCGCACGTGTTCCCGCCGCCGCCGTACGGCAGCGCCAGCACGTCAGGGACGCGGCCGAGCTGCTCGATCACCTCGAACGCAGCCGTCTTCTGTCCTTCGATCCGATGCGGGTTCAGCGAGTTGACGAGCGCGTACGACGAGCGGCCCGCCAGCTCCTGGCACGAGCGCAGCGCCTGGTCGAACGAGCCACGCACCTCGAGCACCCGCGCGCCGACAGCGCGCGCCTGCGCTTGTTTGGCGGCCGCGATCGCGCCCGCGGGATGCAAGACGACCGCAGGCACGCCGGCCCGAGCGGCATACGCGGCCGCGGACGCGGCAGTGTTGCCGGTCGACGCGCACACGATTCCCTGCGCACCGCCCTCGATCGCCTTCGCCACTGCAACGGCCATCCCGCGGTCCTTGAACGAGCCGGTCGGGTTCGTGAACTCGCACTTGAACCAGAGCTCGACGCCGAGCCGCGCCGACAGGCGCTCCGAGCGCACGAGCGGCGTCCAGCCCTCACCCAACGTGAGCAACGGCGTCGACGGGCCGACCGGCAGGCGGTCGGCATACCGCTCGATTACGCCCACCCGAGCTCCGCGACGCCGCGCTCGGAGACGACCGGATAAGGATGCGGCGGCTTCCGCACCTCGTCGAGGGCCGCGATCGCCTCGAGCGCCTCCTTGAGCGATCCCTCGCGCGCCTCGTGCGTGACGATGTGGATCGCGGCGCCGTCGCCGTTTGCATGCTGCAGCAGCCGCGCGACCGAAACGTCACGCGACGCGAGCTCTTCGGCGACGCGCGCGAGCACGCCCGGCCGGTCGTCGACCTTGAGATGGAAGTAGAACGGCGACCGGTGCTCGCCCGGCTCGAGCCGCGGCAGCTCGCGCCAGGCGGCGTCGTTCTGCAGAAAGCCGGTGCCCATCGTCCCGATCACGCTGACCATGTCGGCGACGACCGCCGAAGCGGTCTCGACGCCCCCGGCGCCGGGCCCCTCGAGCGTGATCTCCCGGATCGCGTCGCCCTGCAGCATCACGGCGTTAAACGCACCCTCGACCGCGGCGAGTGGATGATGGCGGTCGACGAGCGCCGGGCCGACGCGCACGTCGACCTTGCCGTCGACGAGGCGCGCGGCGCCGATCAAACGGATCACCATGTCGAGCTCGCGCGCCGCCGCGATCGCGAGCGGATCGATCTTGTCGATGCCGACGACGTCGACGTCGACGAGCTCGTAGCGGGAGTTGAACGCGACCGTTGCGAGGATCGCCATCTTCGCCGCCGCATCGGCGCCGGAGACGTCGTCGGTCGGATCCGCCTCTGCGTAGCCCTTCTCCTGCGCCTCACGCAGTGCCTCTTCGTACGACTTCCCGGCCTCCATCTCGGTGAGGACGAAGTTCGTCGTGCCGTTGACGATGCCGAGCACGCGATGCACGTTCGTGACGATGAGCGACTCGCGCAGCACCTTGATCACGGGAATGGCGGCGCACACGCTCGCCTCGAACCGGAGCTGCACGCCTGCGTCGGACGCCGCCGCGAACAACTCGGCGCCGCGGCGCGCGACGAGCTGCTTGTTCGCCGAGACGACGTGCTTGCCACGCCGAAGGCACTCGAGCACGTAGTCGCCCGTCGGCGCGACGCCGCCCATCACCTCGGCGACGAGCGCGATCGAGGGGTCGTCGAGCACGTCGGCGAAGTCGGCCGTCAGGACACCCTCCGGCGCGGGAAACCGGCGCTCCTTGGCCACGTCGCGGACGAGCGCCTTGACGACGCGCAGCCGGTGGCCGGTCGCACGCTCGATGTCCTCCGCCGAGTCGCACAGCAGCCGATTCACCGCCGAGCCGACGGTGCCGTAGCCCAGCAGGGCAACCGGTACGTCAACCGACGCCACGCGCCTCCTGCACCTCGCGATTCTGCAGCGCGCGGAGACGCTTGCCGACCTGCTCGATCTGGGTCTCGGCGAGCTTCTTCCGCGCCTCGACGAGGCTGGGCGCGCCGCGCTCCATCTCCGCGATCCATTCGCGCGCGAACGACCCGTCCTGGATGCGCGCGAGCACCGCACGCATGTTCTCGCGCACGTGCTCGTCGACGACCTTCGGGCCGACCGTATGCGAGCCGTACTCGGCCGTGTCGGAGATCGAGTAGTGCATCCGCTCGATCCCGCCCTCGTAGATCAGGTCGACGATCAGCTTCAGCTCGTGGAGGCACTCGTAGTACGCGAGCTCGGGCGCGTAGCCGCCCTCGACGAGCGTCTCGAAGCCGAGCTGGATCAGCTGCGTGACGCCGCCGCAGAGCACCGACTGCTCACCGAAGAGGTCGGTCTCGGTCTCGTCCTTGAAGTTCGTCTCGATAATCCCGGCGCGTCCTGCGCCGAGCCCGGCCGCGTACGCGAGCGCGAGCTCCCGCGCCTGCCCGCTCGCGTCCTGCGCGACCGCGACGAGCGCCGGCGTGCCGTAGCCCTCCTCGAAGAGCCTCCGGACGATGTGCCCCGGCCCCTTCGGGGCGACCATGATCACGTCGTGACCGGCGGGCGGGTCGATCAGCCCGTAGTGGATCGCGAACCCGTGTGCGAAGAGAAGCGCCGTCCCGGCATCGGCGTTCGCCATGACCTCGTCCCGCCAGAGAGTCGCCTGTGCGCCGTCGGGGACGAGGAACGCGACGAGTTGCGCGCCACGGACGACCTCCGACACCGAGCGCACCGTCAGCCCGGCCTCCTCAGCCGCTGCCCACGACGGCGAGCCCGCTCGGAGGCCGACCTCGACCTCGACGCCGGAGTCGGCCAGGTTGAGCGCGTGCGCGTGACCCTGGCTGCCGTATCCGAGCACGGCCACCTTGCCCGAGAGCAGGTCGACGTTGCCGGTCTTGATCACTTCTACCATCGCGGCTCCTTTCGCTTACGAGACGGCAGCGGCGCGTGGGCGCGGTGACGTCGGACGTGGGCGGCGCAAACCGATCCGGCCGGTGCGGGCGAGCTCGCGCAGGCCGTGCGGGCGGACGAGCTCTTCGAACGCGTCGAGCTCCTCCGGCCGGCCGACGATCTCGAACGTGAGCGCGTCGCGGCCGATGTCGGCGACGCGCGCGCGGAAGACCTCCGCCAGGGCGATCAGCTCGGCCCGCTTGTCGGGCGGCGCAGCGACGGTGATCAGCGCGAGCTCGCGCTCGACGGACTCCTCCGGCGTGAGCTCGACGACGCGGAGCACGTTGACGAGCTTGTGCATCTGCTTCTCGATCTGCTCGAACGAATGCTGTGAGCAGTCGACGCGCATGGTCACCCGCGACACGCCGCGGCGCTCGGTCGGGCCGACGGCGAGGCTCATGATGTTGAAGCCGCGGCGCGCGAACATCTGCGAGATGCGGACGAGCGCGCCCGGCTTGTCCTCGAGCTCGACCGAGACGGTGTGGTGGCTCACGCCGCACCCCGAGTGTCAGACACTGGACGTGCCGGAAAGAGACGGCCCGACGCTCGCCGAGTGCCTGACACTGGACGTGTCCCGAACGGCCGGCTCATCCCGTGATCCTCTCGTGCTCGTACTCGTCGTCCGGCAGCTCGATCACGTCGACCGACGCCGCACCGGCAGGCACCATCGGGTAGCAGTTCTCGTCCGGGTCGACGCGCGCGTCGACAACGGCGGTACGGCCCGAGTCGAACGCCGTCCGCAGCGTCGACTCGAGGTCGTCCTCGCTGTCGACCATGAACCCGGCACAGCCGAGCGCGTCGGCAAGCTGCGCGTAGTCGGGCACCTGCTTCGTCAGATGCGTCTGTGCGAACCGCTCTGCGTAGAAGAGCTCCTGCCACTGCCGCACCATCCCCAGCCAGCCGTTGTTGATCACGACGACGACGATCGGGAGCCCTTCGAGCGCGGACGTGGCGAGCTCCTGACACGTCATCTGGAAGCAGCCGTCGCCGTCGATGCAGACGACCGTCGCGTCGGGGCGCGCCGCCTTCGCGCCGACCGCGGCCGGGACGCCGTAGCCCATCGTCCCGAGGCCGCCGGAGGTGATGAACGTGCGCGGCCGGTCGCAGACGAGGTACTGCATCGCCCACATCTGATGCTGGCCGACGCCGGTCGTCCAGACGACGTCCTCAGCGCGCTCGGCCGCGATGTCGCGCAGCGTCTCGACAACCGTCTGCGGCTTGAGCACGCCGTCAACGCGGCGGTACTTGTACGGGTACAGGTCCTGCCACTCGCGCAGCTGCGCATGCCAAGCGGTGCGGTCGCGCTGCTCCAGCGCCTTCACCTCGCGAGTCAGCATCGCGAGCGCGAGCTTGAGCGGACCCACGACCGGGATGTCGGCGGTTCGGATCTTCCCGACCTCGGCGGCGTCGACGTCGAAGTGGATCACCTTCGCGCCGGGCGCGAACGCGGACACCTTGCCGGTGACACGATCGTCGAAGCGCGTGCCGACGGCGACGATCAGGTCGCACTTGTTGAGCGCCCAGTTCGCGTACTTCGACCCGTGCATGCCGGGGGCGCCGTAGTTGAGCGGATGCGAGTCGGGCAGGCAGCCCTTGCCCATCAGGGTGACCACCGACGGGAGCGCGGCGGCCTCGACCAGTGCGAGCAGCTCGGTGCACGCGTCGCCGTTCAGGACGCCGCCGCCCGCGTAGACGATCGGCTGGCGGGCCTCGGCGATCGCCTTGGCGGCCTCGCGTACCTGCCGCTCGTGCACCTTCGTCGGCGGCTTCCAGCCCGGCAACTCCGGCTCGTCCGGGTAGGAGAAGTCGAGCTCGGCTTCCTGCACGTCCTTCGCGATGTCGACGAGCACCGGGCCCGGGCGGCCGGTACGCGCGACGTGGAACGCGTTCTTCAGCACCTGCGGCAGCTCGCGCACGTCCTGGACGAGCCAGGAGTGCTTGACGATCGGCATCGTGATCCCGGTCGCGTCCGTCTCCTGGAACGCATCGGTGCCGATCAGCGTCGACTTCACCTGGCCCGTGATCGCGACGAGCGGCGTGGAGTCCATCCACGCGTCGGCGATCGGGGTGACGAGGTTGGTCGCGCCCGGGCCCGAGGTTGCGATCGCGACGCCGACCCTGCCGGACGCGCGGGCATAACCCTCGGCCATGTGGCCGGCGCCTTGCTCGTGTCGTGCGAGCACGTGCCGCACCGTGGTGCCGCGCGCGATCGCGTCGTACGTCGGCAGGATCGCGCCGCCCGGGATCCCGAACATCACCTCGACCCCTTCCGCCTCGAGGCTGCGCAGGACCGCGTCCGCGCCGAGCATGCGACTCATCGCCACACCTCCTCGAAGTACTCGGTGTCGACGCGTGCGTCGGGAAGCATCGCGATCACCGCGTCGGTGAATGCGCGCGTGTCGCGCGGCGCGGTCTCTTCGGCGAAGCCGACGGCGCGCTCGAGCGTCCGCGCGGCGCTGCGCTGGCCGAGGCCCTCGCCGAGGAGCAGGCTCGCGGCGAGAAACGTACCGGCCGGATCCGCGACACCGTGGCCGGCGACCTCGTCCTCCTCGACGACCTGGGCGGCGAAGAGCCCAGGCCCGTGCTGCGGGAGCCAGCCGCTGGCGACGGTGTGCAGGCTGCCGGCGAGGTGCGCGGCGACGTCGACGATCGCGCCGGCGAGATGGCTGCCGGCGACCACGAGGTCAACGGTGCCGGGATGGTCGCTGAAGCGCTTGAGCAAGCCGCCGAGCGAGAGGTGCTCGACCTCGAGCCCGTCCCAGCCGTCGGCCTCCGCCGCCACGAGCGCGGGCCACTCGGGTGTCGAGGCGACCGAGGTGAGGCGCGCGCGGCGCTGCGCGGCAAGCTGGAAGCCGCGCGCGATCGCGAGCTCGTCCGTACCGAAGCCGGCCGGCTCGACGACGAGCAGGTCGCCGCGCGCCTGGTTGTGCACCCGCGCGACGTGGCAGGAGAGATCGAGGTCGGCCTTGACCCCCTCGAAGGCCGGGTCGTCCGGCGCGGAGACGAAGATCGCATCGGCGCTGCCGTATTCCTCGCGGGTCGAATGGGGCAGCGGGTGCCCGAACCGGGTCAGCGCTTCGCCGCCGTAGGGCAGGTGGACGTCCTCGATCCGCAGGGCGTGCAGGCGCGCCACCTCGGCCAGCACCCGGCTCGCCTCGGCCATCAGCTCCGGGCCGACGCCGTCACCGGCAAGGCAGGCGACAGTCAAGCTCTGACTCATCGTCTCTCTCCTTCGTGTGCGCGCACTACGTCTCGCTCCTTCGTCGCTCGTGGGGACGTACCTCTCCTGCTCTTCGGTCTGTGTCTGCGGCGTCGGGGCCGCGTAGGCGCGCTCTCCCCCTAAAGGGGGAGAATCGTGATGGCAACGACGAACAGGCGCATCTGCGCGGGGATTCCGGTGCTCGCCGTGGCAGCCATCGGTGGCCTGAGTGTGCCGGGACCGTCAGGGGTTTGTCAACCGCGGCGGGGCGAGCCCGAACCTCCCGCCCCGCCCCCGCTACTGCACGACCGTCTGCCGGACGCACCACGTGAAGGTCGCGACGCCGGGCGGCACGTGCGGATCGTCCTCGTACCTGAAGAGCTGGATCGCCGTGCCGATCGCCCGGACGGGGCCAAGTCGCAGCCCGGCCGGAACCTCGTTCGCCGGCACCGTCTGCGACCAGGGCGGATAGTTCCCGTCGCGATCCGGGTCGGCGGGCTGCCATTTCGCGACGCCGTCGACGACGACCGACGGGTCGTCCTGACCGTCCTGCTGGATGATCAGGAACGGAATCACGACGCTCCCGTAGATGTCTTCCTTCCTGACCGGGCCAGGGTTGTAGGGACCCTCGACGTAGAGGCTCCGGTCGGAATTCAGCACGACCTTGGTGAACTCGCCCCAGGGCGGCATAGCGTCCTCCTCCTCCTAGCGGGTTGTCTTCATCTCGACGCGACCCCGTTGAGAAGCGACTCGGCCTGCGCGGCCGAAACCAGGTTTCCCTTGCGCGTGTAGAGCTCGAGCGCGTCGTGTACAGCGGCCTCTGCCTCGCCGGCTCGCCCGGCGAGGCGCAAGACCTCCGCGAGGTCGAGCAGCGCGTCCGCGTGGTGGGAGAGGAGATCCGTGGCCGCGATGAGCCGGAGCGCCTCTCGTGCCAGCGCCTCACCGGCCTCGAAGCGACCCCGCCGGGCCGTGAGTCTGGCGCGGACGCCCCGCCACATCACCTGTGTCCAGACGTCTTCGCCCGCAGCTGCGTCCCGGCTGATCGCGCAGAACCGCTCGGCCTCCCCGTAAGACTCGAGGGCATACGTCACGCGCGCGAGCAACGCGGTGGTCGTGGCCAGAAGCGCTTTCTCGCCCATCTCCGCCAGCCGCGCGTAGCCCGCCAGGAGGCGGTCGCGTGCCTGGATCAGGTCGCCCGCGAGCATGCGGACGACGGCCTCGTCGTGGGAGACGGCCGACTGCATCCGGCCGGCGTCGGCGAGAATCGCGTTTGCCTCCTCGACGAGCGTCAGCGCGTCGTCGAACTCTCCCTGCAGCGCGTTCAGAACGGCGAGCGGATGCAGCGTGACGGCGACTGCAACCGGGCTGGTGCGCACTTCCTCGCGAATCTCGAGGCACGTGCCGATCGCTTCGGCGACCGGCGTCGGGCCCCAGACGACGCCGCCCGCACGCCAACCGAGCACCTCGAAGAGCTCCCGTTCCTCGCCGGCGGCGCGTGCGGCTACGGCCGCTCGCTGCCAGGCGTCGTCAGCCTCGGCAGCGCGGCCTCTGGTCCACGCGAGCCATGCCTGCAGACGCGACGCCCGGCACTCGCCGAGGTCGTGCCGGCGCGCCTCGAAAGTGGCCAGTGCAGACGCCGCCACGCGGTCGGCCTCGTCGATCGCTCCGCCGGCGTGCAGACGGACGAACTGCTGTTCGACGAGGGCTCGGGATTCAAGCCCGGGATCCTCGCGTGCTCGCTCGATCGCCTCGGCGAGGACGTCCTCCGCGTCGGCGAGCCGGCCCGCTTCGAAGAGCGCCTGGCCGAGCCGCGGCAGGAGCTGCGCCGCCTCCTCGGGCGGCAGCAACTCGTCAGCGCGCTCGAAGTACGCAATGCTCGCCGGCAGGTCCGTGCGGCGGAACGCGTCCTCGGCGGCCGAGCGGAGGTGGCGGCCCGCGCGCGCGCCGAGCGCTCCTGCGGGACGTCCGAGCTCGCGGTAGAACCGGAACGCCTGCTCGAGGTGATAGCCGACGAGCGCGTCCGTCGCGCCGCGTGCCTCGAGTCGCGTCGCCGTCCGCTCGTGGAGGTCGGCGCGCGTCGTCTTCGCGACGCTCTCGTAGGCGACCTCTCGGATCAGCGCGTGATGGAAGCGAAAGCCTTCGTCGCCGGCCGGATCCGTCCGCAGGAACCGCGCCCGGACGAGCTCGAGCAACGACGCATGGACGCGCTCTCGCTCGGCAGGTGGCGTGATCTCGAGGACGTCTGCGAGTGCGAAGCTCCGGCCGACGACGGCACCGCGTTCGAGCACGAGGCGTTCTTCGTGGTCGAGCCGGTCCAGGCGCTCGTGGAGGACGCCGCGGATCGACGCCGGCATCGCGCCGAGGTCGTCGGCGATCGCCAGCAGTTGCTCGGCGAAGAGCGGATTGCCCTCCGCCGCCTCCGCGATGCGCTCCCGGACGCCGTCGGGCGCCCCGAGCTCGGCCAGCAGCGCAGACGCTTCCTCGTCGAGGAGCGGCTGCAGCCAGACGGCGTCGGTGGGCTCACGGAACCAGGCCGGGCGAAGCTCCATCAGCTCCGGACGCGCCAGGCAGAGCACCAGCACACGAGCCGCACCGAGTCGCGCCGCGAGGTATTCGACGAAATCGAGGAACGTCGGCTCCGCCCAGTGCACGTCGTCGAACGCCACGACGAGCGGGCCGTCGCGGGCGAGCTGCTCGAGCAGCCGGCGCCCGGCGGCGAAGACGTCGTGGCTGGGCCCGACGAGCTCGGTCTCGGGCCGGCCCGCGGCCCGAAACACCTCCCGCAGCGGCCAGAACGTCACCCCCTCGCCGTAGGGCTGGCACCTGCCGACGAGCACCGCCGCCTCGTCCGAGCGCTCGGCCGCGAACTCGCGCGCCAGTCGAGACTTGCCGATCCCCGGCTCCCCGACCAGGACGACATGACGCGCACCCCGGCCGGCCGCGACGTCCTCGTAGATCGCACGCAGCCGCTCCAGCTCGCGCGTCCGCCCGACGAGCGGCGCGTCGTCACGTCGCGGGATCGCGCGCGCCTCGGGATCGACGGCCTCGAGCCTGAAGGCAGCCACCCGCTCGCGTTTCCCCTCCAGTTGCAGCGGCTCGGCCGCGGTCGCGCGCACGGCGTGTGCGACGAGCTCGTACGTCTGCGGGCCGAGGAGGATCTCGCCGGGGGCGGCGGCTTCCTCGAGACGCTTCCCGACGTTGACCGGGTCGCCGGTCACGTAACCGTGCCCGGCCGGGGAGTCGCCGGCGACGACCTCGCCGGTGTTGACCCCGATCCGGACCTGGAGCCGCAGCTCGGGATCGAGGTTCGTCTCGAGGGCCGCGCCTGAGTCGCGGAGCGCGGCAGCGGCGCGAACCGCACGCAGGGCGTCGTCTTCGCGCACGACAGGGACGCCGAAGACGGCCATCACCTCGTCGCCGATGAACTTCTCGACCGTGCCGCCGCACTCCTCGAGGAGCGCCGCCGCCTGCGCGAAGAAGCGCGACATCACGAGCCGCAGCGACTCGGGGTCGAGCCGCTCGCCGAGCTCGGTGTAGCTGACGACGTCGCAGAAGACGACGGTGACGGTCTTCCGTCCCTCGATCGGCAGTTCGACGCCGGGCACGGTGGCCGCCGGGGGTGCCCTGATGGGCGCAGGCAGTGGGACAGACGGGGCCGCGTCCTGGTCGAGCTCCGGGTCCTGGACGAGGATCGCCTTCTCGAGCCGCTGCAGCGAGCGGCTCGGATCGAGCCCGAGCTCGTCGACGAGCGCGGCTCGAGCCTCTTGGTAGGCACCGAGGGCATCGGCCTGGCGACCGGACCGGTAGAGAGCCAGCATCAGCAGGCGGCGAAAGCTCTCGTGGTGCGGGTGATCACGCACGAGCCCCTGGAGCTCGCCGACCACCTCGGCGTGCCGTCCGAGCGCGAGGTCGGCTTCCAGCCGCTGCTCGAGAGCTGCGAGGCGCAGTTCGTCGAGCCGCCCGATCTCGTTGCGGGCAAACAGCTCGTATTGGAAGTCGGCGAGCGGGCGGCCACGCCAGAGCGCGAGGGCGCCTCGCAGCACGTCCGCAGCCTCGCGGGCGGAGCCTTCTCCGAGCAGGCGGCGGCCGTCCTCGAGCATGGCCTCGAAGCGCTCGAGGTCGATCGATCCCGGGGGAGGGCGGAGCCGGTAGCCGGTCGGCCGAGTCTCGAGGAGCCCTTCGCCGAGCAGCTTGCGCAGCTTCGAGACGTAGACCTGGACCGTCTTCACGGCCGTTGCCGGCGGCCGGTCGCCCCACAGCTCGTCGACGAGCCGGGAGGTGGAGACGACCTCGTTCGGCCTGAGCAAGAGCACGGCGAGCACGGCCCGCTGCCTGGCGCCTCCGAGCGGGATCTCACGGCCGTCTTTCCAGACGGTCAGTGGGCCGAGGATGCCGAAGTCCAGGGGCCGAACCTACCGCGTCGGGTGCCCGTTTACCAGGCGTTTGCCGCCTGGCGGGTCGGGCGTTTGCCGCCGTGTCGTCTCCTTCAGACGCGATCGCAACAGCGATCGACCGGAGAAGAGGAGACGAGATGAAGGCTTGCTCACTGATCGTCACGGCCGCGGCGACCGCCGCGCTGGCCGTGCCGGTCGCGCAGGCGGCGGGCAGGAACGGACTCCAGTGCTCGGGATCTGCGACCCCCACGAAATCGGACAGCTCCTTCTACAACCACCGCCCACTCCTCTCGGCGTCGAGCTGCACGTCGACGTCGAGGCGGACGCACATCACCTCGATCTCGGTGGCCAGCATCGCCGGGACCTTGCTCGGCACCGACGCGGGCCAGGCGCAGCAACGGGCCGCGAGGGCCGGCTAGGGCCGCTGCTCGAGGGTTCCCTCGGGGGACGCGGCGCTTCGCAACGGCGCCCGCCGCTCAGGCGGGCGCCCAGCGGAGCCGCGCACCTCGGGCCCGAGCGAGCCGGCCGCTACTGGGCGGCGACGGCGCGCGGCGGCGCGTGCGGGGTGCCGTGGTCGAGCGGGTCGCCGTCGATCAGCCAGGAGTGGCCGAACCGGCTCATCGCCTCGATGATCGGCAGCAGGTCGTGGCCCTTGCCGGTCAGCGCGTACTCGACCCGCGGCGGCGACTCCGGATAGCTCTGCCGCTGGACGATCCCCTCCTGCTCGAGCATGTGCAGCCGCTCCGAGAGCGTCCGCGGGCTGATCCGGTGGCAGGCGTGCTCGAGCTGGGTGAACCGGCGCGGGCCCTCGGAGAGGTCGTGGACGATCAGCGCCGTCCACTTCGATCCGATCAGGTCGGACGTGGCCGCGACGGCGCAGCAGGAACCGTCGTGGACATCCATCATCTGCCGCTCGCCCATTGTGGCCAGTGTAACCCGTAACCAAGTCGAAACGACTGGTTTTCAGCCCAGACTTGCGCATTTCTGCGCTAGTTCCTATCCTGGTTTCAAGCCGTGCGCACGCTGACCAACATCGTCGTCGTCTCGGTCGCGCGCGCGACTGCCGCGAAGCCTACGCGCTAGCCGGCGACCCACTTCCCCGCCACGCCGGCTAGCTGAGGAAGAACCCGGCGGGCCCACACGGCAAGGAAAGGCTTCAGGTGAACCGGCAACGCCCCATCGGCCCGATCGGGCTGTACCACCCGGATTTCGAGCACGACTCGTGCGGCGTCGCCATGGTCGCGAAGCTCGACGGCGTCCCCAGCCACGAGACGGTCGAGCGGGCGATTCGCGCCCTCGAAAAGCTCGAGCACCGCGGCGCGACGGGCGCCGACCCTCGGACCGGCGACGGCGCCGGGATCCTCATGCAGCTCCCCGACGAGCTCTTCCGCGGCCTCTACGGCCAGACGCTGCCGCCGTTCGGCCAGTACGGCGTCGCGGTCTGCTTCCTGCCGCGCGACGACTCGGGCCGCGCCGCCGAGCTCGAGCGCTTGCTCGCCGACACGGTCGAGCAGGAAGGGCAGCGCGTCCTCGCCTGGCGCGAGCTCGAGCTCGATCTCGCGAGTGTCGGCGAGACGGCGAGCGCCGCCGCGCCGAGCGTCAGGCAGCTCCTCGTCGGCGCGTCACCGGAGCTCGCCGGCGACCAAGACGCCTTCGAGCGCAAGCTATACGTGATCCGCCGCGTCGCCGAGCTCGCGGCCGGGCCGGATCTCGTGATCCCGAGCTTCAGCTCACGCACGGTCGTCTACAAGGGAATGCTGATGGCGCCGCAGCTGGCGCCCACGTACGCCGACCTACGCGACCCCCGGACGAAGACGGCGCTCGCGCTCGTGCACTCGCGCTTCTCGACGAACACGTTCCCGAGCTGGGAGCTCGCGCATCCCTACCGGATGATCGCCCACAACGGCGAGATCAACACACTGCGCGGCAACGTCAACTGGATGCGCGCGCGCGAGTCGCAGCTCGCCTCCGAGCTCTTCGGCGACGACGTCGCGAAGGTCCTCCCCGTCGTGCGGCCGGGTGGCTCCGACACCGCGAACTTCGACAACGTGCTCGAGCTGCTCGTGCTCGGAGGCCGCTCGCTCCCGCACGCGATCCTGATGATGATCCCGGACTCGTACGGAAGCCGCGACGACGTCCCCGACGACGTTCGCGGCTTCTACGACTTCCACTCCTGTCTGATGGAGCCGTGGGACGGACCGGCCGCGATCGCGTTCACCGACGGCACGGTCGCCGGAGCGACGCTCGACCGGAACGGGCTCCGGCCCGGGCGCTGGGTCGAGACGAAGGACGGCTGGGTCGTGCTCGCCTCCGAGGTCGGGGTGCTCGAGACGCCGCCGGAGAACATCAAGCGCAAGGGCCGCCTGCAGCCGGGGAAGATCTTCCTCGTCGACCTCGAGCGGCACCGGATCGTCGAGGACGACGAAGTGAAGCGCATGGTCGCGTCGCGCCGCCCGTACCGCGAGTGGTACGAGCAAGGCGTCGTGCACCTGTACGACCTCCCGGAGCGGCCGCCGACCGTTCCGCGCGTCGAGCCGCTGCGCGCGAAGCAGCTCGCGTTCGGGTACACGCAGGAGGACCTGCGCGTCATCCTCGCGCCGTACGCGGTCAACGCCGAGCAGCCGATCGGCTCGATGGGGAACGACCTCGCGCTCGCCGTGCTCTCCGACCAGCGCCCGCTCCTCTACAGCTACTTCAAGCAGCTCTTCGCGCAGGTGACCAACCCGCCGATCGACTCGACACGGGAATACGTCGTCATGAGCGTCGGCACGAGCGTCGGCTCCGAGCGCAACCTGCTCGACGAGTCGCCGGAGCACGCGCACCAGCTCCAGATCCCGCAGCCGATCCTCCAGAACCACGAGCTCGAGGCGCTGCGGCAGGTCGACTCGTCGGTCTTCAAGGCGTACACGATCGACATCACCTGGCCGTTCGAGGAAGGCGTCCCGGGCCTCGACGCCGCGCTCGCGCGCATCGCCCGCGAGGCCGACGAGGTACTCGCGGCCGGCGTCAACATCCTCATCCTCTCCGACCGGAACACCGGTGCCGATCGCGTGCCGATCCCGGCGCTGCTCGCCGTCTCGTCGGTCCACCACCATCTCGTCCGCGAGGGGACGCGTCTGCAGACCGGCCTCGTCGTCGAGTCGGGCGAGCCGCGCGAGGTGCACCACTTCGCGACGCTGATCGGCTACGGCGCGGCGGCGATCAACCCCTACGTCATGTTCGAGACGCTCGACGAGCTCGTCGACGAGGGCTGGCTGCCCGAGGGGATGACGAAGCAGGAAGCGCACGCGCGCGCGATCAAGGGCATCTCGAAGGCGCTCCTGAAGACGATCTCGAAGATGGGCATCTCGACGATCTCGTCGTACTGCGGCGCGCAGATCTTCGAAGCGGTCGGGCTCGGGCCGGAGCTCGTCGAGCGCCACTTCACCGGCACACCCTCACGGATCGCCGGCATCGACACCGCCGTGCTCGCGCAGGAGGCGCTCGATCGCCACGGGCGTGCGTACCCGTTGAACGGCGGCATGCTCCCGCTCGGCGGCGTCTACGCCTGGCGCGCCGACGGCGAGTGGCACCAGTGGAACCCGGAGACGATCGCGCTGCTCCAGCACGCCGTGCGCGCCGGCGGCGCGAAGACGTGGGAGGAGTACTCGCGCCTCGTCAACGAAGATTCCGCGCGGCGCTCGACGCTACGCGGGTTGATGAAGTTCCGCTTCCGTGAGGACGGCGGCATCCCGCTCGAGGAGGTCGAGCCTGCGTCGGAGATCGTGAAGCGCTTCTCGACCGGCGCGATGTCGCTGGGCTCGCTCTCCCGCGAGGCGCACGAGACGCTCGCGATCGCGATGAACCGGATCGGCGGCAAGTCGAACACCGGCGAGGGCGGCGAGGACCCGGTGCGCTACATCCCGGATCAGAACGGCGACTCGCGGCGGTCGAAGATCAAGCAGGTCGCATCTGGCCGCTTCGGCGTCAACATCCACTACCTGATCAACGCCGACCAGCTGCAGATCAAGATGGCGCAGGGAGCAAAGCCCGGCGAAGGCGGCGAGCTGCCAGGGCGGAAGGTCGACTCCTACATCGCGAAGATCCGCTTCACGACGCCGGGCGTCGGCTTGATCTCGCCGCCGCCGCATCACGACATCTACTCGATCGAGGACCTCAAGCAGCTGATCTACGACCTGCGCTGCGCGAACCCCGACGCTCAGGTCTCGGTCAAGCTCGTCTCGGAGATGGGCGTCGGCACGGTCGCGGCCGGAGTCGCGAAGTGCAACGCCGACCACGTCGTCATCTCGGGCCACGACGGCGGCACGGGAGCGTCGCCGCTTTCGTCGATCCAGTCGTCCGGAGTGCCGTGGGAGATCGGGCTCGCCGAGACGCAGCAGACGCTCGTCCTGAACGACCTACGGTCGCGCATCTGGGTGCAGACGGATGGCCAGCTCAAGACCGGCCGGGACGTCGCGATCGCCGCGATGCTCGGCGCCGACGAGATGGGCTTCGCGACCGCGCCCCTCGTCGCGACCGGCTGCGTGATGATGCGCGCCTGCCACCTGAACACGTGCCCGGTCGGGATCGCGACGCAGGACCCGGTGCTGCGCGCGCGCTTTGCCGGCCAGCCGGAGCACGTCGTCAACTTCTTCTTCTTCGTCGCCGAGGAGGTTCGCACGATCATGGCGCGGCTTGGGATCCGGCGCTTCAGCGAGCTCATCGGCCGCGTCGATCTGCTGCGGATGGACGACGCGGTCGAGCACTGGAAGGCGCGCGGCGTCGACCTCTCGAACCTGCTCACGTCCCTCGACGTGCCGGCCGGCACGCCGCTCCATCGCACCCGCGCGCAGGTGTCGCCGCTGCCAGGCGCGCTCGACTACGAGCTGATCGAGCTGGCAAAGAAGGCGCTCGACGACGGCGAGCCCGTGAGCGGCGAGACGACGGTGCGCAACGTCCACCGCGCCGTCGGCGGGTTGCTCTCGAGCGAAGTGACGAAGCGCTACGGCCTCGAGGGCCTACCCCCCGGGACGATCCGGTTCACCCTGCGCGGCTCGGCCGGTCAGTCGTTCGGCGCGTGGCTCGCTCCGGGCGTCGAGCTGACGCTGTACGGCGACGCGAACGACTACACGGGCAAGGGCCTTTCAGGCGGCGTCGTCGCAGTGCGCCCGCCCGCGGACGCGACGTTCGCCGCGGAGGAGAACGTAATCGTCGGCAACACGGTGCTCTACGGCGCGACAGGCGGCCGCGCGTTCTTCCGCGGCCTCGCCGGCGAGCGCTTCGGGGTGCGCAACTCGGGTGTCGACACGGTCGTCGAGGGCGTCGGCGACCACGGCTGCGAGTACATGACGGGCGGCCACGCGGTCATCCTCGGGCCGGTCGGGCGGAACTTCGCCGCCGGGATGAGCGGCGGCATCGCGTACGTGCTCGACGACGGCCACTTCAGCGCGCGTTGCAACATGGAGCTCGTCGGCTTCGACCCGCTCGAGGAGAGCGACGTCGCGAAGCTCCGCGCCCTTGTCCAGGAGCACGTGGCCCGCACCGGATCCACGGTCGGAGCGCGCGTGCTCGCGGAGTGGAACGACACGCTGCCGCGTTTCGTCAAGGTGATGCCGCTCGACTACAAGCGCGCGCTCGCCGAGATCGCCGCGGGCGTGCACGACGAGGAGGCCGTAGCCGTCTGATGGGCGAGCTCGGCGCCTTCAAGCGGATCGAGCGGATCGAGAATCCGGAGCGCGCGCCCGCGGAACGGGTGCACGACTTCCGCGAGTTCGTCGGCACGTTGCCGATCGTCGAGCTGCGCGACCAGGGGGCGCGCTGCATGGAGTGCGGCGTGCCGTTCTGTCACAACGGCTGCCCGGTCAACAACCTGATCCCCGACTGGAACGACCTCGTCTATCGCGACCGCTGGCGCGAGGCGATCGAGCAGCTGCACCGCACGAACAACTTCCCAGACTTCACCGGGCGACTGTGCCCCGCGCCGTGCGAGGCCGCGTGCGTCCTCGAGATCCGCGAGGGCAAGGCCGTGACGATCAAGCAGATCGAGCTCGCGATCATCAACCGCGCCTGGGATGAGGGCTGGGTCGTGCCGAAGCCGCCGGCACGGCTGACGGGCCGCACGGTCGCCGTGATCGGCTCGGGACCGTCGGGGATGGCCTGCGCGCAGGAGCTCGCGCGCGCGGGTCATTCGGTGACGGTCTACGAGCGCGACGAGGCGGGCGGCGGGCTCGTTCGCTTCGGCGTGCCGGACTTCAAGATCGAGAAGTCGATCGTGGAGCGGCGCGTCGACCAACTCGCCGCCGAGGGCGTCGAGTTTCGCTTCGGCGTGAATGTCGGCGTCGACATCGACGCCGCTGAGCTGCGCGTGCAGCATGACGCGGTCGTGATCGCGACCGGCGCGCGGGTGCCGCGCGACCTGCCCGTGCCGGGACGCGAGCTCGACGGCGTCCACTTCGCGATGGAGTACCTGTACCAGCGCAACCGCTTCGTCGCCGGCGCGCCGGCACCTCAGAAAGTGATCACGGCGGCCGGCAAGCACGTGATCGTGATCGGCGGCGGCGACACGGGCGCCGACTGCGTCGCGAACTCGCACCGCGAAAACCCGGCATCTGTGACGCAGGTCGAGCTCATCGGCGAGCCGCCGCGCGCGCGCCCGGACGACATCACGCCGTGGCCCCGCTGGCCGACGAAGCTCCGCGTTCCCTACGCGCTGAAGGAGGGCGGCCACCGCGACTTCGCGATCTCGACGACGCGCTTCCTCGGCAACGGCCGAGTGGAGGCGATCGACTGGTCGCAGAACAGCGGCATGCCGCCGTTCGAGCCGATCGCGGGAACGGAAGCGCGGCACCCGGCGGGGCTGGTACTGCTCGCGATGGGCTTCCTCGGCCCCGAAGCGAGCGTGCTCGACCAGCTCGGCGTCGAGAAGGACGAGCGCTCGAACGCGAAGGCGCCGACGTTCACAACATCAGCCGAAGGCGTGTTCGCAGCGGGGGACGCCCGCCGCGGTCAGTCGCTGATCGTGTGGGCGATCAACGAAGGCCGCCGCTGCGCAGCAGCGGTCGACCGCTGGCTGTCGGCAAAGGCGCAGGCCGCCTAGTTGATGCGAACGACGGTGCGGTCGCGTGCGGGCGCGCGCTGCGCCTCGACCGCCGCGAACGCCGCCTCGCGGGCGCGCCCGAAGGCGTAGAAGAACGCGTCCGAGCGACACCGCGCACAAACTGGCGAACCTAGGAGTCTCAGGGAGCCCGCGCACGCGGACTGCATCCTCGACCCGAATGCCCTCGGATGCCGTGCATTGTTCTTACACGGCGATCACAGGCGCGAAACAGATCGGCCGTAGAGTCGAAGAGAAGGAGCGATGAAACTGCTCAGCACGATAACGGTCTTCGCAGTGATTCTCGCGAGCGCCGCTACGGCGGCTTCGCCCCGTGTTGTCCTGGACGTCAACCCGGCGTCGGTGGCCCCCGGCGGAGTCATCACCATCAGCGCCGCCTCCTCGCCGTGTCTGCGGCGCGACCAGGTCATCCTGATCTCGACCGCGTTTCCCGGCCACGCTTACGGCGAGGGAGCCGTCTACGGTCGCGTCGAAAGTCACGGCGCCTTCAAAGTCCGGGCTCGAATCCGATCCGCGCTGCGGCCTGGCCGCTTCCTCGTGGGCGTCCGCTGCGGCGGCGGCAACCTCGGGATCACCGCCACCATCCGAATCAGCTGAGGGCGGCTCGGGCCTCCCCGCGAGCGGTTCGCGCTTAGGAGAGACCGACGGCGAGATGCCGGCCCGTGCCTGGCGGCGTCTGAGATTGGAGTTGCGGGTGCGCTGACGGCTGCCGAGTACGCGCGCTCGCGCCCGCCCCGGCGAGCCGATCGACCTCAGTGGCTCACGGCGCTTCGCCGCCGTAGCTGGCGCGCGCCGCCGAAGAGCGCAACGGCGCCGGCGAAGAACGCGAGCTTGCGGCTCCGACCGAGGAAGCGCGCCACGCGCATCCCCCAGCTGACCTTCGTCTCGCGCCACCAGAGCTTCCGCAGCCGGCGAGTAGCCTCCATCTCGATCCTCCTCCGTCTCGTTTCGATCGTTTGTGCCCTGTGAAGGCTGGTCCCAATCTGGCGCCGGTCGGGCACGATGAGCGGTCGTGGCGCCGCGTCTGCGGGGAGGCATCTGCGCGATCGTTCCGCTTCTGCTCGCGGGGGTTGCCTGCACCGGTGCGGCGACCGCGGCCGCCGCACCGAGTGGCTCGTTCGCGTCGAACGACCCGCTGCTGAACGAGATCTGGCAGGACTCGGTCCGCAGTGCCGGCGACATGCTCGCCCCGGGCCCGCTGACGAAGGACGCACTCGGCCGACCGTGCGCCATCGACCTGCCGACGGTCATCCTCGACGGCACCGTCCGCGACCGCTGCCCGTACATCGGCGACGAGGCGGTGATCGGGCTGACCCTCGACAGCTCGAAGCCGCACTGGGACGTGCAGCGCGCGATGCTGACATGGTTCGGGAGGCACCAGCATGCGGACGGCGCGATTCCCGCGAGCCCGCTCGTGAACGGCCAGGTCGTGCTGATCGACTACAACGCCTACTGGGTCCTCGCGCTCTACAACTACGTCCTCTACTCGGGCGACGTCCGCCTGGCGCGCACTCTGTGGCCCAACCTCGTCAAGCTGCTCGACGGGTGGTACCCCGCGCACACCCACGACGGGCTGCTCGTCAACGACGAGGGTCTCGGCGACTACGGCTTCCACCGACCGGGCGAGGTCGTCGCCTACTACAACGCGGAGTACTCGCTCGCGCTCGAGCGTGCGGCGCAGCTGGCAGGCTGGCTCGGCGAGAAGCATGCGCAGGCGCGCTGGCTCGCGCGACGGCGGCCGATCGCGCGCGCGTTCACGCGCGTCTTCTGGGACGCGAAGGCAGGCGCGTTCGTCGATACGACCGCGGACCGCGCGACGCATCCCGAGGACGCGCAGGCGTTCGCGATCCTCGCCGGCCTGGCGACGCCCGCGCAGGCGACGGCGGCGCTTGCCTACCTGGGCGTCCACGAGTGGCGCGGCTACGGGCAGACCGTCACCGACACCGGCTCGTGGGACGGGCCGGCGGTCGGCACCGACGTCAAGGACCGCGTCTACCCGTTCATCACGTACTTCGAAGTGCTCGCACGCTACGCGGCGGGCCAACCCGAGATCGCGCTCCAGCTGATCCGGCGCGAGTGGGGTTACATGGCGAAGAACGGCCCTGCGACGAACCGCGGCACGACGTGGGAGACGATCGGCCCGTACGGCGGCGGGCCGGTGAACGTCCGTCAGTCCTGGGACGCCGGCTGGTCGAGCGGCGCGGCGCCCGCGCTCACGAACTACGTGCTCGGGATCCTGCCGACCTCGCCCGGGTTCGCGACCTTCACGGTGACGCCGCGCCAGGGCGACCTGGCCTGGGCCCGCGGCTCGGTCGTCACTCCGCACGGCCTGCTGACGGTGTCCTGGCAGCGAACTGACCTCGGCGGCATCCGCCTGCACGTCACCGCGCCGCCGGGCACCCGCTGGATTCGAAGGTGATTCTTACTCTGGGCTTAGACGCTTCTTAGGCCGCGTAGGGAGGATGGCCGCACTGTGCTAGGCGCCAGCCTTTTCCCTCCTAGGCTCGCCAGGTGGCATGGAAGGCGTCCGAACGGGACGCCGCTCTCTCACTCATCCCTCGAGCAGGCGGGCGCACCCATCCTCGCCCGCCTGCTCGGCCCCTTCTGAGTAAGCGCCGCGCGAGCGGCGCTACCGTTTCTCCGGCATGGCCATTCTCGTAGTCGACGACGATCAGGCCGTCCGCGACGCGCTCCGGCGCGCGCTGACGATGCAGGGCTACGCGGTCGAGCTCGCCGCCGACGGCCGCGAGGCGCTCGACAAGCTCGCCGGGAACGGCGCCGGAATCGACCTCGCCATCGTCGACGTGCTGATGCCGAACGTCGACGGGCTCGAGCTGACCCGCCGCCTGCGGACCGACGGAAACAGGCTCCCGATCCTGATGCTGACCGCGCGCGACCAGATCTCCGACCGCGTCTCGGGCCTCGAGGCCGGCGCCGACGACTACCTCGTCAAGCCGTTCGCGCTCGAGGAGCTCGTCGCGCGCGTCCGGGCGCTCCTCAGGCGGCTCGGCGCCGACGAGGCCGCGACGACCCTGCGCTTCGCCGACGTGGAGCTCGACACAGGCACGCGCGAGGTGCGCCGCGCCGACCGTGAGCTTCAGCTCACCCGCACCGAGTTCGCACTGCTCGAGCTCTTCCTTCGCAACCCGAAGCAGGTGCTCACGCGCTCGGTGATCTTCGACCGCGTCTGGGGCTACGACTTCGGCTACGGCTCGAACTCGCTCGACGTCTACATCAGCTACCTGCGCAAGAAGACCGAGGCAGGCGGCGAGCCGCGCCTGATCCACACGATCCGCGGCGTCGGCTACGCGCTCCGGGAGCCGTGACTCTCCGCACCCGGCTGGCGATCGTCGCGGCGGCAGCGGTCGCCGCCGCAGTCGTGCTCGCGTCGTTCGCGGTCTACTTCATCGTCCGCAGCGAGCTCTTCGGCCCGATCAACACCTCGCTGAAAAGCGCCGTACAGGAGGTTCGGATCCCGCCGCGCTTCCTGGGCTCGCTCGCCCCGGGCTCCCGCCCGCACGAGTTCATCCTCCACACCGGCTACGGCGGCGGCTTCCCGGTGCCGTACCGCGTGGTCACGGCGGACGGCACCTACGTCGTCCCTGACAACTACGAGTTGGCGCTTGGCCCGCTGCCGGTCACGAAGGAGCAGCGCCAGGTGGCGGCCGGCAACGCCCCGCCGTTCTACCTCGACGGCACCGTCGCGGGTGAAGCGACGCGGAGCTATACGGCCCAGCTCTCACCCGGCTACGCGGTCCAGATCTTCACCTCGATCGACGCCGAGAACCACGCGCTCGCCAAGATCCGGCTCTGGCTGATCCTGATCGCGATCGCAGGCGTCGCGCTCGCGTCGGCCGCCGGGTTCTTCATCGCGCGGGCGGCGCTCCGGCCCGTGCGTCGCCTCTCCGAGACAGCCGAGCACGTACGGACGACGCGCGACCTGTCGCGTCGCATCGACGTCGCCGGCAAGGACGAGCTCGGGCAGCTCGCGAAGACTTTCAACGCAATGCTGGAGTCGCTCGACGAGGCGGCGAAGCGGCAACGCCAGCTCGTCCAGGACGCGTCGCACGAGCTGCGCACTCCCCTGACCAGCCTGCGGACGAACATCGAGGTGCTCGCGACGAGCAAGGATCTCCCTGCGGACGAACGCAAGCAGCTCCTCGGCGACGTCGTCGAGCAGCTCACGGAGATGACTGCGCTGATCGGAGAGCTGACCGAGCTTGCGCGCGGCGAGGAGCAGCCGCAGCCGTTCGAAGATGTCCGCCTCGACCTCGTCGCCGAGGACGCCATCCGGC
>Ga0209579_10000541_pt1 | contig 36878 bp, 27 predicted proteins | sample Coa_R1_2_FD_187152 | JGI IMG/M metagenome (GOLD analysis project Ga0209579, IMG submission 187152) | Surface soil microbial communities from Centralia Pennsylvania, which are recovering from an underground coalmine fire - Coalmine... | ecosystem: Environmental > Terrestrial > Soil >...
GGGAGATGCACTTTACGACGGCGTTTCATTTCTGATTTTCATAGGGAGCCGTTTTTCTCAATCGAAGTGTTCGCTCGCGTTGCCATTTCTCCTATGAAAACTCACGACTTTTGAATGGCCCTGGGCTAACTCGGCGCTCATTTCATTCACGCGGAGGGTAATGGGAGTTAGCCCGGCGCTCATTTCGTTCACGCGGAGGGTAATGGGAGTTCGACTGTAAGCGAGCGCATTCGGATCAATGAGGATGTTGACATTCGCGGCTTTGGCGATGAAATCCACGCAATCCACAAGCGGCTTGTCTTTGAAATCGAATGAAACCTTGCACGCCTCAAGCTTCTTTTGAATGCTCTCCTCCTGTTGCGCGGTCCGCGCCCTTTGCGCGTCGCCTGGCAGTTCGTACAATTCGTCAAATTGTATCTCGGCGTACCGCATCACCCATTTCAGCGCGCTCCGCGCTTCCACATCATGAAGCCGCACCGTGATCGTTCGATTCATCTTCGCCTGTGCGGCGTCGTCCTGGAATTCAAGTTCAAGCTTCGTCAGACCTCTCAAATGGTAGATTGCGTGCAACAGCGGCGTCGCTGAAAAATCGATCGAAACGATCGTCGCGAGTTTCGCTTCAAGTTCCGCGTCCGCGGCAAGCGTCTCGCGCGAGCGGCGAACGAGCGTGATGCGGCCGCCCTTGTTTTCGCACTGCAAGCCGGCGGATTTGGCGATCAATTTAAATGCGCTGTCAGCGCGTATGTCTTGGAATCGATAACAATTGATGGGTGTGTTTCCCATCCCTTCGGCGGCCAGTTTTGGATCGAGGGTTGCATCGTACTTGCCCACTTGATTCATAAAACCCAGGGCGTCGGTCAGTGGTGTGTCGAGGAGGCAAAAAGAGACTTTTCTCGCCAGCTGATTCTTCAGCGCCACCGCGTCGCGATAATCCTGCTCCTGCTGAATGGCCAAATGAAAGCGCGTTATACCGCCGATCAGGAAACCGAGCGCCCCCGAGAGCGCAAGCAGCCAGCGCAGCGAGAACGAAAAACGGCGGCCCTTTGGTTTGCGGAGCAGGCGGTCGAGCAGTACGAGCGTCGCAATTGCGCCGATGGCGAATAGTATCTCGGCACTCCCGGCAGTAACCAAGGGCGGGCGCGGGTCAAAGGCGGCGGCACAGACGCATTGAGTGAGCGTCGCGAGCATGGAGACGAGGGCGAAGCGCTTCATACGATGCGCCCACCATCTATTCAAGCGGGCATTTCGGCAAGTGCGAATATCGCAAGACGCCCGCCTTCACGCCAGTTGCGTTCGCACTTCATCCGCCCACACGCGAAAACTTTTGAGGTTCGCGTGCCCAAACGACGTGGTCAGCGCGACATCGACCGCGTCGCGGCCGCGGGCCATCAATATGCGCCCGATTCGCGGCGTGTTAAAGCGCGCATCGAAGGTGTGCCATTGTTGCCCCAAATACACTTCAAACCACGCGCTGAAATCCATCGCCGCGGGCATGGGCGCGATGCCAATATCGCCCAAATATCCCGTGCAATACCGCGCGGGAATCCCCATGCAGCGGCAGAAGGTGACGGCCAGATGCGTGAAATCCCGGCACACGCCCGTGCGTTCGGAGAACACATCGAACGCCGTCTTCGTCGCGCGAGCGAACTGATAGCCGAAGAATACGTTCGCGTGCACCCAGTTGCAAATAGCCTGCACGCGCGCCCAGCCCGGCGGAGTCGATCCGAAAAGCTGCGTCGCCGCATCGGACAACCGATCCACTTCGCAATACCGGCTGCTCAATAGAAAGTGCATCGCCTCCGGCGGCACATCGCACACGCTGTGCTGCTGCGCCGCGGGGTGCACGGGATCGGGATTTCCCGAATCCGACATCGTAAAATCGTTGAAAATGCGCAGCGGGCCCGCCGGCGCCACAATCCGCGCGCAACGGTTCCCGTACGTATCCAGATGCGTCTGCACCGACACGAACGGCTCAACCACCAGGCATTCCGGACGTGCCAGTTGCGCCGCGCGCGACGGGTGCGTGTAGAGCATCAGCAGCATGGACGTGGGCGCGGGAATCTCAAAATGCAATTCATGCCCGCATCGAATGTTCATCAAATGGCGCTCCAATCTCAAAGACGAATCTACTCGGTGAAGCTGCCGGCGGCCGATTTGCTGCCGGCGAGGAATCGATCAAATCAAGCCGCTCAAAGCCGGTCATTCGCGGCAGGCTTGACGCTGCGGATTTTTCCCATCCCGCGGTCGAACTTTTTCAACTCGCCGCGCCTGGCGCGCGCCGCGATCGAATCGCGAATCAGCCACGCCGCCACCTGCGCGTTCAAAGCCATCGCAACCAACGCATCAACGCTGATCCTCTCGCGCTCGGCCAAAGCAGCGACTTGGTCGTACAGCGATTCGGGCACCTTCGCTCGTAACTTTGTCATGATTGCGTTCGAAGCTCCGTTAGGAACACATGCGGCGTCATCACTGCAATACCCAGCGCACGCGCCGTCCGCAAATGCCGGACGTTATGCGTTAGATGATAGCCGCGCCCGCCACGGATGCACGACGAAAATGTATTCAGCCGCGTTAGCGGCGGCACGCTTTTAATAGACGTGGTCGTAGCGCGCTTGCGCGCAAGGCCGCGGATGCGATTCCGCGCGGGAATCCAAGCCGCGTCAGCGGCGGCACCGGGGCATCGCCGTGCGCCATTGGTGTCGCCGCTACGCGGCTTGGGAAATTGCGGCGACCGTGACCGTGGCCTTGCGCGAGTACGCGCTACGGCCACGGCTATTAGAAGCGTGCCGCCACTCCGTGGCTGAAGGATTCGCGGCCGGGTGCCGCGGATTTGCTGCCGTTCGCAAATCCGCGCCGTGTGCAATTCGCACATTCAATCAATCTAGCGCGCCGCGTGCAATCCAGGCACGGATTTGAATGAGTACATTCAAATCCGTGGCACCCGCCAAATCCGGGGCGCAATGGGTACTATTGAACTGGATCGCGGCGGATTCCACGCGGGGAGTCCAGCGTGCGGGCGCGGGTTGGTTTGAAATTCCCGCACGCCTCGACGACGCGGAGGGGTAGCCGCTCAGATTTTTCCCGATCCCCTTGCAGACGCGCCAGTACGAGTGAATTTAAAGGCAGATGGCACTGTGAGCTCAAAGGCCTGGCCGCCAATTTCAAGAATAACCGGCAAATTCAAATTAACCGTCGCCTTTGGGTCTTGACCCATGACCGCGCCGGACTCGTCAAATCCGGCTCCCAAATTTGCCCTGATGACGGTCAGGGACACGCTTACCGTACCTGCGGGATGACCCTTGCCCCGGGCCTTGATGACCCATTTTGCATTTTGGTTGCTGTGGTCGTCGAGTTTGTTGCTGAGCATTCCAGTGAAGCGCTGGCCTGCGATTTCAAATGCAACGGCGGTTCCTGCCGCAACGGTGAGATTGCCGACTTCCACCGTGGCCTGTATCGACATGGAGTCTTTGTTTGTCTTCGAGCGGTCCCAACTGCACCTATATGCGATAGCGCGGTTCACATTTCCGAAATTGGATGCCGGGGCGACTTTCGCCGCCACGTCCACGATCAAGGTGAAATTCTGCACAGCATTTGTCCCGACTCCGTTTGCGGCAGTGAACGTCAGCGCGTACGACCCTGCTGTCCCGGAGTTCGGGGTTCCGCTGAGCGTGCCCGTTCCATCGCCGTTATCGAAAAAGATAAGGCCGCTGGGAAGGTTGTCGCCGCCTTGACTAATCGCAGGCGCCGGATTGCCGGTTGTGGTGACCAAGAAAGTTCCAGATGATCCAATTGCAAATGAATATGTGCTGCCGCTTGTAATTGCGGGGCTGGACTGGCCGACGGTGTTATTAATTGGAAGCGCGACCTTGAATACGACTCCAGGATCCTCGGCTTTTCCAATGTACGCGTAGCCATTTGCAGGATCGATCACCGCAGAATGCAATTCCGCACCTGGGTCGAGCGTAGTGGTGCTCACGATTGATGGCGCGGCGTTGCCCGTTCCCAACGCCACTTGCGCTACAACTCCAGTGCTAATGGACCCGAAATACGCGTAGCTATTTACGGTGTCGATCACGGCGCAAAGAGCAGGCTCGCTTGGGCTTTGATTGAGCCGTACGGAACCCACGCGGATGGGCGCGGAAGTGCCGGCACCCAAGGCCACTTTCACCACGAATCCTGCACTATTATCATTATTACCGCTACCCGTTCCAAAATAGGCATAACCATTGGCAGCATCGATCACTGCACACACAAGGTCGTTCTCGCCAGAATTGAGCGTTACGGCACCCACACGCGTTGGCAAGGCATCGTTCGCTCCCAGCGCAACTTTTACGACGCTTCCCGGAGTTCCTTGCGATCCAATATAGGCGTAGCCATTGACTGGATCAATCACCGCGCAGCGAGGAATTTCGCCGGGATTGAGCATAACAGCACCGACACGGGTGGGCGCGGCGTTGCCGGCCCCCAATGCTACCTTCACCACATATCCGGGAGAGGAATACGTGGCAAAATAGGCGTAACCATTGGCTGCGTCGATCATCGCAGCCCAGGGTTGGTTCTCGCCCGAATTGAGCACGACAGAACCCACAACGGTGGGTGCGGCGTTGCCGGTTCCCAAGGCCACCTTCACCACGATCACTGGGGAATCATCAGTTGCGAAATAGGCATAGCCATTCGCTGCGTCTATGACACCGGATATGAGAGACATTGAATTGAGCAGAACCGAACCGACGCGGATAGGTGTGGAGTTGCCTGTCCCCAACGCGACTTTAACCACCGCTCCAGGGTTTGAACACGATCCGAAATAAGCGTATCCGTTAGCCGCGTCGATAACGGCGCACATATTATTTTCACCTGTATTAAGCGTTAGAGCGCCAACTAGCTTTGGTGCATCGGCATTGGCGGCATTTGAAACGCCGCACGCGAAAGATGCAAAACCCAGCGCGAGAATCGTTGTGCCCAGGCGGGCCGCCTCTGAAATCCGTGTACGTCGCATTTGGTTGTTTCTCCGACGCAACTTTGGGACAAATATCTGCGGATAGTTTAGCGATAGAATCAGCCGAGTAAATGCGAAAGATCGATCAATTGGTTGAATGGGTTGAAAATGTTCATCCGCGTTCATTTCAGCCACCCGCATCCAAATAACTGCCCCGCGCCTCCGTCCGCTTGATAGCGTCCGGCCCGCGCGGGGCGGTGTGTTACAACATCTTCGACACGCGATCCACGAGGCCCTTTTCGCCCAGCACGATCTTCAAGTTCGACTTGCCGGAAATCTTCTCGAGGACTTCCAGCTCGCGCAGGCGCATCAGCACCGGGCTGGTTTCGAGAATCTTCGCAATATAACAGTTCAAGGCTCAAGTCATTCGCCGATCTTTACGATTGACATTTGCCATGTGCGTTTATCATCGGGATAAAATAGCTACAGAGTTCATTTCGCGCCGACGGAAGTCGAAGGAGTACGACACATGCCACATTGGTTGCATTGCAAGGTTCTGCCAGGCCAATTCAGCAATGAATTTGTCGTGGAAGGGCAGTCCGCAAGCGGCGAGGGCTTTTCGCTTTTTTGCCCGGAAGAATTTGTTGAATTTGAAAATGAGCCGTCCTTTGAGCGTCCAGCGGACGGTTGGATTCAGGTCCAAATTGTCGAGACCGCCAAAGGCGTGCGGCTGGTTTGTTTACCGCGGCACACCTTTGGAGGCGGTCCCTATGTCACTGTAAGGGCCGATGCGGTGGAACGGCGGCCCGCGAGGCAAAACGCTGAGCTCACATGATTCTCTCCAATGTGGAAATTCAACGGGCTCTGGATGACGGGAGGCTTGTCATAAAGCCTGAACCAATGCCCAGGCGGCCGACTCACGGCGCGACTTGTCCCTATGACACGCACACGGTGGATTTGACGCTGAGCACCGATTTTGTCGTTCCGAATTCCGGTCCTTTCACGATCGATTTTGCCCAGCCGGGAAAGATATCGGAATTCATCGCGCAAAACTCGAAACGCGAACCAAGCTCCGCGGAGCGCCCGTTTGTGCTGGGAAGAGGCAAGTTCGTACTGGCGCAAACGCGCGAGACTGTTGAGCTGCCGATCAAACCGAAATTAAAAAAATGCCTGGCGGCGCGCATCGAAGGGAAGAGCAGCCGTGCGCGGTGCGGACTGTTGGTGCATTTCACCGCACCGACGGTGCATCCCGGCTGGAGCGGGCCGTTGACGCTCGAGATGGCCAATCTTGGACCCGCAGACTTGACTTTGAAACCCGGAATTGCCATCGCACAACTTATCGTTGAAGAAGTGCTGGGAATTCCATTCGAAAATCAAAGCCAGTTTCACGGCCAGCGCACGCCTTCTGGAACGCGCTAAGCGCCGGGGAAACTCATTGAAACCCGCCCCGCGCCTCCGTCCGCTTGATAGCGTCCGGCCAGCGCGGGGCGGTGTGCTACAACATCTTCGACACGCGATCCACCAGGCCCCTTTCGCCCAGCACGATCTTCAGGTTCGACTTGCCGGAAATCTTCTCGAGGACCTCCAGCTCGCGCAGGCGCATCAGCACCGGGCTGGTTTCGAGAATCTTCGCGGTGTTGGCCTGCATGCGCATCGCGGCCGTTTCTTCGCGGCGCGTGATCAGCGCCGCTTCGGCCGCCTTGCGCGCCTCGGTGACCTTGTTCAGCAGATCCTTCATCTCGCCGGGCAGGATCACGTCGCGGATGCCAAGCGCCGTGACCTCCAGACCCAGCGCCGCCGCGCGGTTCTTGACGAGCCCTTCAAGCTCCTTCGCGACCGCGTCCTTTTCCACGAGCAGCGCGTCCAGCTCGCGGGAGCCGATCACGGCCCGCAGGGCCAACTGCGCCTCGCGGTACAGAGCCTGCTTGTAGTCGTCCACGGTGGCGACGGCCTTCAGCGCATCGGCGATGCGGTAGGTCACGACGGCGTTCAGGCGCAGCGTCACCTTGTCGGCGGTCATCAGTTCCTGGCCGGCGATGTCGAAGGCCAACTCGCGCGCGTCCACGACCTGCACGCGCACGCGGTCCACGCCCTTCCAGAAGACGTGCGTGCCGGGCTTGAGCGTGCTGATGAACTTCCCGTCGCGGAAGAACAGGCCGCTCTGGCCCTGCTCGACGACGTACACGTCCAGCGCCTCCGCCGCGCCCTTGCCGCGCAGGATCGCCTGCATGTCGGCGTGGTCGAAGAGCACGTTCGACGCGTTCACGGTCAGGATCGTGACAGTGTGGAAGACCGTCCACAGCGCGTGCAGGCCGGGCTTCAGCACCGCTTCGAAGCGGCCGTCCACCCAGACAAGCGCGCGCTGCTCGTCCTTGAGGTCGAGCACTTCCGCCGCGCCTTTCAGCGCGCCGCTCTTGACGATCACGTCGAGATCCTTGTGGCGGAACAGGACGTCGCGCACCGACACCGTCTCGACGGTGATCTTATACAGAGGATCGAAGAACCAGTGGCGGCCAGGTTCGAGGATGCACTTGAACTCGCCGTCCTGGAAGAGCATGCCGCGCTCGTGGGCGCCGATTTTGAATTTACGCATAGCCATCGTTCACCTCGTTTCGTTTAACGCGCAATTTGTAGTCGCGCGATACCCCTCACCCCGCGGGCGAGTACGCCCGTCGGCCCTCTCCCGGAGGGAGAGGGGAACGGCGTGCGTCCCCTTGCCCGAACCCTCTCCCCCAAGCGGGGGAGAGGGGTGAAACCAAATTCCGTGACTTTCGACTTCTTCGACTTTCGACCTTCGACGATTTCGACTTTCGACTTTCAGAGAGCGTCCGTGCGATCGGCCGCACCGCGGGCGCGGAATGCGGTTGAGATTCGGGCGACTCCGGCGGTCCGGCGCGCGCGATTCGAAAACCCTGACGAAGCGGAAACGAATTGCGCGCGCCATCGCGCTGTTTTGTCCAAAACTGACCCGCGCATTGCAGAGCGCCTTTGAATGTTGCCGGCAGAAGTAGTTGAAAAAAACTTCTGTCGGCCGGCCCATACGTCACGTCCGCCCTCCTCAAGCCTTTGTGTACCGTTTATCAAACGGTTCGTTTTGTGAGCAGGGATTGAACCTGCGACCCTCGAATTAAACATTCGATGCTCTACCCGCTGAGCTATCACGACACCTTTGCAGGGTGTTTGGTGGACATGGCGGGAGTCGAACCCACGACCTGCGGATTAAGAATCCGCCGCTCTGCCAACTGAGCTACACGTCCGGTTTTGCTTCCTCCCGTCGTCAGAATCCTTCGCGGAACACGCTCATCCAACCGCTGAGCACTGGGACTCGCGCGCCGCTGGCCGGGGAAGAACAAACTGCTTTGTTCGTAGTCCCGCCTTTAGGCGGAAGAGCGCTCGGCTCCGAAGCGCCGTTCCGCCTAAAGGCGGGACTACGAACGGTTCAAACTTCGGTGAGAACCCCAAACTCCACGCGCTCGTCGGCCTTCGCCTTTCGACCTTCGACTTTCGACTGAAGCCATTCTTCGCGCAGCACGCTCATGCACAGCACGTCCACGTAGCGCCCGTCGCGAAACGCGCACTGGCGCAAGCGGCCTTCGAGCACGAAGCCGGCTTTTTCGTAGGCGCGGACTCCGCCGGGATTGCTCTCGTACACGTGCAGCGCGACGCGGTTCAGGTTCAACTCCACGAACGCGTGGCGGAGCATGAGCCGCGTGGCTTCCGTGCCGTAGCCTTTGTTCCACTCGTCCTTCACGCCGATGAGCAAACCGAACGTGGCTTTGCGGTCGCGCGCGGAAATTTTGTGCAGGCCCACGCTGCCGATCAGCTCGTCGTTCTCTTTGAGCGCGATGCCGAGGATGAGTTCGTCCTCGCTCTTGTTGTGCTCCGCGATCCACGCTTCTTCCGTGTGGATGTTCATCGGGCGATGCCATTCGAGCGTGCGCCGCACCGCCGGATCGTTGATGAAACCGGTCAGCGTTGGCGCGTCGGCTTTTTCGAATGGCCGGAAATAAATCCGCTCGCCGATCACAAATGCGTTTTTCATGTTCGCTCTCCCCTCTCCTATTTCCACTGCCTCGGCCGGATTCGAACCTGCAACGACAGGATTAACAATCCTGCGCTCTACCGTTGAGCTACGAGGCAAAACTCCTCATTTTCCATTGTCCATTCATCATTTTCCATTTACCATTTTCAATTGAATCGCCACGCCAATGGAAAATGAGAAATGGCAAATGGACAATGGACAATGGACAATGGACAATGGAAAATAAAAAGGCCTTCCTGAACGCGCGCTCAGGAAGGCCTTGTGTGATTGCTCACAGTCAGTCATTCTTCCTAAGGCGCCGAATCCTCCAGATTTTCAACGGAGTCGTTCCGCTTTTGATTTTTAATGGCGGCGCTCAGCGGCGAATACAATCCGGGCATGGCAACGCGTATTTCGCAGCCGCTGAAGCGCTGCGTCTCTCGCGTAATCCCGAATGAGTTCGACCAAATACTGAACACGGCGGATGTCTCCTTAAAACGATGCACTGCACCAACGAACATGTGCTCTTCAACTAACCATATTACGATGGGCTTGTCAAATTTTTGACGCAGAATGTTTTTCCGGCCGAACGCGCGCGTCCATGAATTTCGCGAAGCGAGCATTCGTCTCCAAAACAAGCGGCGCTTGCTGCCAAAGAAATAATGGCGGTGCGCACGCGCGGCCTACAATAAAAATATTGGCGGAAAATGAGGATTATCTGCGAAGAAACGCCGCTCAATGGAGAATGTTGAATTGATAACTGCGAGCGTGTATCCTTTCAGAGTGGAGATTGAAGCCATGCGCATCGAAGTCGAAAACAATCGCACGACCCTGGACGAATTCGCGGCGAGTCTTGGCGCATTGCGCGAGCCGGTGGAACTGACGCGCCGGGGAGCATTGGTGGCGACGGTTGAAGCGCCAAAGGGCGCCGCAAGGGCGCGCACAAAGCCGGCACGCGACAAGGTTGCCGCGCGCGGCTGGCGGGTTTTGGACGAAGCACACGCAAACGCGAAAAAACATGGACTGAGCGAACGCCAGATCGTCAAGATCGCGGTCAAGGCTTGCGAGGAGGTGCGCCGTGATGCTCAGCGCAGCCGTTGATTGCAACGTCACGGTCGCGGGATTCATTACTCCATTCGAAAACAGCGCCACTTGGCAATTGCTTCAAAGTCTCCGCGCAAAACAGTTTCGTTTTATCTCATCGTTGGAGTGCATCGAGGAAGTCGCCCGTTCATTGGCGCTTTGATCACGTTCGCAAATTGCACGGAAAGCCGCAATCGGAAGTCGATGACTTTTGCGCGATGTTGCGAGGCGCGTGCGAACTTGTCGATGCGCCCGTTGCGACTCCGCCTTCGTTGCCGCGCGACGCCACCGATTCCAAATTCCTCGACCTCGCCCTCGCTTCCAACGCCGGTTTTCTCGTCACCAACGACCGCCGTCATCTGCTGCGCTTAAAGAAATACGGCCGCACAAGAATAGTCACTCCCCACAAATTCATGCTCGCCCTTCGCGCGTCGTGGTCCAAATAAAAATCACGGCTTCTCCCCCACGCAACTGCACGGCACTGTCTTGCACCCGCAGCACCCGGACCCGTATTTTGCCAGTGCTTCCTGCATGTCCACGCCCGCCAGATTCGCCAGCGTCATCAGCCACGCGTACACGTCGGCGAATTCACCCTTCTGCTGCTCGGTCGTTTCTTCGCGCAGCGACGTGGCCAGTTCGCCGACTTCCTCCATGAACCACATGAACGTCGCGGGCATTCCGCGCGCGCGGTCCTTTTCGAGGTACGTCTTGGCCATCAGTTGTTGGAATTCGCGGATATCCATAAATCAATTCAAAATTCAAATTTCAAATTTCAAAATTAATGAACGCAACGCAGCAACGCCCTGCCGTTCATTTTGCATTTTGAATTTTACATTTTGAATTGTTCATTTCAGCGAGTTCATGATCTCATCCAGCGCCGCTTTCCCTGGCCGCGTCTGCTCCGCGGGCAGCGTGTTCAGCGGTTCGTCCACGAGGTTGCACGTCTCCGCGTACGGCCGGCGCGTTTTGTCGAGGTACAGCAGGCCGGTTAGGAACAGATGTTCGGCGCGCCCGCGTTCGATCGTCGCGATGGCGTGGGCGCGGTCGGTCGGGTCGTAGTCTTCGGCCAATTTCTTCAAGCGGATGAACGAGCCGTCGTACAATTCGATCGCGCGCGTTTCGCCCGGCGCCACGTCCACCGGCGGCTGCGGCTCGACGTGTTCGATGAAGTCGATGTCGTGCAGCGCCATTTCATGGTCCTTGGCGTATTTGTAGGACTTGGTCGAGCCTTCGTGGTTGTTGAATGTCACGCAGGGCGAAACCACGTCGAGCACCGCGGTGCCTTTGTGATGGATCGCAATCTTGAGCAGCGCCAGCAGTTGTTTCAAATCCGCTGAGAACGAGCGCGCCACAAACGTGCAGCCTAATTCGATCGCCAAGCCGCAGCAGTCGATCGGAATCATCTCGTTGACGTCGCCCTTCTTCGAACCGGAACCGGTGTCGGCGGTCGCGGAGAACTGGCCTTTCGTCAACCCGTAGACGCCGTTGTTTTCAATGATGTACACCATGCCCAGATTGCGCCGAACCAGATGCACGTACTGCCCCATGCCGATCGAAGCGGTGTCGCCGTCGCCGCTCACACCGATGACGTGCAGGTGATGGTTGGCGAGTTTCGCGCCGGTTGCAATCGCGGGCATGCGGCCGTGAACGGCGTTGATGCCGTGTGCTTTGCTGAGAAAGTACGCGGGCGTCTTCGACGAACAGCCGATTCCCGAAAGCTTGGCAACCATGTGCGGCGGCACGCCCAGTTCGTAGTAGGCTTTGATGATCTGAGCCGTGATCGAATCGTGCCCGCAGCCGGAGCAGAGCGTGGATTCGGCGCCCTTGTAGGGGTCGAGGGTTAGACCAATGCGGTTGGTTTTGGGTGAAGCGGCAACGGGCGGTGGGGCAGTTAGAACTTCGGGCATTTCAACGTCTCCTTTGACTTGGCCTTACATGTATCGTCCGAAACGGCATTCTAATCGAATGCCGTCCGGATTTCATTGCTTTTCCGATGTTGGAAACGTCTCCGGCGCGTCCAGCGGCGGCAAGAGTGCCGCCGCTCCTAAATGACTTCCCCTCCGTCACTTCGCGGACCCCGACTTCCCCGCCGTCGCCGTGTAACTCACCGTCTTCAACTTCTGCATGATCGTGTTATTGAAGATCAGCGTAAACAACACCTGCTTCGCCGAATTCTTCACCGTCGTGCTGGTCAGGCCTTCATCGGCCAAGCTCGCCGCGAACGAGCCTTTCTTGAACGTCGCGGTGTATTTCGCCGTTTGCAAGAACGCAGCGCCGCTCACGGTTTTGATGCTGATCTTGATGGAATCCTTCTTGTCCGCCGACACCGCCGCGCCGGTTACGTCCAGCAGGAAGTGCTTCGCGACGCCGCCCACGTCAATGAAGACTTTCGATACCGCCGGATGAAACCCTTCCGGCACAATCACTGCGCCGGAGAACGAAATCGAATCGTTGAGGGTGGGCTTCGCGAAATTCAGCTTAATCGAGACTTTCGTGATCGATAACGTCTGCACCGCGCCCGCGGTCGCCGGCGCGCCCGTCGGCGTGTCAGTGGCGTCGTTGGGATTCGTACCCACCGCCGTTTCAAACGAATCCGAGAAACCGTCGCCGTCGCTGTCTGGCCCCGTGCCGACGACCGGCCCGTTCACGATCACCGAAACATTGGCAGTGCTGCTCACATTCAAGACATCGGTTGCCGTCACGGTCGCCGTGTAGGTTCCCGCCACCGCGTAGGCGTGCGTCACGCTGGCGCCCGGCGCGGCCGGCGAACCGTCGCCGAAATTCCAGGAATAGGTCAACGCGCCGAATCCGCCCGTCGCAGCGGAGCTAAACGACACCGTCTGCCCCACTCCCGCCGGATTGGGCGTGGCTGTCGGGCCTGAACCGAACGAAATTGGCGGCGGCTGGGCGACATACACCATGCCAGGGGTGGTTCCCGCGCCACCCAGCGCGTCGGCGTTTTGGACCAGCGGCGCACTCAAAAAGCCCGTTGCCGGGTTGACGTCGAACGTGCTCATGTTGCGGCTGGTTTCGTTGGCGGCGAAGAGGAACGTCCCGGCGCCATTCAATACCATGGGACCGGTACTCAAGCCTCCTGCCGCGAAGGGCGAGCCGGGCACGGCGCCCAGCGTGGTGGCGCTGCCGCTGCCGCCAATCTGATAGACACCCACCAGGTTGGCGTTAACGTCCCCAATCATCAAAAACCCGTTCGGATGCAAAATGCTGTAATTCCCGGTAGCGATTCCAGACGTAAATGGGCTCCCCGTAACGGCGCTCGGTATTCCGGCGGACAGAGTGAACACACGCAAGGTCGTGGCGCTGTAATTCGCCAGGAACAGCCGCCCCGCCGCGTCAATGACGTACCCATCGGGATCCGGACCGCCTGAAGCGAAAGGCGAGCCAGTTAATGCGGCCAGCGCGCCGGTCGAGGCAGTGACGCTGAATCCGGCGAACGAGGTCACAGCGCCGCTCAATCCTCCCGTATACACGAAATTGCCATCCGGGGTAAAAACCATGGACATGGGCGTCGCGGCCCCCGTTGTGTAAGGACTGCCAGGGGCGGCGGTCGCGCTTGTCGCTGTAATGACATAACTCTCCACTTTACTGGTGGTTCCATTTCCCACCACCAACGGCGAGCCGCTGGGATGCACGGCAAGGCCCGCCCATGTTCCTCCCGGTGTCAACGCAATCGTGAACGGCAACGGCGTCAACCGGCTTGTGCGCGGATCGATGGAATAAGCGGTCACCGTGCTCGAGTTTGTGTTGAGCACATAGAGCCGGCCATTGACAGGGTCCAATGCCATCCGCTGGGTGATGTAACTGATGATCCCATCCCCGCTGCCGCCGGCCGGAATGGGATAGCCGCTCACCGGCGCCAACGCGCCGCTGGCTTCGTTGACCGAATAGGCATGGATCTGGTTGCCGCCGCCGTTGAAGAGCACTCCACAAAAAGCCGTCTGCGCGGGATCTCCCCAATTACTGGTAATGACAAACCGGACGAAGGACGTTGTGACGGGAGGGAACGTGACCAGTTGAGGAGGGAACGGGACGGCCGTCGTCACCTGATTGAACTGTGTCGGGGCGCCAGGAATGGTCACAAAATTCACGCCGTCCGTTGAACTTTGGATGGTGACGCCTTTAATGCCCGAACTGCCTCCGGCACCGGGCCCGCCCGCATCTTGATTCCAGAAACTGAAGCCATTAAGACCATAAGACCCGTGTAGGTCGAAGGTCACGTTGCCCGTCAGCGTACCTGAGGTTGACACCCACGAATTGGTTGCCGTTGCCGACGCGTGCGTGGCCGACAAGCTAAACGAAGACAAGCCCGTGCCATTGACCGTCACTTGGAGATTCGTTGAAAAGCCGGACCCCATGTTCGTCGAGGCTGTGACCCCAGGCGCCGGCCCCGCGGCTTGGTCATTCAGGACATACAGCAGCCCGCCCGATGCGGCCGAGGGCAGGTAGCCCATGCCGGTGACGGATCCCGCGGCGCCCAGCGCATTGGCGGGCTGGGTGACAGGAACGCTCAAGACACCCGTGTCGGGATTCACATTAAAGCTGGTCAAATTGCGGGACGCGGCGTTGCTCACGAAGAGCGCATTTCCAAACTGATTCAGCGCCAGACAGTTTGCCGCGGTGCCGCCCGTTGCGAAGGGCGAACCGGCAACCGCAGTCAGCGTCGTTGCGGTCGCGCTGCCTGCGACTTTATAGACGCCGACCTTATTGCCGATGAAATCGGCGACAATGTAATAGCCGTTTGGATGCAGGATGCCGTTGAGCGGTTCGGTCAAGCCCGTTGCAAAAGGATTGCCGCCGTCAGCCGTAGGCACGCCGTTGGCCGTCGCAAAAACTCGCAATCCCCCTCCGGAGGCGTTCACCATGAATAGGCGTCCCGATCCGTCTGTGGCATAGCCTACGGGACCTGTGGCGGTCGAATCGAACGGCGAACCCGGCAACGCAGTCAACACGCCCGTTGAAGCACTGGCGTTAAAACCGGCAAAAACAGTGCCCGTATTGCCGCCGGTATAAACAAAATTGCCGTCCTGGCTGAAGGCGGTTGAGAAGGGCGTTGCCGTGCCCGTGCTAAACGGACTTCCGGTGGCTTGGACCGCCGATGTCGCCGTGATATTAAAGCTCGACAACTTGCCTGTCGCATCGCTCACGATCAAGGGCGAGCCGCTGGGGTGAATGGCGAGCGTGAGCCGGGTTCCAGCCCCTCCAACCACCGCAATCGGGCTGAACGGCAGCGCCGCGAGCGCGCCAGTTGCCGGGTTGATCGAGTATGCGCTGACCGTCAGCGATCCGAAGTTCATTGCGTACAGCCGGTTGTTCACTGAGTCGATCACGAGACGCTGCACCACATCGTCGGCATCGCCTTTGCCGCCGGTCGCGAGCGGAAAGCCGGGCAACAAGCTCAACTGTCCGGTATTCTCCGTGACCGAATACCCATAGATCATGTTGGCGGTCGTGTTGTCGTTCAACACGTACAACAACCCGCTCGCCGCGCGCGCCTCGGAAAACGCGGCTGCGAAAACCAGCGCGAGCAAGAAGGACAAAACACGAACTTGAATGCAACTTTGTACGGTGCACTTCATGATCGCCTCCCCTTGGTTGGATTTTTGGGAACGTCAACTTTGAGTGCCGCAACATCGACTTTATGCTTCCATATAAACCACATTTTTATCTTTTTATCATTTTTGTCGCATATTCTCGTTGCTAACCGAACCGGCGTCGCCCGGTGTCTTTTTATTTCGAATATCGTTTACGCCGCGCCTCGCGTTATTTTGCGTACCGCGACGAGACCTTGGTCGCGCGCTCCTCTCACGTCGGATTCGTTGAGCGTAACCAATGCAACCGTGCGCCCCGAAGCGGACACAAATTCCACGTGCAAACCATCCGGTTCGTACACTTCCACCACTGCGCCCAAATCGCCGGCACGCAATCCCTTTTCGGGGAGGTCGCGCGCCAACACTACCGTATCCAAAAGCTTGAATTTTATTGTTAACCTTCCTGCTTCAATATCTCATCGCTCACTGACCGCGCATCCACCGGCAGCCCATTATAATGGAGCACGCTCCGCAGCTTCACAATGTGCTCGGCCTTCGCGTCCAGCTTGATCAACTGCAGCATCTGCGCGTCGCGGTTCTGCTCAATCACGTACACTCGCTTCTTCCGCGCGATGAAGTCGTGCATTTGCTTGCTAAACGGATACGCCCGAATCCGCAAGTACTCTATCTTCATGCCCTTAGCCGTCAGCAAATCCATCGCTTCCTTCATCGGCGACTCCGTCGAACCGTACGCGATCAGCCCCACGTCCGCTCCTTCATCGCCACTCAACACGGGTGCCGGCACGTGCGTCCGCGCCGTCTCGAATTTCTTCGACAGCCGATCCAGATTGTGCACCCAATCCTCGGGCTTTTCGCTGTAGCCGGCCTTCTCGTTGTGCCCGGAACCTCGTGTAAAGTACGACGCCATCGGATGATCCGTGCCCGGCAGCGTGCGGTACGGGATGCCGTCGCCATCCACGTCGCGATACCGTTCAAACGCCTTGCCCTGAGCCTTTAATGCATCCAACGCCTTCGCGTCCAACACCTTCCCGCGCGCAATCGGCTTATCCGGATACGGGAATGGATCGGCCATCCAGTTGTTCATGCCCAAATCCAAATCCAGCAGCACAAAGATCGGCGTCTGGAACTGCTCGGCCAGATTGAACGCATCCATCGCCATCTCGTAGCATTCCTGCACCGTACCCGGATAGAGGCATATATGCTTCGTGTCGCCGTGGCTCAAAAACGCCGCGAACCGAATGTCACCCTGCAACGTGCGCGTTGGCAATCCGGTGCTCGGACCCGCGCGCTGCACGTCGAAGAACACCCCCGGAATCTCCGCGTAATACCCCAACCCGACGAACTCCGCCATCAAGCTGATGCCCGGCCCCGCCGTCGAAGTCATCGACCGCGCGCCAGCCCACCCCGCGCCCAACACCATCCCCGCGCTGGCCAATTCGTCTTCAGCTTGAGTTACCGCGTAAGTCGCCTTCCCTGTCTCCGGATCGTGGCGGTATTTCCGCGCGTACGCAATGAAATACTCGCACAAGCTCGACGACGGCGTAATCGGATACCACGCGCACACCGTGCACCCCGCCATTACCGCCCCAATCGCCGCCGCTGCGTTGCCTTCGATGATAATCTTCCCCTGCGTTTTGTTCATCGGCTCGACGGCATAGCGCGTCAGTTTCGGCAAGCTGGCCTTTGCAAAGTCAGCGCCCGCTTTGATCGCCAGCACATTGACATTCACCGCCTTGGCCTTGCCCTTAAACTGCTTGGCAATCGCCTTCTCCACTTCGCCCATGTCAATATGCAGAAGTTCCGCCAGCACACCGACATAGCACATGTTCGCCAGTAGCTTGCGGATGCGCGCTTCCGTATCCGGAATGTTCGCCAGCTTCGCAAATGGGCATTCGAAGAACTGCAAGTCGTTGCGAATCTTGTTCAGCCGCAGCGGCGCGTCATAAACGCAAATCGAGCCGGGCGCCAACCCCTTCACATCCTCGATCGCCGTCTCCGGATTCATGCAGACGAGAATGTCGATCTCCTTGCGCCGAGCCACATAACCATCCTTGTTCACCCGAATCGTGAACCAAGTCGGCAACCCCTGGATGTTCGACGGAAACAGATTCTTCCCGCTCACCGGTATGCCCATCTGGAATATGGCCCGCATCAAAACCGAATTGGAAGACTGGCTGCCCGACCCGTTGGCCGTGGCGACCTGAATCGAAAAATCGTTGACAATGGTGGGAATTTGCACAGCCGTGCTGCTCATCGCTAAACTGTCCTTTCAACAAAAGAAGTGGGGCAGACATTCTTGTCTGCCGTCGGCGGTACCCGCCGTTCGTGTCTAAAGCCGCATGATTGGCTCGTCGCAGAATTCAAAAATCAATGACGCACCCCGAACGATGCTCTTTCATCGCCCCGAAGTGATTGGTCGAACCTGTTTCACTATAAACCAAGACGCCCCAGAAAACTACCCCCTGCATCTAAAATCGGCGTTTGAACAAGGCGACTTAAGAAGGCAACGCGTCGTATGTGCGAGATTAGAAACGAGGCGTCGAGGTAGCCACACGCAGCGCGAGCATGAACTTGTGCGGTGTCACGTTCTTCGTGCGGCCTACTCATCTCGCGCCATCTCGCGAAGCAGCCCAACCGCCTCGCCCGCTTTCATCTTCGCAAGCGAATCGAATCATCGACGGCGCACTGGCGGAAAACGCAGAGTATTCTGCAATGGCAAGATCAGCGTTGCCGCGATAATTTTTCAACCCCCGCGCTTCCCCTTCCCCACCTCCTCACCCTTAGCCCTTCGTTAGAATTCGAGCGATTCGTTGTTCTCTTTTTTTCTCCCCGCCTTCCTCCGCGCCTCCGCTGGATTGAATCCGGCCGGGCGCCGTCCCCGCTGCCAAGATACAATGTTACCTCCGCGGAGAGACTTCAACATGCGCCACGTCATCGTCTTCATCATCCTCGTTCTGTTCTGCCCAATTTCATCGAGCGCCGAGACGAACAAACTCGACGACCTGAGCCTGTTGAACGCAATCAAATCGCGCGCAGAGGGCGACAAGGTCACCGCCAAGCCTGTCTACATGACCAATCCCGTCTCGTTGCTCTGCCGCGCGCCCGGACCGACGGATGCGAGCAAGAAAGTCGCCGCCGATCCGCACGTGCAAACGTGGATTCAAGTCTTCGCGGAAAACTTGAGCAGCGCATCGTTCAAGGAAACTGACAAGCCGCTCCCCGCCGGCGCGATTGTGATCAAGGAAAAGCATCACTCTGACAAAGCCGCGGCTGACGGCGCGGGAATGCCGGCGGACGCGAAGCTCGAACTCTTCACCGTGATGCTAAAGCGCGAAGCCGGCTACAATCCCGACGGCGGCGATTGGGAATACGCCGTGGTCAACGGCGACGCCTCGCGCGTGCTGGCGCGCGGCAAGATCGAATCCTGCATGGAATGCCACCGCATCAAAGTGAAGACGGATTTTCTGTATCGAAGTTATCTGGGTCAGGCGGAAGTTGACAAAGCGATGGGGCGCTGAGTATAGTAATTTCAGATTGGAGACGTTTCGTTTATGGGAAAAGTCCTTTCAAGACCCGTGGCAAAGGGGAGTCGGAACATTCCGCGGCCGGACATCGCAAAGCGTATTCGGAAAACTCCATTTCAGCGCGCATTGGATGCCGCCGAGGCACTCTCGACAGGCGAACTCATCGCTCTGATCGACAAGCTTGAGGCGAGCACGCGGGAAGCAAAACGTGCTCGATTCATCGCTGAAGTCAGGGAAGCCGAAGCTGAGTGTGCGCGAGGTGAATGTTTCACAGGGACTGCCGATGAGGTCATTAAATGGCTGCACGACTGAACCTCATCTCGACCGCGTCAGCATTTGAGCGTGCACACAAGCGTTACATTCGCAAGCATCCTGATTTGGCGAACAAAATAGATGCCACGATTCGTCAACTTGAATTGAACGAGGCGCATCCAAAGTTTGAGCACGCACGCCTTGCGCGGTGCGTTATCGGGGCTCTAAGCTTGCTCTGCGGGTTACGATCTGCGCATCCTCTTTAGCATTGGCGAAGACGCAAAGACCAAGCGGCGCAAAATTACTCTCTTAAACCTCGGCACCCACGACGAAGTCTATTGATTGCTCGGATCGCGTTTGCGTTTTCCTCCACTTGCCTCTCCGCAACAATCAAGTAAACGCTTCTGTGTTCGCGAGATTACTCCCTGTTCAATTTCTCAACAGGCGTCGATGTTGAAGAAAGGATACTATGCCCGTCACCGTCAACTGCACCTGCGGCAAGGTGTTCAAAGTCAAAGACGAGCTGGCCGGGCGCGCGGTGACTTGCCAGGTGTGTGGACGAACGCTCACCGCGCCAATGTTTGACGCCGCCGCGCCGGTGAATTTCGCGCCGCCGCCCGTTCCGCCCGCCAACTATTATTCAAAACCGCCCGCGCCCATCGCGGCAACCATGCAATGCCCCGCCTGCGCCGAAGACATCCCCGCGAACGCGCGATTTTGCCCGCTGTGCGGTGAAGTGCTGAAGGACACACTTTCGCAGGAAGATCAAACCGCGTTGTTGCAGGACGCCGCCACTAAACTCGACGCGCATCTTGCCGATATGTCCGCGCAAATGGACGATCAGCGCATCAAAGGCGGGTTTCTTTCAGTCAAGTCAATCATCGCCGGCATCTTCCTGCTGCTTGCGCTCGCGCTGCTGATAAAAGGCATCACCGATCCATCGCCCAACGACGGGCCAGTCTTCGTCGTCCTGGGCGTGATCGCCACGTTTATCACTGGCATTTGTTTCCTTGTCTCGCTGATGAACGATTCAAAAGCCAGCCACATCACCGATGCGCCCCGCGCCGATATCGCATGCCGAAATTTTTTTAGCGCCGTCAAGACCGGGCGAGCGGGCAAAGCGTTTGTCGCCTTGATACCCTCCGCGCGGACAAGCGGAAGCGCGGAGACAATTCAGTTTAAAGACGAAAAAATTCCGGTTAACACGGGACGTTACGAGATCAATGACTTGCCAAGTTTCCGCGCATACTGGAAGAGCGTCTTCGTTGGCCCCAGCATGCAAACCCGCGCCGTTCAAATCAAAAACGTCCGCGTTCTGCGCAACATCGGCAGCGACATGGCGATCGTGCAAGCGGAGTTTGCGGTCACCAACTACCCGACCATTGCTATTTTGGTCGTCTTCTTTTGCAATTTGCTGATCGGCGTCATCCTCGTCTTCGCGCTGCAGCGAAGAGAGAACCAGCAAATCAAGAAACTCCTCATTCGCCGCAACGGCAAGTGGTTCATCGCCGAAAGCGAACTCAAGGGCCAACTCGATGCCATTACCATTTGACGCGCATTCGCCCAATGATAACATCGCGCAGCAAATCGAAAAAATTTCCGTCTGATTAAAAACACTTTATCTTCGCGAAGGAGTCCGCCCGATGGCCGACGGCGCAAGCATGAATGTCGAAGTCTGGGACGCGACTGGCAACAAAAAGGTCGTGGTCAATCTGCCGTCGGATGCGCCGGTCAACCGCATTATCGTGTTGCTGGTGGATCGCATGAATTTGCCGCGCCACAGCCCCGACGGCCAGCTCATGAGCTACAAATTCCACCACAAAGCCAGCGGACGCCAACTGCTCGACGAAGAAACGCTCTCCAACGCCGGCGTCAAAGAAGGCGACGTGCTGCGTCTCCAGCCCGAAATCACCGCAGGCGCGGATTGAACGATGAATGATGAAAGAACAATGATGAAGCTTGGAACATCGTCTTCTTGAATTTTTAATTTTGAATTTTGAATTTTGACCCATGCCCGACCTCACCATCCGCGATACCCCCGCCCAGGACGAGGCGCGCTTCAGCCGCTTCGAGTTGATCTCGTGGTGGGAGCAGGCACGGCTGGCGAAGGCCAAGGTGCTGATCATCGGCGCGGGCGCGCTGGGCAATGAACTTGTCAAAAATTGCGCGCTCGCCGGCATTGGGAATCTGCTCGTCGCCGACATGGACCGCATCGAAAATTCGAACCTGACCCGCTCGGTGCTCTTTCGCGAACGCAACAACGGCCAGTACAAAGCCGACGTCGCCTGCCAGACCGCGCGCGACATTTATCCGCAGATTCGCGCGAATCCGTTCATCGGCAACGTGGTTCACGACCTGGGCCTTGGCGTGTATTTCTGGGCCGATGTGATTCTCGGCGGGCTGGACAATCGCGAGGCACGCGTGGCGATCAATTCGGCCTCACTCTTCGCCGGCAAAAGCTGGATCGACGGCGCGATTGAAGTGCTCAACGGCGTCGCGCGCGTTTTTTCGCCCGGCGACGGACCCTGTTACGAATGTACGATGAGCGCAGTGGATTGGAAGATGCTCGAAAGCCGCCGCTCCTGCGCGCTGCTCACGCGCGAGCAGCTCAACGAAGGCAAAGTGCCCACTACGCCGACGACGGCCAGCATCATCGCCGCGATTCAAGTGCAGGAGACGATCAAGCTTCTGCATGGCCTTCCGACGCTGGCGGGCAGCGGCTTCGTGTACAACGGTTTGAGCGCCGATGCCTATACCGTCGCCTACAAACGCAAGCCCGATTGTTTCGCGCATGAACGTTACGAGACGCTCGAAAAACTCAACGCCGGCGTCGCCGGCGTGACGCTCGGCGACTTGCTGGCCAAAGCGCGCAGTGCGCTTGGCGAAAACGCCGCGATTCACTTGAGCCGCGATATTCTCGTCGCGCTCACTTGCGACCAATGCGGCACGCGCGAAGAAGTGTTCCGTTCGCTGGGCAAAGTCTCCGAAAAGGAAGGCCGTTGCCCGAAATGCAATCTGATGCGCACGCCTGAAACCGCCTCCACGCTCGGCTTCGAACCCGGCCTCGAGCACATGACCTTCGCCCAATTGGGCGTGCCGCTCTTCGACGTCGTGACCGCCCGCGCCGGGGAGCGCAGCATTTCGTATCTGTTTGATGGCGATGCGACGGCGGCGTTGGGATAGAAAAAATTTTGTGTTGAAGGAAATTTGAAATTCTTAACGGCTGGGAGGAGGGAGGAGAAACGACGCGAAGCGTTTCCTCGCTGTTCCCTCCGCCCTCCTCCCCCCTTCCTCCTCCCACGGAGTTATTCATGTCCGCCAAACCCGATTTCAAAAACATCGCCAAAAGCGACGCCAGGGAATCCAAATTCCCCGCGCCGATGGACACCGAATACCGTGTCTTTTTCGCCGAAGCAGCGTACGACCAGATGAAAAAGCACACCGCCACGACCAACGAAGTCGAACTCTGCGGCGTGCTGATCGGCGACGTGTACCACGATTCGCTCGGCTTTTTTCTGAAAATAGACGCGGTGATCGAAGGCAAGGATTCCAACAATTACGGCGCGCAAGTCACCTTCACCCACCAGACCTGGGAACACATCAATTCGATCAAGGACAAGCAGTATCCCAACCAGCGCATCGTCGGCTGGTACCACACGCATCCCGGATTCGGCGTGTTCCTGTCGGGCATGGACATGTTCATTCAGGAAAACACGTTCAACCATCCGTATCAAGTCGCGGTCGTCGTGGAGACCAAGCAAAACATCGAAGGCTGCTTCGCATGGGTGGACGGCAAAAGCGTGCCGTTGAGCCGCTATTGGGTCGGCGAGCGCGAAATCAAACTCGCCACCGGCCCGGCCGAACCGTTCAACGTCGATGCGGCTTCCGGCCCGCGGGTGCCACTGGCAGGTACTCCTGCCAGTGCCCGTCCCATGATCGATCCACAGGCGCCGCCGTCGTCGCTGCTGAACCTGCTTACCATATTAATGTTCCTCGTCTGCGGTTTTCTGCTGGGCAAGATGATGGAGGCCAACAACACGCGCACGACCGTGATGGCGTCGCTGGAATCCGAAGTCTACTCGCTGCTCGAATTCGCCGCCGTCAACACCGCCGCGTCGAAGGACCTGACCGAAATCAGCGACAAACTGGCCGGAGTCAGTGAGAAGCTCAAGCAAAACAACACCGCCGCCGCGGATCAGGGCTTGAAGGAACTGTCGGAAGAAATCAAAGGCCTCACCGCCGTCTACAACAAGAAGCGCTCCGATTTTCACGCCAACGTTACCGAACTAGTGAACACCAAGCAAAACCTGCTCGAACGTTTCGCCACGCTCTCGCAGCGTGAGCGGGTGATCGACGAAGCCTGCGCGATGCTTTATTATTTCCGCATCACCGACATGGCCGTGAAGAACGGCGCGCCCGTCGATTCCGCCACGCTGACGCCCGCTGAAAAGCAGGAATTGAAGGACCGCATCACCAAAGCCATTGCGCTTGCCCCCGGCATCAAATCGATTATAGAGGAGAAGTTTCCCAAGCTTTTCAATGACTTGTTCCCCGAACAGCGCGCGCCGGAGCAACCCGCGCCCGCTACGACGACGGCGACGACACCGACAACGACGAAGTAGTCACGCAAGGATGCAGTGCAGTAAAGGAATGTTCTTATGGCTGACATCATCATCACCAACGACGACCTCAAAGACCCCGCGATTGACGACGTGGTCAATCTGCAAAAATCCGTGCAGTCGCAGGGCGGGCAGCGGGTCGAGGAGATCAAGACGCCGTTTTATTACAATCCCGTGTTTTACTACACAGTAGCCGCCGCCATCGGCGCGGTCGTGGTCTGGGGCATCTTTGAGCCGTCTTATGCCAATACAGAGCGGACGCACGAACAGAGCGTCCCATTCCTATCGGATTACCTATTGTTCGGACCCGTCGCGGGAATGCTAGGCTTGTCGATTGGCGTGATCTATGGAATTGTAAATCGCAACTGGCGCCAGGCGTTTTATTGCGGCAGCGTGGGCGCAGGGGTAAGCCTGGCCGTAACAATTTTAACCACGTTTATCGCCGATATTGTGTTTCATTTGATAACGCGTGTGGCCTTCATGTCCGGCGACGTGTCCGCCATGCAAGACCGTTTGGAACACAAACTGTTTCCCTTCACGGGCATTCCATTTTTTATCTTCATGTGCGGGCGCGGCATCGCGTGGTCCATCGTGTCGCTCGGCGCGGGCATGGGTTTGGGCGTGGCGCTCAAATCGAAGAAACTGGCGCTCAATGGTTTTGTCGGCGGCCTCATCGGAGGATTGCTCGGCGGGCTGCTCTTCGATCCGGTAAGCCGCTTCATCACGCCGGGCGCCGAAGTCGGCACGCTCAGCCGCTGCATCGGGACTCTGGCCGTGGGTACGCTCGTTGGCGTCTTCATCGGCATCTTCGAAAACCTCTCTAAAGACGCCTGGTTCCTCATGCTCAAAGGCCCGCTCACCGGCAAGCAGTTCATCCTCTTCAAAAGCCCCATGAATATCGGCTCGTCGCCCAAATCCGACGTGTATCTCTTCAAAGATGCCGACATCGCGCCGCTGCACGCGTCCGTGGTCAAAAGCGGCAGCCGCTACATGCTTAAGGACGAGGGCAGCGACAAAGGCACGTTTGTGAACGGGCGAAAAGTGGACAAGTACATTTTGCAGCCCAACGACGTGATCACGATTGGCGAAGCGGTGTTGAAGTATGCGGAGAAACCAAAGTAAAGGGGAGTATCGTATTATGAATGATAAGAAGATCTGCCCTCAGTGCGGTCAGCTCATGGCGGCGTGGGCGCGAAATTGTCCCTCCTGCGGAGCGTTGGCGACGGCGCCGCAGCAACAGGCTGCGCCCAGTCTCACGCTGCAAGAACCCGGCGCGCCCAGCGGCCCGGATCCGCTGCCGAATGTGCAGGTCTTTCCGGAGCGCATGAAAGCCAACAAAGTGCTGGCCGAACGCGCCTGCTCGTCCTGCGGGCGGCAGATCGAATTGGGCGACGACGTGTGGAATTGCCAAAGCTGCGGCAATACCATGCACGCCTTGTGCCACGACCAGGTTGGTGTATGCGGCAACACCGGCTGTGTCTCGCGGCCCAAAGCGCGCGTCCAAGCCCCCGCACCCTATGCGCAGGCTGCCGCGACGGCGGCGACCATGCAGCCGGGCGAAATGGTGCCGTGCAAGTATTGCGGCGAACCGATTCTCAAGACCGCGCGGAAATGCAGGTTTTGCAATGAATACCAGAATGCCGTGGACCGCCTCAATCAGCAGAAAGCCCGCAAAGGCGCGGGCAACGACGAAACACTTTCGGTGCTCGAAATCGTTTTTGGTCTGCTTTGCGGCCTGATTCCATTGATCGTGGGGATTGTTTGGATGACTCAAGGCAAACCGAAAGGATGGAAGCTGGTTCTGCTGTCGCTGATAAGCATCGTGGTGAACAATATCATTGTTTTCAATTTGAGGCATTAGAATTCGTATCGGAGTGTTGCAATGCCCGAGTCCCCGGCCGCCCCCAAACCGCAAATCTACGAAGCCGGCACCGATATGGCCGGCAAGCTCTGTTCGATTTGTCAGACCGCGGTCATCACCGGCGAGCACATCGTCTTCTGCCCGTTTTGCCAACTGCCCTTTCACGCCGAATGCTGGGACGAAAATCGCGGCTGCTCGGCCTACGGCTGCCAGGGCGCTCCACCGACGATCAAAACTCCGACGGAGACAGACGTTTCGTCCAACGCCTGGGGTGGTGAAAAGCCGTGTCCCAACTGCGGCAAGTCGATCAAAGCCAGCGCGCTCAAATGCCGCTTCTGCGGCGCGGCCTTCGACACGCGCGACGTGATCGGGAAGAAAGAGTATCAGTCGCGCGAATACGAAGGGCGGGAGTACACGGCCGCGCGCAACAAATCCGTCCTGCTTTTTCTGCTCTCCGCCGCCGCGTGCCTGGCGCCGATCGGCTTAATCCTTGACTTGGTGTTGATCTTTAGTGGTAGTATTATGGGCGTGGAGTTTAAGCGCATGCCGGCGGCCTTGAAAGCCGTCATCTATTGCGCCGCTGGCGTCAGCACGGTGCTGATCGTCATCATGATTTTGGTGGCCGCGTTTGATAAGTAGGAGAATTGGGAATTCGGAATGTGGAATGTGGAATGCGGAATGGAATTCTGAATTCTGAATTCCGCATTCCGCATTCCATATTCCACATTCCATATTCCCCATTCAAGCAGGTAATCCATGTCCAGCCTGATCCAACCCATCGCCGCGGGCGTCTTTCACGTCGGATCCACCTGCCCGTTCTGCCAGGAAACCGTGGCCGCCGGGCAGTTGATCGTGACGTGCCCGCAGTGCAGCAGCATCCACCACGAAACCTGCTGGATGCACAAAGGTGGCTGCTCGTCGTACCATTGCGACACGGCCGTGCGCGGCAATGCCGCCGTGCAGCGCGCGGAGATCGTGATTAACGCCGCGGAATTGGCGAACGTGTACGTTCCGCCGCCGGCGCCCAAACGCGGCGCGCAGGAAGTCGCCGCCGCGTTCTTGCCCAAGAAACCCGAACGCCTCAGCCGCTTGGCCATCGTCAGCGCGGCGCTGGCGGTGTTCAGCCTGATCGGCCTGCTCGGCGCCGTCACGTCGAGCGTGTCGCTGCTGACGATGGGCGTGATGCTCGCGGTGTCCGCGCTGATCGCGGGCATCATTTCGCTGCTCTTCATCAACAACACCAACAACCGCATCTCCGGCATGCCCTTGGCCGGCGGCAGCGTGCTCTCGATGCTGGCGCTGATTGTGCTGTACTTCGCCTGCATCGGCATGAACGTGCACCGGCATACGGTGCAGCAGCAAGTTGATTTGCGCTTCGCCGAAAACCGTTATTCCGAAGCGCAGCTCGAGGCCATGTCCGCGCCGCTGCGCAACGCCATGCGCGCCAATGTGGTGATCCAATCCGGCAGCACATTCGGCGAAACGCGCTACGGATCGGGCATCGTCTTAAGCGTAAAAAACAACCGCGCCATCATCATGACCAACAAGCACGTGATCGGCGATCAGAAGACCGGCATCACCGCGCAATTCTACAACGACGAGCACAGCACCGCGACCGTCGAGTGGCTCGCGCCGAAAGACATCGACATCGCATTGCTGAGCTGCCGCGTGCTGACGCTGAGCAAATACAAGCCCGCGGAGATCGACGAAGGCCATGTCGGTCCCGGCGAAAAAGTCTTCGCCGTCGGAAACCCGATGGGCCTGGCGTGGAGCTACACCGAAGGCACCATCTCCAGCCTGCGCACCAGCCAGGGCGGCGAGGGCGCGGTGGAATTGTACCAGACTCAAACGCCGATCAATTCCGGCAACAGCGGCGGGGGCTTGTACACGATGGACGGCACGCTCATCGGCGTCAACACGCTCACGCACGACAAAGCCACGTCGGAAGGACTGAGCTTCGCGATCACCAGCGCGGCCATTTTGAAATTGTTGACGCCCGCCGAGCGCGACAAGTATTTCGAAAAAATCAAAGCCGACAAGCAGGAGAAGAAGGCCGAGAAGGATGATGCGTTTTAGAATTAAAAATTCAAAATTCAAAATTCAAAATTTAAGAAACTGTTTCAAAGCTTCGGCGACGCGAAATGCCGCCGTTCTCCCCTCTCCCCTTGGGGAAGAGGGGCCGGGGGTGAGGGGTGGCTGTGTTTGAGATTTGGCTTTTAGAACAGTTCTTAAGGATTCAAGCGTGAGTGTTCGACTCAAACGGCTCAAAGCCGATTACGACAAGCTGTGCACGCTCTTCTCGCAGGAGTCGCGCATTCGCATCAAAAAAACGCTGGGCGATCCGCCGGAGAAATACCAGCTTGAATACCTCGTCTCGGGCATGGAGAAAAAGATCGACGGCAGCTTGCATCTGCGCAACAATTTCGTGGTCGAAATCACACTCACCGGCGCCTACCCGCGCATGGCGCCGCAGTGCAAAATGCTCACGCCTGTCTTTCATCCCAACATCGCGCCGCACGCCGTCTGCATCGGCGACCATTGGGCCGCGGGGGAATCGCTGGCCAACCTGGTCGTGCGCATCGCCGAAATGCTCTCCTACCAATCGTACAACATCCAAAGCCCGCTCAACGGCGAAGCGGCCAAATGGGCGGAACTGAAGAAAGAGATCCTGCCGCTCGACAATTTCGATTTCACGTCCATGCTGGCGATCGGTGAAGCCGCCGGCCGAGACGCGCAGGGCGCGCTCGTCGCCGCCGGCATCTGCGCCAACTGCGGCAAAAAAGGCGGCGTTGGCGAAATGCTGGCCTGCATCAATAACCATGTCACCTGCCCCGATTGCGCGCTGCACTGCCCCATCTGCCACTCGGTCGTCTGTTTGAAATGCCAGTTGAGCAGTTGCAGTGTGTGTAAACAATCGGTCTGCCAGAACTGCAGCTACAAATGTGGTTCGTGCCACCAAGTCGTCTGCGCCAACCATCAGGACGTGTGCCACGTCTGCCAGCGCCCGCGCTGTACGGACTGCATCGTCCGTTGCGTGCAGTGCGGCAACGCCACCTGCGTCGATCACGTCCACAAAATCCGAAACGTTGACGGCTCATCGCAACTGGTCTGCGATACGTGCCAAGCTTCCCTGTAGAACACCGTCGGGAATGCCATTTGCTAATTTTCGTAGAACGGAGCTCCGCTCCGTTCGAACCGGCGGCGATGGCACCCATGAAAACAACCGAACTCGTCAAAATCGGAAACAGAGAACTCAGCGTCTCGAACACCGGCAAAGTGTTCTACCCTCAAACCGGCTTCACCAAAGGCGAGATGCTCAAATACTACGTGGATATCGCGCCGGCGATGCTGCCGCATTTGAAAGACCGCCCGCTCTCGTTCAAGCGCTATCCCGACGGCGTGGAAGGCCTTTCGTTTTTTGAAAAGAATTGCCCGTCGCACCGGCCGGAATGGGTCGAGACGACGGCGGTGTGGAGCGAGCAGAAGCAGGCGAATACGAATTATTGCGTGATCAACGAACTGCCGGCGCTAGTCTGGGCCGCGAATCTGGGCGTGATCGAATTTCACAGCTCTCTGTCGAAGAAAGATAAAATCGAAACGCCGACGATGATGGTCTTTGACCTCGATCCGGGCGAAGGCGCACGCATCGTCGAATGCTGCCAGGCCGGTTTGTGGGTGCGCGACGCGCTCGAGGCCGCGGGCCTTGAATGCTTCGCGAAGACGTCCGGATCGAAAGGCTTGCAGCTTTACGCGCCGCTGAATTCAAAAGCGAGCTATGAGCAGACGAAAACGCTTGCGCACGAATTGGCGCTGGAACTTGAACGCGAGCATCCCGATCAGATCGTTTCGAAAATGGCAAAAGTCTTGCGCAAAGGAAAAGTGTTCATCGACTGGAGCCAGAACGACCCACACAAGACGACCGTCTGCGCGTATTCGATGCGCGCCAAACCCGTCGAAAGCGCGTCCACGCCGGTGAAGTGGGGCGAAGTGCGCGCGGCGCTCAAGAAACGCTCGCCGGACTTGTTGAAATTCACACCCGCGCAAGTCGTCAAACGTGTTCAATGCTGGGGCGATTTGTTCGAGCCGGTTGTGAAGCTGAAACAACGAATTCAAGGTTCAAGATTCAAGGTCCAATCATCGTGAATGCGTTTAGGAGCGGCGGCACTCCTGCCGCCGAATGCCCTCCCCGGCTAACAACGGCGGCAAGAGTGCCGCCGCTCCTATGAACGAACCGGTTCGACGCATTCTTGAGTTTTGAATTTTGAATCGGGAGTTAACCGATGGCAAAGAAACGCTCACTTAAAGAATATCGCGCCAAACGCGATTTCACGGTTTCGCCCGAACCGTCGGGGACCGCAAGAGCCGCGCACGTCAGTAAGCGGCCCGCCTCGAAGCTCATTTTCTGCGTGCAGAAACACCTCGCCTCGCACCTCCATTATGATTTCCGCCTCGAACACAACGGCGTGATGCTCTCGTGGGCCGTGCCCAAAGGCCCGTCGCTCAATCCGGCCGACAAGCGTTTGGCTATGCAGGTCGAAGACCACCCCAGAGACTATGCCGATTTTGAGGGCGTGATTCCGTCCGGCTACGGCGCGGGCGTGGTGATGCTGTGGGATTATGGAACGTGGGAGCCGCCTGGCGATATCAATGAGGGGTTGGAGAAAGGTCATTTCAAATTCACGCTGAACGGAACCAAGCTCAAGGGTTCATGGGCCTTTGCGCGGCTGGGCAGAACGTTCGGCAGCAAGCCGCAATGGCTGCTGATCAAGCACAAGGACGAATGGGCGGGCACCTTGGATATTCTGACGTTTGCGCCGCTGAGCGTAAAGAGCGGGCAGGATTTCAAGGGCATTCTGGCCAAAGGCTATCCAGAAGAATGGAAAGTCGCGCCGCCCGCAAAAGGCGGAGAAGCGGGAAAAATGTATGCAACGCTGCTGGCGAAATTACGCCCAAAAAAACCGGCGAAGAAGAATCTCTGGGTATCGAACAAAGCTTAATATTGCTTCGAAATGCGCGGCTTGCCCGTAATCCTGTTCGCGGGTTTTTTCACAAAAAATATGTTAAGAATGCGTTCACTTTGATTTTTTTTCGTTTGACGTTTTTTTGCGGCGGGTGTATTGATGGCGCCCAACAAGGCCAGTAGCCAGAAAAACGTGCCTGACGACTCAATACGATGGCTCGCTATCAAGAAACAACTCAAATGAGATGGCGTCACGGAATACCGCAGGCGTTTTTTTTGTTTACGCGGCGAAATTATCATTTTTCTGAATAAGTAAGAGGGATTGGGGAACTAACAAGGAAGTCGCTGACAATCCGTATCCATTAAAGCAACGTGGCTCATATCGGACTTGCAAGTCGTGTAACTAGTCTCTTTAAAGTGGCTTGAAACACAGATGCGAGAAAGGGAACGCCCATGCTTGACCGAACATCCATCCCAACGAATTCCATGAAGACCATGCCAAAGCGGCGGCTGATGCGCAGCGCCACCTTGCTCTGCATGGTCTTGGCAATCGCCGGAGTGCTGGCACCGCCGGCATGGGCGCAGCAAATCGTGACCGGCTTCGGTGGGTCGGGCACTGGATGGTCCGTAAATGGCGGCGCGAGCATCGCCAACGACGTGGCGACGCTGACGGACAACAACGGCAATGAAGCGCGCACTGTCTTCTATAACACTCTGGTCACCTACAATACTGGTTTCACCGTCAAATTCGATTTCATGCCAAGCAATCTGGGCAACCCGGCAGATGGCTGCACGTTATGCTTGCAGAATCAAGGTTCCGGTGCGGTGGGCGGCGGCGGCGGATCCCTCGCCTACAATGGAATCACCGGCAATAGTGTTGCGCTCGAACTGAATGTCTATGGTCCAAATACCGTTGGCTACGCGTTCCGACAGAATGGCGCGACGGGCGCTCCGTACACTCCTCCCAGTCCCGTCAATCTAGTCAGTGGCAACACGATCACGATTACGGTCGTCTACAATTCCAATGCCAGCACTCTCGCCGTGAACATGGTCGAAGCAAATACAAATAACGTGTTCAACACCACGCTGACGGGCGTCAATCTAACTACATTGATGGGCGGCAACGGAACCACGGCTTTTATTGGATTTACGGGCGCTACGGGAGGCGCGCAATGCACTCAAAAGATCGCCAATTTCAGCTTTGTGCAGACCAACCCGACGGTGATCAACGGGCCTCCGCAAATCACCAGCATCACGCCCATAACAGGCTCGAATGTGGGCGGGTCGGGCATGACCATTAACGGCGCAAACTTTGACCTCGACGCAACGGTGCAGTTCATCATGCCCTCCGGTGGCGGCGCGACGGCCAATGCCCTGCACGTGGTGTGGGTCAGCTCGCAACTCCTGATGTGTCAATGGCCCGCGGCAAACCCCATAACATACACGGGCACTGCCGACATGACCGTAAACAACGTCGCATTGGGCACTTCCGGCAGCGCGACCGCTATTTTCACATACACGGCCAGCAGTCCTCCCACGGTGACCAGTGTTTCACCGCTCAGTGGGCCAACGGCAGGCGGCACACTGGTGACCGTTACAGGCACCAATTTCTCCCCGACGTCCACCGTGACCATCGGCGGCGTTGCCGCGACAAACGTGACCATCAACAGCAACACGCAACTCACGTTGAGGACGCCGGTTGGAACGACGGGGCAAGCCGATGTGGTCGTGACCAATCCCGACACCACATCTAACACGCTTACCGGCGGATACACGTACATCAATCCAGTGATAATTTCCCCGTTTAACCTGAACACCGTCGGCACGGGAACGGGCGTCGCGACGACCACGCTGACGTATTTCAATAACAGCCAAGTGGTGACCATTACGCCGACTCCGGCCAATGCCACGGGCGTTTCGATTTATTACACAACGGACGGAACAACGCCTGTGTTCCCAATTGCAGGCACCACGCAACTGTACACTGCGCCCTTTACGATCAATGCCAATTCGACGATCAGCGCCATTGAGGTCGTGAACAGCAATGGAACCAACGGTCCGGTGCTGTCAACTGTGTTTAAAGCGTATTTCCCCGGGGCGGCGGTCCCCGTTCAACTTACGACCGGGTCGATGAACTATGTATTCAATGCCACAAATGCGCTGCCGCCCTTCAACACCGGATCGGCTGTGACCGCATCGGGAATAGTGACTGCGGTTGCGCCGGATGTCTTGACGGATGGTGCGCAAGACCGCACCGCGCCGTTTGCCGCCGGCACCACGCAACCCTTGGCGGGCTTAATCGGGGAAGGAACGCTGTTGAATGGGCGGACATTGGCGGCGGGCAACAGCAATGGGTCAAACGGCCTTCCCGCGAACCCAATCCAGGGACGTTTCACCGGGTACATTACGATTCCAACGTCGGGCGTCTACTCCTTTGCGACGGGCACCGACGATGGCAGCCTCTTGTGGATTGATCCGACCAGCTTGACGGCGCCGGACGCCGCGCACTTGGTTGTCGCGAACAATGTGGGCCAAGGGGTGACTCGACGCTTCGGCCAGGTCGGTCTTCAGGCCGGCCAGCACACTATTTTAATCGATTATGCCAATACCGGCGGCGGTTTCGCGCTGGGTGTGTTCTGGGACCCTACGGGTGGAACAACGGTTGCCAATTTTGGCACTATTCCCAACGCCAGTCTGGGCGTGGAGTCGCAGTTGGTCGCATCCATCGCTCCAACAGTCGCGACTTTTGGCGGCACCTCGAACCCGATCACGCTCTCCCAGAAAATCACAATCAGCAACGCCACTCCAACCGGATCGTTCATTTTTTACACGACGGACGGAAGCACGCCGGCCTTCGACCCCGTCGCTTTCACCCCAACGGGTACGACGGTCAAATACACTAGCACGTTCAATCTCAACGCCCCGCCAACCATTGGCAATACTGTCACGGTGAAAGCGATTGCGGCGGGCCCAGGCTATTTTCAAAGCGCAGTGGCGACACAGACCTACACATACAGCAAACCGACCGTTACTTCATGCAGTCCCGCGGTGGGTTCGCCAACATCGAACGGAGCCTTGACAATCACCGTTAATGGCACGAATTTCTCGCAGCCCAATGTGACCTCCGTCTTATTCGGCACCCATGCAGCCACCAACATCAGTAACACCACGATCAACGCGAACGGGACTGCAAGTTTCACCTGCACGCTTCCCAATTCGGCCACCAATGGCGCGGTGGTTGTGACCGTGACGAACAACGACACGCAAACCGGCGCGCTCACCGCGGGCTTTACCTATACCGGAGCACCAACGATTACGTCACTTTCGGTGGGTAATCCCGAAAATGTTCCGGCCAATTCCGGTACCTCGATTGGCGGCGAACCGTTCAGCTTGCAGGGCAATAACTTCGCACCCGGATGCACCGTTCTTTTTGGAACCAATCCCGCCACCGGCGTTACGGTCCTGCATCTTGGAGGCAACAGTTATCTAGCTTCAGGAACCACTCCTGCATCGACGATCCCAGCGGCCAGCGGCGGGCCGGCCGGAAATCTGTCGATTACCTACATCGGGTCGGATGGCCGCAGCGTGACGCAGGCCTACGATCCCGCCAACCAGCCCAGCGGATTCATCTACTTCACAGCGCCCGCGCCCGCGGTCTCCACCGTCGCGCCGAGCGTCGGATCTCTTTCCGGCGGCACGGCCATCACAATTTCGGGCTCGAACTTTTCAACCCTTGGAGCCACGGTGAAGATTGATGGCATCGCCTGCACTGGCGTGGCCGTCACCAGTGCTTCAACCATCACCGCCACCACTCCACCCGGCATTTCGACTGGAAGCAAGAATGTGGTTGTGACCAACACGGACGGGCAGATTGGAACTTTGGCGGGCGGATTCACATACCTGGCCGGCGATACAGTTTCGATCAATTTCAATGGCAGCGCAAACAACGGCGGCGTAACCACACCGCTTAACGCAGGCGATTTGGTGGGCGCTCCTTCCGTCGCGCGCACGCACTGGAACAACGCGAATGGAACGAACGGCGGGTCAAACGGACCGGCCACGAATCTAACGGATTCCGCAGGCGTGGCATCACCCGTGACGGTCAACTGGGCCACCAATGAGAATTGGAACTCGACCACTAATACAAACGATGCAAATCCCAATGTGCGCATGATGCGCAGCTACATCGAAAACACGAATGCCAACACATGGTCGATCATGGTCAGCAATGTGCCGTCGTCATACGGACTTTATGACGTATACCTCTATAACGATACAGATAATCAGGACGCAAACCGAAACGGCAATTTCGTTCTGTCAACAGCGGCGCCGCCCGTAACCAATACATTCCGAAATATCGGCTCCGTATTCACCGGGGCAAATATTACCTTTACGGAAGCTTCTCCGGACGGTGTAACTGCGGGTAATTATACCGTTTTCCGAGGCGTGACCAGCGCGACAAATGGAAATGTAACGAGCGGATTTCAGGTCGATGTCACCGCCACCGGAACAGAATTCCGGCTCGGCGTTACCGGCATTCAAATCGTATCGCACGGCATCCAAGTGGCCGGTGTGACGCCAGCTTTCGGCCCGCTTGCTGGAAGCACGACAATCACGATCAAGGGCGCGGGGTTCTCAAATGCGTCAGCCGCTCCGCAGGTCAGCATCGCCGGTGTCGCGGCGACGGGAGTGACGTTCCTCGATTCCAACACAATCTCGGCGGTGACGCCAGCGGGGGCAATTCCCGGCTTTGCCAATGTCACGGTGATTAATGGCAATGCGACGCTCACTCAAGCAACGCTGGCCAATGGCTTTGCGTACATTGGACCGCCTCCGACGCTCGATCCAACCACGCCTATCACGCCCAATCAGGGCATCACCAGCGGCGGCACGGCCGTGACAATCACGGGGACCAATTTCGTGGCCGGTGCCGCCGTCACAATCGGCGGGTTCCCTTGCACGAATGTGGTTGTGGTTAGCCCCAGCCAGATCACGGCCGTCACCGGCGCCAGCACCAAGTCCGGACCATCGGATGTCGTCGTGACCAATGCCGGCGATGCGGCCCATGCCGCGACGGCAGCGGGCGCGTTTAACTATCTGGCGCCGACGATCACATCGATCGCACCCGTCAGCGGTCTGTCGTCCGGAAACTACAACGCCGTGATTACGGGCACGAATTTCGGCGCGTCCACCAAAGTGAATTTCGGAGCCGCTGCCGCAACCAACGTGGTGATCAACAGCAGCACGCAGATCACCTGCCTGGTGCCCGGCAGCGCCAACGGCATCATCGGCGCCGTGGATGTGGTCGTGACCGATGGCGCCAATAGCTTCGGCACGCTGGCGGGCGGTTTCACCTACACAACCATTCCCGCCGACAATCCCGCGGCCACCGTCGCGGGTGTCGAAGCCAAGTTCTATATCAATGGCGGGAACAAGGTGCCGGGCAACGCGCCAACGGCTGTGCAGACATCGTTCGATAGCCTGCCCATCGTGAAAGGCTTGCGCGTCGATCCGGGCGTCACGGCCAACATCATGACCGGTCCCATCGTCGATCCCGGCGCGCCGACCGGACCCAACGTCGGAAACCTGCTGGCCCTGGTGCAGGACACTCTGGGCCTGACGGGGACGAATTTCTACATGAAGGCGAACGGCTACATCAACATCACCACCGGCGGCGGCTACACCTTCAGCCAGGCCTCCGACGACGGTTCTCTGCTCTTCATTGGCGGCAATCTGGTGATCGACAACAACCCCACCGGCGGACAAGCCGTCACGCCCAAGACCGGCACGGTCAACTTGCAGCCTGGCATGCACGCGTTCACCATACTGTACGGGCAAGGTGTCGGCGGCTACGGGTTCTCATTGAAATACTCCGGGCCGGACAACGGCAATGTGCTGGGATTCGTCCCCGATAGCGTACTGTTCATGGACGCCGGCTCGCCGACACTCACGTCGGTCAACCCGGCCACCGGTCCCATCGGCGGCAACACGGTCGTCACCGCGACCGGCACGGGATTCCTCCCCGGCGCGACGGTCTCCGTCAACGGCGTCTTCG
>Ga0209579_10000548_pt1 | contig 36705 bp, 38 predicted proteins | sample Coa_R1_2_FD_187152 | JGI IMG/M metagenome (GOLD analysis project Ga0209579, IMG submission 187152) | Surface soil microbial communities from Centralia Pennsylvania, which are recovering from an underground coalmine fire - Coalmine... | ecosystem: Environmental > Terrestrial > Soil >...
CGGTGCTCGCCCTCTACCGCTACTCGTTCTCGATCCGCAACGGCCACCTCTTCATCGGCAAGCCGTTTTCGGTGTCTCACGTCGACGGCTCCGGGGCGACCGCGGTCATCCACAAATGGACGCAGGCGTTCCCGGGCGAGCACGTGAACGGGATCGAGTCGTGGCTCTATCCCGTGCAGCCACCCCACTGACGATGGCGACGCGCAGGCTCACCCGGACGCAGCAGCTCCAGCAGACGATCCTGTATCCGATCGACTGGCTCGAAGAGCGGTCGGGGCTCGTCGGCGGCGTCAAGTACTTCCTCTTCCGCAAGGTCCCGGGAGACATCAACTGGTTCCAGACGCTCGGCTCCGCCGCGCTGACGGCGTTCCTCGTGCAGGCGCTCACCGGTGTGATCCTGGCGATGTACTACCAGCCGAGCGCGGCGATCGACCCGCACACCCACCAGCCGATCGCCTACTCCTCGATCAAGCACATCACCAACGACGTCTTCGCGGGCTGGCTCGTCCGCGGCATGCACCGGTGGGGCGCGTCGGTGTTCATCATCCTCATGTTCATGCACATGGGGCGCGTGTTCCTGTTCGGCGCCTACAAGTATCCGCGCGAGCTGAACTGGATCATCGGCGTGCTGCTGCTCGCAAGCGGCCTCGGCGAGGGATTCACCGGCTATCTGCTGCCGTGGGACCAGACGGCGTACTGGGCGACGGTCGTCGGCATCAACATCAACGGCACGGCGCCGTTCCTCGGCCCGTTCCTCGCGCAGTTCCTGCAGGGCGGCACGTACATCAACGCGGACACGCTCTCGCGCTTCTACTCGATCCACATGCTCCTGATACCGGGCGCGATCTTCGCTCTGATCGGCCTGCACCTCTACCTCGTCGTGCGACTCGGCGTCACCTCGCCGCCGTGGTCGAAGGAAGCGGCCGGAACCGGCCCGCTCGAGGCACCGTCGCAGAACGGCCGTAGCGGCCTCGTCTCACCGACTGCGCGCAGAAGGGGCCGCTGATGCCGTCGGATCGCATCGTCGAGCGCCGGCGCGTCTTCCAGCAGTACAAGGAGGACGTCAAGGACCGCGGGAAGCCGTTCTACCCGTACGCGATGTTCCACGACACGGTCATGTCGCTCGTCGTCGTGTGCGTGATCGTCGCGCTCGCGATCATCTGGAAGTACACGACACCGGGAGACCACCACACGACCGCGGCCGGCTGGCTCGGCAAGCTCTACGACGAGCCTGCCGATCCCGGAACCATCAACTTCGTTCCGCGGCCCGACTGGTACTTCTACTTCCTCTTCTACCTGCTGCGGATCTTCAAGTGGCCGAACTCGGTCATCCTCGGGACGATCGGCATCCCGACCATCGCGCTCGTGCTGCTGCTCGCGATCCCGTTCCTCGACGTCCGCGCCGAGCGGCGGCTGCTGCGGCGCCCGGTCGCGGTGATCGCGTCGATCCTCGTGGTGCTCTCGATGGGCGTCCTCACGTACAAGGGAGCGACCGCGAAAGAGGCCCTCGGCTCGGAGCTGCTCGCTCAGGTCCCGCACTGGGCGAAGACGCAGGGCTTCTCGAACAACCCGACGGCGATCGCCGGCGCGAGGCTGTTCGCCGAGTCCGGCTGTCTCAACTGCCACACGTATCTCGGCAACGGCGGGCACAACCTCGGCGCGCCGAACCTCTCGGCCGAAGGCGCGAAGAACAAGGGCATCGCGTTCCAGATCTCGCACCTGAAATGCCCCGCCTGCGTGAACAGCGGCAGCCCGATGCCGAGCTTCGCCGGTCTCGGGGAGGACAACCTGAAGAAGCTCGCCACCTTCCTCGAAGCCTCAAAGGGCGGCAAATAGCAGCCTGCGCGTAGGCTTACGCGCGGCAGTGCGCGTGTTTCTCGGCATCACGGGTGCATCCGGCGCGCCGTACGCGCGGCGGCTCCTGCACGCGCTCGCCGCGGCCGACTGCGAGGTCGGCGTCTGTATCTCGGGCGCCGCGATCGAGGTGCTCGCGACGGAGCTCTACGGTGACGCCCGGCTCTCGGCGGACGAGGTCGTGGCGCGCTTCACCGAGGGCGCCGGCGACCAGTTGACGGTCTACTCGCCCAACGACTGGCGCGCCCCGTATGCGTCCGGCTCGGCGAAGGTCGACGCGTACGTGATCTGTCCATGCTCGATGGGTACGCTCGGCACGGTCGCCTCCGGCGCGATGCAGAACCTCATCCACCGGGCTGCGTCCGTCGCGCTCAAGGAAGAGCGCAAGCTCGTCCTGTGCCCCCGGGAGACGCCGCTGTCGGCGATCCACCTGGAGAACATGCTCACGCTCCGGCGGGCGGGCGCGACGATCCTCTTCCTCGCGCCGGGGTTCTACGCGGGCGCGGAGACGGTCGACGATCTCGTCTCGTTCGTGGTCGCGCGCATCCTCGACCAGCTCGGCCTCGAGAACGCGCTCGCGCCGCGGTGGGGGTCATGACACTCGCGCCCGAGGCCGTTCGCACGATGTTCGACCGCATCGCACCGGTCTACGACGCGATGAACCGGGTCATGACCATGGGGCTCGACCTGCGGTGGCGAAAGCTCGCCGCACGGGCGGTCGTGCGCGAGGGCGACCGGGTGCTCGACGCGGCCTGCGGCACGGGCGACCTCGCGCTCGCCGACCGCCGCGCCGGCGCGGCGCGCGTCACCGGTCTCGACTTTTCCGAGCCGATGCTGGCGCGGGCGCGCCGGAAGGCGCCCGACCTCGAGTGGGTTCGGGGAGACATGCTCGCGCTGCCGTTCGCGGATGCGACCTTCGACGCGGCGACCGTCGGCTTCGGCGTCCGCAACGTCGCCGATCTCCCGCTCGCGCTGCGCGAGCTGCGGCGTGTGCTGCGGGCCGGCGGCCGCGTGGCGATCCTCGAGATCACCCAGCCCCGCGGATTGCTGCGGCCGTTCTACTCGCTCTGGTTCGACCGGCTCGTGCCGCTGCTCGGGCGCCTCCTGCCGGGCGGCGACGCGTACACGTACCTGCCTGCATCCGTGAAGCGCTTCCCCGGCGCCGAGGAGCTCGCCGAATCGCTGCGCGAGTCGGGTTTCGGCGACGTGACGTTCAGGCTGTTCGCAGGAAGCATCGTCGCGCTGCACACTGGAGTCGCGGAGTGACGACGCTCACCGAGATCCACGCCACGCCGGGGCTGGCGCCGTACATGGCCGAGGTCGAGGCGGGGCTTGCGCAGGCGGTCGACGCTCGGCCGGGTCTCGCCGCAGAGGTCGCAGGCGAGGCGCTCTCCGCCGGAGGCAAGCGGCTCCGGCCGCTGCTCTGCTTCCTCACGTCGGACGACGAGCCGTCCGCTCCCGCCGCTGTCGCGGTCGAGCTCGTCCACATGGCGACGCTCGTGCACGACGATCTCGTCGACGGCGCGCGCATGCGTCGCGGCATGCCCGCCGCATGGTCGGTCTTCGGCCCTGACGCGGCGCTCGCCGCGGGTGACTACCTCTACGCGTGCGCGTTCTCGGTCCTCGTGCGCACCGGCGACGAGCAGGCCGTCGTCACCCTCGCCGATGCCGCGCTCGGCCTCGCGCGCGGCGAGGCGATGCAGCGGCTGCAGACGCGCAACCCCGACACGACGATCGACGCCTACCTCGAGCGCTGCGCGCTCAAGACGGGGAAGCTCATCGAGGCCGCATGCCTGCTCGGATCGCACGGTGACGAGCGGCTCGGCGGCTACGGGCTGAATCTCGGCATCGCCTTCCAGATCGCCGACGACATCCTCGACTGCGCCGGCCAGACCCAGGAGACCGGAAAGATCCCCGGGACGGACCTGCGCGAGGGCACGCCGACGATGCCGTTGCTGATCGCCGCGCAGCAGGACGAGGTGGTGCGCACGGCGCTTGCAGGCGGCACCGCCGACGGTGCGCTCGTTCGCGTCGCCAACACCGATGCGATCGTCCGCTCGCGGCAGGCAGCGCTGGAGTACGCCGCGCGGGCCCGCTCGTTCCTCGACTCCGAGCTGCACCGCGAGGAGCTCGAGGCGCTGACGTACGCGATCGTGGACCGGGCCGGCTGAGATGTCGATCAAGCTCGGCCGCATCGGCTACGTCAACATGGCTCCGGTCTTCTTCCGGTTGAACGCCGACGTCGAGGAGATCGTCGGCGTCCCGACCGAGCTCAACCGCCGGGTCGTCGAAGGGGAGATCGACGTTGCGCCGATCTCGTCCATCGCGTACGCCCGTGCCGCGGACCGGCTTCGCCTTCTGCCGCGGCTCTGCGTGTCGAGCGAGGGCGCCGTCGAGTCGATCCAGCTCGTGTCGCGGGTGCCGTTGCCGCGGATCCGCACCGTGGCGGTCACGCCGGAGTCGGCGACGTCGGTCGTGCTGACGAAGGTGCTGCTTCCGGACGCGGAGCACGTGCCGCTCGGCGAGGAGGCGGAGGGCAAGCTGCTGATCGGCGACGCCGCGCTGCGCTCCGCGTTCGAGGATCCGACGCCGCACCACGACCTGGGGCGGCTCTGGCTCGAGCGCACCGGGTTGCCGATGGTCTTCGCCGTGTGGGCTGCCCCCGAGCCGACGCATCCCGACCTGCCCGAGCTCGAGGACGCGCTCGTCGGGTCCGTGCGGGCGGCGCGTGAGGAGCCCGAGCAGCTCGCGTTCGAGGCGTCCGAGCGCTATGGGTATCCGGCGGGCTTTCTCGCCCGCTACTTCGAGAAGCTGCGCTACCGCTTCGGGCCGCGCGAGCGGGCCGGCCTGTACACGTTTCTCGAGATGGCCCGCGAGGTCGGCGAGCTCGACGAGCTGCCCGAGCTGCGGTTCGTCTCGGCCGCGCGCGCCGCGGTCTAGGTTCTAGGCGACGCGGCCGAAGCGCTCGACCGCTTTCGCGCGGCGCCGAGCCGCCTCGACCTCTCTGTCACGCGGTGCCGCGGTCGTGACGAGGTCTGCGAGCAGGTGCTCGGTGGCGTGGGCGATCTCGTGGACGGCACGCTCGAACGCCTCCTGGTTCGCACGCGACGGCTTCTGCATGCCGCTCACCTTCCGCACGTACTGGAGGGCCGCCTCGTGCACCTCGTCGTGCGACGTGGGCGGATCGAAGTTGTAGAGGACGCGGATGTTCCGGCACATGTCTGATCCCTCCTACGCCGTGAGTGCGGCGGGTCGTTCGGCTCGGCGGTACTCGACGTTGTAGCCCAGGTCGCGCGGCACCGCGAGCAGGCCCTCGAGATCGAGGTCGATCCACGCGCCCGCCTTCTGTGTGACCTCGTCCTCGATCGGGAGATCGAAGTCGTCGGCGCCGAAGTCGAGCGCTCCGAACGCGTCGGCGTTCTGCGTCAGCACGGATGTCCGGATGTGCTTCACGTTGTCGAGATAGATCCGGCTCAGCGCGATGTGGCGGCGGTACTCGCGCGGCTCGATCTCCCTCCCGCCGAACGCGGTGCCGTACGGCTTGTAGGTCCAGCAGAGGAACGAGAAGAGTCCGCCGGTCTCGTCCTGGAAGTCCCGCGTGCGCTGCAGGTGCTCGAGGCGCTCGTCGAGCGTCTCGTCGAATCCGATCACCATCGTCGCGGTCGTCTTCATGCCGCTCTGGACGATCGCGCGCTGCGCGTCGAAGTAGTCGCGGACGGTGTACTTCCACTTCGCGTGCCGCTTGCGGAAGTCCTCGGTGAGGATCTCGCTGCCGCCGCCGGTGACCCAGTGGACGCCCGCGTCGCGCAATCGTGCTGCCGCCTCGGCGTACGACAAACCGGCGCGGTCGGCGAGGAAGACGAACTCCGCGACCGTGAGCGCGTAGAACTCGACCCGGTCGCGGTAGCGCTCGCGCACCGACGCGAAGAGGTCGCAGTAGTAGTCGAGCGGCAGCTTCGGGTTGAACCCGCCGTTGAAGCCGACGAGGTCGCCGCCGAACGCGAGGAGCTCGTCGATCTTCGCGAAGACCTCGTCCTTCGAGAGGACGTAGCCCCCGTCCTGGTTCGGCAGGACGTAGAACGCGCAGTAGTCGCACTGGGCGACGCAGACGTTCGTGTAGTTGATGATCCGCATGACCATGTAGGTCGCGCGATCGGGCTCGTGCCAGCGTGCCCGCACGATCTGCGCGAGCCGCTTCAGGTCGTCGTCGTGGCCGTGCCGCCACAACCACGCGGCGTCGCCGGCGTCGACGCGGCCGCCGTCGACCAGCGTCGCCTCGATCTCGGCGAGACGTGTCACGCGAGCGTGTCCATGAAGGAGCTGACGGAGAACACGGCATTGCCGGGGCCGGCGGGGCCGTAGCCGGGAGGCGATGTCAGCCCGTGGCGCTCGAGCGTCGCGCGGTACGCGTCGAGCAGGCGGATGTGGTACTCGAGCGGCGCGCCGTTCGGGTTGTCTCGGCCGAGCGGCGTCGCCGGCTCCGGGCACCAGGTCGTGAACCGCGGGGTGATCCCGCGCGACATGAAGAAGTCGAGCCCTTCCGTGGTGCTGGCGATCGCGGCGTCGACGCCGTCGAAGCCGAACGGCCGCGCCATCTCGATGCCGGCGACGAAGTTCGGGATGACGTGTCGCGGCCCGAACACATCGGCCGCGTCGAGGATCCGCCGGTGCCACTCCTCGCGGCCGACGTACCGCTCCTTGCCCGGGCAGATGATCGAGAAGAGGCCTTCGTCCCAGACCTCGTAGTTCGGGTGGTAGATGGCGATCCCGTAGTCCTTGTAGCGCTGCACCTCCTTGCGCGGCAGCGCCTGCGCCACGACCTTGCCGATCCAGCGGCCGGGGAAGCGCTCCTCGATCGCCTGCGCGTAACGGCCGTAGAAGTCCGCTTCCGCGAGCCCGTCGACGGCGCTCGTGATCGAGCCGCCGGTGAGGGTGTACGCAGTGCTCGTCCGGTCGCTGTCGTAGCGGTCGATCAGCGCGAGCGCCTCGAGGACGTCCTCCACGGGCTTCACGCCGGTGTACGGGCGGCCTTCGCGCTTGTGCTGCCGCCAGTTGTGGTTGATGTCGCAGAAGCCGCACTCCTCGTGCGCGCCGAAGTACTGGCACAGGCGGAGCACGGTCAGGTAGATCAGGTAGCCCCACTGGATCGTCGGCGCCGTCTCCATCACGGTCTTGCCGTTCGCGAGCATGTGGCGGTAGTACTCGGGCATCGGCGGCAGCGCGACGTCCGCGAGCCCGCGGCCTTCGAGCGAGAGCCGCAGCGCGCCGTCCTCGCCGCGCGCGATCTCGTACGGAGACTCCGGGTTGACGCGCACGGAGACGATCGTGCGGCGGAGCTCGTACGGCCCGCCGGTGAGGGCGATCTCCTCGGGCGGACGGCGACGTGCGGCTTCGCCGAGTTGCGCGAGCGGCTTCTGGTCGAACGAGAAGATGAAGTACGACTTCGGCTTGACCTCGCCGTCGAGGTTGTCGGTGAGGGCGGAGGCGTCGAACGCGATGCCGGTGCGCAGGAGGTCCTCCTTCAGCACCGCTTCGCGCGGGACGTGCGGGAAGCGCTCCATCAGCGCTTCGACCACGGCCGTGCGGCTGTCGGCCTCCACCGCGCTCACGTCGTCAACCTAGCGACTTCGTGACACGCGGGCGGACATGTCCCTGCCGTTGTGCGTTCTCCACCGTCGGCTGACCTTTCCGGACGACACGGACGTGTCCGTTCGCGGGCGGACCCCCGCCGGTCGAGACGCGTCCGGCTGTGGACGGGATGGAGCGACGGCTGCCGCCAGACATGCCCTGAGCGGCCGCGTCCGGTCGGGGCGGTTTGTGACGAGTAGGCTCCGCCCGTGACCGCGTTCGTCGGCGACCACGGGCTGCTCGCGGTCTTCGTCCTGATGTTCGTCGCGGCGCTGCTGCCGGCGGCGAGCGAGCTGACGATGGTCTACGGCGGCGCGCTCGCGTCCGGCGCGCTCGCAGGGCACGTCGCCCTCGGCTCCCACCACTTCGGCTCCGGCCTCAGCGCCTACCTCGCCGTCGTCGTCACCGGCGTGCTCGCCAACGTGCTCGGCGCAGTCGCGGGATGGGCGATCGGCTTCTACGGCGGCTACCCGTTGCTCAGCCGCCACGGACGCTGGCTGCACGTGACGCCGCAGCGCCTCGAGCGTGCCGAGCGCTGGTTCGACCGCTTCGGGACGGTCGCGGTCCCGCTCGGATTCGCCGCGCCGCTCGTCCGCTCGTTCGTGGCGATCCCGGCGGGGAGCTTCGAATGGCCGCTCCGCCGCCTGCTCCCGCTCGCCGCGGCGGGCTGCATCGTCTTCTGTGCCGCCGTCGCCGGTGCGGGTTGGGCGGTCGGCGCGAGCTGGCACCGCGCATCGCACGACCTTCGGTACGCGGACTACGCGATCGCCGCAGGATTCGTGCTCCTCGTCGCATACTTGGTCCTTCGCCGTAGGCGCACGGCTACCATCAAACGCCGCCATGCCGATTCCCCACATTGACGTCAAGGCGCAGTACGCGCCGCTGATCCCGGAGCTGGAGGCAGCCTTCTCACGCACCCTCGAGACGGGTCGCTTCGTGTTCGGCCCCGAGGTCGAGGCGTTCGAGCGTGAGGCGGCCGAGTACCTCGGGGTCCGCCACACCGTCGGCGTGGCGAACGGCACCGACGCCATCGTGGTCGTCCTCGACGCGATGGAGATCGGCACGGGCGACGAGGTGATCTGCCCCGCCTTCACCTTCTACGCGACGGCCGAGGCGATCGCGCGACGCGGCGCGACGCCGGTCTTCGCCGACATCGACCCGGCGACGCTCAACCTCGACCGCGGCGACGTCGAGCGGCGGATCACCAGCCGGACGAAGGCGATCATGCCCGTGCATCTCTTCGGCCGGCCGGCGCCGGTCGACGAGCTTCGGGAGCTCGGCGTGCCGATCATCGAAGACGCTGCGCAGGCGTTCGGCTCGCCCGGGATCGCGACGAGCATCGCCTCGACCTTCTCCTTCTATCCGTCGAAGAACCTGTTCGCGCTCGGCGACGGCGGCCTGATCGCACTGAACGACGACGAGCTCCTCGAACGCGTCAAGATGCTCCGCTTCCACGGCTCGCGCGCGAAGAAGGACTTCTTCCACATCGGCTACAACTCGCGCCTCGACGCCGTGCAGGCGTCGATGCTGCGCATCTTCCTGCGCAAGCTCGACGAGTGGACGCAGCTCCGCCGTGAGGCGGCCGCCCGCTACGCCGAGCTGCTGGCGGACGTCGTCGACGTTCCCGTCGACGAACCCGGCCACGTCTACCACATGTACGCGGTGCGCTCACCCGAGCGCGACCGGCTCGCCGCGGCGCTCGACGAGGCCGAGATCGGCCACGCGTCCTTCTACACGACGCCCCTTCACCTGCAGCCGGCGCTGCGCTACCTCGGCTACGTCGAAGGCGATCTGCCCGAGACGGAGCGCGCCGCACGCGAGAACCTCTGCCTGCCGTTGTGGGCGGGGATCAACGAGCAGCAGCAGGAGGAGGTCGCGTCGGTCCTGAAACGCGCCTCCGAGCTCGTCGCGTCGTGATCCGCCTCCCGGTCAATCGGCACCGGGTCTGGCAACTCGTTTTCGACGCGTTCCTGATCGCCGCCGCCTGGCGGCTGACGTTCTCGCTGCGCTTCGACAAGGCCGTTCCGCCCTACTACCGCCACCTCCTCGACTGGAAGGTCATCGCGGTCGTGGTCGCGATCAAGCTCGCGGCGTTCGTCGTCTTCGGCTTCTACGACCGCTGGTGGCGCTACGTCTCGACGCGCGACATGTGGGGCGCGTTCCGCGGCGTGACCGTCGCGTCGGTCCTGACGTATCTCGCGCTCTACGCGTTCCAGCCCGCGCACACCTCGCGGCTGCCGCGCAGCATCGCGGCATTCGACTACCTGCTGCTGCTCGCGTTCGTCGCCGGCTCGAGGCTGCTCGCCCGCACGCTGATCGAGCGCCCGCAGGGCGGCCTCGTCGCACGCGGCAAGGAGGTGCTGATCGTCGGCGCGGGCGACGCCGGCCAGCTGCTGATCCGGGAGATGCAGCGCAACCGCCAGCTGCTGTACACGCCGATCGGCCTGGTGGACGACGATCCGCGCAAGAAGAACCTGCGTATTCACGGGGTGCGCGTGCTCGGAACCACGGCCGAGCTTCGACACGTCCTTCGCGACAACCGGCCGGACGAGGTGTTGATCGCGATCCCGTCCGCCGCCGGCGAGGCGCGCCAGCAGATCGTCGAGGACTGCCGCGCCGAGAACACGCCGGTGAAGACGCTGCCGGGACTGCACGAGCTGATCGCCGGCGACGTCGACCTCGCGGGACAGATCCGCCCCGTGCAGGTCGAGGACGTCCTCGGCCGGCGGCCGGTCGAGGTGAACCTCCAGGCCGTCTCGGCGTACGTCAAGGAGAAGACGGTGCTGGTCACCGGCGCGGGCGGCTCGATCGGTTCGGAGCTCTGCCGGCAGCTCGTCCGTCTCGGCGTGGCACGGCTCGTGCTCGTCGACAATACGGAGTCGGCTCTGTTCGAGATCGAGCGCGAGCTGCTCGACGAGCGCGACTTCGCAGCGGCGATCCCGGTGCTCGCCGACTGCTGTGACCGGTCGAAGATGCGCCAGGTGTTCGAGCGCTACCGGCCGCAGGTGATCTTCCACGCAGCCGCGTACAAGCACGTCGGCATGCTCGAGGCGAACCCGCTCGAGGCCGTCTCCAACAACATCCTCGGTACGCACACCGTCTCCGACGTCGCGGTCGAGTTCGGCGTCGAGCGCTTCGTGCTCGTCTCCACCGACAAGGCGGCGAACCCGAAGAACCTCATGGGCCAGTCGAAGGCCGTGTGCGAGTGGATCGTCGAATCGTTCGCGCTACGCGAAGACGTCGACACCCGCTTCGTCGCCGTGCGGTTCGGCAACGTCCTCGGCTCGTCGGGCTCGGTGATCCCGATCTTCCGGCGGCAGATCGAGCGCGGCGGCCCGGTCACGGTCACCAACCCCGAGATGACGCGCTACTTCATGACGATCCCGGAGGCGACGTCGCTCGTCGTCCAGGCAGGCTCGATGGGCGGTCGCGGCCAGGTCTACGTGCTCGACATGGGTGAGCCTGTGAAGATCCTCGACCTTGCGAAGCAGATGATCCGCCTCTCGGGCAAGGACGAGGCCGAGGTTCCGATCGTCTTCACCGGCGCGAAGGCCGGCGAGAAGCTCCACGAAGTGCTCTGGAACGACGGCGAGGCCGTCGGCCCGACCTCGCACCCGAAGATCATGCGTGCGGCCCGGCCGGCCGTCGATCCGGAGTGGTTGGAGGACGAGCTGACGGAGCTCGAGCGGCTGGTGCACGACGGCGACACGCTCGGCGTCGTGGCGCGACTCACCCAGATGGTGCGCGAGCCGAAGAGGATCGGCACCGAGGCCGTCCTCGAGGACACGCTGCACTGAGGGGACATGTCCGGGGACAGTCCCCGGACATGGCTCAAACGTCGAGCGCCGACAGCAGCAGGTCGAGCATCACCTGCGGATCGCGGCGCACGCGCTCCGAGGCCGCTTCGTCCCGCTTGTGGAGCTCCAGCGCGCGCGGATCGGTCAACGGACGCAGCCGGCCGCGGCGGATCAGCTCCTCGTCGACGCCGCCGAGGCGGCCTCCGTACGTCGTGTAGACCGGAACGCCGAGCGCAGCCGCCTCGCGGTTCATCGTTCCACCGGCGGACACGACGAGGTCGGCGAGCGCGATCAGGCTCTGCGCGTCGACCGCCCGCTCCGGGACGATCACCGACGGCAGTGCGAGCGACCGCACGAAGTCGCGCTGCTCGTCGGTCCGCGGGATCACGAGCGCGTGCACGTCCTCGGATGTGCCGAGGTGCTCGAGCGTCTGCGGAAAGAGCGGGTTCGAGTGCCGGTGGTAGAGCGAGACGTCGGGCGGCGGCCGCAGGACGACCAGAACGCGCGCCGGGTCGATCGACCACTCCTCGAGCACCGCCCGGTCGGGCTCGAAATCGGCGAGGTAGTACTCCTCCTTCAGGCCGGGGTACTGCTGCAGCTTCGGCGGCGTCGCGCCGTAGCGTGCGAGCCGCTCGGGCGGGATCGAGTCCGGCACGACGACGCGCGTCGCCGCGCGGCAGCCGAGCTGGTGCTGCAACCACGCCCATTCGTAGTCGAACGTCGTCGCGCTCGGAATCCCGAGCCGGCGCGCGGTCATCGTCAGCTCGTGCGAGCCGTGTGCGAGCGCAAGGTCGAAGTCGCGTCCGCCCGCCCACTTCCGCAGCGCGTGCAGCCGGGACCGCATCTGTCGTGCCTTGCCGAGCGAAGAGCGACCGCCGTGGTGGCCGATGACCGTCGCCGTCATGCCGTGCGACTCGATCAGCTGGAGGGTCTGGGCATACTCGCGCGCCGTGATCTCGACCTCCTGACCCTGGGCCTGCAGACGCTCGACCAGCGGCCGGAACACGAGCGGGTGCGCGGACGCGGTGAAATCGACCCAGATTCTCACGCCAGCGCGCTCTCGAGCGTCACGTCGCGCCGCATGCCCTCCACGTGCCGCTCGTACCACAGCGTGAACGCGAGCAGCCCCCAGAGCTGCCGTGAGAGGTCGTCGCGGCCCGCGACGTGTGCGTCCAGCACCTTCGTGACCGCGGCCGGGTCGAGGAAGCCCTGCCGGCGGAGGACCTCGGGCGCCAGCGTCGCGCGGGCGAACGGCTCGAGCTCGCCGCGCAGCCACGCCGCGGCGGGGATCGAGAATCCGCGCTTCCGTCCGTGGACGACCGCGCGCGGCAGCAGCGGCTCGACGGCGCGGCGCAGCAGCCGCTTCTTCGACAGTCCGCGCACCTTGTGCCGAACCGGCAGCGAGAACGCGAAGTTCGCCACCACGGTGTCCATGAACGGCACGCGCGCCTCGAGCGACCACGCCATCGAGGCGCGGTCCGTCTTCACGAGCAGGTCGTCGACGAGGTACGTCCCGAAGTCGACGTCCTGCAACCGGGTGAGCAGCGCGTGGCCCTCGGTCTCGGCGAACCGCGAGCGCTGGAGGTCGAGCGGATCGAACGCGCTCCGTGTCCCGCGCAGCTCCGCACGCAGGTCGGCCGAGAAGATCTCCTTCCAGCCGTGGTGGCGCTCGAGCGGGGGCAGATGCGCCGCGCGCGCGAACCGCTTCGCCTTGTAGTCGAAGCTCGCCCTGCGCGTCGACGTCGGCAAGAGCTCGATGAGTGGGCGCGCGGCGCGCGCGAGCGGCCCGACCCGTTGCGCGAGCTCATCGGCGACGTACGTGTAGTAGCCGCCGAACAGCTCGTCGCCGCCCTCGCCGGAGAGTGCGACCTTGACGTCCTCGGCCGCGAGCTTCGAGACGAGGTACGTCGGCAGCGCGGACGAGTCCGCGAACGGCTCGTCGAAGGCGTCGGCGAGGGCGGGCAGCAGCAGTGCGGCGTCCGGGCGCAGCACGAGCTCGCGGTGACGTGTCCCGTAGCGCACGGCCACGGCGCGTGCGCCGGCGAGCTCGTCGAACGAGGCCTCTTCGAAGCCGATCGAGAACGTGCGTACCGGCTCTGCGGATTCCTCGGCGGCGAGCGCCGTGAGCGCGCCGGAGTCGACGCCGCCCGACAGGAGCACGCCGACGGGGACGTCGGCGACGAGATGCGCACGCACGGAATCCCGCAGGCGCGCGCGGCACTCCTCGACGAGCTCGGCCTCGTCCGTGGTGTCGCGAGGCGGCAAGGGCCCGGGGCGCGCGAAGCGCTCGAGCGCCGCGTTCCCGTCCCGCCACGTCAGGAGATGCCCGGCCGGAAGCTTCCTGATCTCACGGAAGATCGACAGCGGCGCCGGGATCGAGTTGAACGCGAGGAACGCCTCCAGCGCATCGGAATCGATCTCTCCCTGCGGCAGCGCGGCGAGCTCGGAGGCGAACGACAGCTCGCCGCCGACGTGGCGGTAGTACAGCGGTTTGATTCCGAACCGGTCACGAGCGAGGACGAGCTGCCGCGCCCGTTCGTCCCAGATCGCGACCGCGAACATCCCGCGCAGCCGCTCGGCCAGCCCCAGCCCCCATTCCTCGTAGCCGTGGGCGAGCACCTCGGTGTCGCTGCGCGTGCGGAACTCGTGTCCGGCGCGCTGCAGCTCGCCCATCAGCTCGCGGTAGTTGTAGAGCTCGCCGTTCTGCACGACGACGACGGATCCGTCCTCGTTCGCCAGCGGCTGGTCGCCGCCGGCGAGGTCGATGATCGCGAGCCGGCGCGACGCGAGCCCGATCCCGCCCGCGACGTGCATGCCGTCCGAGTCGGGACCGCGGTGCCGAAGCGTCTCGGACATACGCTCGAGCCTGTCCCGATCCACGCCGCCGTGCGCGGTTGCGATTCCGCAGATACCGCACATGGCGGCTCAGTCTAGGGGGAGAACGTCTGCCGCAGCACGCGCAACGCCGTGACGAAGAGCGTGCGGAGGTAGAGCGGGACGGAGCGGTCGGCGATCCACTCGAGGTCGTGCGCGAGCTTCTCCGCCATCGACGTCTCGTAGCCGCGCCGAACCTGCGCGAAGCCGGTGAGCCCGGGCCGGACGACGAGGCGCTGCCAGTAGGCGGGCAGCTCGGTGGCGAGCTCGGAGAAGAACCGTGGCCGGATCGGCCGCGGGCCGACGAAGGACATGTCGCCGCGCAGCACGTTCCAGAGCTGCGGGATCTCGTCGAGCTGGGTCGCCTTCAGCCAGCGGCCGAGCGAGGTCAGCTCCGCCTCTGTCCGTCTCACGAGCTCCTCGCCGAGGTACTGGCCGATGCGGTCCTCGGCACCCGCGCGCAGCGTGCGGAACTTCAGCATCGCGAAGAACCGCCCGCCCCGGCCCACGCGCTGTCCGCGGTAGAGCACGGGTCCGCCGCAGGTCGCGCGCACGAAGAGCGCGATCAGCAGCGCGACCGGCAAGAGCACCAGCCCGAACAGCGATGCGAAACAGACGTCGAGGACTCGAAGCTCGAAATCGATGCGCCGGTGGGGCGCATCCGACGCCAGCCGCTTGTAGCCCGTGACAAGGCTGTCCTCCAGCCGAGGGGGCGCCGACACCACGGGCCGATGGTAGACCGTCGGGGATGACGGTCACCGGCATCGACCACGTGCAGATCGCGGCGCCGCCCGGCTGCGAGGATGCGGCACGGGGGTTCTACGGCGGACTGCTCGGCCTCGAGGAGCTGCCGAAGCCGGAGCCGCTCGCCGCGCGCGGCGGCTGCTGGTTCCGTGCCGGAGCGACGGAGCTGCACGTCGGGGTCGAGGAGCCGTTCGCACCGGCGCGGAAGGCGCACCCCGGGTTCGTCGTCGAGGGCCTCGAGGGGCTCCGGAGGCGGCTGGAGGAGGCCGGGGTCCCGGTTCGCGACGACGACTCGCTTCCGGGTGCGAGACGCTTCTACGCCGAGGACCCGTTCGGCAACCGACTCGAGTTCCGCGCCGGCGATGTATAAGTTGCGCTTATGGACACGCGGCAGTTGCAGGCGTTCTGCGCCGTGGTCGAGCGTCGCAGCTTCTCCCAGGCGGCGGAGCGGCTCGGCGTCACCCAGCCCGCCGTGAGCCTGCAGGTCCGCGCGCTCGAGAAGCGGCTCGGAACGCAGCTCCTCGACCGCTCCGGCCGTCGCGTCGAGCCGACCGAGGCGGGCCACCGGCTCTACCGGGGCGCGCAGCGCCTCCTCGCGCTCGAGGAGGACATCGTCAACGAGGTGACGAGCGACGCGGAGCGCGACCTCTCGGGCACGTTGGAGATCGGCGCGTCGACCGGGCCGGGCGGCGTCGTGCTGCCGCGGCTTCTCTGCGAGTTCGCGAAGCACCATCCGGAGCTGGGCATCGCGCTCACCGTGAGCGACACGCAGGCCATCGTCGAGCGCGTCGCCGAACGGACGCTCGCGCTCGGCATCGTCGGCGCGGCGCCGCGGCACCGCGGCGTCGAGTACGAGCCCTTCTTCCGTGACGAGCTCGTGCTCGCCTGCCCGCCGGGTCACCGCTTCGCGGGCCGCCGCATCAGCCTCGACGACCTCCGCAGCGAGCAGCTGATCCTGATGCAGGAGGGAGCCGGTGTCCGGGAGGTGATCGAGGACGAGCTCCGCGCGCTCGGCGTCAGGTTCAAGGATCTCGACGTGCGCCTCGAGCTCGGTCTGCAGGAATCCGTCGTGAGCGCGGTTCGCGGCGGCTACGGCGTCGCGTTCATCTCTCGCACGGCGATCGAGGACGACCTCGCGACGGGGACGCTCACGGAAGCGAGGCTCGTCGGCCTCGAGGCCGAGCGCGAGCTCTGGCTGGTCCGCGCCGCCGGCCGCTCCGAGGCCCGCGCCGCGCGCGAGTTCGTCGAGTTCGCGCGCGGGCAGCTCGTGTGATCGTTCGCTGGAGCCTCGCCGAGCTACCGTCGACGCTGGCGGAGGTGGGCGTCGCGCGTCCGTTCGTCGTCGCGAGCGAGCGCTGGCGCGCACTCGACGTGCCGCAGGCCGCGTGGTGGAACGAGGTCCCGTCGCACCGCGTCGAGGTGCCCGACGGAATCGACGGGGTGCTCGCCGTCGGCGGCGGCTCCGCGATCGACACGGGCAAGAACGTCTCGTCGCAGACCGGGTTGCCGCTCGTGTCGGTGCCGACGACGTACTCGGGTGCGGAGTGGTCGTCGTCGTACGGCGTGCGCTCTCCCGACCGCAGGATCCGGGGCGGCGGGGCCGGCGCGCATCTCGCGGGCATCGTCTACGACGTCGAGCTCACGCTCGACCTGCCACTCGAGGTGACCGCGGGCACCGCGATGAACGCACTCGCGCACTGCGCGGAAGCGCTGTACGTGAAGGGCCGCTGCGAGGAGGGCGACGAGGCGGCGCTCGCGGGCGCGCCGCTGATCGCGGGCGCGCTGCCGCGGGTGCTCGCGGCTCCCCACGATCGCGAGGCGCGAGAGGAGCTTCTACGCGGGGCGATGCATGCGGGCAGGGCGCTCGGCGTGGCCGGTCTCGGGCTCGCGCACGCCATGGCCCAGGCGGCCGGCGGCACGTACGGGCTGCCCCACGGGGCGATGAACGCGCTCTGCCTGCCGCCTGCACTCGCCTTCAACGAGAGCTTCGTTCCGGCCGAGATCGAGCGGTTCGGCACGGCCGTCGGCGGCGACGCGGTCGAGCGGGCACGCGGGCTCGCGCGACTCGGCGGCTTCGAGCGCCTGCGCGACTTCGGCGTGCCCGGGGACGAGCTGCCCGCGCTCGGAGAGGCCGCGTCGAGGCGGGGCGGCAACCACGCGAATCCACGACCCGCGACGGCCGAGGAGATCACGGGGCTGTACCGCGCGATCTATTAGGTTTGCTTATCTTCATCATCAGGTAGGATCCGCCCATGGCCGCCGCGGCGACCTCGTTCGACGTGCTCGTGATCGGGAGCGGCGCCTCCGGGCTCGCCGCTGCCGTCTCCGCCGAGCGGTCGGGCGCCCGCGTGGCGCTCGCGACCAAGGGATCGCTGCAGGCGAACAACTCGTCGAAGGCCCAGGGCGGCATCCAGGCGGCGTTCGCGGACGACGACTCGCCGGAGACCCACGCCGAGGACGTGATGCACTCGTCGCACGAGACCGCGAACCCCGAGCTCGTGGCGGTCCTGACCGGAGACGCACAGTCCGCGATCCACTGGCTCGAGGAGCTCGGCGTCGAGTTCACGCGCGAGAACGGCGGCTACCGACTCGCGCGTTGCGGCGGCGCGACCCGCAGGCGCCTGCTGCAGGTCGGCGACCGGACGGGCCATGCGATCACGAAGCAGCTGCGCGAGGCCTGGGAGGCGGGCACCGGTCACTCGTACACCAACTCGCCTCTCCGCGCGCTGGCGAGGACCGAGTCCGGTTGGCGCGCGACGTGCGGCGACCACGTCGTCGACGCCGGCGCGGTGGTGCTGGCTGCGGGCGGTCGCTGCTACGCCGAGGCCGAACGGCGGGGCGAGCTGTCGACGAACCATCCGAACGCCACCGGAGAGGTAACGCAGCTGGTGCTCGAGCTCGGCGCGGAATCGCGTGACCTCGACGCGCTTCAGTACCACCCGAACGGTGGTGCGTGGCCCCAGAACATGCAGGGCTACTCGATCCCGGAGACCACGCGCGCCTACGGGGCGGTGTTGCTCAACGCGGAAGGCGACGAGTTCACCGACTCGCTCGGTCCACGCGATGCGGTCAGCCAGGCGATCTTCGACGAGGTCGCGAAAGGGAAGGGCGTCACGACGCCCGACGGTCGACCCGCCGTCTTCCTCGACACGACGCGCATCCCCCGCGCCGACGCCGAGATCTCACTGCCGTACATGTTGCGGCGCTACCGCGGAGCAGGCATCGACCCGCTCCGGGAGAAGATCCTCACCTACCCAGTCCTCCACTACCAGAACGGCGGCCTCGTGATCGACACGAACGCCGAGACGACGTGTGAAGGCCTCTACGCGTGTGGCGAGATCGCCGGTGGCACGCACGGCCGCAACCGCATGATGGGCAACAGCCTGCTCGAATGCGTCGTCTTCGGCCGTCGCGCCGGCCGTGCCGCCTCGGAGAAGGCGAGAGCATGAGCATCGACACCACGACGGACCTGCAGCACGCGGTCGAGGACGCGGCCGCGCACCTGTACGTCTGGGCGTTGAAGGACATTCCGCAGGACCTGCGCGACGCGCTCGCCGAGGCCCGCACCCGTGAGACATCGATTCCCGGAAAGAGGGTGCTCGAGACGATCTATCGCAACGTCTCCATTGCCGACAGCGAGAAGAACCTCGTGTGTCAGGACACCGGGATCGCCGTCTACCACTGCCGCGTCGGCGAGCACTTCCCGCTTCACCCCGCGCGCATCTACGAGGGGCTTCGCGACGGCACCGCGCGCGCGACCGTCGAGCATCCGCTGCGCTCGAACGCGGTGCACACGATCACGCGGGAGAACACCGGGCCGAACATCGGCTACCGGCTGCCGATCGTGCACTGGGAATTTCAGAAGGACTCGGACGAACTACATATCAAGTGCGTGCCGAAAGGCTCGGGCTCCGAGAACATGAGCTTCCTGAAGATGTGCGTGCCCGCCGACGGTGTGAAGGGCATCAAGCAGTTCGTCCTGGAGTCGATCGTCGGCGCCGGCGGCAAGCCGTGCCCGCCGGGCATCGTCGGCGTCGGGATCGGGGGCTCGGCCGACTACGCGATGCACCTCGCGAAGGAGGCGATCATGCGGCCGATCGGGACCCGGAACCCCGACCCGCTCGTGGCGCAGCTGGAGGACGAGCTCTTCGAGCTGCTCAACGAGACCGGCATCGGGCCGATGGGCCTCGGCGGCGACGTCACGGTTCTGCAGTGCCATGTCGAGCACGCCGACACGCACATGACCCTCAACCCGGTCGCCGTCAACTACCAGTGCTGGGCCGCGCGGCGCGCGTCGGCGCACATCGGCCCCGACGGCGACACCGAGTACGACCGGGAGGCTTAGTGGCTGATGGCGACGCATGAAGTGACGTTTCCGATCACCGATCCGCAGGAGATCCTGAAGCTCCGGGCCGGCGACGAGGTGACCGTCCAGGGACACATCATCGGGATCAGGGACCGGACGCAGATCCGCATCTTCGACCAGGGCGTGGAGCCGCCGATGGACCTGCGCGGCGCCTTCCTCCTCCACACCGCGCCGAACGTGCGCAAGGTGGGGGAAGGCCGCTACGAGAAGATCTGCATCGGCACGACGACGAGCGCGCGCATGGTGCGCTTCACCGAGCCGCTCGGGCGGCAGTACGGCGTGCGCGCGATCTGCGGGAAGGGCGGCTTCCCCGACGACGCGATCGAGCCGATGCACGAGCTCGGCATGGTCTACTTCGCGATCGTCGGCGGCGCCGCTGCGCTCGAGACCACGCAGATCGAGGAGATCGAAGAGGTCGCGTGGGAGGAGCTCATGCCGGAGTGCCTGTGGAAGTTCCGCGTCAAGGACTTCGGGCCGCTCACGGTCGGCATCGACGCGCACGGCAACTCGCTCTATCGCGACGTCCAGGCCCGTGCCAGACAGAAGCTGGAGGAGCTCTATGCGCGACTTTGACCTGGGAATCCGGCGCGACGGCGGCCTCACGCACGTGCTCGACAAGGGCCTCGGCCCGCGCGCGTGGGAGGACGTTCTCGAGACGAGCGGCGACTACATCTCGATCGTCAAGCTCGGCTGGGGGACCGCGTACGTGACGAAGGGGCTCGAGCGCAAGCTCGAGATCCTGCGCGACAAGCCCGTCGTCATCGGCGGAACGTTCTTCGAGGTCGTGTACGCGCGCGGCAAGTTCGACGAGTACAAGCGGTGGCTCGAGTCGCTCGGGCTGACACACGTCGAGATCTCCGACGGCACGATCGAGATCCCGCGCGAGCGGAAGCTCGAGCTGATCGCCGACTTTGCGCGCGACTTCACCGTGCTCTCGGAGGTCGGCTCGAAGGACTCGGAGGTCGTCTTCGCCCCGTACGAGTGGGTGGAGTGGATCAAGGAGGAGCGCGACGCGGGTGCCTGGAAGGTGATCACCGAGGCGCGCGAAGGCGGGACCGCGGGCATCTTCCGTCCGTCCGGCGAGATGCGCACCGGTCTCGTCGACGAGATCGCACATTCGATCGACTTCCACGATCTCGTCTGGGAGGCGCCGACGAAGGCGTCGCAGGCGTGGTTCGTCCGCCACTTCGGCCCCGAGGTGAACCTCGGGAACATCCCGCCGGAGGAAGTGATCCCGCTCGAGACGCTCCGTCTCGGCCTGCGCGGCGACACGCTCAAGGAGGTATTGCTCGGTGGCGAGCCCGAGCCTGCGGCTGCCGGCTGACGTCGAGTCGATGAGCGCCGAGGACGTGCTCGGCCTCGTGCTCGAGCGCTTCCCGGGGCGCGTCGCGCTCGCATGCTCCTTCCAGAAGGAGGAGAGCGTGCTGCTCGACATGCTCTTCTCGCTCGAGCCGAAGGCGCGCGTGTTCGCGCTCGACACGCACTACCTCTTCCCCGAGACGTACGACACCTGGCGGCAGGTCGAGCACCGTTACGACACGAAGATCGAGGCGTTCGAGGGTTTGCCGGTGGAGGCCGGCCTCTGGGAGACGAACCCCGATCTGTACCTCGCGATCGCGAAGCTCGAGCCGCTGAACCGCGCCCTGCTCGATCTCGACTGCTGGATCACCGGCATTCGCCGCGACCAGTCGCCGACCCGGGCACACGCCGCCAAGCTGGGCTGGGACGCGCAGCACGACCTCTGGAAGGCGAATCCCCTCGCCGACTGGAGCGACGAGAGCTGCTGGGAGTACATCCGCGCGCGCGGGCTTCCGTACAACCCGTTGCACGACCGGGGTTACGACTCGATCGGCGACACGCACTCGACCATCCCGGGCTCCGGCCGGGAGGGTCGCTGGGCCGGCACCGACAAGACCGAGTGCGGGCTCCACGTCGGTGAAGCCTCATGAGCGGCTTCGTCCTCTGGTTCACGGGGCTGTCGGGTGCCGGGAAGACGACGATCGCGAACATCGTCGACCCCGAGCTCGAGCGCGAGGGCTTCGTCGTCGACCACCTCGACGGCGACATCGTGCGCACGCACCTCTCGAAGGGCCTCGGGTTCTCGAAGGAGGACCGCGACACGAACATCGCGCGGATCGCGTGGGTCGCGTCCCGGCTCGCGCGTGCGGGCGCGGTCGCGGTCGTCTCGGCGATCTCGCCGTACGAGGATGCGCGCGCGCATGCGAGGGCGTTGATCGCGCCGCTCGCGCCGTTCGTCGAGGTGCACGTCGCGACGCCGCTCGTCGAGTGCGCGCGACGCGATCCGAAGGGTCTCTACGCGGCTGCGTTCGCGGGCGAGATCGAGGATTTCACCGGGGTCTCTGCCCCGTACGAGGAGCCGCAGCATCCCGAGCTGCGCCTCGACACCACCGGCCAGACCCCGTCCGAGTCGGCCGCCCTCGTGATCGCTCGGCTCGCCGAGCTCAACCTGCTGCACGTGGGGCGTGAGGCGTGACCGTGTCGATGGCGCTGCGCACGCTGTCCCACCTCGACGAGCTCGAGGCAGAGGCGATCCACGTCATGCGCGAGGTCGCCGCCGAGCGGGAACGGCCGGTCCTCCTGTTCTCGGGCGGGAAGGACTCCATCGTCATGCTCCGGCTCGCGGAGAAGGCATTTCGCCCCGCGCGCTTCCCGTTCCCGGTCATGCACGTCGACACCGGGCACAACTTCCCCGAGGTGATCGAGTTCCGCGACCGGCGCGTCGCAGAGCTCGGCGAGCGGTTGGTGATCGCCAGCGTCCAGGAGTCGATCGACAAGGGACGCGTCGTCGACCAGACCGGGCCGCGCGCGTCGCGCAACCAGCTGCAGACGACGACCCTGCTCGACGCGATCGAGGAGCACGGGTTCGACGCGGCGATGGGCGGCGCACGGCGTGACGAGGAGCGCGCCCGTGCGAAGGAGCGGATCTTCAGCTTCCGCGACGACTTCGGCCAGTGGAACCCGCGCGCCCAGCGTCCCGAGCTGTGGAACCTCTACAACGCGCGGACCCGCAAGGGCGAGCACATCCGCGTGTTCCCGATCTCGAACTGGACGGAGCTCGATGTGTGGCAGTACATCGCGCGCGAGGGCCTCGAGCTGCCGTCGATCTACTTCGCACACGAACGCGACGTCTTCCGCCGCGACGGGATGATCTATGCCGTCTCGGAGTTCGTCGAGCGCTATCCGGACGAGTCGCCGTTCCGTGCGTCCGTCCGGTTCCGCACCGTCGGCGACATGACCTGCACCGGCGGTGTCGTGAGCGGGGCGAAGACGATCGCAGCGGTCGTGGACGAGATCGCAGCCACGCGCGTGACCGAGCGTGGCGAGACGCGCGCCGACGACCGCGTCAGCGAGGCGGCGATGGAGGACCGCAAGCGCGTTGGCTACTTCTGAGGACATGCTCCAGGCCGAGTTGCTCCGGCTGGTGACCGCCGGCTCGGTCGACGACGGCAAGTCGACGCTGATCGGCCGGCTGCTCTACGACACGAAGCAGATCCTCGCCGACCAGCTCGAGCACATCGAGGACGCGTCGCGGCGGCGCGGGCACGACTACGTCGACCTCGCGCTGCTCACCGACGGGCTGCGTGCCGAGCGCGAGCAGGGCATCACGATCGACGTCGCCTATCGCTCGTTCGTGACGCCTCGCCGCAGGTTCCAGCTGGCCGACGCGCCGGGCCACGTCCAGTACACGCGCAACATGGTGACCGGCGCATCGACGGCCGACCTCGGCGTGATCCTCGTCGACGCGCGGAAAGGCGTCGTCGAGCAGACCCGTCGACACTCCTACATCGTTGCGATGCTCGAGCTGCCCCACGTCGTCTACGTGGTCAACAAGATGGATCTGGTCGGCTTCGCCGAGGACAGGTACGACGAGATCGCCAGAGAGCTCGCCGAGCTGTCGGCACGCCTCGGCCTGCACGACGTCTCCGTCGTCCCCGTCTCGGCGCTGCACGGCGACAACGTCGTCGACCGCAGCGACGCGATGCGATGGTACGCGGGTCCGACGCTGCTCGAGCATCTCGAGACGGTCGAGATCGCGGGCGACCGGAACTACGAGGTGCGCCGCTTCCCGGTGCAGTGGGTGATCCGGCCGATGGCCGAGGAGCATCACGACTACCGCGGCTACGCGGGTCAGGTCGCGAGCGGCGTTTGGCGCGCCGGAGACGACGTGGTCGTCCTCCCGTCGGGGCTCCGGACGCGGGTCGCCTCGGTGGAGACGGCGGACGGCCCGATCGAGGAGGCCATCCCGGGCCGGTCGGTGACGATCCGTCTCGCGGACGACCTGGATGTCGCGCGGGGCGACATGCTCGCGGACCCGCAACGCCCGCCCCTCGTCGCCCGCGAGCTGCTCGCCCGCCTCTGTTGGATGAGCGAGCGGCCCGTCGAGCCCCGCACGAGGCTGCTGGTCAAGCAGACGACGCGTACCGCACAGGCGCGGCTCGAGGAGATCGTGTCCGTCGTCGACATCGAGGCCCTCGAGGACCGTCCGGCTCCCGCGCAGATGTCCCTGAACGACCTCGGGCTGGTTCGCCTGCGGCTCGCCGAGCCGCTCGCCGTCGACCCGTATCCGGAGAATCGCGCCACCGGCGCCTTCATCCTGATCGACGAGGCGACGAACGACACCGTCGGCGCCGGGATGGTCGTCGAGGCTTCGTGACGCGCCGCGCCGACCCCTATCGCGACACCGCGGTGATCGACTCGCGCGCACCACGCGTGAATCAAGCCGTGATCGGGACGGTCGCGCTGCTCGCGGTCGCCACCGGCCGGTGGTGGCTGCTCGCCGTGCTCGCCGCACAGCTCGCCGTCGGGCTCACGCTGGGCCGCCGCTTCTGTCTCGCCTGCGTCGCGTACTTCGAGCTGGTTCAGCCGCGGTTCGGCGAAGGGCCGCTCGAGGATTCGCGGCCCCCGCGCGCCGCGAACGCCGTCGTGCTCGCGCTCGCGAGCCTTCTCTACGCCGTCGGCGAGCAGGCCGCCGGCCTGGCGTTCGGCGCGCTCGTCGCCGCGCTCGCCCTCCTCGCCGCGGCGACGGGCTTCTGCACCGGCTGCGAGGCGTACAAGCTCGCGCACCGGCTGACCGGTCGGCCCTTCGTCTCGTGCCCGATCCCCGGAGCCGGCGCATGACCCCAGGTCTGCGTCCTTGCCTCGCGGGGCCCGGTGCACTCCGTCGGCGGGCGACGAGGCCGGCATGACCTGGCAATTCGTCATCGCGGGGCTCGCCGTCGGGATCCTGGTCGGGATGACGGGCATGGGCGGCGGGTCGCTGATGACGCCGATGCTGATCCTCATCTTCGGCTTCGATCCGAAGACCGCGGTCGGAACGGACATCCTGCACGGCGCCGTCTTCAAGTCGTTCGGCGCCTGGCGGCATCGCAAGCTCGGCAACGTCCACGTGCCGCTCGCGGTGTGGATGCTCGCCGGCTCTGCGCCGCTCTCACTCGTGGGTGTTCAGATCGCGAGCTCGTTCTCGGACGGCACCCAGTCGGCCATGGGCAAGGTCGTCGGCGCGACGCTGATCGCGGGCGGCTTCGGCTTCCTGGCGAAGTCGTTCATTCGCGGAAGCCAGACCGACGCCGAGCTTCACCTCTCGCGGCGGGACAAGACCCTCGCGGTTCTCATCGGGGCGACGTTCGGGTTCGTCGTCGGTCTCACGTCGGTGGGCTCCGGGACGTTCTTCGGCCTCGCGATGCTGCTCGTCTACCCGCTCACCGCGCGGCGGATCGTCGGCACCGACATGCTGCACGCTGCGGCGCTGCTCTGGGTGGCGGGGGCGGGTCACCTGCTTCACGGCAACGTCGATCTCCACGCGATCGGCTGGCTCCTGATCGGCTCGATCCCGGGGGTCCTCCTCGGCTCTCACCTCTCGGTCCGCATCCCGGAGCGGGCGCTTCGGATCGCGTTCGCCTTCGTGCTCGTGCTGTCCGGGGTCAAGCTCGTGAAGCTGCCGGCCTCGACCACGATCATCGAGGTGGGGGCCGGGGTCGGCGTGATCGCGCTCCTCGCCTACTCGCTGCGCGAGCACCGGCAGCGCCGAGTACTCGCCCAGGAGCCCGCGTAGAATCGGCCGGGCGTTGGCCCGGGTCCTGTCGACTGCAACGGTCCTCGGATTGCTCGCGGCGAGCGCCGTCGCCTTTGCGATCACGGAGCGGGCCAAGCTGACACGGTCGCCGATCGGCGGCACCCGGGTCACGAAGATCTTCTCGCCGCAGGCGCGTTCGCCGGCCTTCCGCCGGGCGGACGTCGAGTTCCGGTTGCGCACCCGCGAGCGGGTGACGGTCTGGGTCGAGGACGCACACGGGACGAACGTGCGCACGCTGCTGCCGTCACGGACGGAGCCGCGCGGCGCGCACATCACGTTGTCCTGGGACGGCTTCGGCCAGAACGGCGTCCTGCTGCCCGACGGCGTGTATCGCCCCGTGGTCAAGCTCGAGACGTCGCACCGGACGATCGTCCTGCCGAATCCGATCCGAGTGGATACGAAGCCGCCCGTCATCTCGGTCCCGCACCCGCTCCATCCGGTGCTCTCGCCGGACGGCGACCATCACGGCGACACGTTCCGCGTCCACTACCACATCGACGAGCCCGCACACGCGCTGCTGTTCATCCGCGTCGGCGGACATACGCGCCAGGTCGTCTTCACGCGTTCCCAAAGGGTGACGGGCGAGCTCGAGTGGAACGGCAAGTACAACGGCCGGCCGCTGCAACCGGGCGGCTACCTGCTGAGCATCGCTGCGCAAGACGTTGCGGGCAACGTCTCGAAGCCCCGCCCGTTCGCGGTTGCGAACATCCGTTATGTCTCGCTGGGGCGGAAGCGCGTGACCGTCCGGCCCGGCGGCCGCTTCGCGATCAGGGTGTCGACCGACGCCCCGACGGTGCGGTGGAAGCTCCGCGGGCGGTCCGGCGTCGCGCGCCGCGGAACGCTGCGTTTCACAGCTCCGAGGCAGACAGGCGTGTTCTTCCTCTACGTGTTCGTGGGGAACCATGCGGCGCGCTGCGCGGTGGTCGTCGGATGAGCCGTAGGCTCGACGGAGCCTCGCAGGTAGTGGAGGTGCCGGCTTTGCCGGCTCAGGAGCGGAAATGAGCTCGGAGCTCGCACGTGCGGCGGGTGCGATCGGGGGAGCGGGGCTCGTGCTGCTCCTCGTCGCGGCGCGACGGGACCTTCGCGTCCTCGGTCTCGCCGCCTGGGCTGCTGCGTGTCTCCTGCTCGCGCTCTACCTCGCGCCGCACGGGCATCACCGCGTCCTCGCCGCCGCGGCGGTCGTGGGTGCCGTCCTCGCCGTCGGCGGCGCGTGGCTCGTGCTGCGCGTGCCGTGGCTGCTCGCGGCGGCGACGCTCGCCTGCGTCCCGGCGCGCATCCCCGTGCACGTGGGCTCGACGCAGGCGAATCTCCTGTTGCCCCTGTACGCGGTCGTGGCGGTCGCCGCGATCGCGCTCGCGTGGGAGCTGTACGGCGACGACGTTCGCTCGCGCGAGCTCGGCCCGCTCGCGTGGCCGCTCGCGCTCTTCGTCGGCTGGGAGTCGCTGTCGCTGCTCTGGTCGCAGGACGTCCGGCAGGGAGCGATCGAGCTGCTCTTCTTCGTTCTGCCCTTCGCGTTGCTCACGGTCGCGCTTGCGCGGCTGCCGTGGTCTCGCGCGTGGGTCTTGACGCTCTATGTGCAGCTCACGCTGATGGCGCTCACGTTCGCGGCGATCGGGATCGTGCAGTACGAGAGCCGCAACATCTTCTGGAACCCGAAGGTGCGCGTCGACAATGCGTACGCCCCGAACGGCTGGTTCTACCGCGTCAACTCCGTGTTCTACGACCCGTCGATCTACGGACGGTTCCTCGTGGTCGCGATCGTCGCGAGCGTCGCACTGGTGCTCTGGCGCAAGATGGACGCCCTCTGGGCGACGGCGCTCCTGCTCACGCTGGGGATCACCTGGGCCGGCTTGCTGCCGTCGTTCTCCCAGTCGAGCTTCGTCTCGCTGATGGCGGCCGTGATGCTCGCTGCGATCCTCGTGTGGAGGAAGCGGAGCCTGTTCCTCATCGCGGCGACGATCGGCGTGCTGATCGGGGCGACGGTCGCGTCGCCGACGGTTCGCCACAAGGCGTCCTTCTCCCACATCACGAGCGGCCGCTCGACGCTCGTGTCGAAGGGCGCCCGCGTCGCCTTCCATCACCCCGTCGTCGGCGTCGGCGTCGGTGGGTTCAAGCACGCCTACGGCGTGCTCGCCCATCTGCGCGGCAAGGAGCCGAAGGCCGCCGCCTCGCACACGACCCCCGTCACGGTCGCGGCCGAGACCGGCTTCCCCGGCCTCCTGCTGCTGCTGTGGCTCGTCGGCGCGGCGCTCGCCGTCGCGTTTCGCCGCCTGCGGCGCGGCTTCGACGGCGCCGCCCGGCTGGCGTTCGGTCTAGCCTTGGTCGTCATCCTCGTGCACTGCCTCTTCTACGACGCGCTACTCGAAGACCCGACCTTCTGGGGACTGCTCGCGCTCGTGGTCGTCGGCGCGCGCGCCGCCGAGGCGTCCGCATGATCGGGGACGTGAAACGCGCACTCGTTCTCGCCCCGCACACGGACGACGGCGAGTTCGGGTGCGGCGGCGCGATGGCCCGCCTCGTCGAGGCCGGCGCGGAGGTTCGCTACGTCGCGTTCTCGATCGCGACGCGTTCGCTTCCCGAGGGCTTCGCCCCCGACACGCTCGCACGGGAGGTCCGCGAGGCGACGGCGGAGCTGGGGATCCCGGAGCAGAACCTCACCGTGCACGACTTCGACGTCCGCACGTTCCCCGAGCACCGGCAGGAGATCCTCGAGCTGCTCATCGCGATCTGGAACGAATGGAAGCCGGACTGCGTCTTCCAGCCGTCGGTCCACGACGTGCACCAGGACCATCAGACCATCGCGAGCGAAGGCCTGCGCGCGTTCAAGCGCACGACGATCCTCGGCTACGAGATCCCGTGGAACAACTTCGACTTCTCGTACCAGGCTTACCTCGCGCTCGAGCACCGACACGTCGAGCGGAAGGTCGCCGCCCTCGAGAAGTACGCCTCGCAGCAGCACCGCCGTTACGCGAACGCCGACTACGTCTGGAGCGTCGCGCGCACGCACGGGACGAACGTGAACCGGGAGTACGCCGAGGTCTTCCAGGTGTACCGGCTCGTCGGCTAGCTGGGCGTCAGCCGGCGCAGACGGGGGTCGGCGGGACGCCGAGGCACGGCCGCGGCATCGTCGGCAGCGGCCGCGGCCGCGGCTGGGGAACGCCGAGCGCCGCGACTGCCTGCGCGTGCAGACGTCTCACCAGCACGACGACGCGTGCGGTCGCCCCTGCGGGAAGCGCCGGGGTGGTCGCCTGACGACACGAGTACGGAGCGAGGTCTGCGGGCTCCGTGGCGCCGACGGCGATCTCGACGCAGTCGTCGACGGAACCGGCGCCACCCGCGAGCGCGAGCGCCAGTCGCGAGCCGCTGATGGTGTTGCCCGAGATGCGGTCGCCGGCGAGCGGGAAGCGGGTGTGGCCCGAGACGGGGAGCTGCAGGCCGAGCACGCCGATGTTGCGGTTGTCCGCGAACACGTTCGCGGTGACGAGGTCGCCGATGCTGCCGAGCAGGTCGATGCCGATGCCCACGCCGGGACGGAGGCTGGACGTCTCGGCAGGGACGTGCACTGCGTCGTTGTCGAGCACCCGATTGTCGCGGAACACCGTGCAGCGGGCGAGTCGGGTGGTCGTGATCGTGGGGGCTGCGGTGCACGTTCCGCGCTGCGGCGGCGGCGGATCGCTGAGTGACGAGTTGAAGCTTGCCCCGACGGCGTTGTCCTCGAACAGCGAGTCCCGCACGACGAAGCGACCGCCGGCATTCGTCGCCGCGAGCCCGATCAGATTCCGCTCGGCGACGCTGTCGCTGACCACGGTGCGGCAGTTGCGGCAGGCGCCGACGTAGAGCCCGGAGTCGTCGAACCCGGAGGCGAAGACGCGGTCGAGCCGGCCGCGGGTCGAGCGGGCGGCCCACACCCCGTAGCCTCCGAGCAGGCCGTCGTCGTAGACGGTGAGGTAACGCCCGGACCACCCGTCCACGCCGCGCCAGGCGATCTGCGTCCCCGTGTCGTCGTCGTTGCGCGAGCGACGGTCGAAGTCTCGTACCGTCATGTTCTCGACGGACACGCCGTTCGCATCGACGACGATGCCGTTGCCGACCCGATGGCCACCGTCGAGCACGACGGTATTGCGATCGAGCCCGCGTAAATGGACGTCGGGCGTCCGGATCGTCAACGGTCCCCGGTACGTCCCGGGTGCGACGATGATCCAGTCGCACGGCGTCGCGGCCGCGACGGCCTGCTGAAGCGTCGATGCGTGCGCATACCGAACCGGGCGCTGCGACACAGGAATGGCGCGGCACGTGTGGGCCGGCGACGACCCGCCTGTCGACGGAGCGAGCAGCACGAGCGCGACGACCACCGCGCGTCGCACGGCTGGCTCTAGGTGTCGCGCCGAACGAGCAGCACCGCGGCGATCGCGATCGCGCCCGCGCAGTAGCCGGCGAAGAGCAGCACGCCGGGCAGCGGATGCAGCTGGTGCGCGCCCGTCGTGAGCGAGAACACTGCGCGGCCCGCCGAATCCGGCAACCACGGGGAGATCGCGTTGTTCCAGCTCGACGGCAGCACGTTGAGCAGCGGCGGGATGACGAAGAAGATCCCGGCGAAGAGGGCGATCCCGCCGGCGGTGTTCCGGACGATCGCGCCGAGCGCCATCGCGAAGATCCCGACCAGCATCAGGTAGACGGCACCGCCGATCACCGCACGTGCGACGCCGCCGTGCGCGAACGAGATCTGCAGGATGTCGTGCTTCGCGAGGATCGCCTGGCTGGCGAAGAAGGCGATTATCACCGAAGGCACGCTCAGCACGAACGAGACGATCGCGTAGACGCCGAGCTTTGCCCACAGCACCGGCAGCCGCTTCGGCACGGCGATGAAGCTCGCGCGGATCATTCCCGTCGAATACTCCGCAGTGATCACGAGTACGCCGAGGACTGCGATGGCGAGCTGCGACACGTTGACACCCGCGAGCGCGATGTCGAGCGGATGCCGGTTGGCGCGCTCGTGCGGGCTCATCGAGCCCCAGTGCGACGATGTGACCGCCGCGAAGAGGAGCGGGAAGCCGATCGTCAGCAGGACGGCGATCGCGAGCGACCAGCGCGTCGAGCGGACGGAACGAAGCTTCGTCCACTCGGAGAGCGCAACCCTGAGTTGCGTCACGCGGCCGGTGCGCTCGAGAGCCGGAAGCGCCCCGGTGAAGCCGATGCTGCTCACGCCGCGACCTCCTCCTCCGCCCGGCCGATCGAGGCGTGGAACTCGATGTCGTCGCGGGTCAGCTCCATGAACGCCTCTTCCAGCGATGCCTGCTGCGGCGTCAGCTCGTGCAGCCGCACGCCGTGCTCTGCCGCGGCGTCGCCGATCTGCACGGCGGTGAGCCCTGCCACCTCGATCAGGCCCGGCTCGAGCTCGGTGACGGTCACGTCTGGGCCGAGCAGCGCGTCGCGCAGCTGTGTCGCCTGCGGCGAACGGACGCGGACGACGTTCTTCGACGCACGGCGGACGAAGTCGTCCACGCTCGTGTCGGCGATCAGGCGCCCCCGGCCGATCACGATCAGGTGGTCGGCGGTCAGCGCCATCTCGCTCATCAGGTGCGACGAGACGAAGACCGTGCGTCCCTCTGCGGCGAGCTGCTTCAGCAGGTTGCGCATCCAGTGGATGCCTTCCGGATCGAGCCCGTTGACGGGCTCGTCGAGCATCACGGTGGCGGGGTCGCCGAGCAGCGCAGTCGCGATGCCGAGCCGCTGGCCCATGCCGAGCGAGAACTGCCCCGCGCGCTTGCGCGCGACGTCGTGCAATCCGACCAGGTCGATCAGCTCGTCGACCCGTCGCTTCGAGATTCCGTGCGTCTGGGCGAGGGCGAGGAGATGGTTGTACGCCGAGCGGCCCGTGTGGACGGAGCGCGCCTCGAGCAGCGCTCCCACCTCGTGCAGCGGCGCCGGGTGGTCGCGGTAGTGCTTCGCGTTCACGGTCACGTCTCCGGCGGTCGGCCGGTCGAGCCCCAGGATCAGCCGCATCGTCGTCGACTTCCCGGATCCGTTGGGCCCGAGGAAACCCGTGACGATCCCGGGACGGATCGCGAACGTCAGCCCGTCGACGGCCCGCTTGGAGCCGTAGTCCTTCGTCAGTCCGGCGGCTTCGATCACGGCCGCAACGTAGCCGGAGGGCCCAGCCCGCGCCTCGGCCGCTCGGCGGAACTTCGGCTCCGCCCTGAGAAGGAGACCGTCATCGCGCGAGCTCGTGCGGCAACGGGCCCGCGTGGAGGACGATCAGCGTCTTCGTCGGCCTCGTCAGCGCCACGTAGAGCTCCCGGAGGCCCTGCTCGTGTGCGGCGATCAGGCCGGGCTCGACCACCACGACGTGGTCGAACTCGAGACCCTTCGCCCGCCTCGGCGGCAGCAGCGGCACGCCCGCCCACAGGTCTTCCGGCGGCGTCTCCGCGAGCAGCTCGTCCGGCACGATCACGGCGATCAGCCCTTCCTCGCGTGCGAGGGCGGCCGCTTCGCGGTACGCCTCGGCGAGCAGATCCGCCTCCTCGACGCGGCGGATCCGCGGGGCAGCTGCTCCCGTCCGGTACGAGATGGGCGGCTCGACGTCCGGGGCGATCGTGTCGAGGAGCGGCAGCGCGAGCTCCATGATCTCGCGCGGTACTCGGTACGCGTGTCGCAGCTCCTCGATCTCCGCCTCCGCACCGCGGGGAAGCTCGGGCAGGACGTCCTGCCAGCCGTGGTAGACGACAGCCCCGGTCGCCTGCGCGACGTCGCCGAGGATCGTAAGACCGCCCTCGCGCGTCCTGCGCGCCACCATGCGGAGCTGCATCGGGGTCAGGTCCTGGGCCTCGTCGACGATCACGTGCGCGAACGTCCGGGGCGGTTCCTCGAGCAGCGCGCGGGCCTCGTCGAGCAGCGGGAGATCGGCGCTCGACCAGCCCGCACCACGCCGCCGGAGCAGCTTCTGCTCGTCCGGGTCGAGGATCCCCTCGGCGGCGCTCGCGAGCGTCGGCCGCGACGCGAGCAGCGAGCGCACGAGCTTGTCGGGCGCTACCGCGGGCCACGCCGCCTTCAGCACGTGGTCGAGGTAGCCGTTCGTCCGCAGGGCCTTCTCGATCTCGTCGAAGCTGCGCACCGCGGCGCCGCCGAGGACACGGCCGTACTCCTCGTAGAAGCGCCGGAGCAGGCTCATCCGGAAACGCTCGCGTGCCGCTGCGCCGAGCCCGAGCGCCGCCCGGGCCGCTTCGAGCAGCTCGCGGACCTCCGGTGCGCGCACCCAGATGAACGAACCCTCGAGTCGGATCACGAGCTCTTCCGGATTCCCTTCCAGCTTCAGCTCGGCCGCGCGCCGGATCACGGCCGCGAGCCGCGTGTCGGCCTTGAGCCGTGCGACTTCCGGCGGATCCGTCAACTCTGGTGTGACACCGTCGGCGAGCTCGTCGATCGCCCGCTGCTCGACGGCCTCCTCGCCGAGGGCGGGCAGCACGTGCGACACGTACTCCATGAACGTCCGGTTCGGCCCGACGACGAGCACACCGCGTCGCGACACCGTGTCCTTCAACGTGTACAGCAGCCACGAGGCGCGATGGAGGCCGACGGCGGTCTTGCCGGTGCCCGGCCCGCCCTGGACGACGAGCGGCACATCCGGGTCGCGCGTGATCAGCCGGTACTGGTCGGCCTGGATCGTCGCCACGATGTCGCGCATGTGGCGGCCGCGGCTCCGCTCGAGCTCCTCGAGCAGGAAATCGCCCACCGCCGCGCCGTCGACGATCGAGCCGTCGAGTGCCTCGTCGGCGATGTCGAGCACGCGCCGTCCGCTCGTGCGGAAGCGGCGGCGCAGCGTCACGCCGTGCGGATCCTGCGGCGTTGCCGTGTAGAAGGGACGCGCGGCCGGCGCCTGCCAGTTGACGACGACCTGCCGCCGCTCCTCGTCGTGAACCCAGCGGCGGCCGACGTAGAACGGGTGCTCGACCTCCTCGAAGTCCAGCCGGCCGAAGCAGAGCCCCCGCTCGGCGTCCTCGAACGTCGCGAGCCGGCGCGCAGCCCAGGCATCGAGCGCGGCCTGGGCCACCTCGCCGTCCGCCAGATCGCCCGCCCGCGCGACGACGGCCTGCATCCGCTCCAGGTGCTCGTAGGCGCGGTCGACGTATGCCTGCTCGCCGGCGAGGTCGGGGTGGCTCATGTTGCAACCGTAGCGAGGCCCCTCTGAATTAACGAAACGATTACGCCTTCCGGGGTGGAAGTTCGCGATTCGGGGGGAACGTGCAACGGGTGAAGCGGGCACTTGTCGTTGCGCTGGCCGCCGTCGCGGTCGTGCTTCCGGGGAACGCGCACGCGGGCACGCCGTGCCGTGACCGCATCTACAACCAGTGGTACGCGACCGGGAAGATCTCCACGAGCTTCCCGATCTCGTGTTACCGCGACGCGCTGAAGCACATCCCGACGGACGCCCAGGTGTACTCGAACCTCGACACGTCCATTCAGGCGGCGCTGCAAGCGGCGCTCCGGCGGAGCTCCGGGTCCGGCTCGGCCCGTGTGCCGAGCGCCGTCGGCACCGGATTCGAGAACCCGGGCGGCCCGCACCAGACGAAGGGCGCCCGCGAGACGCGCGGGCACGACCCGGCGGCGACGCGATCCCACATGCGCGTGATCGCACAGCCGGTCGAGTCGAGCTCGAGCAGCGGCCTGCCGCTTCCGATCATGGTGCTCGGCGGCGTCGCCGCCGCCCTCGCGGCCGCCGGCGCGATCGGCGCCGGCGTGCGGTACGTCCGCCGTCGAACCTAGACGAGCGTCGCGAACCGTCGTCTGAGACGCGCACGCTCCGCGGGCAGATAGAACCCGAGCACGGCCAGCGCGAGCGGGTACACGGCGACGAGCAGAACAGACGGCGCGAAAGACATGCCGGCGGCGCGCGCGGCGACGTCGAGTGCGACGGCGGCCCCGACGGCGGTCGCGACACGCCGCCACTGGTACGGCACCGGGTACACGCGCTGCGCGTAGTAGGTCATCCCGGCGAACAGCGCGACGTACGCCGCGAGAGTGGAGATCGACGCACCCACCATCCCGTATGCGGGTATGAGCCAGAAGTTCAGGCCGATGTTCACGGCGGCGCCGAAGCCCGTGACGGTCCAGTTGAACTGTGTCCGCCGCGCCCGGCCGCTGCCGATCGCGAGGACGGTGTAGCCCGCGTAGACCGCACCCGCGAAGGCGAGCAAGGCGATGCCCTTCTCCGCGCGGCCGTACTGCGACGCGGTCAGCACGCGGGTCCACCAGGGAGCGAGCGCGCCGAGTGCGAGCGCGACCCACGAGGCGAACGCGAGCAGATACGTGAGCACGAAGGAGTACGTCCGCTTGGCCTCCCGGTCGTCTTCGATCGAGTATGCGAAGGCCGGCCATGCGGTGCGGAACGCGATCATCACGAACGTGATCACGGATGCGATCTTCACCGCCGCCGAGTAGACGCCGACCTCGGCCCTGCCGTTGAACCAGACGATGAACTCGCGGTCGATCCAGTTGATCGTCCACAGCGCGAGCGCGGACGGGACGAGCGGCATGCCGAACGTCTGCATGTCGCGGAACAGCGCTTTGTCGAACTCGAGCCCGAGCTGCTCGGTCCGGTAGATCACGAGCGCGACGTACACCGCGAGCGTGCCGGTGAAGTTGCCGGCGACGAGGCCGATCGCGCCCCAGTGGAACACCGCGACGAAGATCACCATCGCCGCCACGGTGATGAGCACGTTGGCGACGCTGGCGATGGAGTACGCGACGGAGCGCTCCTCCACCCGGAACAGGGCGGTCAGCTGCTGGTAGTTCGTCTGCGCCCACAGGCCGACCGCGCCCGCGCGTACGAGCCACGGCGCGTGGCCGAGCCCGATCCAATGGCCGATCGGCCCTGCGAACGCGAGGCCGAGTGCGAGCCCGAAGGTGGAGGCGGCCATCGTGAACCAGAACGACGTGCGGATCACGGTCAGCTTCTGGTGGGGCGCCTTCGCGTCGAAGTAGAAGCGGAAGAACGCGTTGGCGATGCCCAGCTGGAGGACGATCGCCAGCACCGCCGTCGTCGCGGTCACGATCTCGACCTGGCCGTACGAGCCTGGCGGCAGGTAGTGCGTGTACAGCGGCAGCAGGACGGTCGCGAGGATCCGCGAGACGAGTCCGCCGAAGCCGTAGATCACCGAGTGGCGCGCCAGGCGCTTGATCTGGGCGGCGAGGCTCATCGGTTCCTTAGAGAGAACCGTAGACGTCGAGCAGGCGGTCGGCCACGCGGTCGATGTCGTGCACCTGCTCCACGTAGCTGCGGCTTCGTGCGCCGATCTCCCGCCGCAGCGCCGGCTCCTCCACAAGCGGGCGCAGCGCGTCGGCGAGCGTCTCCTTCACCGCCGGCACGATCGGTACGCGCACGCCGAAGCCCTGCTCGCTGCGCTCGACGACGTCGGGCTTCAGGTGGGAGACGACAGGCTTGCCGAGCGCCATCGCCTCGAGCGCGAACACGCCGTGCCACCCGGCGCTCAGCTGGTCGACGACGATGTCGGCGCGCACGTAGCGCTCGCGGGCCTGGTCGTGTCGGAGACCTTCGACGATGTCGAGCTCGACCGGCAGCTGCTCGCACGCCTCGATCACGTATTGCGTTCCTTTCTTCTCGCGGTTCGACGGTGCGTGGACGACGAGCGGCCGCGCGCTGTCGGACGGGGGTACCGGCGTGAAGAACCGAAGGTCGAGCCCTGGGGGGATCACCTGCGCCTCGGGAACCCAGCGGATCGCGTCGTACGAGCCGACGATCTCCGCGTCGGCGCGTTTGCCGTAGGCGAGGTCGTGCGGCGACTTCCCGCGGATGTCCGAGCCGAGGTAGTGGAAGACGCTCTTCTTTCGAAGGGCGTGCAGCAGCGGGAACTGCAGCGACTTCGGGATCAGCGTCAGCCCGAAGTAGAAGTGGAAGACGTCCGTCCGCGGTGCGAGCCGCGCGAACGCGGCGAGTTGCGTCGCCAGCCGGCGTGGGAGCCGTCCGCGGCGGTCGAGCGACCAGTCGGCTTCGGGATGCAGCAGGCCGCGCTCGAAGACGACCAGCCGCGCGTCGATTCCCTTCCGCCGGAGCGCCTCGACGTTCTGCCACGGGATGCCCGCGATGTTGACCGGGCAGTGCGTGACCCGAAGGGTCATGTCCGGGGACTGTCCCCGGACATGTCGAATTCGAGCTGGTCGAAGAAGCGCAAGGCCGTGCGCCCGGGGCGAATGCGCGGCGCGAGTGCCCGCAGCTCGTCGTCGGAGATCTCGCCGAGCGCGCGCTTCACGCCGAGGTACGGCAGGTTGAGATCTTCCTGGTAGACGACCGTCGAGATGCGCGGGTTCACCTCGATCACGTGCTCGCCGACGAG